>Ga0209751_10000435_pt1 | contig 45011 bp, 46 predicted proteins | sample RifCSP13_1_FD_184019 | JGI IMG/M metagenome (GOLD analysis project Ga0209751, IMG submission 184019) | Soil microbial communities from Rifle, Colorado - Rifle CSP2_sed 13_1 (SPAdes) (version 2) | ecosystem: Environmental > Terrestrial > Deep subsurface > Rock core/Sediment | place: Rifle...
CGGTTGGGTCACGGAACTGTCCCTTTCACTGGCCAGACGAGATATAATAAGTATACTTACTAAATATGAAAAAAGTCAAGCTGGATTACAGTGAGAACGCCGAACGCATCCCTGGCTTCCTGCTGTGGCAGGTTTCCAAGCTCTGGCAGCGGCACCTGAACGCCGCGCTCAGAGACCTGAAGCTATCCAGCACTCAGGCGATCATCCTGGGCAACATCGTTCGCATGATTGGGCAGAAAAAACAGGTAACGCAAATCAGTCTTTCCGAGATCACTAAAGTTGACCCCATGACAACCTCGCAAGCTATCCGAACCCTGGAGAAGAAGAAACTGATCAATCGAGTGGTTGCCAAAGGCGATAAGCGCGCCTTTTCCATTTTGCCCACACAGCAAGGTGTGCGTGTGATGATGGAAGCGCTTCAGCGTATAGCTCAAGCGCATGAAGAATTCTTCCGGCCGCTGGATAAGGAAATAAATCTATTCAGTTATGAATTGCAAAAGCTGATTCAGCCCAATAACTTGTGAACCCTACATTCTTGAAAATCCGCTCGCTTATAATCGCTGTCAAAGGACGTGGTCGCCAGCTGTCTCAATTCGCCGCACGAGACCGGTGGTCAAAAGTGGAATTCTGGTCTTCTAAGTCCTGCCCTGGCACGTGCCGATGAAATCATGAACGAGAAGAAAAGATTCGACGACTGGATTCAGGGCTACCTGAAAGCCTGGAAGTTCAATAATGCCAAGGACATCGAAGCATTGTTTACTGAAGACGCTACTTACCTGACGCAGGCGTTTCGCGAACCCTGGCGCGGACGCGAGACCATAGTGAAAGAGTGGCTGGGCCGCGCGGACTGGGCAAATGAGCCGCAGGACCAATGGATATTCGACTACCACTGGCTGGCCATCGAACGCGATACCGGGGTCCTTGAGGGTTTGACGACCTACACCGGACGAGATGAGATCTACACGAATATTTGGACGATCCGATTGGATGAGGATGGACGCTGCCGAGATTTCCGCGAATATTGGATACGGAAATCGGATGTGCAGGGCGCAATATGAACAAGAACGATGTGACCAGGTGGCTTGAAGGTTATGTGAAGGCGTGGAAAAGCAACAACCCGAAGGATATTGCGAAGTTGTTTACCGAGGACGCGTTTTATTCCACCGGGCCGTTTGACGAACCCCTGGATCGGGCAGCAAGCCATCATTGATGGCTGGGTAGGCATCGGCGACCAGCCGAGCGACTGGACCTTCGAGTATGAAGTCGCCGCCGTGGACGGCGACCTGGGCGTGATGACCGGCACCACCGTGTACAAAGGCAACGTGGGCACCTTCAGCAACGTCTGGCTGATTCGTTTGGCCGAGGATGGCAAATGCAAGGAATTTCGCGAGTGGTTTGTGAGAAAAAGGGAGATCTGAGAATGGTTTAAAATATTAATGAGTGGAATTAGGAGGACATTGTGGACATAAATCTGATGATTGGAATTGTTGGGCTAATCCTCTCTATTGCGAGCATTTCTTATGCTGTAATAACCTACAAACGTAGCATTGTAGAAAAAAGACTGGTTTATGAGTCTTTGAATTCCACACCATTGGCCGAGGTTATCAGTGCAGAAAGCCCGTATTCGTTAGAAGTTGTCTACACGAAGGACGATGGCTCTCGAATGCATGTTCAGCGGGTTTATATTCAATTTCTAAGGTTTGCCAATTTTGGAAAATCTGCAATTCGAAGAAATGATATTGCCAATAATGATCCAATTACTATTCATATTAACCACGGTCAAGTACTAGATGTTTCTTTAGTAAAGTCCACTCGGGACATCTGTAATATTTCGCTTGGTACTGGAAAGAGTGGTGAAGAATCCTTTGAAATACCGATTTTCTTTGATTTCCTAGACAATGGTGACGGGTGTTTGATTCAAGTACTCTCCGATTCGCGAGAAACAAGGGCAACAATTTCTGGAACTGTGATTGGAATGCCTAGTGGGATCCAAGAGAGTGAGCTGGACGAGGACGGTCGGCAAATATCGGGTTTTGGATGTGTACTCTTTGGAATACTTCAAGTGATTTTCTTAGGAGTCGCGGTATTTCTGGTTTGGACAACTATTGGAGGTTGGGAGGGGATAAAAACTCTCTTAATTACGCTCGGCCTCCTTGCTGTTCCCGGAATTATCTTTGGTCTGATAATGTCGATTAGTAGACCTAAACATAAATTTCCAAATTTACTGGTTCCCCCGCCATGGTATCAATTTGGAGCGCCTTTCTATTCCGAATCTAAGAGGATGATGCTTCGTCAAGCCGAACTTGAACTGATGGCGAACGACGCGAGGCGAACTAGGAAAGATAAAAAAACAACTACCGATCTCTAGAATTCACGGTAAGTTGGAGCACGGGCGCTTTTTCTTTTTACACGTGATCCAGTCGAGTGAAGCGGAGCATGGGCTGTGCAGCAAGATTGGAGGCCTAGGGAAAGGAATTGATGGCTAATAAAGTTTATGATCCTCATTTATTATGGAGGGACAATGCTAAGCATCAATGAGGCTCTGAGCAGAAATAAAGAATCAACAGCTTTGGATTTCAAGAGCAAGTTTGATGTTTTGTCGATTGGGGACTGGTGTGAAATTGTCAAGGATATTGTTGCAATGGCAAATACTGGTGGAGGAATAATCTTGGTCGGCGTTGCTAACGACGGAAGTCCTTCCAATGAAAATCTTGACAACATTCGAAAACTTGACCCCGCTGTTGTTGCCGATAAAGTATTCTCCTACACAGGAGATCAATTTAGCGCGTTTGAAATTAGGGAAGTAGAAAAAAATCAAAAACTTGTAGTTGCAATTTTAGTTGGTAAGGTTTCAAATCCATTAGTATTTATTAAATCCGGCAATTATCAAACTGAGGCAGGCAAACAAAAAGAAGCCTTTAGCAAAGGAGCGGTGTATTTTCGTCATAGTGCAAAAAGCGAACCTTGCACCGCGGCAGATTTACGCGATTTCCTAAGGCGCGAGATAGAGCAGACAAAAAGTTTCTGGCTAAGCGGTATACGTCAAGTTGTGGAGGCGCCAGAAGGTTCAAAGGTTGTTGTCCACAAAATGGAACCAGGGGATGGGGTTAGGATTTCTGCCGATCCTCAAGCACCAGCAGCCAGACTTGAAGAAAAGGAGATTTTTGAAATATTTCCATTGGATTATTACAATCTTGTTGCATTGCTAAGAGATAGATACAAGAATTTTTCAGAGAATTACGAATTTTGGAACCTTAAGCGAATTGTGGAGGATGAGCCAGAATATTGTTATTGGAGATTCTTGAATCCTAAAAACAAAAAGGGCGGGGTAAAAAAGGTATATAGCAAGTCAATTATTACATTTTTCGATAGACATTACACACGGCGTTGAATTAGTTACGCATAATAAAATGCGCCTAAAAACCCTTCCACCTCAGTGGTTCGTCAAGTAATAGCAATGCCGCGGTGCTTATTATTTCTGAAATGGTAGATCTCGCCTCATGGCAAGGCTAGCCCCTCAGTGAGGGGTTTCTAGGGGCGGTTTCCCACGCTGTTCAGTTCCTTGACATCACCTATGGCTTCCCATCCCAACAAACCGTTGTGCTTTTAATATAGCTGTTTGTTACAGTAGAAAACATGAAAAACCATAAAATCGTAACTTTGTATATTATGCTCGCCACGAATTTCCACAACTACATCAAACGTCTTGCTTGACAAATCCCTCCAAAACCCCAAATTTCTAAATCTTGTGCTATATATATATTGAACATGGTGGGCGAGAAAAAGATGGATCAATTCTTGTTCAAGGGGATTCGTAGGCAAGAGAAGCCAGCTGCAAAGCCGAACTCGGCTTTGCGAGCCGAGGCGCTGGGATTCTTGCACCTCGAGGAACGCTTAGGCCAGGCGTTTGCCAGAACCCAATTCGCGCTAACGGAGATCCTGTCAGTTTCGGCCGAAGCTGATAACCGATTTCCGGCCTCAGCCTCGAATCCCTCGCCCACTGGGGAGGTCAGCCGGTTGCGACAGTGACAACAATGACAACAACGACAGCGCTGACAACAGTGACAACACTGACAACGCGCAATACTACGCAGGATGGTTAAGTACTACAACTTAACAGGGACGAAATAAATATCCGTTGGCTTCAGTTTGCTGTTGCGCAGGAATTCTGGTTTGACGGGCATGCCGATCCAATCGAGGGACGCGGATGCAGGGTCGACACCGGTGAGGCGAGTCAGCAGCAATGTGTCCACGCCCTCGAACTCGATGAGCGCCAACACATAAGGCGTCTCCGGGAGGAATTCCTCCGAACCAAAGTAGCACACCGTGAACGCGTGCACATTAGCGGCTCGATCCGTTATATCGATCCAGTTGGTTTCCTCCCCGCTGTACATATCGTGGCCGCGCGGATTGGCGTAGGTGTTCTTGCCATCCGCTGACTGGCTTGCGAGCAGGCGCTTGTTAGCTAGCCCAGCAAACCAGGGGCTGTCCTGGCCGTAGGAGTGCAGATAGGTGATCTTGTATTCCTGCTCGATCTGGATCGGCGCAAGCTTCTTCAAAAAGGCCAGCGATTCGGGGTCGGAATCTACGGGGAAAGGAATTCCATGAACTATGAAACCACCTAGGGTTTCAGGTCGTTTTGCGGGAAGTTTAGCCATCTCAGTTCTCTCTTTCCAAGACGCTCACGCTGACGTAAGTGCCGGTGCCGGCGTGCGAATGGATCGCGCCGCGCTTGGCATTCTTCACCTGCAAGGCTTCATCGCCGAAATGTTTCTTCACTGTGCCCTGCAACTGCCAGAGGGCGAAGACCCCCTGCATCAAGCCTGTGGCGCCTACAGGATGCCCACACGCGATCAGTCCGCCAGAAGGATTAACGGCGCATTCGGATTTCTCAGGGAGCTTGTGCCCATAATCGATGCCGGGCATGTGCGCCTTGCCGGACGCGGCGAAGGGTCCGCCTTCGCCATAGCGGCACAAACCCAGGTCTTCGTAGGTCTGGATTTCACTGGAGGTGTAAGCATCGTGCAACTCGACGAAGTTCAATTCCTTTAGCGGATCGGAGATGCCGGCGTGTTTGTAAGCCATGTTGCCGGCGGTGCGACCGGCGCGGAAGGAATGCACACCAGGGTAACGTGTGCCATGATCCCAGAGTTTCTTGTAATACGTTCGTGTTTCGTCCGAATTCTTTTCCTGTTCGGTGGCATAGTTTTCCATGAAGAACTCGTAATCAACGTGGGGGCGATCGGCCATGCGCATCGCATCCGTACCGCGGCCGATGCCAGTCACTTTCACCAGCGGCCGTGATATCTTGGCGCCAGCGGCCTCCAGTTTTTGGAGCCCTTCTTCGGAAGCTAGGATGCAGGCCGCAGCGCCGTCGGACATCACGCAGATATCCAGGCGGGTGAGCGGCCAGGCGACCATGGGGGATTTGCGCACATCTTCTATGGTGTAGCGGTTTCGTTTTTGAGAGTAGGGATTGTGGTATGCGTTGATGTGGTTTTTAACACTGACGTGCGCCATCTGCTCGACCGTGGTGCCGAATTCTTTCATGTGGCGGGTGACCATCATGGCGTAATAGCCGGAGTAGAAACCGCCTACGGGGTAATCGAAGGAAACATCAGAGGCCAAAGCGATGAACTCATTGCCCTTCCAGGTCTCTACATGGCTCATAGTTTCGAAACCATAAGCCACGCAGACATCCATGTGCCCGCTGGCGACGGATTTCCAGGCTTCCTGGAAACAAAGGCCGCCGGTGGCCCCGCCGCCTTCGACGCGATGGCCGGGTTTGGGGCACAGGCCTAAATAATCCTGAGCCATGATTCCCGCCATCAGTTGGCGCGCAAAGTGATCGGAGAAATATGAAGCCACGGAGCCGTCTACTATCGAAGTGAAGGTCGGGAAATCCAATCCAATATCGCTGATGGAATAGTCGTAGGCCTCTTTGATGATCGCCTGGAACGTCTTATCGGGTCGCGCCTTGGCAAACTTCGAGACGCCCCCAGAGATCAAGTACACGGGTCTCATGAAATCATTCTCCTGGAGAGTAAAAGCGATTGAAGTTTGGTAATTCTAATGCAAGTCAAGGACAGCTCCGCCGTCCGCAGTTGCGAGGAGGCGCATTGGCGCCATAGCTTGTCCTGAGTGAGCCGCTTTGCGGCGACGAGGGAAAGCAATCCCCAACATTACCTCAAGGGTGTCGATGAAATCAAAAGGGCCGGCGTCAGCCGGCCCTTTTGTGGAGACTCGTTATCTTGATCGTTTTGGTGGGGTTCTGCGGTCATACCAACCGCGCAGGCCGCGGAAGATCAACCAGGCGGGGATGCCGATGATCAACACAATGGGTAGCACGTAGAGGGTGAGCCAGACCAGCGCTTCGGCGATCCCTTGCAGGGCTTTCACCAGAGCTTCGATAGCTTCCTTGGCAACGCCGGTGATGTCCCAGGGTCCAACTTTGATGGGCTGCACAGCTTCATTGGCAATGATGTCGACGCTGATCGCAGAAAGGGCAGCTGATTCTTCATAGTATTTGATCTGCCCCTTTAAAACCTCGATCTGCTCGGTGATGGAATTAAGCTGGTTGAAGGCATTGAGCACATCTTCCGTGTCACGCGCCTCTTCCATGATTTGACGCAGCAGGTCGGCGGCATTTTCAAGGTTGCGCAATCGTGATTGCAGATCGGTGTACTCGGCGGTCACATCCTGCCCGGACTGGTTGTCATTGGGCACATCGATGGCGCCTTCGCGTATTTCTTCCAGGGCAGCTAGAAAATCGTCAGCAGGCACGCGAACTGTGATGTACGCGGCGGGCACCTCGGTTCCATTGGCGAGCGAGGTCTTGTAAAGGTTCGAACTGACCACAAAGCCGCCCATACGCTCGGCCATGTCGCCAATCTCTTTCATGCGCTGTTCGGGATCGTCCACCACAATGGAGAGGCTGGCGTTTTTGATGACCAGTCGTTCAGCCGCCTGGTCAGCAACCGCGTCATTGGCAACCACCCCGCCGGCATCCAGTTCACCGGCAAAGCCGGCCGCCGGCTCTTCGGCGAAGGAAGGCGCGCCAACAGCTTCACCTTCGGGATACAGCCCGCGTTCCTCTGTGCTGAGCGCCGCCGGGGCGCAGGCGGCCAGCAAAATGGCGGAAAGATTGGCGACTGCGAATAAGACCGTGAGGGTTCTCTTCTTCATTATGTGCTCCTTTGCACAAGGATAGGATGCTGCATTCACCAGTATGACGTTTTTGCGCTGCTAATGGTTCCTAACTAACTACCAACCTTCTGCCAGTCTGGCAATGTGCCTTTCTGGCAGGTTGGCGGCGTGCATGCGCTGTTGAACAGATTGGAAATCATATTCCACACGGCGATAAACCCATGTATCTGACTCGTCGTCGAAAATCACGTAGGAGGCACGCGGGTCCCGGTCGCGGGGCTGGCCCACTGAACCCGGGTTGGCGATGCAGCGACGCTGCAATTGAACCTGCGCGTTAGGTTTTGGAATTTCGAAGCTTACCGTCTGGTTTGATAGCCTGAAAAGCACGGGGATGTGAGTGTGACCGCCAAAGCAAAAATCGGTGCCGAAATACGAAAAATTCTCTCTGGCGGAATAGGTGTCCAGTAGATACTCCAGAATGGGCTGGCGTGGACTGGCATGCACCAACGTGATGTCATTCACTTCTGCGCGCGGGGTCAGAGGTTGCAAAAAAGCTGCCGATTCTTCGGTCAGCTGTTCTCGCAGCCATTCAATCGACCGGCGTGCTTCCAGATTGAAACCATCCAACGCCAGGTGGCCGAGAGCGGCCGCGTCATGATTGCCCTGGAGGCAGATAAGGTTGGGCAACTCTTTAATCCGCATGATACATTCATTGGGATCGGGCCCGTAACCCACCAAATCTCCGAGGCACCAGACGCCATCGACATTGCCGGCTTGGCCCAGTACTGCCTCCAGCGCGGTCGCGTTGGCGTGGATGTCGCTGATGATGAGCGAACGCATACGGAATTTTCGCTTAAAGTATTGCTTTCAAATTACTGGGGCCAAAAGCGCCTGGCAGTAGTTCAGAGACTGTGGCTTCGCGAGTCACTTCTCCCTTTTCGTTGGCAATCACTACTTGAGCATCCGGAGCGAACTCGGCTAAGACCTGGCGACAGGAGCCGCAGGGAGTACCCCCATCGCGTGTGACAACAGCTATGGCCTGGAACGAACGTTCCCCCTCAGTGACCGCTTTGAAAACCGCCACGCGTTCGGCGCAGATCGAATCGGGGTAGGCGGCATTTTCAACATTGGCGCCCAGATAGACTTTGCCTGAACTGGTCAAAAGGGCGGAGCCAACATGATAATTTGAATAAGGCGCATAAGCGGACCCCTGAGCCTTTTTGGCAGCCTCTACTAATTCATCTTGCTGTGCTTTGTTTAGCATTCGCTTGGCGCTCCTGGGCAGCTTTGGCAACCTCGGATTTTTGGGCGCGCACGCGGCGAATCCGGCGGCCCACGATTTGCTCAATAGTCAAAATCAAACCATCTTCTTCGATTTTTTCGCCAACTTTCGGGATGCGTCCAATGCGGCCGAAAAGGAACCCGCCCAGGGTGTCGGCATCTTCGCTTTGTAGATCGCTTCCCATGATTTCGTTGAAATCATTCAGGCTGATGCGCCCATGGAATATCAAATCCCCATTATCGGCTTTCTGATAGGAAAGCTCTTCCCCATGGTCGTATTCATCCCGGATTTCACCTACGATCTCTTCCATCATGTCTTCCATCGTCACAAGGCCTGCAACTCCGCCGTATTCATCCACCACAATGGCAATATGAATGCGGCCGCCCTGCATTTCGGCCAATAAATCGTCGAGTTTTTTGGATTCGGGGACGAAGTAGGCTGGTCGCAAAAGTTCCCGCAAAGATTTGATGTGCCCCGGTGCCCGCCAGATCTTGAGCAGATCCTTGGCATACAGCAGGCCGATGATGTTGTCGATCTTGTCTTTGTAGATAGGCACGCGCGAGTAACCTGATTCGAGCAAGGCATCGCCGACTTTGTCTATCAGCGTATCTACATCCAGGGCGAAAATATCTATGCGAGGCACCATGATCTCCCGCACCAGGGTGTCTCCGAATTCAAAGATGGAAAAAATCATCTGGCGCTCGTCCTTTTCCAAAACGCCTTCGCGTTGGCTGGCGTCAACAAAGGAGCGCAATTCATCTTCGGTGATGGTGACCAGTTGTTTTGGCTCTCCGCTGGGATTTGAAAGACGAGACGGTAAAGCTAAAAAGGGACTCATGATCACAGACACGGCGCGCGCTAGAGGCGCGAGGCGAAGCGCCCAAGATTCGGGATCGCGCAAGATTCGTCGCTCGACAAAAAATTCAAAGAGCCAAATGCCTAAGGCGGTCAACAGCAGCCAACCGCCCAGGATTTGAATCGGGACGATGGCCGGATCAAACGGTAGGAGAATCGCAAGGACCAGCCCCGCGATCAAGAAACGAAGTAGCGTTAGTACCAACCGCAGACTGTCGCGCAGACTTGTGCGGCGTTTGACCAGTTCGAGAGTTTGATCGACCCGGTGGCCGAGTTCTTCGCTGAGCGTGGTCAAGCGGGAAAAGCGGGCGTTCAGGATTCCCGTGCGTGTTGCGGTGATCAGTAAATCGGCAGCAAGCAGGAAAATGAGCAGGAAAAGAAGGGTACTAATCGGGTTCCTCCAATCGACGGATGGCACGCGCCGGCACTCCCACGACCACAGTGTGTGCTGGAACGTCTTTGGTTACCACGGCGCCCGCTCCAGTACGCGCTCCCTGGCCGATGTGCAAGGGGGCAACCAACATGGTATCTGACCCGATGAACACATCCGATTCGATCACCGTTGGGTTCTTTTTCTTGCCGTCGTAATTGGCAGTGATCGTCCCGGCGCCGATGTTGACATTTCGACCGATGGTTGCATCGCCTATGTAAGAGAAATGGCCCATTTTGACTCCGGGAGCAAGGGTCGAATTCTTTATTTCGCCAAAATTGCCAACGTGGACGCCGTCGCTTAGTTGCGCTCCTTTCCGCAGGTGAGCAAAGGGGCCAATATCAACATTGTTTTCAATGATAGCCAACTCAACAACCGTGGCCTCGATGCGGCATGCGTTACCCACCCGGCTGCTGCGGATGACGGTATTGGGGCCAACGATGCAATCTTCGCCTATGCTTGTCGTTCCCAAAAGCATTGTGTTCGGCCAAACAACGGTATCTTGGCCAATGGTCACCCCCGAATCGATATACGTAGTTTGCGGGTCGATGAACGTGACGCCTTCCAGCATCCAGTGCTGATTAATACGGGACCGCAAGACGGCTTCGGCTTCGGCCAAATGTTCGCGGGTGTTGATGCCAATCGCTTCGGTCGCATCCTCCAGCGAGGTCGTTTCGATGTGTTCTCCTTCGCTGGCTGCAATTTCCAGCAGGTCGGTCAGGTAATACTCTTTTTTCTTGGGTGAAGGTTTTATTTTTTTTAGCGCTGGCCACAGCCAATCGCCTCGAAAACAATACACACCTACATTGAGCTCGTCGATGGACAAATCCTGGGCAGAAGCTTCGGCTTCTTCAATAATTGCGATCGCTTCCCCCGAGATGTTGCGCCTAACACGTCCGAAACCTCGAGCCTCCTTTTGTTTCAGCGTGAGAATAGTGAAAGGGCCATTGTTTTTCTTTTGCTTATCTAATACCTTCTTCAGTGTGTCCGAAGTGACGAGGGGAAGATCAGCGTTAGTCACAACAACGAAATCCGCCTCATCTTCTAATAGGCGTTGCGTTTGCAACAGAGCATGGCCTGTGCCAAGTTGCTCGATCTGTTCGACGAATTCGGCGCGTGGTCCTACTGTTTCGCGTATCGATTCGGCGCCGTGTCCTACGACGATCACAGGCGGCTCTTTCGTGACGCGCTCCGCAGATTCCAGCGAGTGCAATATCATGGGGCGGCCCGAGAGATGATGCAACAGCTTGGGTAGGCGGGAACGCATGCGTACGCCTTTGCCGGCTGCCAACAGGATTACACGGACCTTCATTTGGTCAAAGGTCCCCACGCCCAAGAGGCAGAACACAACAACTGATTCAGATTTTTAACCGTGAGATAGGGATTTAGCAGTGGATCTTCGGCTAATTCAGTTGGCATGAGTTGGCTACAGTCGGGGCGCCTGGACTCGAACCAGGATCCACGGATTCAAAGTCCGGTGTGCTGCCATTGCACCACGCCCCAGTGCTGCCTAGGGCAGACTAAGAGGCGGAATTGTAACATAATGAAAAAATGGATTGCTTCAGGAGTCCTTCGGCGCTAAACCCAGTTGGACAGCCTGTTCGTAGCTAAGCGCACCTTGCCTTGGAGGGGAGTGTGTTTCTTTCCCCTTGTTTCTCCAGTACTTGTCGGTCTCCCTTCGGCTCAAAGGTTTCGTTTCCGCTTTTTCCAAAAGGCTTTCCAGATGGGGATCGGTGTCGCCCAGTTTGCTGTCAGTGGTTTGAACCGCGGGCACCGGTTTGGTCGCCTTTTCGAGTCGGTTTAATTCCTGGGCAAGGCGCCCGATGGCTTTTTGCAGAGCCTCAGCTTGAGCGGCCATTCGGGCTGGCGGTAGGGGCTTGGTGACGAGCAGCAGCGCATAAGACGGGCTGATGCTGCTAAGGTGGAGGAAATATTCTTTCCCGCGGAAAACTTGCAAATCGTCCGGATATGGTGATTTGGAGAAAGCGGCGATACGGCCCGCCGCAAGGAAAGCTGACATCAGATGAGGCATCAGCGAGGTCTCGATCTCCGGGTCGGGTAGGGAACCGGCGCGAGCTAGGATTTGGCCGCGCTCGTTGATCAAGCCAACACTAAGCGCTTGCAAATTAAAGCGGAGTTCCGAAAGCTGATTGGCGATCTGCTTAGCTGGCTTTTCTTCGGTTGCCAATTCTTCCTTCCATACAGAAATTTCGGGTGGCAGAAGGCTTTCCGCAATGCCGAAGAGCCGCTCAACAGCGTCCAATAAATCCGCCAACTCCACCGGCTTGAAGAAAAAGGCCTCCGCACCCGACCGGGCAACCTGCTTACGGATTTCATGATCGTGGACTCCACTGATTAGGATTACTTTTGTCTCAGGGTTTCGGCGGCGGAAGCGAGCCATGAGCTCAAGGCCCGAAATACCTGGAAGGAGCACGTCTGCAATTAAGAGATCGAATTTCTCTTTCTCCAAGGCTTTTAGAGCTTCCTCGGCGGAGAGAGCGGTGGTCACCTGGAAGGCTTTGTCCAGGCTTTCCAAGCCGGCGCGGAAAACTTCCGCGCTGTCCTTTTGATCCTCAACAAGGAGAATTCGCTTCGTGCTCATAACGCGGGCATTCTAGCACCAAGCGTCAAGGCAGGTAATAGATGGAATCGGGGAATTTGTAAATCAGAAACGCTGGAGGACCACCCAGGGAGAACCATGCTGGGGATTTGTATGAACTTGCAAGGGAACCTGATAGGCATTCTGCAAATTTTCGGTGGTCAATACTTCAATCGGCGACCCTGAGGCGCGGACGTGGCCTTCGACCAAAAGGATTAGCCGGTCTGTGTACAGCGCAGCTAGATTTAGATCGTGCATGGCGACCAAGACGGCCAAGCTTTTTTCGTGGGCCAGGCGGCGAACCAAGCTGAGCAAGGATACCTGATGATGTAAATCCAGATGCGCGGTAGGTTCGTCGAGCAGAAGGATGGGGCAATCCTGTGCCAGGGCGCGAGCCAGAAAAACGCGTTGCCGTTCACCGCCTGAGAGTTCATTGATACGGCGATCGCTGAGATGAGCAACCTGGCTGGACTGCAGCGCGTGCTGAACGATATCCAAGTCATGCGCCCCCATTCGACCGAGCCAACTCAGGTGTGGCGTACGGCCAAGGGCAACCGACTCGAAGACCGTAAAGGCGGGGGGCAATTGGGCGGATTGCGGGACAACGGCAATATGGCGAGCCCGCTCCTGATCGCGAAATTCTGAGAGCTCTTTGTTTTCCAGAATTATGGAGCCGGAAAGGGGTTTGAGTATTCCACTAAGGACGTGTATCAAACTGGTTTTACCGGATCCATTAGGGCCAATAACCCCAAGCAGTTGGCCCTTCTCAACCTGAATATCTACTCCATTTAAAACCTTGTTATCGCCATAAGCGAGATGCAATGCCTTCGCGGACAGCATGGTCACCACCACAACTGCGCTTTGGCGCGGCGGAGCAGCCAAAGAAAAAATGGAACGCCAGCCAGGGCGGTCAGAATTCCGATCGGCAAAACTTCTGGAGCGAAAATGGTGCGGGCCAACAGATCCGCGAACAGAAGAGCCGCGGCGCCACCCAGCATCGAGAGTGGTAACAGGCGCCGGTGATCTCCTCCCCAGATCAAACGCAGAGCATGTGGGACGATGAGGCCGATAAAGCCGATCATTCCTGAGAAAGCGACGGCCGCGGCCGCGGCCAGAGAGGCGGCGGCTATCAGCAAGACTTTGATGCGCTCAACGGGCAAACCAAGCTGTTGGGCTTGCTCCTCGCCCAGTTGCAGTACGTTTAACTGGTGGCCAGATGCTAAAAGGATGCCGAGACTGATGATGGTGTAAGGGAGTACAGCAATGACTGGCGGCCAGCCGCTGAGCGCTGCACCCCCCAGGAGCCAGGCTAACGCCCGGCGCAGCTCGTTGTTGGAATAGAGCATGATGAACGAACTCAGCGCCGTGGCAAAAGAACTGACGGCCACCCCGGCAAGAATCAAGGTGGTCACAGGCGCTGTTTTTCCAAGGCGGGCGATGGTGTAAACCGTCGCAACGGCCGCTATGGCTCCAATAAACGCAGCAGCCGGGATCGCATAGAAACCCAGCAACGATCGCGGCCATTGTTGTGCCATTACGAATACGGCGCCCAAGCCGGCTCCGGACGCAACGCCGATGAGATACGGGTCAGCCAGCGGGTTGCGGAACAACCCCTGATACGCCGCGCCACTGCCAGCCAATGCAGCCCCCGTGAGTGCAATCAGCAGGGCGTGGGGTAAGCGGATATCGTAGACGATGGTGGCAAAAGTAGCGTCAAGAGTTCGACCACCCAGCAAAGTATTAAACAAGTCTTGTGGCGGAATCGAAACAGCGCCCAGTGCAATGCTCAGCAGCAGGGCCAACACCAAAAAGGTGGTGTTCAAAAGAAACGGACGCCTTAGCAGAAAGGCCGTTTTCATGACCGCGCTAAGCTTTTCGGGCGAATCAGTTAAATAGGTCCGGATAAAGTAAATGTGCCAATTGCTCAACGGCGTCAATCATTCGAGGCCCAGGCCGGCTCATCAGATTATCGTCGAAGGGGAGAACCTGATTGGTTTGCACAGCCGCGAGCTCTGCCCAACCGGCGCGTTGGGCAACTGACTCCGGAGTGGCGCCGTAGGCAGCATCGCCAAGCAAAATGAAATCAGGGTTTTGCACCAACAATTCTTCGATACTCATTTGCTTGTAACCCTCGAGGGTTCCTGCTGCATTTTGCCCGCCCGCCGCATTGATGATCAGGTCGATGAAGGTCTCAGATCCAGCCGTATAAGGCGCGTTCGGGTCAGTAAGGCCATCGACTTCATAGAAGACAACCCGCCTGTCTGAAATCCCTGCGACGGCGGTTTCCACGGCGGAAACTCTAGTGCGCATAGATTCGGCCAACGTCGCAGCATCCAGGTCGTGCCCGGTCAGTTGACCAACGGTGACCAGATTAGTGTACAAACCCTCGAAATCCGTCGGGTTGGCCAGCCAAAACACGACCACACCTAGTTGTTCAAGTTGGGCCACTTGTTCCGGTGGGGTGATTTCTGCGGCGAGCACCAGGTCCGGTTCCAGACTGACGATCAATTCAGTATTCAACTGGATGAAGGTGTCGCCGATGTCGGTGACGTTTTGGGCTTCGGCTGGATAATCAGAAAGAGGATCACGGCCAACCAACTGGGGCCCCGCGCCGATGGCAAATAAGATCTCTGTGTTAGACGGCGCAAGGGATACGATGCGTTGTGCAGGGGCATCCAGTGTTATTGTGCGCTGCAGACCATCGCTAATGGTCAGCGGGAAGGTCGTCTGGGGGATGGGAGTGGTGGTTGCCTGCGTAATGTTGACTTCCGGTGCCGGCAGTGTTGCTTCGCCTGCCGGTGCTCCGCAGGATGCCAGGGCGAAGACGAGGAGAATGGAAACAAGGAATATTTTTCTGGCGTTCATGGCGGTTCTCTCCTTTATGTATTCGAAATTAAACAAAAAACCCTGCGTGCGGCAGGGATACGGCAACCTGAAACTGGTCAGGTAACTGCACTTCTCTTCCGCGAGGACGTGCGAAAAATTCGGGCCGGCGACCTGGCTTACCGCGCGAGGCGGATCACAGTTGCGGGACAGCGCCGGATTTTCACCGGCTTCGCAGTACGCCGCCACGGGGCGGCCACCCGAACACCACTGTTAAGTTGCGTAAGGATTTTATAGCGTACCTCCCTTAGCGTCAAGCCCGGTGTTATTATTCGCGGCGAGGGCTCTTGAGCAGCAAAAGGACTTACGATTTTGCAATTATCGGCGGTGGATTGGTTGGCCTCGCAACGGCCTGGGCGATCCGAAATAGGCATCCGGATGCTTCGATTGTTTTGATCGAGAAAGAGACCGATGTCGCCCAGCACCAATCAGGGCGGAATAGTGGTGTGCTGCATTCGGGAATTTATTATCAGCGCGGCAGCCTGAAAGCCGATCTGACGGCTCGAGGGCGAAAGGCAATGTTGGATTTCTGTGACCGAAATGGAATCAAATATGAGATTTGCGGCAAATTGATTCTCGCCACTGATGAAAATGAACTCCCGGAACTTAATAAGCTGTTTCAAAAAGCCAAGGAAAACGGCATAGAGGTAAAACTTCTGGAAGCAGAAGAAATGCGCGAGGTGGAACCCCACTCCGGCGGGATAAAAGGAATATGGATACCCGAAACCGGAGTCGTCGATTTCACAGGTGTTGCCCGAGCATTAGTTGAATTGCTTTCAGATAACGGGGTGGCATTCAAATTGGGGACGACCGTTGTTGGGATTGATTCTCATGCCGCTGACCTGAAACTCAGGACCAACGACGGCCATATCGAAGCTCGGCGCGCAATCAACTGCGCGGGATTATTCAGCGATCGGCTGGCGCGGAAAGCAGGCGTCGATCCAGGCCTGCGGATTGTTCCATTCCGCGGAGAATATTTCAAATTAAAGCCCAAAGTCAGGCATTTAGTGCGCAGCTTGATATACCCGTTGGCCGATCCCCGCCTTCCGTTTCTAGGTGTACACCTGACCAGGACAATCGATGGTGAGGTCCTCGCCGGGCCAAATGCCGTATTTGCACTGCAGCGAGAAGGGTATCATGCAGGCGATGTGCGGATTAGAGATGTGATCGATTCGCTTATTTATTCAGGCTTTTGGCGGCTGGCGCAGAAACACTTAAAGAGTGGGTTCGGTGAGATGCTCAAGGCTTGGAGCCAATCTACGTTTGCCCGGGCAGCGCAGAAATTGGTGCCCGAGTTAACTAGGTGGGATTTAGAGCCGGCCCGTGCCGGAGTACGCGCCCAGGCGGTCGACCCTAATGGCAACCTTGTGGACGATTTCCGGTTTGTGCACAATGAAAAATGGCTGCACGTTCTCAATGCTCCTTCTCCGGCGGCTACGGCTTCATTGGCAATTGGGGAATTGATCGCCGAACTAATCGATTCGGCGCGGATGTAAACTCGCGATATGAAAAAGTTGCTTACCCTGGTTGTCGGAGCGCGGCCTAATTTTATGAAAGCCGCACCACTAATTGAGGCCATTCGAAAAGATGACCTCATGGAAGCGCAGTTGATCCATACCGGTCAACACTTCGACGAAAACATGTCGAATGTGTTTTTTGAGCAACTTGGGTTGCCCAAACCTGATCGATATTTAGACGTCCATGGTGGCAGCCCTGCCCACCAAGTGGGCCGCATCATCCTGGCTCTGGAGAAGGAATTTGAAAAGCGAAAACCTGCAGTAGTGGTCGTATTTGGCGATGTGAATTCAACGTTGGCAGCCGCGATCGCTGCCAATAAGTCCGACTTGAAATTAGCCCACGTGGAAGCCGGGTTACGCAGCTTTGACAGAAGCATGCCCGAAGAACACAACCGCATTGTGACCGACATGTTGTCGGATTTACTTTTCACACCTTCGCGAGATGCGGATCAAAACCTTATTGATGAAGGGATTTCTGAAGATCGGATTTACTTTGTGGGCAATATCATGGTGGATAGCCTATTGCGGTTCAAAACTGTGGCCGAGGAGAAAAAAGCTTGGGAGAATTATGGAATGAGCCCGGGCCACTACGGGCTGGTTACCCTCCACCGTCAATCCAATGTAGACGCATTGGAGGATCTTGAAGAAATTGTTGATGCTTTGGTCGAGATTCAGTCGGATCTTCCCCTACTATTTCCTGTTCACCCCAGAAGCCAAAAACACCTTGCTGATCACGGCTTGGCCGGCCGCCTGTCCGAGGCTGGTATCCGAGTCCTTGAGCCACTCGGGTACCTGGAATTCCTCAGCCTAATGACTAGAGCTCGGCTGGTGGTTACTGATTCTGGGGGAATTCAGGAAGAAACTACCGTCTTGGGTATACCCTGCCTTACCGTTAGAAGCAACACAGAAAGACCCATAACGCTCAGAATGGGGACAAATCGGCTGGTTGGGAACAAAAGGGACGGAATCTTAACTGGCTTCCGCGCGGCGATTAGCCAGCCGCTTAGCGGCACGCAACCGGAGCTATGGGATGGAAAGACGGCTCAAAGGATCGTGGAAATATTGGCCGCGGCCAAGGCCTAACCTTCCGGAAAGATCGCTTCCATCCCTGGAAGCAAGTGTTATAATTCAACGCCTGAATTTTAGCCCATGGAACAAAACTTGGATTCAGCCCGCGATATGCTCCTGTTGGAGCAAATTGAAATCGATCCTGACGTCACCCAGGCCAACCTTGCCTACCAATTGGGCGTGGCGGTTGGCACCGTCAATTGGCACCTGAAGCGCCTAATTGCCAAGGGTTACGTAAAGGTCAAGCGGGCTCGGCGCCGGAAGCTGCGTTACCTAATTACACCTCAAGGGATCAGCCGGCGGGCGCGCCTAACTGTGAACTATGTCGAACATTCCATGCAGCTATATCGCAAGACTCGCCGGCGTGTTCAGCAACTGCTCTCTGAGGTCCGGACAGCAGGCTTCAACGGCGTCCATATCGACAAATACAACGGCGACCCGGAAGATATAGCCGACATCTGTCGGCTGACCTGCTTGGAGCAAGGCATTGCTATTCTCAAAGCAGACGAGTTGGGGCCAACACTAGGTGTGCGCGGACACAAGGTTCAACTGGAAATGGGCGAACCTCATGGCTAAAACGAAACCAGCGTCTGAGAACCAACATGTGCTCATAACGGGAGGAGCCGGTTACATTGGTTCGTTGCTTACCGGGGAACTGCTTCGCAATGGATACAAAGTCACGGTGTTGGATAAATTACTCTTTGGTGGCGATTCCATCGTGAATTACCTGTCCCATCCCAATTTCCATTTTACGAAAGTCGACGTATGGGAGCCACGCGCATTGCGCGAGTCAGTAAAAAACCAAGCAACGCCAGACGCAGTTGTGCATTTGGCCGCCATCGTAGGGTTTCCGGCTTGCCAGGCCGTGGGGCAGCAAGTGGCTTGGCGGTACAACGTAGAAGCTACCCAGCATGTTTTCGAGCAGGCGGAAGAGCTGGGCGTCAACCGATTTATTTTTGCCTCCACCTATAGCAATTACGGACATTCATCCAACGGTGAGCTGGTCACTGAGGAAACCCCGCTCAACCCTCAATCCTTATATGCGGAAACGAAAATCGCGGCGGAAGGTTTCCTGTTGCAAAACAGCGACGCGAAGTGTGTTCCGCTGATTTTTCGTTTGGCTACCCTGTATGGGATATCTCCAAGAACGCGTTTTGATCTGATTATTAACCAATTTGTCCTAGATGCATTCACCAAGCACGCACTCCTCATCTACCAGCGAGCCTACTCGCGCTCTTTTGTTCATGTGGGCGACGTCGTGACCGGAATTATTTTGGGACTTAATGCTGGCGTAAGCAAAATTCGTGGTCAGATCTTTAATCTTGGCACCGAGCAAGGAAATTACCGCAAAGACCAGATTGTCGATCTCGTGCTGAAACGTCTGCCCGAGACTACGGTTCGCTACAAAGATTTGACCTTCGGCGGCGATATGCGCGACATCAGCGTTTCCTTTGAAAAGATACGCCGGGAATTAGGATACAAAACCGAATTTTCCGTGGATGACGGCGTACGGGAAATCTTGCACGCATTGCAAACAGGTTTGATTAAAAATCCCCAGGACGAAAGGTTTCGGAATGCGCAGTTTATCGTGCAATGATCGGTGAATATGTCTGCGAATAATTTTTGGCTTGATAAGCGAGTAACAGTAACCGGCGGTGGAGGATTCCTGGGGTCCTTCATCGTAGACAATTTGCGCGCCCGCGGGGCGAACGAGATCCTTGTTCCGCGCAAAGCTGACTATGACCTGGTGAATCGCCAAGATATTGACCGTATGCTGGAGGACGGTAAACCTGACATCGTTATCCACGCGGCCGCGCTGGCTGGAGGGATAGGAGCCAATCGAGCGCGTCCCGCTGATTTCTTCTACTCAAACCTTATGATGGGCGTTCCTTTAATGCATGCGGCCTGGGAGCGCGGGGTAAAAAAATTCGTTGCCCTTGGCACGATTTGTTCGTACCCAAAATTCGCGCCCACGCCTTTTCGCGAAGAAGATCTTTGGGATGGCTATCCCGAGGAAACTAACGCACCGTATGGCTTGGCAAAGAAGATGCTCCTGGTCCAGGCTCAGGCTTATCGGGAGCAGTACGGCTTCAACGCCATATTTTTGCTGCCCGTAAATCTCTATGGGCCTCGTGATAATTTCGATTTGGAAACCTCCCACGTGATTCCAGCGCTGATCCGAAAATTCATTGAAGCCAAGGAGCGCGGCGACGAACAAGTGGAACTTTGGGGTGATGGTTCTCCTACTCGTGAGTTTCTCTATGTCGAAGACGCGGCTGAAGGCATTGTTCTTGCGGCTGAATGCTATAACGGCTCCGAGCCAGTTAACCTGGGGTCGGGGCGGGAGATTAGTATCAAGGATCTGGCCGAGACCATAGCTATGCTTGCGGGCTACGAGGGTGAGTTTATCTGGAACACCGATAAGCCCAATGGCCAGCCTCGGCGACTTTTAGATGTCGCCCGGGCAAAGAAACACTTCGGATTCCGCGCCAGTACCAGTTTTGAGGACGGGTTGCGCAAGACTGTCGATTGGTTTCGTGAGTATCGCAAGGTGGCCGTGAAGTGAGCGAGCTAAAGGCAACAGCCGCCGACGCAAACAAGGTGCTCATCAAGCCACAGCGCGGCTTGGTTGGGCTTGACCTGCGCGAGCTGTTTCGATTCCGCGAGTTGATTTTCTTCCTCACCTGGCGGGATATTTTGGTTCGCTATAAGCAAACTCTGTTGGGCGGCACCTGGGCAATCATCCAACCTGTTTTGCAAATGCTGATCCTTAATGTGTTGTTTGGCGATATCGCTGGCCTAACTAGCGGCGGGATACCGCGACCATTGTTCACGTATTCCGCCTTATTGCCATGGAATTTATTCGCCACAGCCATCGGTGAAGCCGGTCGTTCCTTGGTAACCAACCGCAACATGATCACAAGGATCTATTTCCCTCGGATTGTGATCCCGTTATCCTCTGTCCTTAGCGGTGTTGTGGATTTTGCCATTGCCTTTCTGTTATTGGCGATAATGATGGTGTATTACGGAGTCATGCCCACGTCAGGAATTTGGGGTTTGCCCTTATATCTGTTGCTTTCTCTTATCACCGCCTTGGGAGTAGGCTTGTGGCTTTCGGCGCTCAACGTGCACTACCGAGATGTGCGCCATATCGTTCCCTTTCTTACTCAATTTTGGATGCTGGGCACACCCATTGCTTATGAAGCTAATAAGATTTTCGAACGTTTGCCTCAAGGGTTCGAATGGCTTTATGCGCTGAATCCCATGGTGGGGGTAATTGAAGGCTTCCGCAATGCACTGGTTGGCACGCCCATATATTCGACCGGTTTGCTTTGGGTCTCTATCATTACATCAATGGTCTTGTTAATCACTGGACTTATCTACTTCCGGCGCATGGAACGAACCTTTGCGGACGTGGTCTAGCGAGCGATGAGCGAATACGCAATCAAAGTCCAAGAGCTCGGCAAGCAATATCGGCTAGGGGGGAAAATCGAAAATCGATACCGCACTTTACGCGAGACAATTAGCGGCGCATTTACCTGGCCGCTGCGCATGCTCAAAGGCGAGCTTCGCGAACACTCCGAAAAAATCTGGGCTTTGCAAGATGTTTCCTTTGAAGTTCGCGAGGGGAAGGTGTTGGGGGTGATAGGCCGCAATGGAGCGGGTAAGAGCACCCTACTCAAAATTCTTTCACGGGTAACCGACCCCACCACCGGTTTTGCAGAGATCCATGGGCGCGTTGGATCACTTCTTGAGGTCGGCACCGGCTTTCATCCGGAGCTAACAGGCCGCGAAAATATCTATTTGAACGGAGCGGTCTTGGGCATGAAGCGCCGCGAGATTGCCGAGAAATTCGACGAGATCGTGGATTTCTCTGGAGTGTCTAAATTCATCGATACTCCCGTGAAGCATTATTCGAGCGGCATGTACTTGCGCCTCGCCTTTTCGGTGGCTGCACATCTGGAGCCAGAAATTCTGGTCGTGGATGAAGTCCTGGCTGTGGGTGATGCTGAGTTCCAGCGCAAGTGCCTAGGGAAGATGAGCGATGTTGCCCAAGCTGGGCGCACCGTGCTGTTTGTCAGTCATAACATGTCCGCCATCTTGCGCCTTACGGAAGAGTCGATCGTTTTGGAAAGAGGAAAACTGGTCTATCGCGCGCCCACGCGCCAGGCTGTTGATTATTACATGGCCTCCGGTCTCTCTCAGAGTGGCGAACGGGTTTGGAAGCCTGGGGAGACCCCGGCCGATGCTGCACCTTTCCGGCCTGTCGCAATGCGCGTCAGAGATGCCCAGGGCAAAACGGTGGATGCTATTCAATCCAGGCAGCCGTTGGAAATCGAAGTTGAATATGAGTTGGCTAAACCCATTAAAGGATTGCGCGTCGGTGTATATTTGCAAACCATACGCGGGGAAACAGTTTTTACATCTTTCGATACCGACGAACCCGTTCAATACGAAAAATATGCTACCCGGCCGGCCGGATATTACTTTAGCCGAGCCAAGTTGCCTGCTCATTTCTTGAACGAGGGCCAATTTGTTCTGGGCATTAATGCCAGCTCATTTCGCGTGCGGCGTTACTTTCAGGAGGAGCGTGCTTTGGCTTTTACCGTGGATGCCATGGGCGCCCCCGGGATGCAATGGCCCGAGCCGCGACAAGGTCCTGTGCGACCCATGCTGGAGTGGGAAATCGAGCAGGTCGAGGCTGTAAAGGCCTGAGATGCTTGGCGGAACCAAAGTCAAACGCGTATTAGGTGAATTGCCCCTGACGGCTGAACTGGATTGGGCCATAAGGGGCCGCCGCGCGCCGATGGATGGTTTCAAACTTGAGGAGTTAAAAGCTGCGCTGCCCGAATGGTGCCGTCAGGTGGCCGCATCCCCGAAGCCCAGGCAAAAGGGCAAAAAGGTGTTGGTGTTCGCAACGCTCCATTATTGGATTAGCCATGCGATTCTTCTATCACTGGCACTGGATGGACTGGGACACGAGCCAACTCTTGCATATCTGCCGTACTCCACCTGGAAGAAGTCGGTCTCCAAGTTCGACTTACGTCGCCGCGAGGCTTATGTCCGTAGTGTTTTTAAACCCGCTCAAGGTCTAATTGGCATCCAATCTTTTTCAATTGCGCCGCAGCCGTCTCGGCTTCCGGGGCCTATTGAAAACGCCGTTGAACAAGTGGCTGAAATGGACACGCAATACACGCTTCAGGTCGAGGAAGTGGATAAAACCAGCGATCTTTTTCGGCTGCGCTTGATGCGTAATCGTGCCGCCGCCGCTGCGGCACTGGACTGGCTGCAGAAACAGCGTCCCGATGTTGTCATATTGCCTAACGGCTTGATTCTTGAATTCGGCGCGGTCTTTCATGTCGCCCGTCATTTGGAGATACCGGTGGTCAGTTACGAATTTGGTGAACAGCGCGATCGCATCTGGCTTTCGCGCAACACACCGGTAATGCTTCAGGAAACGGACGCTCTCTGGAGCGCCAAAAAAAATGAAGCCTTTGCCGAATTACAACGCAATCAAGTGGAAACACTATTCACCACACGTAAGGAGGCGGGGCTTTTCCAAAATTTCTACCGGCAGTGGCAAAATCTGCCTGCACAGGGCGCGGAAGCGGTTCGTTCCAAGTTGGCCCTAGATGATCGCCCCGTTGTGCTGCTGGCTGCCAACGTGATCGGCGACAGCCTCACCCTCGGTCGAGCTGCTTTCACGGGCGATATGAGCACCTGGCTGCGTCGCACCATGGATTACTTCGCTGGCCATAATGATGTTCAGTTCGTTTTGCGCGTTCACCCAGGCGAACGTAATTTGGAGGGTCCTTCAGTTGCGGATTTAGTGGATCAGCAATTTGCCAATCTGCCTACACACATGCGGGTGGTAGGCGCAGAGGACTCGGTCAACACGTATGACCTTGTGGCGCTAGCCGACCTTGGTCTCGTTTATACGACCACGGTCGGGCTGGAAATGGCGATGAGTGGGTTGCCAGTGATTGTGGCAGGCGAGACGCATTATCGCGGCAAGGGTTTCACTACCGATCCAAGCAATTGGGAAGAATATTTTTCCGCTCTTGATCGAGATTTGGCAAACCTGCAATCGGCAAAGTTAGATCAACGGCAGATCGACATGGCTTGGCATTATGCCTACCGGTTCTTCTTCGATTATCCCCAGCCTTATCCTTGGCACTTGCTGCATTTCTGGAAGGATGCTGAAAGCACACCATTGAACCAGATTTTTTCTGAGGCTGGACAGGCTAAATATGCTCGCACTTTTGACCATTTGCTGGGCCAGCCGTTTGAATGGGATTAGTCCAATGATCGACAACGAGCGCGAGATCAAGCGCCAGGTGCGCGAGTTCTATGACCGGGTGGGTTGGAAGGAGATCTCTGAGGGCCTCTACCAAAATGCGCGCTACGAAGATTTGCGTCCGGTCACTCAAGAATATATCCACCGCTGTCACCTGCGAGTCAACCGGCACATTGCCCCCAGCGGAAAACTCTTCCTGGATGCGGGTTCTGGCCCAATCCAGTACCCCGAATATCTGGACTACTCCCGAAACTACCAATTGCGCATTTGTGCAGACATTTCCATGACGGCCTTGAAGGCCGCCCGTGATCGGATTGGAGGTCAAGGCGCTTACGTCGTCAGTGACGTATCTCACTTGCCATTTACCTCCAACTCGTTTGATGCAGTTGTTTCCCTGCATACCATCCATCATTTGCCTGCTCGCCAGCACAAACAGGCCTACCTGGAGTTGCATCGCGTATTGGCGCAGGAGCGGTCCGCTGTCATCGTGAACGGTTGGGAAACATCCCCCTTAAATGAATTTTTCCATCGCATAAAGAACAGGCTCAAGAAACGCAAGGGGGTAGGCCCGGTGAATGGCAGCCTGCCTGAAGAGCTTGAACTGGGAATAGGAACATTTGTTGAAAAGAACGACCCGCAAACACTGAAACGTGTATTGCAAGGAAGCTTGAAATTTAGAATCCTGGTTTGGAGAAGTGCTAACACCAATGTGCTGCGCTTTTTTATTCGGGAAGAGTGGTTCGGCCGTTTTTGGCTGCGGGTTTTATATCGCTTGGAGGAGTTTTTCCCAAGCTTCTTTGGTGAAAAGGGGTTATATCCGCTAATCGTGATCAGCAAGTAGCGCGGAGAAAATCATGGACTGGAAAAAACAGGTCGTTTTGGTCACAGGCGGAACAGGGTCATTCGGCAAAGAATTTATCCGGATTCTCCTCGATGAATACGAGCCGGCCAAAGTAATCGTTTTCAGCCGAGACGAACTCAAACAGCACGAGATGCGCGAAGCGGGTTTTGAGCAGCCCAACCTGCGCTACTTCATTGGAGACGTGCGGGACTTAGGTCGTCTAAAGAGAGCCATGGACGGAGTGGATATTGTCGTTCACGCCGCGGCCCTCAAGCAAGTGCCGGCGTGTGAATACAACCCCATGGAAGCCATCAAGACGAATATCCTTGGGACTGCCAACGTGGTCGAGGCCGCCCTGGAGACCGCAGTCAGCAAAGTGCTTGCCTTGAGCACCGATAAGGCTGTAAGCCCCGTCAATCTCTATGGCGCCACGAAATTGGCGGCGGAGAAGCTAACCGTTCAAAGCAACGCGTATTCGGGGGAAAGGCTCACGCGTTTCAGCTGTGTTCGCTATGGGAACGTCATTGGTAGCCGCGGCTCTGTGGTGCCCATCTTCTTGCGCCAGCGTCAGAACGGCAAACTGAACATCACCGACAAGCGCATGACGCGTTTCTGGCTTTCTCTCGAACAAGGTGTTCGATTTGTTCTTCACAGTATCGAGGTGATGCAAGGCGGCGAGGTATTTGTGCCCAAATTGCCCAGCACAAGCATCATGGATCTAGCCAGCGCCATAGCTCCCCAAGCGCAGCTAGTCGAGATTGGTATTCGGCCGGGCGAGAAATTACATGAGGTGTTGATCTCAGAGGATGAGGCGCGCAATACGGTGGAGCTCGAGGATAAGTACGTGATCCAACCCGCGCACGGGCCGTGGTTTGTACGCTCCTGGGACGGGAAAGGCAAAACGCTGCCGGAAGGCTTTTCCTACGCCAGCAACGAGAATCCAAGACATCTGACCTCTGCGCAAATCCTGGAAATGATTGGACCTATCGAAGCTGAATTGCAGGCAGGCAAACCTTCATGACTCGCATACTGATCACCGGGGCCAGTGGTTTGCTGGGTATCAACCTTGCGCTGGAGGCCCTCAAAGACTATGAGGTTGTTGGCGTAGTTCATCGCCAGCGGCTGCAGGAACCGGGTTTCGAATTCATCGAGACCGATTTGTTAGGCCCGAACGCTGCCAACCGTGTGCTCGATGAAACGAAACCGGATTGGGTGGTTAATTGCGCGGCCGTCGCCAGCCTGGATGCCTGTGAGCAGCAACCCGAATTGGCGCAGAGGTTGAATGCTCAACTGCCTGGTCATTTGGCCAAGGAAGCCGCGAAACGTGGATTGCGCTTTCTGCAGGTTTCGACCGACGCGGTCTTCGATGGAGTGAAGGGCGGCTACGAAGAAGAGGACTCGCCTGCACCCATCAGTGTGTATGGGCGAACGAAACGATTGGCAGAGCTGGCCGTGAAAGCTGCTCATCCTCATGTGTTGATCGTACGTCCCAATTTCTTCGGATGGAGTATTAATGGGCAAAGAAGCCTGGCGGAATTTTTCTATAACAACCTTTCCGCGGGAAAGTCCGTGCCTGGTTATGTAGATCGAATATTCTGTCCATTATTGGTGACGGATCTGGCGGACATTATCCTGGAATTGCTTGAAAAAGATCTACGCGGCGTCCATCACGCGGTGAGTTCCGATCATTTGAGCAAATATGAGTTTGGCGTGGCTCTAGCCAATCGATTTGGTTTTGACTCCGGTCTTATTGTGCCTGCCACGACAGGTGAGACCACCGCGCCAAGAGCGTTTAACCTGACCTTGCGTAATACCCGACTCAGTAAAGCCATGGGTCGAAGATTGCCAACCATTGCCGATGGCATTGAGAAGCTCCACGCGCAATTTCAGTCCGGTTATCGAGATAGATTGCGATCGATGACGGCTGCGCCTGTTGCGGTGAAAGGATAGATATGGACATCGAGGTCCAGGGTCGGAAGATTGGCCTAAAGCATCCAACCTATTTCATTGCCGATGTAGCCGCGAACCACGATGGTGACCTGAAACGAGCTATCGAATTGATTCGCTTGGCTAAATTGGCTGGTGCCGATGCGGCCAAGTTCCAAAATTTCCGCGCACCGAAGATCGTTTCCAATTATGGCTTTAAGACCCTTGGAGAAAGGCTGTCGCACCAGGCGAAGTGGAAGAAAAGTGTCTATGAGGTATATGAGGATGCGTCGATCCCATTTGAATGGACGCCTACGTTGAAGGAAGCCTGCGATGAGTTTGATATCCATTATTTTTCCTCACCCTACGATTACGAAGCCATTGAAATGTTAGATACTTATGTTCCGGCTTACAAAGCTGGCTCGAGTTTGATCTCCTGGCCACAAGCGATCGTGCGCATGGCCGAATACGGTAAACCAATTCTGATCGCCACAGGGGATTCCGAAATGAGCGATGTAGAGCGGGTGATGGATATGGTCATGCCAGTGAACGGACAAATCGTGTTGATGCAGTGCAACACAAACTACACGGCCAGCCAAAGCAATTACGATCATTTGCACCTCAACGTTTTGAAGACTTACGCGGCAAAATGGCCCGGGGTCATTTTGGGACTCTCCGACCATACGCAGAGCGCGGCGCCGGTGGTCGGAGCTGTCGCCTTGGGCGCGCGCATAATCGAGCGGCACTTCACCGATGACAACGATCGTGAGGGACCGGATCACAAGTTTGCTTTGAATCCCGAGAACTGGGCGCACATGGTAGAAGAGGTGCGCATCCTGGAAAGGTCCCTGGGTTCGGCGGAGAAACATGTCGCCGATAATGAGAAAGAGACCTACATTGTTCAGCGTCACTGCTTGCGCGTTGCACGCGACGTGAAAGCAGGCGAAACCTTTACCGAGGATATGCTCGAAGTGCTGCGCCCTGCCACTCCGGGCGCCCTGATGGCTTGGGATATTCCAATGGTGATTGGTAAGAAAGCAGCGGTGGACATGCCTTATGGCAAAGATCTGCGTCTCTCGGATCTGAAATAGTTTGTGAATGAGAATCTTGTATTTCAGCCGCGGCTACACGCCCCACGATCATCGCTTTCTTTCTGCTATCACGGAAGCAGGGCACGAAGCGGTTTTTTTGCGTTTGAACCCTGATTCGGCTACTGAAACCCGGCGCTTGCCCAAAGGCGTGAAACCTGTAAGGGGCTCGCTGAGAACTGTGATCTCTCAGGTCAAGCCTGATTTGGTGCACGCCGGTCCCCTGCCAGATTGCGGTTACCAGGCGGCGAAATCGGGCTTCCACCCATTGGTGCAGATGTCATGGGGTTCGGATATTTTATGGGAGGTCAAAAGGATAGCCACTTCCCGGAGCCGGGTGCGTTTTGCGCTGCAGCACGCCGATGCAGTGATCGGCGATTGTGAAACCGTTAAGCACGCAGCAATAAAATTTGGGACGCCAGCTGATCGAATTGTGAAATTTCCCTGGGGCGTGGACTTGACTCAATTCAAGCCGGCTGGCAAAAAAGGGGGAATCCGCGCAGAACTAGGCTGGCAAAATAATTTTGTGTTGCTTCACTTGCGCGCTTGGGATCCGCTTTATGACCCCCTGACGGTTGCCAAGGCGTTTGTGGACGCCGCACGCCAAAACCTGGATTTGAGATTACTAATGCCAGGAAACGGCAGCCTGTCATCTGAATTACGCAAGACCTTTGCCCAGGCTGGCCTGCGGAATCGGGTGCATCTTCCGGGGAAGATTTCTTACGTCGATTTGCCTGCCTATTACCGCGCCGCGGATGTATATCTAAGTGCTGCGCAAAGCGATGGCTCCTCCGTTTCATTGCTAGAGGCACTGGCAAGCGGTTTGCCTGCCCTTGTTTCGGATATTCCCAGTAACCGCGAATGGGTGGAGACGGGCAAACAGGGTTGGCTGTTTCCGCCCAAAAAGCCTGCTGTGCTAAGGGAGCTTATTCTCCAAGCTACCGGGTCCGACAAAATGACGAATATGGCTAGACAGGCTCGTAAAGTAGCTGAATCCCGGGCTGACTGGAACAGAAACAAACTCGCGCTGTATAAGGCTTATGAACTGGCTGTGAGGATCAACAGATAATATGGCCGCTCGGGTTGTTGCAATTGTCCAGGCCCGCATGGCCTCAGCACGACTGCCTGGAAAGGTGCTGGCGAACCTCGGCGGCCAGCCCGTCTTAGCGTGGGTTGTTCGCCGCGCGCAAAGAGCGAAGGGTATCGACCTGGTTGTGGTAGCCACATCGGTGGCGGCTGAAGACTCGGTTATCGCAGCCTTTTGTAAACAGCAGGGCTATGCCTGTACTCGTGGGGACTTGCACGACGTCCTTGACCGCTATGTGCGGACGGCACGCGAATACGATGCTGATGTGGTGGTCAGGCTAACGGGGGATTGTCCACTCGTAGATTCAGAAATGCTGGCCGAAAATTTGCGCACATTTTTGGAAGCAGATCCACCTTTGGATTTCGCCGCTAACCGCCTTCCCGATGATCGAACCATTCCGATTGGCTTGGATGCGGAATACTGCACGAAGACGGCGCTTGAAACCGTCTGGCGCGAGGCACAAGAGCCATACCAGCGCGAGCATGTAATGCCCTATTTTTATGAACACCCAGAGCGCTTCCGCATCCTGCATATTAGGCATTCTCCCAACTATGGCCATTTTCGCTGGACGGTCGATACGCCCGAAGATCTTGATCTGCTGCGCCAGGTGGTCTCCGAATTTGAAGACGATCAATTCTCTTGGAAAGATGTGCTTGAGTTATTTCAACGTCGACCTGATTTAGCCCAAATCAATGCGAATGTAGAACACAAAAGCCAGCGCGATGTAGATTTCCGCCGATGAATAAACTGAGTGTGTTCACTGCCCCCAAGCCTTTCACCGAAGCGCACATCAATAGGATCCAGCGTAATGCGATAAGGTCATGGCTTGAAATGGGTGATGAAGTTGAAGTGTTACTGGTTGGTGAGGAAGAGGGGATTGCGGACGCGGCCGCGGCACTGGGTGTGACGCATGTACCGGGCGTAGCAAAGAATAAGCAAGGAACCCCGTTGGTCAGCTCGATTTTCGAATTAGCATGCGAGAATAGCCGGGCCGACCTTTTTTTATTTTCGAACACGGATATGCTTTTTATGCCGGAGACACTGGGGCTTGCTTTGCAAATGAAGCAGCGGGCGGATGATTTTGTTCTCTTGGGTCAACGCTACGATTTGGACGTCGATACTGAGATCGATTTTTCGCCTGGCTGGGATAAACGGTTGCTGGGTGAAGTAGTTCACCGCGGTCGCTTACATCCGATGGGAGGAAGTGACTACTTCTTATTCCCTTCGGGGTTGTTTTCTCAAATTCCGGATTTCGCTATCGGGCGCGCCGGATGGGACAACTGGATGATCTATCATGCGTTAGCGGAAGGCTCGCTGGTGGTGGATGCAACCCCAAGTCTGGTGGCCATCCACCAAAATCATGGTTATCAGCATTTGGCAGGTGAGGACGGGCATCAGCGGCACCCGGAGACCCTGGAAAACCTCGAGTTGGCTGGAGGAATGCGCAAAATGTTCAGCTTGCTGGATGTGAAATACCAACTGAAAGATGGGAAAATTCGGCGCATCTCGTGGTCTCTGGCTCGCTTCCTTCGTGGAATCGAGCAACGGTTACAACCGGATGAACTTGTGGGACGTGGTCCTAGATGGTGGCTTTTGCGCAGCGTTCGTAAATTGCGTCGCGCCCTGCAAAAATACGAGATGAAGGCTGACAGGTTTTTGCCAATCTACCGTTCGGATAAACAGCCTTGAGCTCTCGAATATTTATCAGCGCCGATCACGGCCTCGCCATTGTCTACTTCCTGCAAAGCGAAGTGGTCCCTACTTTATTGAAGGCAGGCGCAGAGGTCGTACTACTCACCGACGACGCCTTGGTTGATAGCATTCGCAGTCGCTTTGACCTGCCTGGCTTGATCGTAGAAGGGTTGCGCCTGGAAAAGACACAACAGTACTTCAGACAAGTTTCTCCGGCGAGGCAATGGTGGCTCGATTTCTTGCGCCGTGCAGGTGCCTCTAACCGAATTAATCTGGAGGCGGTCGAGAGTTATGTTTCTCAGGTAAAGGCCGAGGCAAACCCGCGCCGCAAGCTCTTGTTTCCACTAATCCAATGGATAGTTGCTTTGTTGCGACGTTCGCGCTGGGCGCGCCGAGCCTTGTTGGGAGCGCAAAGTCGTTTCGTTCCCCGTATTTATTCCGACCTGTATGAGAAATATCAGCCCGATTTGGTGGTCGCTAGCACCCCTGGCTGGCGATATGACCGGTATCTTTTGCGAGAGGCTTCCGCCCGCGGAATTCCTACTGCTTCAGTTATCGTCGGCTGGGATAACTCCAGCAGTTATAGCCTGCCCGGCGCCATCGTGGATTGGATCACGTGCTGGTCCGAAATTCAGAAACGGGAATTGGTCGATGGTTCAGATTGGGACCCCGAAAGAGTGAATGTTGGGGGCATTCCCTCCTATGATGGCTACTTCAAAAAAGAGTGGTTGATGCCCCGTGACGAGTATTTCAAGTTACATGGGCTCGATCCAAAACGCAAACTGATCTCCTACGCAAGTAGTTTTATAACTTTCTCTCCCAATATCCAGAACATAGAAGCGCTCGCTGACCTGATATCAAATAACCAGCTATTGGAACCCTGCCAGCTACTGGTCCGCTTGCACCCCAACCACTTCATGGCGGTAAAACGATTCGCCGCGGAACGCGAACAAATTCGGTCACTGGCTGCCCGGGTTCCGCACGTTTATGTAGTGGAACCCGTACCCTTGGGAGGCTCCCTGGGCTATTATTCAGGTGAGGACATGCCTGAGAAGTCTTCGATGATGGTACATTCCGACGTTTTTGTCACCGTTTACTCGACCATGGTCGTTGAGGCATCGATTCATGAAAGACCGGTGGTGAGCGCCTGTATCGATTCTCGGGTGGGCTGGCCCGGGAAATTTACACTCCCACTCACAAGAATCGGTGATTGGCCCACCCACTCCCGCTTCCGTGATTCGAAAGCCGGGCGGGTGGCTTATGCCAAGGACGAATTGCGCGAAATCATAAATTACTATCTGGAAAACCCACGCGCTGAGTTGATCGAGCGGCGCAACTTTATTGTTCGTGAGTGTACTTATACAGACGGGTCTGCGGGGCGGCGCACAGGGGAATATCTTCTGTCGCGACGGGGGAAAAGAGGATGACCAACCGACTGACTCGCGCGCTACAGACCTTGCTTACGGGCAAGGTTGAAAAAACCGGGCGCCGCGTGATACCCCTGATACACCCAGATGACTTGGCTGAGATTAAGCAATTTTTTCCAATGCCAAAATTCTTTATCTTCGGGCACGCGAGATCCGGTACTACGCTCTTGGCCAGACTGGTTCGCGTCCACCCCGATGTGCACTGCAACTGGCAGGCTCATTTCTTCACTCGGCCTCCGCTCCTAAGCAGCATCTTGGCAGATAGAAAATATGAATCTTGGTTGTCGCGGCCCAGCAACCGCTGGAATCGTGGCCGCGATCTATCTCCGATTGCGTTGCGCGCCATGAGCGATTACATCTTGGAACGAGATGCAATCCAGGTGGGCAAGACAATTGTCGGTGACAAGAGTCCCAACGTATTGATGGGCGGCGAAGCGGTGCGCGAAATGCATTCTATTTACCCGGATGCTCTCTTGATCTATATTGTGCGCGATGGCCGTGACACTCTCATTTCCCATCGTTTCCAGAATTTCATCGATGGTCCGCAATTCCTGAGCAAGGCAGATTTGAAGTTGCGAGATGCCTTTGCGGCAGATCCCGAAAGCTTTCTCTCGGGAAAACGATCCATCTTCACCCCTGAGGCGCTCAAGAACATGGCGAATAGCTGGGCGGGAAATGTTCGCGGCACAGATCAGCTTGGCCACCAGCTTTATGGGGATAAATACTTTTCACTGCGATATGAAGATTTGTTGGCTCGGCCTTATGAAATGCTTTCGAAGGTGTGGGTTTTTTTGGGCGTTAATCCCGATACGCTGGAACCTAAAGTCGCCGAGGAAATAGCGAAGAATCCCGACGCCGAATGGCAAAGCGAGAAAGCCCCTGAACTTGCCTCGGCTCTCGAGAAAGGCAGGCGGGGATCATGGAAGCAATTATTCACGAATGGCGATAAAGAAACATTCAAAATAATTGCCGGCCCGGTATTAATGACATGGGGATACGAACAAAGCCTGGATTGGTGAAATGAAGTTCCTCATCGCTGGGTTTGGCTCCATTGGACGCCGGCATTTCCACAATCTTAAGGAATTGGGCGAGCAAGACATCTTGTTTTATCGCACCGGGCAAGGCAGTCTTCCAGCAGATGAACTCAGTGGATATATCGTCGAGAATGATTTCAACGATGCGTTAGCTCACGGGCCGGACGCTGTAATCGTGGCGAATCCCACCGCTTTTCATTTGGACGTGGCGATTCCGGCTGCTGAATTGGGTTGCCACCTTTTGCTTGAAAAACCGATTTCAAGTTCGTTGGATGGAGTGGAAAAGTTGCAGGCAGTGACAAAGGAAAGCGGAAGCCAGGTTTTGGTTGGTTTTCAATTCCGTTACCATCCCGGATTACTTAAAGCTCACACCATATTGAAATCAGGCGATCTGGGCAAGCCGCTTTCTGCCCGTGCTCACTGGGGAGAATACTTTCCCGACTGGCATCCCTGGGAGGACTATCGCCAATCTTACGGCGCGCGCAAAGACTTGGGTGGCGGAGTTGTTTTTACGCTTTGCCACCCCTTCGACTATTTGCGCTGGCTCCTTGGCGAAATCATTTCGGTGACAGGGATAACTCGGCGAAGTGGCGCGCTGGGAATCGATGTGGAGGATCAAGCGGACATCGACCTTGAGTTTGACAAGGGTTTCAGTGCCTCTGTGCATCTGGATTACCTGCAGAAGCCGGCCTCTCACTGGCTTGAAATAGATTGCTCCGAAGGCCAAATGCGCTGGGATGCTGGTAGCGGGCTGTTGCAGGTTTGGCCTGCTCGGAGTCGAGAAGAGCAAATTTACCCCGTCCCCTCCGGATTTGAGCGGAACGATTTGTTTTTGACCGAGCTGCGCCATTTCCTTGACGTTATTAATTCGGCAAGCGAGCCGGTGTGCACCCTTGAGGATGGGGTTGCCGCCCTGAAGATTGCGATTGCCGTACACTCCTCCGCTCAGGAGAGCAGGAAAATCAATGTGTAATTATTCTTGCACCGTGAATTGGGTTCGGGCTTGGCAAATTTGGCAATTGGCTGCTTATGTCCGGGAATTTTGTACCGTCGGCAGCGGTAAAATTGGCTTCCCATAGGCGGATGATCTCCTTCGTGGTATGATTTCCCCGTGTTTGCCCGCTTCAGCCTGCTAAATGCAGGGCTACAGCCTGCATAATGCAGGCTGTTTTGTGCAGGGCTAAAATAAATAGCCGGAGTTTGCATGGCAGTCCTTGAAAAGAAGAAGCAACAACTGATCAGCCCTTATGGCGGAGAATTAGTCAACCTGGTAAAAACGGGCGCAGAACGCGAAACCCTCATCGATTTAGCTAACCACCTACCCGACGTTCGCCTCTCCCAGCGCTCGTTGCATGACCTGGAATTGCTTGCCGTCGGTGCTTTCTCGCCTCTCGATCGCTTCATGGGCAAAGCCGATTACGAACGAGTGATGGAGGAAATGTGTTTGGCTTCAGGAATGTTGTTCCCCATTCCTATCACGCTGACTGTAAAGAAGGCAGAGTTACCAAAAACGAATCAGGTCGTTTTACGCGACGTGCGTAACAACGCCTTTGCCATCATGGACCTCGAGGAGATCTTCCCCTGGGATCCTCAAGTGGAAGCCCAGAAAGTGCTGGGAACCACCGATCCGCGGCATCCACTCGTGTCTGAAATGATCCGCTGGGGAGATGTGTGCATATCGGGCAAACTGCAAGTTTTCGATCTTCCCATCTACAACGATTTTGTGGAACTGCGTCGAACACCATCCGAGGTACGTGCACAGCTCGAAGTCATGGGGAATTCAAACGTAGTCTTCTTCCAGACGCGCAACCCTATGCACCGGATTCACGAAGAGCTCACGAAGCGCGCCGCCGAACGAGTCAATGGCAGCCTTGTGATACATCCCGTGGTGGGTCTGACGAAGCCGGGCGACGTTGATCACTACACCCGTGTACGTGTTTATCGAACACTAGTTGATAACTATTACGATCAGAGTAAGACTTTGTTAAGCCTTCTCCCTATGGCCATGCGCATGGCCGGGCCGCGAGAAGCAGTGTGGCACGCAATTATTCGCCGCAATTATGGCGCCACTCATTTTATCGTTGGCCGCGACCACGCCGGTCCTGGCAAAGACGGTTTAGGTAAACCGTTCTATGGCCCGTACGATGCTCAGGAGTTGCTGCAGAAGTACCAGGACGAGATCGGTGTGGTCATGGTGCCGTTCAAGGAGCTGATTTATCTGGCAGATGAACATCGTTACGTTGAGGCCGGCCAGGAACCTGAAGGCGCAAAGATATTAAATATCTCTGGCACACAAGTGCGCGATGATTATTTGGCAAAAGGTCTTTACCTGCCCGAGTGGTTTACGCGCCGCGAGACGTCGGAAATCCTGCTGGAAATGTATCCGCCTCGCCACAAACAGGGTTTCTGCTTGTGGTTTACAGGTCTCAGCGGTGCAGGGAAATCCACGATCGCTCAGATGGTTACCTCCATGTTGATGGAGCATGGTCGCCAGATCACCGTCCTGGATGGTGATGTGGTTCGCACTCACTTATCCAAAGGGCTTGGCTTTAGCCGGGAAGATCGCGATACGAACATTTTGCGCATAGGTTTTGTAGCTGGTGAGATCGTGCGCCAGCACGGTGCCGTGATTTGCGCCGCCATCAGTCCCTTCCGCGCCGCGCGCAACGAATGCCGGAAGATGGTGGGCGAAGACCGCTTCATCGAGATCTTTGTGGATACGCCCATCGAGGTTTGCGAGCAGCGAGACGCCAAAGGTCTTTATGCCAAGGCACGCCGTGGCGAGATCACAGGCTTCACCGGCGTCGATGATCCCTATGAGGCGCCGCGCAACCCCGAAATTACTTTGGATACGGTAAAACTCGCCCCGGAGCAGAACGCTAGGCAGATCATTCAATTTCTGCACGATCGTGGCCTGCTGCTCGCACACGGCAATAACGGAGCCAAACCCCAGATTTAGAATCCGGGCAGCACACTGCCCACCGAATGTCCACCTTGGCATCAACCTTTGACCTGACTGGCCGCGTCGCAGTGGTGACTGGCGGCGCAGGTCTGCTTGGTCGCCAGTTTTGCCGTACGCTGGCAGAAGCTGGCGCCTCGGTTTTGGTTGCTGATATGGATAAAGTAGCCGCTCAAAAAGTCGTCGACGAAATTGTCGCTTGGGGTTGGAAGTCCGTTCCGCAAACCACTGACGTGGGCGATCCAAAATCTGTAGAAGAGATGACAGCGGTGGCCATAAAGACCTTTGGGAAGCTGGATATCCTGGTAAATAGCGCCGCTCTTGACCCCAAGTTCGATCAGCATGGAAGAGGAAAACATGGCTCCGCCTTTGAAGATTATCCGTTACCCGCTTGGGATGCCGCCATTCGAGTCAATCTGACGGGCGCCTTTCTTTGCTCCCAGGCTGCTGTCAAGGCAATGCTCAAGCAAGGTGGCGGAGTCATCATCAATATCTGCTCGACCTATGGCTTGGGGGGTCCCGATCAACGTATCTATGCGAAAAAAAGTCAACCCGCCCAATACAAGCCGGTGGATTACACCGTAACCAAAGCAGGGATCATTGGGCTGACCAAATATTTAGCCACCTATTACGGTGATAGAGGCATTCGTGTTAATGCACTTTCACCTGGAGGCGTCTTCAACCAGCACGATGACGAGTTCGTGAAAGCCTATTCGGCGCGCACGGTCCTCGGTCGCATGGCCCGCCCCGATGAAATGAATGGCGCCTTGCTGTTCCTCGCCTCCGATGCCTCGAGTTATATGACCGGTGCCAATTTGGTTGTAGACGGGGGATGGACGGCATGGTGACTTTGAAGAAACCCGAAGTCCTAGCCATCATCCCCGCTCGCGGCGGTTCGAAAAGTATTCCGCGCAAGAACGCTCAACTGTTTTTGGGTCATCCCTTGCTTGCGTACAGTATTGCGGCAGGATTGCAGGCAAATTCTGTGTCGCGCGTGATTGTTTCAACGGATGATGAGGCCATCGCAGATATCGCCCGTCAATATGGTGCCGACGTCCCTTTCATGCGACCCGCACATCTGGCTCAAGACGAAACCCTCGACTTGCCGGTTTTTGAGCATGCATTAACCTGGCTCGCTGCTCAAGAGAGATACAGGCCGGATATTGTCGTGCACCTCCGGCCGACCTCTCCGCTAAGGTCCCCAGATTTGGTCGATCGCGCAGTAGACACGCTGATCAAACACAAGCGAGCTCACTCAGTACGCGGTGTGGTTCTCTCCGGTCAAAATCCTCACAAGATGTGGAGGATTAGTGCAGACGGTTCAATGCGGCCGCTTCTGAAAGCCAAAGGCGTGGAGGAACCCTACAATGCTCCTCGCCAGCAGCTGCCCGCCGCCTATTGGCAGACCGGTCACATAGACGCAATCCGGTCTGCCAATAGGCGGCGGGTATATAGTATGACGGGAGAACCTGTTTGGCCGGTATTCATTGACCCGCGCTACGCCGTGGATATCGATACTCCCAACGATTGGCGGCGCGCCGAGTGGGTGGCTTCACGAGGTGAACTGAATCTGGTTTGGCCGGGTAGGGTCCCGCGACCGCTGCCCCAAAAGGTTGGTTTACTGGTACTTGATTTTGATGGTGTAATGACCGACAACCGCGTCTGGGTGAACGAAGATGGCGCAGAGCAGGTCGTCGCGAACCGCAGCGACGGCCTGGGCCTCAAGATGCTGCAGAACGCTGGAATACCGGTTGCGGTGATCTCAATGGAACGGAACCCAGTGGTGGCAAAACGCTGCGAAAAACTGGGCATTCCCTGCCGAACAGGTATCGAAGACAAAGCGCAAACGCTCAAGCAGCTGATATCGGAAAAGAATGTGGCCACCGAAAGCATAGTGTATGTGGGAAACGACACCAATGATTTGCCCTGTTTTCCAATCGTCGGTTGTGCCGTGGCTGTCGTTGATGCGCATCCCGAGGTCTTGCGCCAGGCTGACCTTCGCCTCACAAAAAAAGGTGGCCATGGTGCTATACGCGAGTTGTGCGATTTAATCCTGGCGATTTCTCCCAAGGAGAATGAATGAAACGTGAACTGCGAATTGGCAAGCGCCTGGTGGGAGATGGCCATCCCACTTACATCGTTGGAGAGATTGGGATCAATCACAACGGCGATATCGAGATCGCCAAACAGTTGATCGACCTGGCTAGGTGGGCTGGCGCCGACGCGGTCAAATTCCAAAAACGAAATCCCGAATTGGCGGTGCCTCCAGACCAGCGCGACAAAATGCGCGAAACGCCCTGGGGATACATCACCTATTTGGAATATCGCCATAAGGTCGAATTCAGCGAGGATCAATATCGCGAAATTGAGGGTTACTGTAAACAGAAAGGCATGGATTGGTTTGTGTCGGTCTGGGATGAGGCCTCGGTGGATTTCATAGAAGCCTTCGATACGCCCTGCTATAAGGTCCCATCCGCTTCACTCACTGATCATAAGTTACTCAGGCACGTGCGCAAAACCGGGCGCCCGATTATTCTGTCGACGGGAATGTCGACCATGGATCAAATCAAAGCAGCCGTGTCCGTTGTCGGAACGGAGAACCTCATGCTGACCCACGCCACCAGTACCTATCCGTGTGACCCAGATGAGTTGAACTTGCGCATGATTCGTACTTTGCACGAGACTTTTCCCTGCCCGGTGGGTTACTCGGGTCACGAGGTGGGGCTGGTGACATCCGCTGTGGCTGTCGCCATGGGTGCCTGCCTGGTGGAGCGCCATATCACTGTGGATCGCGCGATGTGGGGCAGCGATCAGGCCGCTTCCGTGGAGCCCCAAGGCCTGCATGCACTGGTGAAATATATACGGGTGACCGAGCAATCCTTGGGGGATGGCCAGAAGCGTGTTTATGACAGCGAGCAGCTATCATTGCAGAAGCTCAGACGAGTTCAGTAAACGACTACCTTTATTACTTTGCTCAAGCGAATCACGGACAAATTGCAAACTTGGTTGAGTAACCGGCGGATCGCCAAAACCGCCCGCGCCATTTCCCGGCGAACCCCTGAAAGCCCTGATTCGTCCCCGATAGTCTTTTTTAATGCCTCTGCCCGACTCGGTTTTTTGAGTCAAAACGCAGCTTTCTCGTTGCTCTCCGCCTGGGGTTTGCGAATGGCTGGCGAGCGCGTTATCCATTTCGTATGCAATCAGGGTATGACGCGCTGTGTGTTGGGAACCAATCCAGATGATCCGTCTCAGAAACCACCCTGTGTTGCCTGCGTAAAACAATCCCATCGCCTTTATGGGCAGGCGGATGTCCATTGGTTTGCATTGGAAGAAAATAAAGACCTGGACTTTGCAATCGCCAACCTGGATTTATCCCAACTGACGAGTTTTGTATTTAGCGAATTGCCGCTGGGAGAATTGGTTCTCCCCAGCCTGCGTTGGGCGCTTCGCCGTCATTACCTCAGCGATGATGAATCGACGCGGTTCTTTTATCGACAATACATCCTTTCTGCATTCAATGTGGCTCGGAAATTTGAATCCTTCCTCGCGTCCGTGAAACCCAAAACTGTTGTGCTGTTCAACGGCATCATGTACCCCGAAGCAATTGCCCGCTATTTGGCGCTAAGACAAGGGATTCGCGTGATCACCCATGAGGTGGGATTGGCTCCTTTTTCAGCATTCTTTACGGAGGGACAGGCTACAGCCTATCCAATGCATATCCCCTCTGATTTTGCATTAAACAATGAGCAAAATAGGCGTCTCGATGATTATTTGAGCCGACGCTTTCAGGGCCAATTCACCATGGCGGGTATCCGCTTTTGGCCCAAGATGCAGGAATTGGATGACGCCTTTGTCTCCAAATTAGCTGCTTTCAGGCACGTGGTGCCCGTCTTCACTAATGTAATCTTCGATACCAGTCAGGTGCATGCGAACAGCTTATTCCCCCACATGTTCGTCTGGTTGGGCGAGGTGCTTAGGCTGATTCGCTCCTATCCGGAAACATTGTTTGTGATCCGCGCCCATCCAGATGAATTACGTCCTGGCACCCGCAAACAGAGCCGGGAAAGCGTGGCCCAATGGATGCGCGATCACGATGTAGACAACCTGCCTAACGTTGTTTTCGTCGATGCGAACGAATATGTGAGCTCTTATGCATTGATCCAAAGAGCCCATTTCGTCATGGTCTACAACTCATCGATTGGATTGGAAGCTTCGATTATGGGAAAGCCGGTCCTGTGCGCCGGTGCTGCCCGCTATACCCAATACGAAACCGTGTTCTACCCCGCCTCGGCTCAGGAATATTTGCGACAAGCCGAAGCCTTCTTAAAGGCGGACCATGTGGAGCAACCGATAAAGCTGCTCAACGAGGCGCGTCGCGTCCTTTATTTCCAACTTTTCCGAACTGCCCTTTCCCTTGAACGGTTCCTGTCCCCCCATAGCCGAATGGGTTATGTGCACCTCAAGTCGTTCCCCGTGGATGCCTTGATGCGTGAAAATTCCCCCGCGATCCGAGCCGTTTATGATGGAGTTGTAAACGCACAGCCTTTTCTGGTATAAAACCCCGATGTCTCCAATATCGAGTGATGAGCAACTTTTCAATGACCTCCAGTCATTGCTTGCTGAGGTTTTCAAAGTGGAAGTCTCCCAGATCGACCCTTCTGCTCAATTGGGCGAATGGCCGGCCTGGGACTCCATGGCTCACATGGATCTTATGGTGGCCCTGGAAGAACGCTTCGGTGTTGAAATTAACGCTGATACCATCAGCCAACTAATCAGTGTTCCAGCCATCTTGGAACATCTCCGCACCAATTTGAATGTCCGATCATAAGCTTCATATCAGGCCACAGATCCTAATCCCAGCGCATCTGATTGGGCCGATCCAATCCAAGCTGGCTTATATTGACGAGTCGATTTCCTATGCCCAAATCGCCGGTGACGGGAGCGATATTGAGCTTCGGTTGAGAAATTCGGCCGATCAAGCAAAATTGGCTGATTTGGAAGCCAAGGTTCAAAGCGTGGTCGCCGAGATGGCCACAGGCGCTATGCAACCCAAAGTGGAAATCCTCGAGGATTACCTTGAGCGCTCGGTGCCTTTTCCGGCCGACCCCGTGCCCGAACTAATCGCACGAAATGAAGTTAGCCTTGAACACTCAGGTATTTACAGTTTTGGTCCCCTCGTTTCAAAACTGATCGAAGGTTTCGAAAATTATTTATTAACCCTCGCTTCAACGTTTGATGCAAAGCCTCACCGCTTTCCCACGTTGATCTCGGCCGAGAAATTGGGGCGGGTCAACTATTTCCGCGCCTTCCCACATTCCCTGACCTTTGCTACCCATTTGCGCGAAGACCTCCATGTCATCAATGATTTTTCGCAGCATGCCAAATACGAAGAAACGGGGCTTAACGTGTCCCCCGATTCGTTTTCTAAGATCCAGGCGTTGCTCTCACCGGCTGTTTGTTACCATCTATATTTCTCCCTGGCCGATAAACCGCTGCCCGGCGGCAGCTTGGCTGCGACCTCTGTTGGCCATTGTTTCCGCTATGAGTCAACGAATATGAACTCCCTCGAGCGCATGTGGGATTTCACCATGCGCGAAATTATATTTGTGGGGCCTGCCGACTTTGTTTTGGACAGCCGCGAGTCCGCGCGCAAGCAAGTGGCTCAATTCCTCGAAACAATTGGCATGGCCTACAAGGTGGAGAGCGCCAACGATCCTTTTTTCGTTGGTGAGTTCCGCAAACAAGCCGCTTTCCAGAACGCCTTCCAACTCAAGTATGAAGTCCGTGCCCGTTTGCCATTTAAAGATCGCACGCTGGCTGTTGGTTCTTACAACTATCATCAGGATTTCTTCGGGCGCCATTTGAACATCACGCTCCCAGACGGCAAACCGACCCACACAGGCTGTGTCGCCTTTGGACTGGAGCGCTTAGCCTATGCGTTCTTGTGCCAATTCGGCTTGGATCCGGCAGCCTGGCCGGCACCGATCCGCGAGGGTTGGCGTGGATGAACCTATAGTTCGACCTGCCGTAGAAGGCGATTTGCCTTATGTGGCCGCTGCCTGGCGCAATCTGCAGAATTATCACGTTAACCTCGGTCTGGCCTTCCCATTACAGAGTGATTCCCACGATAAATGGCTGGCTTCGTTTCAGAGGACCTTAGGGCGATTTAGTTTTTTATGGGTGGCTGAGGACAAAGGACAGGCAAAAGCATTCCTGTTGGCTCGTGTTAAACAGAGCCCCGCCTTTTTGGGTGGAGTTCAGGTGGGTGAAATCAGCGATTTGTATGTGGACGATGACCTGCGTGGTTCTGGGGTTGGCACTCGCCTGGTATCCGCAGCAATGGATAAGTTTAGGGTCCTAAAAGTCCACTCAGTTGAGGTTCAAATCCAGGCCGGGAACGAAACCGGCTTGGATTTTTGGCATAAGCTGGGTTTTAAACAGGACCTCACTCTGGTGCGTAAAACTCTCTCCGATTAGATGCCGTTACCCCAGTTAACTCACTCCCAATTATCCGGAGCCCTGAATTCGGTTGGAGTTCAACGGGGCGATGGGCTGTTGATCCATTCGGCGCTGCAGTTCCTGGGCCGCCCCGGTGGCGGTCTACCAATGGTATTGGAAACTCTGCTCGAGGCTGTAGGTTCAAATGGAACTATAGCCGTCCCGACCGTTCTCTTTACCTTCAACCGCGGCATTGACTACGATCCAGAGACCACCCCTTCCAAGGGCATGGGCGCTTTTTCCGAGTTTGTTCGCCAGCAACCCAATGCACTGCGCACGCCTCATCCGATGCAATCCCTGGCTCTAATAGGCAGGGAAGCTGCTGATTTGGCCCGACGCGATACGTTGTCGGCCTTCGAAGACGGCTCGGCCTTCGATCGCATGTTGCAGCTGGGTTTCAAGCTTCTGTTATTGGGTGCCGATATTCAGGCTGCTTCCATTGTCCATTACAGCGAACAGCGCGCCAAAGTTCCCTACCGTTATTGGAAGGATTTTTCCGGGAGTGTCAAAGTTGGCGATCAATGGCAGACTCGCACCTATAGCATGTTTGTCCGCGACTTGGATCTCGATCCGCACCTCAACCTGGCTCCAATTCAGCGCTCCCTGGAAGCGGCCGGGCAGTGGCAATCGGCCCGCTTGAATTTTGGTCAAATTGCTGGCTGCAGTTTCAGGGATTTCGTGGCCGTAGCCGATGCCTTGCTGGCGGCCGATCCCTGGGCGCTGGTGGACAACAAGCCCGAGAAGGAAACGAGGCATTGAAAGCATGTCAACGATGATGGAGCTCATCGATGAGCTCTGGTTCCTTCCGCGTCACCTGATTTCCGACGGTTATGACCTCGCCCTGCATCGATTGGCACGGGAAATTTCCATGACCATTCAGGAAGTTGTATCTGGCACTCGGGTCTGGACCTGGACCGTGCCCGAGGCTTGGTCTTGCCCCGAAGCCTATGTCGAAACTCTGGATGGCAATAGATTGCTGGATGTTGCCGATCATCCCCTGCATGTCGTTTCTTACTCGTTGCCTTTCAATGGCGAAGTAGACCGAGCAGAATTGCTAAGCCATTTGTACGTGCATCCCGAGTTTCCCGACGCCATCCCTTATGTGTTCAAATATTACCAGCGCGATTGGGGTCTTTGCGCCTCCCAAAAATTTCGGGATTCTTTGAACGATGACCGTTACCGGGTCGTCATTCATTCGGAATTCAAACCAGGTGCATTGAAGATCGGCGAAGTTCTTGTTCCTGGTGAGGTGGATGATTGCTTTGTTGTGGCCGCCCACTTGGACCACCCCGCGATGGCCAATGATGATTTGACCGGTGTTGTGGTTGGCCTTGAAGTTGCCAGGCGCTTCCTGACTAGGCAAAAACCTTACTTCAGTTACCGTTTCCTCTTTTTTCCTGAGACGCTCGGTTCGATTTCATATCTCAGCCAACATGAATATCTCGTTCCGCAGATGAAAGGCGGCCTCTTCTTGGAGATGTTGGGCACCGATGCGCCTCATTCCTTGCAAACTTCGTTCCAAAAGGATTCGCCTGCCGATCGCGCCTTGGTTACAGCAATCCGCGGCCTGGAACCGGATGCCTTTGTTGGCGGTTTCCGCACGATCATCGATAACGACGAGCGCCAATTCAATGCTCCCGGTGTGCGCGTACCTATGTTGTCACTTTCGCGTGTCGTAAATGCTCACTTGCCCGAATCCAGGTTCAGGCCTTATCCCGAATACCATTCCAGCTTGGATACTCCCGAAATTGTTTCCGCAGAACGATTGGAGTCCTCGGTGCAATTGGTTATCGGCTTGTTGACCGCGTTCGATAATAATCGTTTCATTGTCAATCACTTCAAAGGTGAGATCTTTGCCTCTGGATATGATCTTTGGGTGGACTATAAAACCGATGCTGCCGGCCATAAACGGCGCTTTGAGATCATGGATCGTTGCGATGGCTCTCGCTGCCCGTCCGATATTGCCGACGAACTCGGCTTGTCATTTCAGGCAGTTTGGGAAGTGGTCGAAAAACTTCTTCACAAGGGACTTGTTTCCTTGAGTCCCATTCCCAAGCCAACCGACCCCCATTTGGTTTGAAATGTCTTTTATCCGTGGAGTTAAGCAGCCCATAAAGATGCTGCGCTGGTGGCTGCGACGCGCGCAAACCGCGCGTCGCTGGGGTCGGGCTGAGTTGGATCGCATGCCAATCGTTATAGGCAATGCCATGCCCAAATCGGGTTCGCACCTCCTGTTCCAGGTGTTGCTCGGTCTGACCGGAATTGGACCCTTTGTAGATCCGGGTCTCCCGCCGATCAGCAGGTCGGTGGGCAACCAGAACCTCCCTGAAGCGGCGGTGCTCGCCAATTTAGGCCAGCTAAAACCAGGCGACGTCACCTAT
>Ga0209751_10000439_pt1 | contig 44752 bp, 45 predicted proteins | sample RifCSP13_1_FD_184019 | JGI IMG/M metagenome (GOLD analysis project Ga0209751, IMG submission 184019) | Soil microbial communities from Rifle, Colorado - Rifle CSP2_sed 13_1 (SPAdes) (version 2) | ecosystem: Environmental > Terrestrial > Deep subsurface > Rock core/Sediment | place: Rifle...
GATCGCCGCGAGACTCGTGAGCCACGCCGGCGGCATCGAGGAGCTCGCGAGACTCCCTGCGGGGACGATTCAGCTCCTCGGCGCGGAGCGCGCGCTCTTCCTCCACCTCCGGACGGGGGCGAAGCCGCCGAAACACGGCGTCCTCTTCCAACACCCGTTCGTGCATCGGGCCCCCGCATGGCAGCGCGGTGCGATCGCAAGGGCCTTCGCCGGAAAGATCGCGATTGCGGCCCGGGCCGACGCGTACACGAAACGGAGAATCGCACCGGATCTCGCGGCGGACCTCCGGCGCGCAATCGACGCGATCGCACGGAAGAAGGAGAAGAAGCCCGCTCGCCATGCGAAACGGATACGACCCGGGAAACGATCCAGGCGTCCCCGCTGAAAACGTTATAAGCCGGCCTCCGTATCGTTCGCCGGGTTGGTCGATGTCGTGGACCCAGGCGGAGATTCGAGAGCTCAAGGTGAACCGCTACATCGTCATCGACGAGGAGCCCTGTCGGATCATCAACATCCAGACCTCGAAGCCCGGGAAGCATGGGGAGGCGAAGGCGAGGCTCGAGGCGGTTGGCCTCTTTGACGATCAGAAGCGGTCCATCGTCCATCCCGTGACGCACAAGGTGCGCGTGCCAATCATCGACAAGCGAAAGGCACAGGTCCTGTCGATGCACGGGGCGATCGCGCAGCTCATGGACCTCGCGACGTACGCAACGTTCGACCTGCCGATTCCGGAGGAGCTGCAAGGGAAGCTCGCGCCAGGGCAGGAGACGATGTACGTCGAAGCCCTCGGCCGACGAAAGCTCTCGACGGCGTGAACGGGAACGGCCTCATATATTCCGAGTCGATGTCCCCGCGTGGTCCCGTCGCGCTTCGCGGACGCGGTCCCCAAAGCGGACGACGCGCGGATTGCCTTGTTCGGAGTCCCGTTCGACCGGACGTGCTCGTTTCGGGGCGGATCCCGGTACGGACCCGCAGCGATCCGGCAGGCGTCGTACAACTTCGAGTCGTACATGATGGACCACCAGAAGGACCTCGTCGACGTCCCCTTCGCGGACCTCGGCGACACCCCGTCCTTCGCCTCGACCGCCGAGATGGTGAAGGGCGTCAGCGAGATGGCCACGGAGATCGTCCGGGCGGAGAAGATCCCCATCGTGATTGGTGGGGAACACAGCCTCGCCCCTGCGGTTGTCCGGGGGTTCCCGAAGGACATCGGGGTGCTCGGGATCGACGCCCATCTCGACTTCCGCGACTCGTATCAGGAGGATCGGTGGTCCCATGCCTGCTCCGCGCGTCGGATTGCGGACCACGTGGGCGTGGAGAATGTGATCTACATGGGAGTCCGGTCGTACAGCCGGGAGGAGCGCGCAGACCTCGAGCGTCTCGGCCTCACGTACGTGAGCGCGTACGAGATCCATGAACAAGGCATCGTCGCCGCGACGATGCATGCCCTGAAGGAAATCAACCGGGACAAGATTTACCTCACGATCGACATCGACGGGGTGGATCCGGCATACGCTCCGGCCGTGGGGAACCCGGAACCGTTCGGACTCGCCCCCCTCCAGGTGAAGAAACTCCTAGGAATGCTCGGCCCGCACCTCGTGGGAATGGACCTCAACGAGGTAAGCCCGGCGTGGGACTTCGGCCAGACGTCCCTTCTCGCCGCGCGACTCGTCCGTGAGGCAATCATGCAGATCGGGGAAGCCCGTTCGTAGGCGGCCGCTCGCTCGGAACGTCTTCCGCTTCGTCGCGGTCGCTTCCAGGTTGGACGCCTCGGTGGGCATCCTCCCGCCGGACTCGGCGCCTCCCGTGGCGCGGGGTTAAATAGCGCGCGCCCTTGGACGAGCGCCGTGGCAGAGCCGATCGTCAGGATCGAGGCCGTTTCGAAGACATTCATATCGAAGGAACGAAAAAAGGGGGCGCGCCGCAAGAAGCAAGTCCAAGCCCTCAAGGATGTCAGTCTGGACATCTTCGACGGGGAGGTGTTCGGGTTGCTCGGGCCGAACGGCGCCGGCAAGACGACGCTGATCAAATGCCTTACGACGCTCCTCGTGCCGACGTCCGGGCGGGCGTGGGTGAACGGATTCGACGTCCTGGCGCAAGCGGACCGCGTGCGCGCGTCGATCGGCTGCATGCTCATGGGGGACCGCGGCCTCTACTGGAAGCTGACGGGCCGGGAGAACCTCGACTTCTTCGGCGCCCTGTACCACGTGCCCCGCCAGCCGCGCCGAAAGCGCATCGAAGACCTCATCTCGCTCCTGAGTCTCGGCGAGTTCGTCGATCGGACCGTCGAGACGTACTCGTCCGGGCAGCGCATGGTCGTCGCGTTTGCGAAGGCGCTCGTGAACGACGCGCCGATCCTCATCCTCGACGAACCGACTGTCACGATGGACGTGCCGACGGCAAGAGATCTTCGGCACATCGTGAAGGAGCTCAACGCGCAAGGCAAGACGATCCTGTACACGACGCACCTGATGCACGAGGCGGAGGAGCTGTGCGATCGCGTCGCGATCATCGACCACGGCGAGATCATCGCCCTTGGCACCTCGAACGACCTGAAGGCGTCGATCGCTCGAGAGGACGTCGTCAGTTTGGAAGGCGTCTTCCCGGACCCGAGCGTCGAGCGTCTGCGCGAGATCCCCGGCATCCTGAACGTGGCGGCGACCGCCGAGGGGTCCGGTCGGATGAACCTCGAGGTGATGTGTCAGAACTCCCGGGCGATGCTCCCGAAGATCATCGAGACCGTCGCGAGCAACGGTGCGACGATCGAGTACATCAAGCCGAAGGAGGCGTCCCTCGAGGATGTCTTCATCGCGAAGACAGGGCGCACCCTGAATGTCGACACTCGGGTCCTGGGGGAGCGGGAGGTGGAACGGCGTGGCCGCTGAGACCGTAAGCCGGGGTCTCGGACTTGCCCGTCCCGGCTGGCGCGCGTCCGTCGCCGTCGTGTGGACCGTCTTCGTCGCTCGCCTCAAGATCATCTCGAGGTACAAGGGCGTCATCGTCCTCGAATCGCTCCTGCCCGTGTTCTTCGCGGGGATGCCGATCTTCCTCGGGATCGCGGTCGCGGGGAGCGAGGAGGCCGCGGCGGACAATTTCTGCCGGAACACGAACGCGGCCTGTGCGGGTGCGCTCGACTACCGGCTCTACATGCTCATCGGGTCCGCGACGTTCATGGTCGTCTCCCTGATGCTCTGGCTCATCGGCTACTGGGTGCGGCGGGAGCAGGAGACAGGGACCCTCGAATCGATCTACCTCGCGCCCGCGAAGCGGCTGCACGTATTGAGCGGGGTCACGTCGTACACCCTCGTCAGGTCCCTAAGCGCCTTCGCGCTCGCCCTCCTCATCGGGTCCCTCCTGTTCCAGGTCAACCCGCTCACGGGGAGCCTGCTGCCCGCCCTCGGACTCCTCGCCCTCGGCATCCCGGCCCTGTGGGGCATCTCCTTCGTCTTCGGGGCGTTCATCATGCGAATCAAGGAGGCGAACGCGGTGATCCAGATGGCGCAGTGGGTCCTCGCGTTCCTCATGGGGATCTACTTCCCCGTGACGCTGTTCCCCGGCGCCTTGAGGTGGGTCGCGATGGCGTTCCCGCCGACCCTCCTGAACGACGCGGTCCGTTCGACCCTGTTGAACATCACGTCGATCTACGGCCCTTGGTACGTCGTCCTCGCGCTGATGTTCATGGCCGCGTGGATCGTCCCACTCCTGGGATACGAGATCTTCGCACGGACGGAGCGGCGCATCCAGAGGGCGGAGGGGGTAGGACAGTATTGAACGCCGCCACGGCCCACCGAGGCTTCGGGATCGCACGGCCCGGCCTGCCGCAGTACGCGAGGACGTTCCTCGACATGTCGAAGAAGGTCCTCGTCGAATACAGCCGCTATCCGGTGAACTTCCTCGCGATCTTCGCCCAGGTGTTCATCATCATCCTCCTGTTCGTCATGAGCTCATTCGCGTTCTCCGCCCCCGAGGCGGATCCGGCCCAGTTCCGGGTCTTCGCAGGGATGATGACGTACGGCTTCGTCGTCGGGATGTTCATGTCCTTCACCCTGTGGGAAGTCGGGTTCTCGATCCGCGAAGAGCAGGTCCGAGGCACCCTCGAGTCCCTGTACCTATCGCCGACGAACAAGTTCTCGAACCTCCTGTCGCGCATCTTCGCGATGCTCCTCATGACGTCCGCCGTTTGCGTCGCGGGGATCGCCCTTGTCGCCGGCCTCGTTGGCGGCCTGCCCGTGGAGAACGTCCTCGCGGGGCTCGGAGTCCTGGTCCTCACGGTGTCGGGCCTCCTCGGGATCGGGTTCTTCTTCGCCGGGGTGACGATCAAGCTCAAGGAGAGCGCCCAGCTCCTCGTGTCGGGGCTCCAGTTCTTCTTCTTCATCTTCTCGGCGCAGTTCTTCCCGTTCTCGGTCCTGCCGGCCCCCGTGCGGGACTACGTGAGCCGCTGGCTCCCCGTGAGCTACGCGGTCGACCTGTTCCGCACGACGCTCCTCGGAATCGAGCCGGAGCTGCTGCCGAACGACGTCGCGCTGGAATACCTGATTGTCATCGGGTTTGCAATCCTCTCGCCGATCCTCGGCTACCTCGGCTACCGGGCGATCGAGGACCGCGCGCGCAAGGCTGGCTCCCTCGGCGAGTACTGAAGGAAAAGGGAGCGACGAGCTCCGACCACCGGCCGGGCCGCGGCGCCTCGGTGACCTCCCCCTCCTTACGAGGCCGACCCGCGTTCGTGCACGACCCGCCGCGCATGCTTACCAAGGATGCGGCGGGTCTCGAGCGGACGAAACGGCTCGTCCCAACCCGTGAGATAGCCTATCACGGTCCTTCAAATAGATCACGTCGCGCGCGTTGATGTACGCGCCCCCGGACCGACCGTTTGTGTGCATCCCGAACTCCGGCCGCACATCGCTTTCCCACCAGGGAACCTCTTGAGGTTCAGATTACGGAAAAGGAGCCGAAGGACTTACTAAGTAGTTTCGCGGGTCAGCCACGACATGGGCAATCTCGCTGCGCGTTGGCTCGTTCAGGCAGGCCGCGCGGCCTTCCTCCTCGGACTCGCTCTGTCACCCTTGTCTCTGATCTTCTTCACCCGTTGCGTGGGATTTACGTATCGAGGCGGTGGCTGCGGTCTGATCTTCGATTGGCCAACGCTCCTCCCCGGCGTCCTATTGACAGGAGCCGGAGCTTATTCAATCGTCTTGGGTCTTTTCCGCCGGCCTAGGCGTCCATCCCGCTTCTGGCAAGCCAACGTTTATGTGCAGTCCGCAGTTGATTTGCGTCCGCCTGTGAGAGAATGGCAGAAGGTTGGTCCGGTCCGCTCGAGAAACTCGACCCGTTCCGGTGGGTCATCCCCCGGTCCTACAAGCCCGCGATGCGGACGGACGGGATCATCTTCATCGATGAGACCATGGTGCCGCAGCTTCGAGGGGACCAAGCCGCGGAACAGGTGGCCAACGTCGCGACGATGCCGGGAATCGTGGGACGGTCCATGGCGATGCCGGACATCCACTGGGGCTACGGTTTCCCGATCGGCGGCGTGGCCGCCTTCGACGTCGATTCCGGCGTGATTTCACCGGGCGGGATCGGGTTCGACATAAACTGCGGCGTCCGGCTCCTGCGCACGGACCTGATGGAGCGAGATGTGCGGCCGAAGATCAAGGAGCTCGTCGACACGTGCTTCGTGAACGTCCCGAGCGGCGTCGGAGAAGACGGGATCGTGAAAGTCTCGCGCCAGGAGCTCGACCGACTGATGACGGAGGGCGTCGCGTGGTCCGTCGCGAAAGGCTACGCGTGGCCTCACGATCCCGACCACATCGAGGCCCGAGGGTGTCTTCCGGACGCGGACCCGGGGAAGGTGAGCGAGAAGGCGAAGGCCCGGGGGAAGAACCAGGTCGGGAGCCTCGGAGCTGGGAACCATTTCGTTGAAATCCAGAAGGTCGACCGAATCTACGACGCACGCGCGGCGGTGGCCCTCGGAATCGACACCCCTGGGCAAGTGTGCATCATGATCCACACCGGGTCGAGAGGCTTCGGACATCAGATCGCGACGGACTACATCGAGACGTGTGAGACCGTCGTGAAGCGGGAAGGGTATGTCCTCCCGGACCGGCAGCTGGCGTGCGCGCCTGTGGGCGCGAAGGAAGGGCAGGACTACTGGGCTGCGATGTGCGCGGGCGCGAACTTCGCGTGGAACAACCGTCAGCTCATCACGCACGGGACGCGGAACGCCTTTTCGAAAGTCTTCGGCCGATCCGCGGAAGACCTCGGGATGGACATCGTGTACGACGTGTGCCACAACATTGGGAAGTTCGAGGAGCACGTGATCGAAGGGAAGCGACAGAGCGTCCTCGTGCACCGCAAGGGCGCTACACGGGCGTTCCCTCCGGGCCACGCGGAGACACCTGCGAAGTACAAAGAAATCGGGCAGCCCGTCCTGATCCCCGGGGACATGGGCACGTACTCGTTCGTCCTGGTGGGCCTGCCGAGCGCGATGGACCGTTCGTTCGGCTCGAGCTGCCACGGCGCCGGTCGCCAGATGTCTCGGGCCGCTGCCACGCGTAAGTACCGCGCGAGCGACGTCGTAAAGAGCCTGAGCGACCGGGGGATCTACCTGCACGCCGCCTCCAAGGCGGGCATCGTCGAGGAGGCCCCCGGCGCATACAAGAACGTCGAGGACGTCGTGCGCGTCGCGGAGGGGGCCGGCCTCACGAAGATCGTCGCCCGCATGGTCCCGCTTGGCGTGGTGAAAGGGTGAGACTCACCCTCAAACCCTTCGGCGCGATCGATGGCGGCGTCCTCGAATACCTCAAGGCGGAGCTCCGGGATTTCGGGGAGGTCGACGTCGCGCCCGAGGGAGCCGTCCCGGAGACCGCGTTCGATACGGCCCGAGACCAGTATCGCGCTTCCGCGTTCCTCGGCGCGTGCCGTGAGGAACCGGGGGATCGTGTCCTCGCCGTGACCGCCGTCGACATGTTCGAGCATGGGCACAACTTCGTCTTCGGGCTTGCGGACATCCGTGGACGCCATGCGGTCATCTCCCTGGCTCGCCTCGACGGCGACGGCCGCGACCAGCTCCGCCGTCGCGCCTTGACGGAAGCGGTACACGAGCTCGGCCACACGTTCGGGCTCGAACACGATCGCGACCCGAAATGTGTGATGCACTTCTCGAGCCGCCTCGGCGACACGGACCGGAAGGGTGCGCGGTACTGCGCGAAGTGCGCGGCCCGCCTCGCGGTCACGTTGAGGCGCCGAGGAACGTGAATTCGATCGACACCTCGTACGTCTCGCCGTGGCGACGCGGCAACTCCCGCTCGAGGAACGCGAGCCCTCCGTCGAACTCCTCACGCGGAATGAGGTCGAGGGTCGAGATGTACTTCCGCCGCACGCGCTCGAGCTGGACGGCCACGGGGAGCGTCCGTCGCAAGACCCGCCGCTCGAGGACGAGACGCGACAACCCAGCGTGGCCGAGGGCCTCGACGATTCCTTCGATCGCGGGGAATCGCGCGCGGTCGATTCGCAGGAGGCTCGGGAACGCCTCCTCCAAGATGCCGAGGCTTCGATCGCGGAGATCCGCCGTCGCGATCGCGATCCGTCGCGAGACGCGCGCGACCTCCCGCAGGACGTCTGGATAGTCCGGAATCTGGTGGAGCACCATGACGGCCACCGTCGCGTCGAACGAGCCGTTCCGGAACGGGAGGCGGTGCGCGTCCCCGCGGACCGAGTCGAAGCCGCCCTTCTCGCGCGCGCGAGCCAGCATGTCCGGCGAACGGTCAAGGGCGACGACCCGCGCGAACTCCGCGAGGAGCCTCGCGTACCGGCCCGTGCCCGCCCCGAGGTCGAGGATCCGCTCGCCCGCGGTGAGCCGGCCGACGTCCCGGAGGGCAGGGAGCCAGAAGGTCCGATCCGTCGCCTCGTCGACCCGCACGGCGTCATAGTCTGCCGCGAGACGCGTGTAGTCGACGGACACGGAAACCGCCAAGAGCGGGGCGACATATGAGGATACCGAGGACCGAGGATGGCGATCGCGGAATTCAGCATCACACCGATCGGGATGGGTGCGAGCGTCGGCGAACATGTGGCGCGGGCCGTCGACCTGGTCGACCGGAGCGGCCTAGCGTACCGCGTGAATCCGATGGGCACCGTCGTCGAGGGACCGCTCGACGACGTCGTCGCAGTGATCGTCCGATGCCACAAGGCCGTCGCCGCGGACTGCGAGCGCGTCTCGACGATCATCAAGATCGACGACCGGAAAGGCGCCCGGGCCCAGATCGACACGAAAGTCGAAGGGATCGAGCGACGACTCGGCCGACGACTCAGGACCTGAGCGGGGCCTTCCAGAGCAGCAGGCCGAAAGCCGACGTCGCTGCGACGGCGAACGCGAACCAGAACGTCCCGGTGCCCTCCGGCGTGACGACGGTCCATAGGAGGCCCGCGGCGACTCCGGAGGCAATCTTCACGAGTCCTACGCTCGCATGGTACGCCCCGAGGATCGTCGCCTTGAGGTCCGGCGGCGCGAGGTCCGCGACGAGGGCACGTTCCGTGCCCTGCGTCATCCCGTAGCTCAGGCCGTACAGGACGAACGCGGGGACGAGGACGGCCGCGGCGGGCAGGAGGGGCGCGTTCGCCAGCAGGAGGGCCATCCCTGCGAACAGGACGTACCCGAGGAGGATCACGGGCTTGCGGCCGACCTTGTCCGACAGTGCCCCCGCCGGGAAGGCGGCGGCCGCGTAGACGACGTTGAACAGGATGTACAGGCCGATCGCGAGGTCGATCCCGCCCGCTTTGCTGCCCGCGAAGAGGAGGAGGAACACGTACGAGAACTCCCCGAGGGAGAACGCGGTCGCGATCGCGACGAACGACACGAGAGGGCGAGGCGCGCCGTGGAACGTCAGGCGGAGCGGGCGTATCGGGGCGGGGGCACGGGGCGTCTCGCGGACGAGGAAGACGAGCGCGACCGCGACGGCAGCCGGGATTGCCGCGAGCACCATGATGAACCGGTACGCGTCGCCTGGAGCCATCGTCGCGCCGACCGTCGCGAGGAGCCCCAGCGCGATGAGCGGGCCGACGATCGCCCCGGTCGTGTCCATGCTCCGGTGAAAGCCGAACGCCTTCCCTCGGACCTCCGGAGGCGCCGACTCCGCGAGGAGAGCGTCGCGCGGCGCGTCGCGAATCCCCTTCCCCGCCCGCTCGAGGACGCGCAACGCGAGGAACTGGGGCCATGCGGTCGCGACGGCGAACAGGGCCTTCATCGCGGTCGAGAGGCCGTAGCCCGTTGCGACGAGCCTGCGGCGCCGGCCGGAGGCGTCGGACCACCGCCCAGACAGGATCTTGAGGAACGAGACGACGCCCTCGCCGAGGCCCTCGACGAGCCCGAGGACGACGAAATCCGCGCTCAGGACGATCGTAAGAAAGAACGGCAGAATCGGTAGGATCATCTCGCTGCTCACGTCCGTCAGCAGGGAGACGATCGCGAGGAGGACGACGTTCGCGGTGAGTCCGTAGCCGAGGGCGCGGCGGACCAAAGGGACGCCTCAGGGATGGTAGAAGAACGCCACGCCTACGATCGCATAGACCATGATGAGGAGGACCCCCTCGTACCAGTTGCTCCGCCCGTCGGACGCGACCGCGGCGAGGACCGCCGTCGCGAGGGCGATCGAGACGAGCTCGAAGATCTCGAAGTCGAGGGTCATCAGCGTCGATGTCAGGAGGGACGCGAAAATCAGGACTGGCGCGACGAACAAGGCGATCTGCGTCGTCGACGTCGTCGCGATCGCGACGCTGAGTTCCATCTTGTTCCGGAACGCCATGATCACCGCGCTCCCGTGCTCCGCCGCATTCCCGATGATCGCGACGATGATCACGCCGACGAAGAGGTTCGTGAACCCGAGGGCCGCCTGGGCGTCCCCGATTGAACCGACAAGCAGCTCGGACTCGAGCGCGACGAAACCCGTCGCGGCAATCAGGACGAGGAGCGACGTGCGGATGGACCAGCGCGGCTTCTCCGCGGCCTCCGTGACCGGGTTGAAAATATCCCGGTGTGTACGCAGGGAGAACAGGAGGCCCAAGACGTACGCGGCGAGTAGGATCCCCGCAATCCCGAGGCTCATGCTCCGGAGGAGGGGCGCGGACACCGGCTGACCGGTCGTGTCTTGGGAGAGGATGTACAGGTCGGGCATCACGAGTCCAATCACCGCGAGGAGGAGCATCGACGTCTGGATGCCTGACGCCTCCCGCGAGAACGTCTGGGTCCGGTGACGCAGGCCTCCGACGAACATGCTAAGACCCAGGACGAGGAGGATGTTTCCGATGATCGAGCCCGTGAGGGACGCCTTGACGACATCGTAGAGGCCGCTGAACAGCGCGAAGAGGGCGATAATCAGCTCGGTCGCGTTCCCGAACGTCGCGTTCAGGAGGCCGCCGACGCCGGGTCCGGCGTGCTTCCCGAGCTCCTCCGTCGCGAGGCCCATGAACCAGGCGAGCGGGATGATCCCGAGCGCTGCAGCGCCGAAGACAGGGACTCCTCTTACGCCGATGAGTTCGAGGGCCCAGCTCGTGGGGACGAAGAGCGCGAGGACGAAGGCCCACACGTATGGACGGAGGGCCCGCAGGTCCATCGAGGCCCGCAACCTCTCGTCCAGTATTAACGTGCCGTCGGGGCGCGGGCAACTTTAATACACGTGTCCGGGATGCGCGCCGCGCACATGCTGTCGGCACTCGAGATGCGCATCCTCGACCGGAACGCGGAGCACTTCGGGGTGTCGATCCTCGAACTCATGGAGAACGCCGGTAAGACCGTCGCCGACGTCGCGCGGAAGGAGTTCGGCGCGGGCGGGAAGCGCGTCCTCGTCGTGTGCGGCACGGGGAACAACGGTGGGGACGGGTTCGTCGCGGCTCGCGTCCTCTCGAAGGATGCGCGGGTGGAGGTCCTTCTCGCGCGGCCGCCGGGCCAGATCGCGACAAAGGAAGCGAAAGCGAACTTCGACCGCCTCGCGGATCTGCCAGTCCTCGAGGGCCTCGACGCGAGCGAGCCCGCGATGGCCCGCGCGGACCTGATCATCGACGCGCTCCTCGGGATCGGGGTCGAGGGAGATCTCCGAGAGCCGTATGCGACCCTGATTCGTGACATGAACGCCTCGGGAAAGCCCGTGTTGAGCGTCGATGTCCCGAGCGGGTTTGGGACGGCGACGATCGTCCGGCCCACCGCGACCGTCGCCCTCCACGGCAGGAAGGAAGGCATGACGCCGGACAACGCCGGGACGATCCACGAGGTCGACATCGGAATCCCGCCCCGCGTCGTCCAGAGCATCGGGCCGGGCGAGTTCCTCCTGTACCCCGAACCACGGGAGGACAGCCACAAGGGACAGAACGGCCGCCTCCTGATCGTCTCCGGCGGGCCGTACACGGGGGCCCCCGCCCTCGTCGCGATGGGAGCCCTAGGGATTGGCGCGGACCTCGCGCACATCGCGGTGCCTGCCGTCGCCGCCCAGGTCGTCGCCTCGTACTCTCCGACATTCATCGTCCACCCGCTCGGAGGGACCCACCTCCTCGTCGAGGACGTGAAGCGGGTCGTCGAGCTCGCCACGAGGGCGGACGCGATCGCGATCGGTCCGGGACTCGGTCCCGCGGAGGACACACTCCAGGCGATCCGGGACATCGTCCGGAGCGTCGCGCTCCCGATCGTCATCGATGCGGAGGGACTCCGAGCGGTCGCTGCGGAACCCGCCGTGCTGCGAGGCCGGCACACCGTCCTGACCCCCCACTCGAGGGAGTTCCGCACCCTGACGGGGCGGGAGCTTCCTCCGACGGCGGAAGCCCGCGCGGAGCGTGTGCGGAACGCGGCGGAGACCCTCGGCGCGACGATTCTCCTCAAGGGCCGCGTGGACGTCGTGACGGACGGCGTGCGGGTGAAGTTCAATTACACGGGGAACCCGGGCATGACGGTGGGTGGGACAGGGGACGTCCTGTGCGGCATCGTGGGCGGGCTCCTCTCGAAAGGCGTATCCCCGTTCGACGCGGCGCGCCTCGCCGCGTTCACCAACGGATGTGCCGGGGATGTTGCGTTCAAGGTGAAAAGCTACGGCCTGACCGCGGTGGACGTCGCGGAGAACGTCGCGCGCGTCCTCGCGGAATTCGTCCCATAGCCTCGAGGACGGTCGCACGAAGGCGCCAGGACCTTACGGGCCCGCCGGGCTATTCTGGTCGCGAGGCGGTCGGATGATTGCGCGCATTTGGCACGGACGCGTCCCGGAATCGAAGGCGGAGGCGTACGTCGAGTTCCTGAAGACGACGGGTCTGCCGGACTACGCGAACACCCCGGGGAACCTGGGCGTCTACGTCCTCCGCAGGACGCAGGCGGACCACGCGGATTTCCTCCTGATCTCCCTCTGGGAATCCTGGGAGTCGATTCGACGGTTCGCGGGCCCGGACGTCTCCAAGGCGGTCTACTATTCGGAGGACCGTGAGTTCCTCCTCGCCCTGGAGCCTACCGTCGCCCACTACGACGTCGTCTCGAGTCCGTCCACAGAACCGCGGAAGGGTTAAGGAAGGCCGCGCGGTGCGGACCCCGTGGACCTGGAACCGATCGTGGACCATCCCGCCCTCCTGGCGGACGACCTCCTCGTCGTCGCAGACCTGCACATCGGCCTGGAGGAGGAGCTGCGCGAAAAAGGCGTCCGAATCCCGAGCCGTGCAGGAGCGATGGCGGAGCGGCTCGTGGACCTCGCGGATCGACGCGGCGCGGAGCGCCTCGCAATCCTGGGGGACGTGAAGCACCTCATCCCGAGAATGGCGTCCCGAGAGCGACGCGACGTGTACGTCTTCTTCCGGGAGATGACCGCGCGGTTCCGTGAGATCTACGTCGCTCAAGGGAACCACGACGGGCTCCTTCGCCACGTCGTGCCCCGCTCCGTTCGGTTCCGCTCCCCATATGGATTTCGGATCGAGAACGTAGGGTTCTGCCACGGGCACGCGTGGCCATACAAGAAGGTCATGGAGGCGGACACCCTCGTCATGGGCCACAACCATCCTTCCGTCGCGTTCCGAGACGAGATGGGCGCCCGACAAGTCCTGCCCTGCTGGGTCCGCGTCCCCTTTCTCCGCAAGCACAAGCGGTACGCGCGTCTCCCGAAGGAGGCCGTCGTCGTGCCGTCCTTCAACGAGCTTTGCGGAGGGATGCCCGTGAACGACGTTCGAGCGGATTTCATCGGACCTCTCTTCGACGCGGGCCTCGTCCGCGTGCAGGAGGCCTCCCTTCATCTCCTCGACGGCACACACCTCGGGCGTCTTGCGGACCTGCGCGTGGATCTCGGCTATCGGCCCGAGGACTACCGGCAGTGAGAAGGACTTTGACCTGCGTCGGGATGTCCTGCGAAGCGAGGCCATGGCGGGCGGCACCGTCGTCGTGGAGCGGTTCGAATCCGAGATTCTGAAGGGCAATCCCTTGGGAGACCCGACGGAGCGGGATATCGCGGTCTACCTGCCGCCCCGATACGAACCGCACAAGCGCTACCCCGCGGCGTACGCAATCGTCGGGTACACCGGCACGGGCAAGATGCTCCTCAACGTGGACCCGCTCGGCGAGGATCTCAAGACGAAACTAGACCGACTGATCCGCACGGGAAAGATGGGGCCGATGATCGTCCCCATGGTCGACTGCTTCACCCGCGTCGGAGGGAACCAGTACATCAACTCGGCCGCGACGGGCCGGTACGACGACTACCTGCGGAAGGAAATCGTGTCGTTCGTCGAGACGAGGTACCGAGTCTCTCGTCGGGGAATCTGGGGCAAGTCCTCGGGAGGCTACGGGGCCATCGTCCAAGGGATGCTCCACCCGGACACGTGGCAAGCCCTCGCCGACCACTCGGGAGATTCGTGCTTCGAGCTGTGCTACATCGGCGATTTCCCGAAGGCGCTCGCCGCGTTCCGCGAGCACGGCGGGCCCGCGAAATGGCTCCGGTGGTACTGGCGCCAGCCGAACCGCCGGCGGAGTGAACTGTTTCCAGTGCTCGCCACGATCGGCATGGCCGCGCACTACTCCCCGAATGCTCGCACCCCGCACATGGGGATCGACTTTCCCTTCGATCTCGAGACCGGAGAATGGCGCCCCGATGTCTGGGCGCGGTGGCGCGCATGGGATCCGGTGAATATGGTCGACCGGTACTCTCGAAGTCTCCGTCGCCTCCGCCTCGTGTACATCGACTGCGGGACCAAGGACGAATACAACCTGATCTGGGGCGCGCGGACCCTCCACGCGAAGCTAACGGCGCGCCGCGTGAAGCACGTGTATGAAGAGTTCGACGACACGCACCTGAACATCACGTATCGATACGACGAGTCCCTGCCCCGCATGTGGCGAGCCCTATCGGGCTGACCCGCGCCTCCCCCGTCTGCGTCCCAGAATGGGCCCGGTCGGAATCGAACCGACGATCTCGACTTTGTAAGAGTCGCATCCTAGCCGCTAGACCACGGGCCCGATCTTCCGAACGAAGTCCGGCCATAAAGGCTTGCCGCGTCACGGGAGTTCCTGGGCCACGGATTCCGAGAACCGCCGGACGACTCCGTCCAGCTTGTCGAGGGACGTGCCGGGGGGCAGGGAGAGGACGACCATGTGCCTGCGACCGACCTCCTGGATGAGAAGCATCGCGTCCTCCGACTCGACGAGGACCCGCCGGGGCGCCCGATGCCGCAGCTCCGTCATCGCCGTCATCCCGGCACCGAGGATCGCCGCGCACATGATCGAGAAGGTCTCGTGGGACACGGACGGAAGCTGGTCCGCGGCCACGACGGCACCATCCCGATTGATCAGCGCCGCGGCCTCCGCCTTCGTCACCTCGCGCAACGCACGGACGATGTCCTGAAGGATCATGCGGACTCCTCGGGTTCGAACCGGCACTCGCGCCCGCCCGTGCTCGTGCACTCGATCTCCTGCAGTCGGACCCGTTTCTTCGCCTTCACCTCGAGGACCTTCGAGAGGATTCCCCGGATCCGGTGGCACGTCTCCATCTCGGATCCGGAGGCGGACTCGATCGACCCGCGGACCCGGGCGCCCGATTCCGTGAACGTCACGTCGTCCGCCCAGCCGCGTTCGAGGATCAGAGACTTGCCCGCGGCGAGCGGGTCCGTCCCGTCGGAGTTCCGGAGCGCCTGCTCCGCAAGGGCCATCCCTTCCCGGAAGAAGAGGCCGTGGCACGCGTACGACATGACACTCTCGTAGAGACGCCGGACGGCGTCGAGTTCTTCCTGCGAAATCTGAACGAGGCGGGGCACGCGGCGCGCGGAACCGGAGGTTCCGCTATAAACCTTGCCGGGTGATTATCCGCCCCTGCATTCGGGGCATGCGAGGAGGTTCCGGTCCCATACGAGGTTCGTGGAATAAACTCCGCACGCGTCGCAGTGCCCTTCGATTCCGCGACGCAGCTCCGACTCGAGGCCTGCGCGGGCGTATTCCCGCGTGACTTCGACGAGCTGAGGCCAGATCCGCAGGATGTCGTTCTCCGTGATCACTCCGACCAGCTGGCCCTCCCGGATCACGGCGAGGCGACGGATCTTCCGGGACGACATGAGCTTCGCGGCCTCGACGACTTCCGAGTCGGGATGCACCGCGACGACGGGCGACGTCATGATCGACTCGATGGGAACGTCTCCGGCACGTTTGTTCAGGGCCGCGACCTTCGTGACGAGGTCGCGCTCCGTCACGATCCCCGTGGGCTTTCCGTCGGCCACGACCATCAGGCTCCCGACCTCCTTGTCCCGCATGATCCCCGCGGCCTCGGAGGCGGTCGCCTGGGCTGCGATCGTCACGGGGTTCTGGCTCATCACCTCGAAGACAGGAACCCGAGCTCTCATCCCATCGCACTCTCCGATGGGACCGCGTGCGATAAAAGGTTTGTGCGATGCATCGCGACGAAACGAACAACCGTTGCGACAAGATTAAGGAGCCCGCGGACCTTTTTCGTCGGATGCGGTTCACCGATCCGGAGGGGGACCTGGCGGTCCGCATCGCCCGCGAAGCCCTCGACGCACACGTGGAGGGGCGCCCCCCACGCCCGTTCTCCGCGCCGGCGTCCTTCGAGGCGAAGGGCGGCGCCTTCGTGACCCTGAACGTCCATCCGTCCGGGGAGCTTCGGGGATGCATCGGCTACCCGGAGCCGTTCTTCGCCCTCCTGAAGTCGATCGTGAAAGGGGCGGAGGGGGCCGCGGAGGATCCGCGCTTCCCGCGGCTCGAGGCCGGGGAGCTGCCGAAGGTAACGGTCGAGGTGAGCCTCCTGACGCCGCCTCAGCTCCTCCAGGCGAAGCGAGCGAAGGACCTCCCAAAGATGATCCGCCTCGGAGCGGATGGACTGAAGATCGCGCAGGGGCCCTATCGCGGGATCCTGCTCCCGCAGGTGCCCGTCGAATGGGGCTGGGACGCGGAGACGTTCCTATCGGAGGGGTGCATCAAGGCGGGACTCCTCGGAGACGCCTGGCTCGACGACTCGATCCGGGTCTACACCTTCCAGGCGGAGATCTTCTCGGAAGTGGAACCACGAGGCGCCGTGGTCCGGAGAGACTTGGGTGCGGGGCATGCTCGTCGTTAAGGGACGCGTGTTCTACCGGGGACGGCTCGAGGACCTCTGTCTCGGCATCGAGGAGGGTCGGATCATCGCGGTGAAAAAGGTCCTCCGAGGGGACGACCTTCGGGACTACGGAGACGCGCTCGTCCTCCCGGGCGCCGTGGACCTCCACGTGCACCTCCGCGAGCCCGGGCTCACGCACAAAGACGACTTCCCGAACGGGACGCGGTCCGCCGCCCTCGGCGGGACGACGACGGTCGTCGACATGCCGAATACGGTGCCCCCCGTGACCACGCGCGAGGCCCTCGAGGCGAAGATCGATCGGGTGCGAGGCCGGGCACACGTCGACTTCGGGCTGTACGCGGCGCCGACGTCCGCCGCCGCGGTCGCGCGGCTCGCGGGGGCGAGCGCCTTCAAGGTGTACATGGCCGAGACGACGGGTGGCCTTCAATTGGCGGACGACGTCCTCGGAGAGGTCCTCCAGGCCACAGCGGACCCGGGGCCGATCGTCGCGGTCCACGCGGAGGACCCCGCGGGCTTCGGGAAAGGCATCGCGAGGGACCTGCGCGGACATCATGCGGCCCGGCCCGCCGAGGCGGAGGTCGCGGCCCTCCGACGGCTCGCGACCCTCCGTGGCCCGGGGAAGCTACACATCGCGCACGTGACGACGAAGGCGGCTCTGGATGCCGTCCCGACGGGGGCGACCACGGAGGCGACCCCGCATCATCTCTTCCTCGACTTCGAGCGGCCCCTAGGCGCCTTCGGCAAGGTGAATCCGCCCCTTCGCCCACGCGGCGACCGGGAGGCGTTGTGGGACGCCTTCCTGGAGGGCCGGATCGACGCCCTCGCGAGCGACCACGCGCCACACACGCGCGAGGAGAAAGAGGACGGCGCGTTCCACGAGGCTCCGTCCGGCGTGCCGGGGGTCGGGACGGGCCTGCCACTCCTCCTGCGCCGCGTGAAGGCGGGGGAGCTCCCCCTCGCTCTCGCCGTCCGGACGATTTCGACCCGGCCCGCGGAGATCCTCGGGCTCTCGAAAGGGGATATCCGGATCGGCTGGGACGGGGACCTCGTCGTGGTCGACCCCCGCCGCTACCGGAAGCTCACCGCGGAGAGCCTGCGGTACAAGTGCGGATGGACGCCCTTCGAAGGGATGGAGGGATGCTTCCCCGAGGCCGTGTTCGTGCGAGGCGAGGCCGTCGTGGAGGACGGCGAGCCGGCGGCGGAAGGGGTCGGTCGCATGATAACGGCCGCGAAATCTTGAAACCCGACGGGCCGTCTCGCGAGGCCGCACCATGGCGTCCCTGTTCCTCGGTCTGACGGATTGGATCGTCGGTGTCGTCGCGCTCCTCGGGTATCCGGGGATCTTCATCCTCATGATTGTGGAAGGGATCCTGACGCCAATCCCGAGCGAGTTTATCATGCCCTTCGCGGGCTCTCTCGCCGCGCTGGGCCGGCTCAGCCTGCCTGCGGTGGTCCTGACGGGGACCGCGGGCGCGGCAATCGGGAACGCGGTCGCGTACAAGATCGGAGCCCATGTGGGCCGTCCCCTCATTGCGCGCTATGGGAAACTCGTCGGCCTGGGGGACGAGGACCTCGACTGGGCGGAGCGGTGGTTCACGCGGTACGGAAACCTGGGCATCCTCATCGGGCACGCCCTGCCCGGGATCCGTTCCTTCATCTCCTTCCCCGCCGGAATCGGGCGGATGCCTCTGCGGCGCTTCGTCCTCTTTTCGACGATCGGCGCGGCGATCTGGAACACCATCCTCGTCGTCGCCGGATTCTATCTCGTCGAACGGTGGACTGCGTTCGCGGAGACCACGGAGAACGTGGACCTGTACGTGGTCGCGGCGGCCCTCGCGGCCCTCCTGGCATACGTCTATTGGCGGAAGGCCCGGACCCGCCGACGGGCGGACGAGGTCGCGTAACCCCGAAGGCACCTAGGCGGCCTTCGCGGGATCCTCGGCCGCGTAATAGTACTCCCCCGCGGTCTTCTGCTCCCGATCGAGGCGGGAGTCTTGTTTGTTGATCCTCGGTCGGTTCGAGTCGGCGTCCCGGCGGAACGTGATCCCGACGGTCTTGAGGAACCGGTTCATCCCTTCTCGCATCGGGAACGGACCTTCGCCGAGGCCGTGGCGCCCCGGGTCTCCGGAGAAGACCATCAGGCTGTCCGATACCAGGTCGAGGAAGTACACGTCGTGGTCGACGATCAAACCGGTCCGACCCTCCTTCTCCATGACCCGGCGGATCGTCTTCGCGGTCTCCACGCGCTGGTTCGAGTCCAGGTACGCGGAGGGCTCGTCGATCAGGTACATGTCCGCGTCCCTCCCGAGGCACAGGGCAATCGCGGCGCGTTGCAGTTCGCCGCCGGAGAGGGTCGACACATCGCGGTCGAGAAGCCCTTTGAGCCGGAGGGGGTTCAGGATCTCTGTGTCGAAGTAGCCCGACTCCGCCCTCTTGCCGATCGTGGACGCGAGGAGCTCGCGGACGGTGCCTTCGTAGGCCGATTGGAGGTACTGCGGCTTGTACGCGACCTGCCACCTCCCCTGCACCTGGCCCGAGGACGGTGTCTCCTCGCCGGCGAGCATCTTCACGAACGTCGTCTTGCCCGTCGCGTTCGGTCCGACGACGCCGACGACCTCCCCTCTCCTCAGGCGGCCCGCCGCCACCTCGAGCCGGAAGCCCTCGTACTGCTTCGCGAGGGCATCGAACGTGACGAGGACCGGCGCCTTCCAGTCGGTCCGGGGCGGCCGGATCTCGAAATGGATCGCGCGGTCCCGGAAGCGGATGTTCTCCTCTCTCATGTAGCCCTCGAGATACACGTTGATCGACGTGCGCACCGGGCGCGGCTGCGCGATGATCCCATAGGCGCCCTCCTCGCCGTACATGAGATACGCGTGGTCCACGAGGAAATCCAGGACTGCGAGGTCATGCTCCACGACCACGACATACTTGTCCTTCGAAAGGGACTGGATCACCTTCGCGACCTGGAGGCGCTGGTAGATGTCCAGGTACGACGATGGCTCGTCGAAGAAGTAGACGTCGGCGTCCTTCAACATCGTCGCCGCGACGGCGACCCGCTGAAGCTCGCCTCCGGAGAGCTGGGAAATATCCCGATCCATGAAGGAGTCCAGGGAGAGAGGCACAACGAGCTCCTCGAGGCGACCCTGGCGGTCGATCTTGGTGAGCAGGTCCCGGACCCGTCCTGCGTAGACTTTGCCCAGCTTGTCGACGTATTGTGGCTTGATTGCTGTCCGCAGATCTTTGTTCGCGATTTTCTCGAGGTAATCGTGGAGTTCCGTGCCTGCGAAGTATTCGAGGACGTCGTCCCAGTGAGGCTTCTTTCGGCGGTAGTGGCCGAGGTTCGGCGCCACCTCGCCGCTGAGGAGGGATACCGCGGTCGTCTTACCGATGCCGTTCGGCCCGAGGAGCCCGATGACCTCGCCCTTTCGCGGCACCGGCAGACGAAACAACCGGAACGCGTTCTTCCCGAATTGATGGACGAGGTCCTCCTTCAGCTCCTCCGGCAGCCCGATGATCCGGATCGCATCGAACGGGCAGCGTTTGACGCAGAGCGAGCAGGCGATGCAGGTCTCTTCGCTGATCACCGCCTTCGTGGTCTCCGGGTCGATCCAGATGACCTCCGTGCCGGTCCTCTGCGGCGGGCACACGGCGATACACTCTAGGTGGCAGCGCTTCGGCTGGCAACGATCCTTGAACACGACCGCGACGCGCAACGCCGATTGCATTCGGCCGCCGCTATTTAAACGTGCGACGGTGGCCTCCTGTCCTCGAGCGAGGCACGGGTCGCCACACAACGTTTATCGTCCGCGCTCCCATGAGGCGGTTCGGTCTCCCATGATTCCCGGCGGACGCGTGAATCCGAGGCAGATGAAGCAGATGATGAAGCGCCTCGGCATCGAACAGGAAGACCTCGGCGAAGTCGACGAAGTCCTCATCCGGACCTCGGACAAGGAGTATGTCTTCCGACGGGTCCCGGTCTCCGCCGTGACGGCCCAGGGACAGCGGATCTGGCAGATCATCGGTGAGCCGATCGTGCGGCCCCGCGCGGACGTCGCGAAGAAGCCTGATTCGGCGCTCGCCCCGGTCATTCCGGAGGAAGATGTGAAACTCGTCGCCGAGAAGGCCGGGGTGTCGGAGGACGAGGCGCGCAAGGCCCTCGAGGATGCGGGCGGCGAGCCCGCCGAAGCGATCATCAACCTGATGAGCCGATGATCTCGGAACGCGCCCGCGCCGCGCTTGGCGTATGGGCACCGATGGCGCTTGGGGTATTCATCATCGGCACGGCGATCAACTTCTACGTGACCGCGAACCTTGGACAGGGTCTCCTCGTCGGAGACCTCGAGTCGTGGCGACTCGTCTGTTCGGCGGGGGCGATGTTCGTCGGCGGCCTGATGATCCTGTCGACGTACGGACGCTACGCGAAGACGAAGGTCGCGAGGGAGGAGCCGCCACCCGATCCGGACGGGGCGCGGAAAACGTAGCTTCGAACCCCGTCCACGAATCATTAAATAGGCTGGGTCCTGTCGGGAGCCTGCTAGGCTTGACCGGGGGGCTGGGCGTCCCCTTACAGACCCAAATCGTCCTCATGGGGCGGTGACAGTTGGGGGCGGCGCTCCCAGTCTGGTGCTGGTCCGGATGCCGACGTTGAGGTTCTGTCCCGCGGGGCTGGAGGCGGCCGGGAACGCAGCTGGAGAGCGGCGGTCCCAGTCCTGATCGTGGGGAACGGGTTAGGCACGGAAGTGAGCAACCTCACCGCGGACTACCAACGCTCGCGGGGGTGCGGGACCGAGGACGCGTCCGGGTCACCGGCGCCGGAGCTGAGCGTCAACCCCAGCGGCCTAGCTCCGGGGCCGTCATCGCTCGGTCAGCCTCGTCTGCTTCGTGTCGAGGACGAGCGATGCCATGCCGAATCGTCCGACGAGGAGGCCCGTGACGATCGCGTCTCGGACGTCGTTCCGCCGATCGTCGACCGCGTAGGCGGGCTCGTTCGTCGGCAGGGGGACCCCGAGCTTCAGGAGGGCCCGGCGGGCCTCTTCCCGTTCGTCCCGAGCGGCGGCAGGCGCATCGACCGCACCTGCGAACCCGCATTCGCGCAGCTCGCGAAGGAAGACCGGACGTCGGAACAGGTGCTGGAGCACCGAGACGGCGAGGCGGCACTGCAGCCGTTCGTCCGAGGTCATGGCGCGGCATCCCTTTCCGACCTGCTCGTAGAGGTTGCGGTCGCGGTTGGAGGACGCCGAGTACACCTTCGCGGGCGGGATTTCCTTCTCGCGCAAGACCCCGACGTCGCTGAGGGCCTTCAGGTACCCTGTTACGAAGAGGCGGTGGAACGCATAGCCGTCTTCGTGGAGCTGCTTCGTCAAGGAACTGATCGACCGTTCTTGCGTCCGGAGGTAGGAGACCACCAAGTCGCGCAGATTCTTCTCCGGAACGAACGTCGCCCCTCCCCCCGAGGCGGTGGTAACAGACCTGATAACAAATAAGGGTTTCCACCGGAGGGGTTGCTCACAGAACCAGTTCAAAAACCATCTTAACTGGGCACCGCGTGGCGAGACTCGCCCAACGTCCGAATTACTCCCCCTTTCTTTTTCGTCCCCGACGCCTCCTGCCGCTCGGGGCGCTTTTCCAACTTGATAACTGCCTCGGAATCGTTATACACTTACCTCGAAATCGAACGCGGGATGTCCCCAGGGGACCGAATCCGCACCTTCATTCACGGGTTCGACGAGAAGCTGAGCGGCGGCATCCCGAAGGGTCACGTCGTGATCCTCGCCGGCGAGCCCGGGACGATGAAGTCCACGATCGCCTTCAACCTGCTCTACCAGAATTCGCTCCGCGAGGGGGTTCCGGGCTGCTACATCTCCCTCGAACAGGGTCGGGAGAGCCTGACGAAGCACCTCATCAACATGGGCCTCAACCCCGCAGATGTCGAGGACAAGGTGAGCATCGTCGACCTGGGGATGATCCGCCGGAATCTGGACGGGATGGCGGAACGGACGTGGCTCGAGATCTTCAAGATGTACGCGTCGAACCTGAAGCGGACCCTCAACTACGAAATCCTCGTCGTCGACTCGCTGCCCGTCCTCGAGGTGATGGCCCGCTTCGAGAACCCGCGCGAGGAGGTGTTCCAGCTCTTCGAGTGGCTGCGGGACCTGAAGATCACGGCGCTACTCATCGGCGAGCTCAAACCCGGGAGCGAGGACTTCGGCCGGAACGGCGAGGAGTTCCTGTGCGATGGGATCTTCCACACGAAGATGGAGCGGGTCGATGACGCGAACATCCAACGTCGAATCCGCTGCGTGAAGATGCGCGGGTCCGCCCACTCGCCGAACTTTTACACCCTGATCTTCCAGAACGGCGTTCTGCAGGTGACCCGCATCCTCGCGGAGGCCGCGCCCCTCGTTGGGGCAAAAGACTAATGGAGACCGGGGGCATCCCTTCGACCTGGCCGTCCCCACGGGCGGGCGGCGCGCCGGGAGGAACGGACCACGGCCCACCGAGCATCGCGCGTCCTCGCCGTCCTCGGCCTCGCCGTGTTCCTGGGCATCCCGTTCCCCTCGGTCGGGTACGAGACCACCCTTGCCGTTGCGGGCGCGGACCCGACGTTCCTGACCTTTCGCACGGACGCTCCCGTGGAGCGAATCCTCGCCGTAGGGGCGATGCCCGTCGAGGCGTACGATTCCTTCTTCATCGCACGAGGGACCGCCGAGACCATCCGAACGTTGCGCGACGCGGGATTCCGTGCGGACGTCCTCCCCGACGCGGGTTCGATTCACCTCGCGGCCGGGACCCTCGACGCCGGGTCCCTTGGCAAGTCCTCGGCCCCATGGACGCGGGACGCCCGCGGCTTCGGGATCGGAATCGTCCATGTGTACGCGCCGCTCAAGGAGTCGTGGCGCGTCGAGTGGGAAGCCCGGGGCGTCGAGATCCTGAGGTACCTGCCGACGAATGCGTTCCTCGTCCGGGGCCCGGTCGAGGCCCTCCGCGGACTCTCCACGCTCCCCTACGTGGACGGGCTCGGACCCTTCGACCCGGCGTGGAAGGTCCGGCCGGGGACTCCTTCCCTAGGAGACCGCGTCGACGTCCGCATCGTCCTCCTGCCCGGCGAACGCGGGGATTCGCTCCTCGCCTTCCTCTCGCACCGGGGCCTCTCTCGGGTCGACCGAGCGGGCGCGGAACCCGGCATCGTGGGGACGTTCGGCAACGAGGACTTCCGTTGGGTCCGAGCGCGGATCCCCGGGAATCTCGTGACCCTCCTCGCGTCGCGCCCCGACGTGGAGTTCATCGAACCGGTCGCGCGCCTCAGACCCCTTAACGCGGAGATGGCCTGGGTCCTCCAGACGAACCGCATCGTCACGAGCAATTCCACCCGGGACGAGAGGTACCGGTGGAACGGCCTGGACGGGCGCGGCCAGACCATCGGGGTCTCGGACACGGGCCTCGACTACGACCACGACGCGTTCCGCCACTCCTCGGGGTTCATCACGCTCGGCGATCTGTACAACACGACCGACGCCGGGCGCCGGAAGGTCGTCCGCTACCTGAACATGGGCTTCCTCACAGGACGAGTCGACTGGCCTGGAGGCACGGGAACCTGGGACCCCTCCTCGATTCGAGACAGCGACCACACCCCCGGCGGCTCGGCCTGCACGTTCGGACACGGAACCGCGGTCTCGTCCGTCCTCGCAGGGAACGACAACTGGCGCGTAGGCGGTGGGGGCCCGAACGACGGCCTCGCCTCCGGCGCGAAGATCTATCTGCAGGACATCGGGACGGTCGGCCCGGATCCGACCTCCCCGTGCCCCGGGGACATCGACCTGCTCAACTACCTTCCGGAGGACTTCGCGGACCTGTTCGGGCCACCTGGCCTCGTCTACAACGACCCCGACGCCCCCGTCCGCATTCACAGCGACAGCTGGGGTTCCGACGTGAACGAGTACGACATCCAGGCGCGGATGATCGACGCGTTCGTCTGGGACCACCCGGACTTCACCGTCCTGTTCGCATCCGGGAACTCCGGGTCGGCGGCGGGGAGCGTCGACGCACCCGCCACCGCGAAAAACCTCGTGACGGTGGGGGGCGCGGGAAACCCGGACGCGTCCGTGCTTGGCACGCCCAACGACGTCATCCTCCTGAGCAGCCGCGGCCCGACCTCGGACGGACGCCTCAAGCCGACGGTCCTCGGGATCTTCGATGGAGATTCGTCCATGTCGGACGGGGACCCCAGGAGCGGGGCGGGCGAGGCGGACGACCATTGGGCGGGGACGAGCTACGCGACCCCGTCCGCCGCCGCGGCCGCCGCGATCGTCCGGCAGTACTTCGCGGACGGCTGGTACCCGTCGGCCCGCCCGGTCCCCGGGAACGTTCGGTTGCCGAGCGCGGCGCTCGTCCGCGCGGTCCTCATCGCGTCGGGAGTCCAGCTCACGTGCAGCAGCGGCTGCGTCCGCCCCGGCGTGGACACCTGGCCGAACAACGAGCAAGGGTTCGGCCGGATCCTCCTTTCGAACGTCCTTCCCCTCGCCGCGGCGAGCGACACGTTCCGAACGCAGATCGTCGACGGGACGGTCGGCCTCCTCAGCGGCGAGGACGCCGTGCACACGTTCCGAGTCACGGGGACGCGGACTCTCAAGGTCGTCCTCACGTGGTCCGACTACCCGGCCGCGGTCAGCGCGGCGCGGGCCCTCGTGAACGACCTGGACCTGGAGGTCGTCGCCCCGGACGGCACCCTCTACCGGGGGAACAACTTCGGGACGTTCCTCCAGGGGGCGTCCCAGCCGGACGGCGTATCGGACACGACGAACGTCGAAGAGGCCGTGATCCTCAAGACCCCCGCCTCGGGGGAGTGGACCGTCCGCGTGAGGGCATCGAACGTGCCCGTCGGGCCTCAGCCGTACGCCCTCGTCGCGACCGGGGACCTCGATCCGGACTTCGGACGGGTGTCCGTCGACCGCCAGACGTACGGGCCCGGAGACACGGTCGGGATCGAAGTGGACGATGCGAACGCACCCTCGGTCGAGGTGCGCCTGAGCTCGAACTTCGAGTCCGCTGGCGAGTTGATCCCCTTGAGCCGGTCGGGCCCCGATGAGATCTGGCGCGGCTCCGCGGTCATCTCGTTCGGGCCCACGTCCGCCGCGGGCGTCCAGGTCCGGGACGGGGACACGGTCCGAGTCGAGTACGTGGACCCCTCCCCGGCCCACACCGCCGTCGCGACGGCCCGGATTGATGCGGTGGGCCCGGCCATCTTCGACGTCGCCGCGGATCGGCCCGGTCCGGCCTCGACACGGATCCGGTGGCGCACGGACGAGGGGGCGACTTCCGGGATATGGTACGGGACGACGGCCACGGCCCTCACCGGGTTCACGGAAGACCGTAACTTGCGGACGATGCACGACCTCTCCATCTCCGGCCTAGTGGCGGACACCCTGTACTACTACGACGTCGCGGCGCGCGATCGACACGGACAGGAGACACGGGACACGAACGGCGGCCGGCATTTCCGGTTCCTCACGGATCGGTTCGGGGACGTGCTCCTCGTCCTCGCGGACGACTCCTTCCCTCCGGAGCGGGAGCCATCCTGGTCGAACGCCCTCGACTCGAACGGGTGGACGTGGTCCCTGTGGAAGGTCGCGGACGCGGGGCTCCCGAGCCTCCCGGTCCTGCAGGTGCATCTGGCCGTCCTTTGGCAGGTCGGACTCGAACAGTACCCGCCGTTCGACGGCCCCGAGAGGGACCTGATCCGCCAGTATCTCGACGAAGGCGGGAGGCTCCTCGTCACGTCTCATGACACCGCGTGGGCCCTGAGCGAACCGACTTCCGAGTTCTACAGTGCGGAGGCGGACATGTGGGTCCGGAGCACCCTACGCGCGTCCTTCCTGTGCGACCCATTGACGGTCGGCAGACTGCGGGGGCTCACCGGAGATCCGATCAGCGGGCCGTACACAGGTGGGATCGGCTACCTGGCGCACCGGGACGGGGGCGCCGTGGACGGCTTCACCCGTCTCCCGGCCGGGGGCACGACGACGTCCGTGTGGACGGACGAGGTCGTCTCCCCGACGAACTGCGCGGGCCAGGATGTCGGGCTGCGCTGGGTCTCGTCCCTGGCGAATGGGACCCTGGGCGTCGGCGTGTGGGGGGGTCACCCTTCGAGGCTCGCGTACTTCGCCTTCGAGCTGACGAGCGTCGACACGACTTCGAGCGACCTTCGCCCCACGAGCCCGGTCCGGGCCGGGGTGATCGACAACACGATCCGATGGCTCGTGGCCGACATCCCGTCGGGCCTCGACCGGGACCACCCCAGCGTGACCGTGACCGCGCCGAACGGCGGGACGTTCGGCGGTCCGACCGTTCCGGTGAACTGGACCGCGGCGAGCACCGGGGCCGCGATCGGCGAATTCGAGGTGGCGTACAGCGAGGACGGGGGCGCGTCGTGGACGCGCATTGCGACGGTGCCCGGGACCGCACGGTCCCACGCATGGGACGTCGACCTGTTGCCGAACGGGGACCGGTACCTCGTCCGGGTCCTCGTCCGGGACGCGGGGACGCCGACCCTCACGGGCCGGGACGAGTCGGACGGGTTCCTCGCGATCCGGCGTCCCACCGGGGACGCGCTGGGCCCGACGATCTGGGCAGGTAGCGTCCGGATCGCACCGAACCCCCCCGGGGTGGCCAGGGCGGTCTGGGTCCAGGCGACGGCGGACGACCGGCTGTCGGGCGGGGGGGCGATCCTCGGAGCCGAGTTGTTCTTCGCGGCGGCGGAACCCCTCTCCGGGGCGAACGGCTCGGGGACGCCGATGGACCCCGCGGACGGGACCTTCGACGGGCCCGTCGAGAACGTGACCTGGCTCGACGTATGGCCCCTCGCGTCGGGGCCGACCTGCGCGTGGGTCCACGCTCGAGACGCGGGCGGGACCTGGGGTCCCTTCGGGTCCACATGCTTCGACGCGATCGACGTCGGGGGCCCCGACACGACCTCGCCGGTCATTGTCCTCACGGACCCACGTGGCCCCGGGAACGTGTCCGGCATGATCTCGGTGAACGCGACGGCGAGCGACGACGACGCCGTGCGCAGGGTCGAACTGCGAATCGATGGGAGCCTCGTCGCGACGGACGCCTCGTTCCCCTTCTCCTTCCGCCTCAACACGACAAACTTCACGAATGGGCCGCATCGGGTCGCGGTCGTCGCGGTCGACCTCGCGGGGAACACCGCGTCCGATGAGGTCCTCCTGACGTTCGCGAACGGACCGGGTTCGGAGCCGACGCCCTTCCCCTTCGGGATCGTGATCCTTGCGATTGCGATTCCCGTGACGATCGTCGCCGTGCTCCTGGTCGCGTACTTGCTCCGAAGGCCCCGGCCGCCTCGACCATGAGCCGTCGAAGGAACGAGCCTTTCGAGGCCCCGGGCGGACCTGCCTCAGCCCTCGCGGGTCTCGAACAGCTCCTCCTCAGGCATGCCGTAGTAGGCGAGGGACTGCTCCAGCTCCCGGTCCTTCGACATCTCGCGATCGATTCGCTCGCGCCGTCCCGGCTTCAGGGCGACCCGCACCCGACGTCCGTCCTTCTCGAAGACGACCTCGGGATCCGGACCCGATTCCACCGCGATGTTCCCCTTCCCCATCGTGCAGCCGCTCGAGAACTGGATCCCGTCCACGACGCAGAGCATCGGGGGCTCCGGACGGCTCCGGACGGAGGCTCGCAGGCCCTTGTAGTGCCCCAGCAGACGACGCCCGATCGACCCCATGCGCAGGCCCACGGTCACGTAGACCCCGAGGTGCCCATGGAACCGCTGCAGGGCCGCGAGCTCCTCAGGGAGATTCATCGTGACGGAATACGCGGGCGCGCGGCAAGAACCTTCGCTCGTCCGTCGGGTCGATGCGCACGAGATCGCGCACCCGCGGGTCCTCGCTCGAGACGGCCTCGATCTTGTGGTCGTACGACTGGGTCCGGACGATCGCGCGCATGACAAGGTACGAGCCGAGCACGACGAGGGTCGCGCAGAACGCGAGGAGGGGCGCTATCAGGTACAGCACGTTCGCGATGTCCCAAAACTGGGACGTCGCCACGAGGAACGAGACGACGGACATCGGGAGGGAGAGGACCGCGACGCCGGTCCGAAGGGTCGACAGGGAGGTGCGCTTCTCGGACAGGAGGAGCTGGACCTCCTGGAGGCGCAGCTGCTCGAAGGAGTTGTGCAGGACGCGTTCGCTGAGTTCCTCGGCGTTCATCCCATCCCGAGGTCGGCCGCAAGCATGTCACACGTATTTGAGCCTCACGCGTGGATTGCGCGGAGTACTTTCGCGGACCTCTCTCGTGAAGGGCTATAGGACTCCATCCCCTGGAGATGGATGGGGAAGGGACCCTGCGACCCGAGGCGAGAGCCCGCGAAACTCCGGCCTCGTCTCGGGGCGACCCGGGACCCAACGGCGCATGTCCGGAATGCGCGTCGGATCTGAAGCACCGCGAAGGATGCGTGTCGTGCGGCGAGTGCGGGTACTCGTGGTGCGTGTAGGAGCCCGGGCGGTGGCCGAGAGGTTCCATCGGAAACGGTCTCACCTAAACTCGCGCGTGCGGACGCAGTCACCGGAAGAGAGGCTCGAAAGGATATGAGCGCGCCGGATGGTGCGCCGCTCCGGCGGCTTCGGGGGAGAGACATGCTCGTCGAGTTTCCTCAGGATGAACTCATCGCGAAGTGGGAGGAGTTCTTCGACGAGATGGGCTACCAGTCGAGGATCATCGCGGTCGCGGACCGGTACCCGGAGGAACGGAGCCTCGGGATCCCCTTCGAGGAGCTGAACCGCTTCGACACGGACATGGCGATCTACCTGCTCCGTCATCCTCTGAACGTCCTCACGGCGGGGGAGGAGGCGATCCGCCGGCTCAGCCCACCGGGCGAAGAGTCCCTTCAGATCCACTTGAGGATGAAGGGTCTTCCCCGGGATCGGCGGGTGCAGATCCGCGACCTTCGGGCGAAGCACCTGGGGCAGTACATCGCCGCCGAGGGGCTCGTCCGAAAGTCGACCGAAGTGCGACCTCGCGTGGTCGGCGCGTTGTTCCAGTGCATGCGCTGCGGAACGATCCTCAAGGAGGAACAGGACGGCCAGAACTTCCGCGAGCCGCTGGAGTGCTACGAGGAGCAAGGCGGCTGTAAGCGGTCCGCGAGCGCGACGAAGTTCAAGCTCCTCACGGAGACGTCGCTGTACGTCGACACGCAGAAGCTCGAAATCCAAGAGGCCCCGGAAGGGCTGCGAGGAGGCCAGGAGCCCCAGCGCCTCACGGCGTACGTAGAAGACGACCTCACGGGACGCATCACACCTGGGCAGCGAGTCATATTGAACGGGATCCTGCGCAGCATCCAGAAGGGACGTGCGGGAGCGAAGTCGACGCTTTTCGATATTTTCATCGACGTCAACTCGACGGAGATGGAGATGGTCGAGTTCGAGGAGATTGAAGTCACGGAGGAAGACGCTCGACTGATCCGGGAGGCGGGAGCGAGCCCGGACATCTTCCGCATGATGACGGCCTCTATCGCTCCCTCCCTGTATGGCATGCACGTCGAGAAGGAGGCGCTGGCGCTCCAGTTGTTCAGCGGCGTCCCGAAGCTCCTGCCGGATGGACGACGGATCCGCGGGGATATCCATCTGCTCATGGTCGGAGATCCAGGCACGGGAAAGTCCGAACTGCTTTCGTACATGAGCCGACTTTCGCCCCGCGGAATCTACGCGACAGGTAAGGCCGCGACAGCGGCGGGATTGACCGCTGCGGCAGTTCGCGATGAATTCGGCGAAGGACGCTGGACCCTCGAGGCCGGGGCCCTTGTCTTGGCCGATCTGGGACTCGCGTGTCTCCATCCGGAGGCGGAGGTTCTCGTCGACGGCGTCCCCCGGCCCATCGGAACGCTCTTCGACCCGAGACGCTCAACCACCGCAATGACGGGCGAACGTGAAATCGAGATTGCGCCCCTGAATCGAACAACGACCTCCTTCGATCCCGAGTCGGCCGAGATCCGAACTCGGAGGGCCACGCTCGTCGCGCGACGACACTATCACGGGCCCATCCTCCGCATCAAGCTTGCGTCCGGCTTCGAGCTGCGCCTCACACCCGACCACACCGTGTTGGATGGAGAGACCTTCACTTGGAAAAAGCTGCAGGGACTGAGACCAGACGCGCGACTTGTCGCAGGGCAGCGGCTGCCCTCGCGCAAGGAATCCGTATTTCTCCTCGATATCATCCCCGGAGACTGGATTGTACAGCTGCGGCCGGAAGAGAAACGAGCCGTGCGGAGTCGGTTGCTCGAACGCTTCCGCACACTCGCCGGTGCGAATCGGATATACGGACTCAGTCGAGACACCCTCTCTGGCCGCAGCGCGATGCGTGTCGCGCAGTTCCGGTCGATCCTTCGTGACCTGGGGCTGTATGAAGCGTGGAAACGCAGGCCCTTCGCATACGGTCGGAAGGGGGCAGTCGAACGCCTGCGGGTCGCGACCCTCTCGCCAGAGCTGGCCTACCTCTTGGGATTCATCTACGGAGACGGCCACGTACTCGTGGGCGACCGTCGGTCCAGCATCAGCATTTTCCAATCGAGGGTCCACCTCAGATACATCCAACGCATCCTGCATGCAACAAAGGCGGTCAGCTCGCGCCCCTGGGGGATGCATGGTCGTTCGATGGTCGCTACGATCCGCGGAAAGGAAGTTCGCAGTGCATCTTACCACATGCACCGGGGATCCAATCTGCTTGCGTATCTCTACAGTTGGCTGACGGAGGATGACCTGGCGAATCTCTTGAGCCTCGATGATGAGGCGCTTCGTGGTTTCATCGCGGGCCTCATGGATGCGGACGGCTGTATTTCGTTCAAGGAATCAGGTGTTGGTCCGACTCCATACCAATCCGTCGACGTTCAGTTCATGTTCTCCGCAAGCCGACGGGCGAACCTGCGTTTCCTGTATGCTCTCCGTCGCCTCGACGTCTTCGCCCGGGTTCGCCAAGGACAGAATGTCCTCTTCGTCCAAGTCACGTCCCGCAGGGATGCTGAACGCTTGATGGATGCCATCGCACGGTATTCGGCGAAGTGGAAGCCGGTTCCGCGACCGGTCAGTGTGCAACCTGCCGACCATGAGGAGGTCCCGAGGAGGCCCGTCGTGGAAATCCTGCGGATGGTGCGTCCGAGGCCATGGCGCCTGCTCGACAAGCGCTACTGGAGCACACTCTACGATTTGTCCCACGGCAAGAGGAGCCCGTTCAAGCCTACTCTCGAGAAGCTCCTCGCGGCGATCCGTCCTTGGCTTATGAAGGAGCAGTACGGTCGAATCCAGGCCCTCTTAGGCTCCGACTATGCACTTGACCGGATCCAAGAGGTCCGGGTCGAAGAGTACGATGGATACGTCTACGACTTGCGCGTACCGGGAGACAATAATTTCCTCTGCGACGGCGTCGTGGTCCACAATTGCATCGATGAAATCGAGAAGATGAATCCGCAGGACCGCTCCGCCATCCACGAGGCCATGGAGCAACAGAGGATTAGCATCGCGAAAGCGGGGATCACCGCGGTCCTGCGGTCACGTTGTGCGGTCCTCGCGGCGGCGAACCCGAAGTTCGGTCGTTTCGATGAACACAAGTACATTTCTGAGCAAATCGATTTGCCGCCCGCGTTGTTGAGTCGTTTTGACATCATTTTCTCGATGATCGACCGTCCACAAGCTGATCGCGATCGCGAGATGGCGGTGCACATCCTCAGGGGACACCAAGTAGGCGAAATTCGGAAACGACGGGACGCAGGTCTCGCGACGGCGGACCCGGCGAGCATCGAGGAGCCGTACACGCCACACTTCTCCCAGGAATTCCTCCGGAAATACGTGGCGTATGCGAAGCGCATCTACCCCGTGATGACAGACGAAGCGATGGCCATCATCGAAAAGAAGTATCTCGACATCCGCAAGACGGGAGAGGCCGCAGGATCCAGCGTCCCCATCACACCGCGCCAGCTCGAGGCGATCATCCGACTGGCGGAGGCTGGCGCCCGACTTCGGCTCAGCGAAACGGTTGCCTCCGAGGACGCGGACCGCGCGGTCCGGATCGTCGAGTACTGGATGGGCATGGTCGCCGGCGAGGAGGGCCACTTCGACATCGACATCATCCAGACCGGGATCAGCCAGTCCCAGCGCGAGCAGATCATCGCGTTGCGGGATATCATCAGCGAGCTCGCGGGACCGGAGGGCGTCGCGGACTACGAGGACATCGTCCGCGTGGCCCAGGATCGCGGCATCCCGCCCGCGAAGGTCGACGCGTGGCTCAAGCGGTGGGCCCAGGAAGGCGATATCTACAGCCCGGCCAAAAACAAGTATAAACTCGTCGAGCGGTTGTAGTTCGGGGAGCCGCCCACGCCAATCCGGATGAAAGTCTACACGCAGGGCCAGGAGGTCCTCGTCGCGGCGGCCGACGCGGACCTCATCGGTAGGACCTTCCGCGAAGGGAAGCTCAAGATCGAGGTCGGGAAGTTCTACGAAGGCGACGTGGTCACGGAAGAGTTCCTCCTTCAGCACATGCGCCTCGCGACGATCGGGAACTTCGTCGGCCGGGAGACGATTGACGCGGCCACGCGCGGCGGGTTCGTGACGGACGACGGAATCCTGTGGATCGACGGGGTGCCCCACGCCCAGTACGTCCTCATGACGTAACGCGGGACCTCACGAGCGCGACACCCGGCGCCCGGTGCGGCGCGCGCGACGCCATCGCCGCCACGCCACCCGAGCGTGCTTCTTCAAGAGGAGCGCATACTGACCCATCGTCGTGTGTGCCATGACGCCAATCAGGATCCCGACGCCCGTCAGACTTGTCGCGAGCGGGATCAGGAACGCCAGGGGCGTGCCCCTCGCCAGAGTCGCATAGGCGAGCTTGTTTGCGAGGGTCAGGGACGTCAGCCCGACTCCGAGACCCACGAGGAATCGGCCGCGGGGGACCTTCCCTCGCGAGAAGTACCAGCCGCCCAGGAGGACGAGGACGCCTCCGAACGCGGTCGTGAACGCGAGCCCGAAGAGGATCACGTTCACGGCGAAGGTCACCGGCTGGTCGACGAAGGGGAGAAGATATTGCTGCACGAGCTCCCCAATCTGCGGCTCCGTGAGCGCGCCCGCGAGGAGGAAGGCGGAGGACACGACACACAGGGCGACCGCGTCGCGGTGTTTCATCCGTCGTGCCTTCCACCACGGCCGGGCGGCTGCCATAGAACCCGCACGGACGAGGGGTCGGATACTTATGAGCTCGCCTGTGGGTATCGTCCATGGTCGGGACATCAGCCCTTAAGTACGCCCGGCCCGTTCGAAGCGAACGAAGTGTTCTGCGTCGAGTGCGGGAAGGACGGTCCGACGACGGACGGCCTCTGCGCAGAGTGCTTCACGAAGCGTCATCGGATCGTCGAAGCTCCGCCCCACATCGACATGCCGCGCTGCCCGTCCTGCGGCTCGTTCCGGGTCGGTCCGGCATGGATCCGGGTCGACCTCGACCAGGCAATCCCGCGCGTTCTTTCGCAAGCCATCCCCGTCAACGACCCGTTCGGGGAGGCCACATTCCGAGCGACGATCCGCGGAGAGGACGAGAACAACTACGCCCTCCAGGTGAAGGCGCACGCCCGCTACGAGACGATCGAGCTGACCCAGGTCTTCCGAACCCGACTCCGCCTCAAGCCCGTCCTGTGCGACACCTGCACGAAGCAGCGATCCCATTATTTCGCGGGGATCCTCCAGGTGCGCGGGACGGGACGGGACCTGACCCCGGAAGAACTCCGTTCCGTCCGCACGTTCGTGCGGGTCCGCGTCGACCGAGCGTGGGAGGCCGGCGAATTCGTCTCGAGGGTTGACGAGCCGAGGGGCGGCCTCGACTTCTACGTGAGCACGAACGCCTTGGGCAAGGTCCTGGCGAAGGAGCTTGCCGACACGTTCGGAGGATCCATGTCGACGTCCCCGAAGCTTCACGGGAAGAAGGGGGGGAAGGACGTCTACCGGGTCACGAGCCTGGTGCGCCTCGCCCCGTTCCGTGTGGGGGACGTCGTGCGGTACAAAGCGCGCGAGCACGAGGTCGTCCGAATCGCTTCGCTCGTCACCCTTCGAGATCTCATCTCGGGCGAGAGGCAGCCCTTCAAGGCACGGGACCTGAAGACGGCGCGCCGGATCGACGCGGAGCGAGTCGTGGCGGAGATCTCCCGGGACGAATCCGGAGGCATGCTTGCGGAGCATCCCGAGACGCGCGCGGTCCGCCCCGTGGTGACCCGGAGCGCGACGCCCGGGCGGGCCGCCGTCCTCTGGACCGCCGACGCGGTCTACGTGTCCGCGCTCCAGGCGGACGCCTCGAAGTCTTAAAGGCGGCCGTTCCCTTGCCCGAGCGATGAAGACGGCCCTCGGGGTCCCGGCCCTGGACGGGCTGCTGGACGGGGGCGTCGAGGAGGGTTGCATCACCCTCCTCCACGGGGAGGCGGGGAGCGGAAAGACGAACCTGTGCCTCCAGCTCGCCCGGAACGTCGTGCGGGCGGGCCGGAAGGTGATCTTCATCGACACCGAGGGCGTATCGCTCGATCGCCTGCGCCAGATCAGCGGGGACGACTTCGAGGTCGTCGTGCGAAACATCCTCTTCTCGGAGCCGTACAGCTTCGAGGAGCAGGAGAACCTGATCGAAAAGGCCGTGAAGCTCGCGGAGAACAACGCGGAGGTCGGGCTGATCGTGATCGACAGCGTGACGATGCACTACCGGCTCACGATGCGGGACGAGACGCGTCGGGACGAACGGCATTCCCTCACCCGCCAGATCGCGAAGCTCCTGCGCGTCTCTCGACAGCGGAGCATCCCTGTCGTCGTGACGTCCCAGGTGTACACGGACATCGACACGGGGCGCTACCTTCCCCTCGGGGGGCACATGCTCAGTCACAACGCGAAGACGATCCTCCGGCTCGAGAAGTCGGGTCCGAGCACTCGCCTCGCCGTCCTGGAGAAGCATCGGCATCGGGAGGAGGGGAGCCGCGCGTCCTTCCGCATCACGGGCCGGGGTCTCGAGGACTAGCGGACCCGCGACGCCTGGGCCTCCACGAGCGCGTCGAGGAACGCCCGCGCCTCCATGTCCCTCGGCGGGATCCGTTCGAGGGCCTCCCGCGCAAGCCGTTGGTTCTCGCGGATCCGGGCCTCCACGGTCGGCAGGATGCGACGCCCCAGGACGTCCCGCACCGTCGTCAGGTCGCGGGGCGTGGTCCGTCCGCCGCGACCGTACGATCGGAGGAACGCGATGCGCTCCCGTCCGCGGAGTCGGGCCGCCGCCAAGACGTACAGGCGGGTTCGCTTCCCCTGGCGGATGTCCCCCTCCGAGGAGCCGCCGATCCGCGACCGGACGACGCCGGACCCGAGCAGGTCGTCGCGGTCCTGGAAGGCGATCGCGAATCGCAGGGCGTACTCCTCGAGGGCCTGCCGTTCCTCGGCCGGGGCGCGCGCCGCGATCGCCGCGGTCGCTGCGGCCCCCAGGTACAGCCGCGCCGTCTTCGCCTCGCTCATCCGGACATAGACCGATTCGGGGATCCGCTCCGCCGCCTCGAGGTCGATGTCGAGTCCCTGCCCTGCGCTGACGACGAGGTCGACCTCCGTGAGCTCCGCGAGCAGTTGGACCTTCACGAGCGGGTCCAGATCGAACGCGTCCTCGATCGCCCGTTCCGCAAAGGACCGGAGCCGGAGGGCGTCGAGGATCGCCTGGGACGCCCCGTATCGATGTCGACGCGTCCGGAACACGATGGAGGGGGACCGGGCGTCGGGCCGCCGATAAAGACGTGCATCCGTCGCCCACGCGCTCCGCATCGTCCGACGCCGTTCGTCCTCGTCCATGATGTCGTCCAGGAAGAGGGTGTACAGGTGATACCACTCGAGCCAAGACGACGCGCGCTCAAGCCCTCGGGACGGTGCCTGCCCGGAGAGGAGCCGGTAGCCTGCGAGGGCGATCCCGTACCGGTAGCGCTTCCCCGCGGAGAACAGGCGCGCGTTCCCGCGCATCGTCCTCGTGGACGGATACGTGCCGGCGGGATGGATCGCAGCGTATTCCTCCCAGAGGGCTTGCAGGTGCTCGTTCGCCGTGTCCCGATACGGGCGGAGGGACCGCTCGAGGACGTCGTCCTCGGGGACCGCCCGTCGTTCGACCAAGGAATCAGTCCTCGCGAAGCTCGAGCCAGTCGGCCGTGGGCCGATTCACGATCGCGTGCTGCTCCTGGAGGTCCTGGACCGATGTCGCGCCGGTGAGGAACATCGCCGCCTTGAGTTCCTCGATCACCGACCGGAGTTCGCGGACGACCGCGTCCGCGGACGTCTGCGCTGCCTCGAGCATCGGCTTCGCCATCCCCGCGGCCGACGCGCCCAACGCGAGCGCCTTCGCAACGTCGAGGCCCGATCGAACGCCGCCCGTTGCGACAATCGGTAGCCCGACGTTCGCGAGGACGATCGAAGCGGGGGTCGGAATTCCCCAGTTCCAGAACGTCGCCCCGAGCCGCTCCTTGAGGGAGGAGGCCTCCTTGCGCGCGCGGTAGTACTCCACGGCGGAGAACGAGGTGCCTCCGAGGCCCCCGACGTCGATCCCCTTCACCCCGACCTCCTTGAGGCGTTTCGCGACGTCCCGCGAGATCCCCGCCCCCGTCTCCTTCGCCATGACGGGGAACCGCTTCGCGAGGGCCCCGATCGACCGTAGGACGCCCTTCGCCCGGCGGTCCCCTTCGGGCTGGACGACCTCCTGGAGGAAGTTGAGGTGGACGATCAGGACGTCCGCCTTGACCATCGCCATCGCGCGATCCGCGTCCGCGACGCCGTACGCGCGCTTCGTCGCTTGCGGGATCAGCTGGGGAGCGCCGAGGTTCGCGAACCGGAGGGGCACGTCATGGTCGCGCACGACCGCGTACGTCGGCTCGAGGTCCGGCTTCTCGAGGGCGGCCCGCTGCGACCCGACCCCCATCCCGACGCCGACCTCTGCGGCGGCCTGTGCGAGGTTCGCGTTGATCTCCTTCCCAAGGCCGAACCCGCCCGTCATCGACGAGATCACGAGGGGGGCCTCGAGCTTCTTGCCGAAGAGTGTCACGTTCGTCTGGACGTCGTCCAGGTCGATCTCGGGGAGTGCGTTGTGCACGAGCCGGACGTCGTTCCAGAAGTTGTACTCCGAGGAGACGTTCTCCTGGAGGATGATGTCCACGTGTTCCTTCTTCCGCTGCTCCGTCTTCGACGGCTCCGGCACGTCACGGACCTCCGAGGACACGCGTCCCTACGACGGGTCCGCCGCGCACCGCATCCCGGACTCGGTTCTTTACGTTACCGTTGACGATCATCGTCTCGCCTGCGAACGCGGCGATGTCGAGCATCCGCCGGACCTTCCCCTCGATGCTTCCCGTGACGTCCGTCGTCCGCGCGGGCGTGAAGTCGATCCCGTTGAGATCCGACGCGCGGACCGTGTCGAACCGCTTCGCGGAGCGCGACCGCTTCGGGTCCGCGGCGTACAGGCCGTCGACGTCGGCCACGAAGATCGCTCGCGTCGGGTGAAACGTCTTCGCGAGCTCGAGCATGAGGACGTCCCCGGAGCAGATCGCGAGGCCCCGCGTCCGGTCGCGGACGACGTCGCCAAACGTCACGGGCGTCAGGCCTAGGACGACGTAGTCGCGGAAGACCTTCCAGTCGAACGATGCGACCTCGCCGTCCGCGAGGGCGAGGAGGGCGGATGGCGCGAGGGACACCGGCGCCAGGCCGGCGTCCAGGAGTGCGTCGACGACGAGGCCGTCGAGCGCCTTCACGTCCCGCTGCACGACCGCCCCGGCGGCGATCTGGTCCTTCCCGAGAAACGCCTCATAGAGCTTGTGGCGGCGCGCGAGGATGTGCCCGTACGAGCCTGCGCCGTGCACGACGACGAGGGACTCCGACGCGCCGGCGAGCTCCTTCGCGAGGCGCGCGATCGCCGCGCGACGCGGCGTGCGGAGGCGAGCCTTGTCCGTGAGCACACTCCCTCCGAGCTTCACGAGAATCATGGAGTCGCGCGGGCCACGCGCCGTCGGGCACTTAACGTTTTCCCGGCGCACGGGCCCTCACGAGCGATGCGGCGAGCGAAGGCCCGAGATGATCGACAAGGTGATGCCCCCGACGAGGAAGCCATAGACGCCGAGCGCAACGATCTCGAGGGGTGCCGCGAGCACGCGACCCCCGCTCGTCGCCGCCAGGGCGACGTACACGAGGGCCGGGGTGAGGAACGCCATTAGGCCGAGGACCGTGACCCCGTACGCCACGAGCCCGATGCGAGACGTCGATCGACCGACGAGGGCGAGGACCACCCCGACGATCCAGCCGAGCGCGAGGAGGGCCGGCACGGACGCCGTCGCGCCGAGCGAGCCTCTTGCGACCTGGAGCACGGGGACGGGCGTGCGCAGGTTCCGTCATGAAGCTTCCTCGTGGCAGCGCGCGGGCCGGCAAGGGTTATATAGAGCCCGAACTTTCGAGCGCCTCCTGCGATGACGCGCAAGCCCGCGAGCATGTACCGGCCGATCCGCGGCCAGGCATACACCCGGAAGGAGTACATGGGCGGAGTGCCCCAGATCCGGATCAGTCAGTTCGACATCGGCGACCTGCGCTCGAAGTTCCCGGTGCGAATCCACCTCGTCGCGGAGGAATCGTGCCAGATCCGGCACATCGCGCTCGAGGCGGCGCGCATATCCGCGAACCGCCACATCGCCAAGAAGGCGGGGAACACGTACCACCTGAAGCTCCGCCTATATCCCCACAACGTCCTGCGAGAGAACAAAATCGCGACGGGAGCCGGGGCGGACCGCATTTCCGAGGGGATGCGGGCGGCGTTCGGGTCGCCGGTCGGAACGGCCGCACGCGTGCAACCCGGCACAAAGATCTTCACGATCTCCACGACGGAAGAGCACGTGGACGACGCGAAGGAAGCTCTGCGCAAAGGCGGGGTGAGGTTGCCGACCCCGTGGTACCTGGTCATCGAGCGCGAGGCTCCGAAGCGGTCTCCGTAGAGGGGCACAGCTTTTTCTCTCGCCCGGGATCTGGCCCACCGACGATGTCTGACACGGATCGCCTCCTGGACGTGATCCGCGGGCGCAACGCGAAGACGGTCGGGCTCCAGTTCCCCGTCGGGCTGCGCACGAAGGCCGTCGAACTCGCGCAGGATCTTGAGTCGAAAGCGGGAGTTACGTGCCTCGTGTCCGCGGATCCGTCCTTCGGCGCGTGTGATGTCTCCGAGATGCCGGTGGACCTCATCGTGCATCTCGGCCACGCCCCGATGCCACACCTGCGCTACGATCGCGTGTTTTTCTACGACCTGCCGAGCCCGCAGCTCTCGTCCTTCGAGTGCATCGACAAGGCCGCCCCGCTGCTTCCGAAGCGGGTGGGTCTTCTCACGACGACGCAATTCCGCAGCTGGCTCCCCGCGATCCGGGACCATCTGGAGAAGAAGGGACATGCGGTCCGGATCGGCGAGCCGGATCGCCGGGTCGCGTACGCGGGCCAGCTCCTCGGATGCGATTACCACACGGCCACCGCCATCTCGGCGGATGTGGACGGGTATCTGTACGTCGGGACGGGCGACTTTCATCCCCTCGGTGTCGCAATCCTCGTGCCCGACAAGCCCGTCGTCATCGCGGATCCGGAGAGGGGCGAGGCGAGAAGCCTCGCGGACGTCAGAGACCGGGTCCTCCGACAGCGGCACGCGGCGATCGCACGGGCCATGGACGCCCGCGTCTTCGGGATCGTCGTGTCGAAGAAGCTCGGGCAGGTGCGCATGGAACTGGCCCGGGACCTCAAGGCTCTCGCGGAGGGACACGAGCGGGAGGCTCACATCTTCCTCATGGACCTCGTGTCCCCGGAGCTCCTCGAAGGGTATCGCGTGGATGCCTGGGTGAACACGGCGTGCCCACGGATCGCGATCGAGGATGTTCTCCAGTACAGGCAGCCCATCCTCACGCCGCAGGAATTCGAAATCGTCCTCGGGGAGCGCACGTGGGACGACTACGCGTTCGACGAAATCCGGGCGTAGGCATTCCTCTGTCAGGACGCGATTGCCGCGAGGACCGCGTGACGGGCCCGCTCGAGCTCCTGGCTCACCCGCGCGTAGTAGGCTTCGCAGCGCCGGGCTGCCTCCTCCTTCGCCCGGGTGGACCCCTGAGGCCCGACGTACTCCTTGACCTGCCGCCGGCCGCCGCCCCTCGTCTCGTAGTGCCAGAAGTACAGGTAGGGGCGACCGCGGACCCGATGGACGTAGACGCCGCAGCCGATCTGCACGGACCCTCATCCTGTTATAGTTATTTAACTATAACACGCGGATGGGCGAATCGAGAGCGCGTGGCCTTATTCCGCGAGGCGCGATACCCGCTCCGATGGGCGACCGCGCGGTGGTCCTCCTCTCCGGAGGCATGGACTCGGCGACAGCCCTCGCGATCGCGAAGGCCGAGACGGGCGATGTGATTACGCTCACGATCGACTACGGGCAGCGACACCGCAAGGAGGTCGAGGCCGCGAAGGCCGTCGCAAAGCACTTCCGCGTACGGGACCACCGGGTCGTGAAGCTCGACCTCGCCTCCGTGGGCGGCTCCGCACTCACGGACCGACGCATCCGCGTGCCCGAGCAACGGAGCCTCGAGGACATCGGCCAGGGCATCCCACCGACGTACGTGCCCGCCCGGAACACGATCTTCCTCGCGTGCGCGCTGAGCCTCGCGGAGGCAACGGGGGCCCGGGCGATCTACATCGCCGCAAACTACCAGGACAGTAGCGGATACCCCGATTGCCGCCCCGAGTATTACACGGCGTTTCGGGAGGTCGCCCGGCTCGGCACGAAGCGCGGCGTGGAGGGCGACGTGATCGCGATCCGCACGCCCCTGATCGAAATGACGAAGGCGGACATCGTCCGGAAGGGCGAGGCGTTCGGCGTCCCGTGGAAGCTGACGTGGTCCTGCTACCAGGGACGTGAGAAGGCGTGTGGCGTCTGCGACTCGTGCCAGCTTCGCCTGAAGGGGTTCCGTGAGGCCGGGGTGAAGGATCCGATCCCCTATGCCAGCCGGCGCGAACACAAGTCCCTATCCTCTTAAGTCGGCCCGCGACATTCGAGAGCGTCCGATGTCCGACGGCGTGGCGAAGGTCGCACCCGGTGACGCCTTCCTCGTGAACGAGATCTACGTGAGCGTCCAGGGCGAATCGAGTCTGGTCGGCACGCCGACGATCTTTGTTCGGCTGTACGCCTGCAACCTCCGTTGCATCTGGTGCGATTCGATGCACGCGGTCGAGGGGGGAGAGTACCGCGAGGCCCGTGTGACGGACCTCGTCGCCGAGATTGGCCGCCTGGTCGGGCCCTCGGGCGGAGAGCGCCGCGGGATCTCCCACGTCTGCTGGACGGGTGGCGAACCGCTCCTCCAGTGGAGGTCCGTAGCCCGAGCGATCCAGGAACTGCCCTCCCGTTTCGTCCACACGATCGAGACGGACGGCGAGGTCGATCTGGCTCCGTTCGACGAGGCGCTCGCGGCGGAGCGGGCCCTGGGCCGCGTCCGCTACATCATGGACATCAAGTGCCCCGGATCCGGCATGAAGGCGAAGAAGGCGTTCGACAATCTGCGTCTCCTCCGACCCCACGATGAGGTGAAGTTCGTCGTCCTCGACCGTCGAGACTTCGACTTCGCGAAAGGAGTTGTGGGGACGAGCCGCCTGCCGGTCGACACGATCCTCTTTTCGCCCGCGACCCTGGCGCACCAGGCCCCCCAAGGCCTCGACCCCGCGACCCTCGCGGGCTGGATCCTCGACGAGCGCCTCGACGTTCGCCTCCAGCTGCAGGTCCACAAGTACATCTGGCCCGGGAAGGAACGGGGAGTCTGACCTTCACGCAATGAGGCCAACGAGGAAGGGCCCGATGAGGATCAGGGCCGTCAGGCGGAGAAGGTCCGATACCATCCCGACGCGGAACATGTCCCAGATCCAGGCGAGGACCCACAGGAGGGGGCCGACCAGGCCAACCGTCTCTTTCCGTGTCCCTCGGAATCCCAGCGCACGTGCCTCCGCCGCCTCACCTCGGGCGGGGCGCGGCAGGGGTCCCAGGCGCTAAATGTCTTCCTCCGGCGGGCGAGAAGACTTCATCTATCGCGCGCCTTTTGCTCTGCCCGTGCGCTACGAGGAAATAGACCACACGGCAGACGTGGGGATCCGGGCGTACGGGGGCACCCTGGACGAACTGTTCGCCGCGGCCGCGGCGGGGATGTTCAGCCTCATCACGGACCTCCGCCGTGTCAAGCCCGTTGGGGAGATCGAGCTGCGGGTCTCCGCCGACGATCCGGAAGGGCTCCTGGTCCGTTGGCTGTCCGAACTCCTCTTCCTGCACGAGACCCAGAGAGTCCTGCTCAAGGAGTTCGACGTGCACGTCCAGGGGACGACCCTCGAGGCTCGGGTGCGGGGGGAGACGATCGAGAAAGGGCGCCACGAGCTCAAGCTGAACGTCAAGGCGGTCACCTACCACCGGATCCGTCTCGACCCGACAGCGGGCGTCGCCGAGGTCATCTTCGACATCTAGGCGGTCCCATGATTCGAGGCGTGACGTTCGATTGGTGGCACACGATCGCCGAGACTCCCTGGCCGGACTACGACGTGCGGATGCGCCGCCTGCGCGTCGACGCGGCCCGCGACGCCCTCGCCTCGGGAGGGGTGCTCGTCGACGAGAGCGACCTGTACGCGGCATACGACCGGCTCACGGAACACCTCATCGAACGATGGAAGACGCATGGGGATCTCGCCGCGGAGAACCAGGTCGACGCGTTCCTCCGGTTCGCTGACATCCGCGCCGACTCCGAAGGGGTCGGGGCGAGGCTTCGAGAGGCCTTCGGGTCCGCGATCCTTGCACGGCCCCCAATCCTGTTCCCTCACGTGTCCGCGACCCTGGCCCGCCTGAAACGGGAAGGATACAAGGTCGGACTCGTGTCGAATACGGGCCGGACGTGGGGAAGGTTTCTTCGTCCGCTCCAGGACGAGCTGGGAATCGGGAGGCATTTCGACGTACGCGTGTTCTCCGACGAGGTCGGCGCGAGGAAACCACTGCGCGTTATCTTTGATGCGGCTCTCCGAGACCTCCGGCTTCCGCCGGAGCGCGTCGTTCACGTGGGCGACGACGCCGTGGCAGACATCGAGGGGGCAAAGGGCGCGGGGATGCGGGCGATCTGGTTCGATGCAGGGTTCTGGCCTCAGGGGCGCCCGGTGGATGCGGATGCGGAAATCCATGACCACGCGGACCTGTTCGAGGTGCTCGAGAGGTGGAAGCCATGAAGGTGACGGCCATCGCGCACCCGATCCAAGGACTGATCAAGTACCATGGACTCGCGGATCCAATTCTTCGACTCCCGTACCATGACTCGATCAGCGTCTGCACCGCGCCGCTCACGTCTCGAACCACGATCGAGTTCGGGGACTTCGCGCGCGACACGGCGGTCGTGGACGGCCGTCCCGCGACAGGCCATGACATGGAGCGCATCCTCGCGGTCGTGGACGCGGTGCGCTCCCGCGCCTCGAGCCGATCGCGGTTCCGCATGGCGAGCGTGAACGACTTCCCGTCGAACGTGGGACTCGGGGCGAGCGCATCCGGTTTCGCCGCCCTCGCCCTCGCCGCGTGTCGAGGCATGGCCCTCGACCTGAGCCTCGAGGAGGTGTCCCGAATCGCGCGCCGGGGCGCCGGGTCCGCGACGAGGGCGGTGACGGGTGGGTTCAGCAAGTGGAAGAAGGGCGTCTCCGACGAGGATTCGTACGCAACACAGCTCGCGGGAGAGAATCTCCGTATCGGGATGATCGTCGCGCTCGTCCCTGCGTTCAAGCAAACGGAAGACGCCCACCGCGAGGCGACCACGTCCCCCTTCTTCCACGCGCGGATCGCGGAGATGCCGCGCATGATCGCCGAGATGGAACTCGCGATCCGCTCGAGGGACGTCGGGAAGATCTGCGCCCTCGCGGAGAAAGATACCCTCATGCTTCATGGGATCACGATGACGGGCACGGGCGAGATGCTTCTCTGGAGGCCCGAGACCCTCCGCGTGATCATGGCGGTGCGGCGTCTTCGAGAAGAGGGACGACCCGCGTTCTTCTCAATCGACACAGGCGCGACGGTGTACGTGAACACCCTTCCCGACCTCGCGGACGATGTGCAGAGGCGGATCGAGTCGCTCG
>Ga0209751_10000442_pt1 | contig 44621 bp, 74 predicted proteins | sample RifCSP13_1_FD_184019 | JGI IMG/M metagenome (GOLD analysis project Ga0209751, IMG submission 184019) | Soil microbial communities from Rifle, Colorado - Rifle CSP2_sed 13_1 (SPAdes) (version 2) | ecosystem: Environmental > Terrestrial > Deep subsurface > Rock core/Sediment | place: Rifle...
TGCTTGCAAAGCTGGAGTTTATAAAAGATCTTTGTAATAAACATAAGTGTCCTTTAATTTGTACAGGGGATATTGGTCATCATCCTGCAAAATCTTGGTCAATTTGGCTGATTGAGAGAGTAATCAGTATTTTTAAGGATATTGATTGTGGGGTATATGCTGTTCCTGGACAACATGATTTACCCAATCACAATATTGAAGATATTAGAGATAGTGCTTTTGGTATTTTGATGCAAGCAGGAGTGGTTCATCAATTGCAGTATTTGGAGCCTTTTGAAGTTGGAAACAATATTTGGCTTCATGGATTTCCATTTGGGGCTGAATTTGTTGATTTAAAACCATGTGGGAACATCAGGAACGTTGCCGTTATTCATAAAATGATCATCCAGGATAAAGAGCTTTGGCCAGGACAAACAGATCCAAAAGCCAATTTACTCCTTAAAAAGCATAACTATGATTTGATTGTCAGTGGCGATAATCATCAGGCATTCACTGAGGAGTATAAGGGAAAACTTTTGGTGAATTGTGGAAGCATGATGAGACAAAGATCTGATCAGATAGACTTTCAACCTAGAGTATATCTTTGGAACGCTGAAAAAAACAGTACCAAAATTGAGTATTTACCTATAAATAAAGCGGCAGTCAGTTCTGATTTTGTGAAAACCAAGAAGGAAGAAAATGATAGAATGGAAGCTTTGGTATCTTCATTAAAGGATGACACTAAAGCTTATGAAGCAGGGTTGGATTTTGAAAAGAATACAGAGTTGCATGTCACAAAGAATAAAGTGTCCCCCTCAGTCACGCCCAAAATAGAAGAGGCAATTACTGAAGGTAGGAAATGAACGAGACACAAATTGATTTAGAGGAATTGAAAACAGGTATTCCAGCATATATTTTGTTCCATAAATGTGGGTTGTGCTCATCTTTGTCAGAAGCAAAGAGATTGATTAAACAAGGTGGAGCATATATCAACGATATTAAAGTAGAGTCGGCAGACCAATTAATAACTGATAAAGATATCATTATGAGGTTTGACTTTAGATTGGAGAAATGATATGAAAGAAGAAATTGATAAATTGTTAAAGATCAAAGATAAGATAGAGCAGAAGAGCAAGGAGAAGGAACGGATTACAGGAAAACTGGAAACTATTGAGAAATCCTTCAAAGATTATAATTGTGCCAATGTTGATCAAGCAATTAAAAATGAAAGTGCTTTGGTTGATTCTATTAAGGTTTTGGAAGATAAAATAAAAACTGGGATACAAAAATTGGTGAAAGATTATGCTGACCTCGTTAAGGAATAGGCTGGAACAGTTCAAAGGAAGTGTTAGTCATCTCAAAAAACAAAAGGACATCAGTATAAAAAGTATAGAGACAAATCAAAAAGAGATGATAGAATGGGAAGAAGCTTTAGTACATCTTCAAGCTATAGTTCAAACCACACAACAAACATTAGAGTACAGGATATCTGAAATATGTTCGTTAGCAGAACAGGCAGTGTTCGATGATCCGTACAAGATCGGAGTTGAATTTAATATCAAGAGAAAGAAAACAGAGTGTGATATAATATTCTCTAAGAAGGGAAGAAAGATAGGAAAACCTTTGGAAAGTTCTGGGTATGGAGCAATTGATGTTGCTTCTGCTTCGTTAAGGCCGGCTTTGATTTGTATCAAGAAACCAAAGGTTAGAAATCTTCTTTTGTTGGACGAGCCGTTCAGAAATTTGGGTGATGGTATGGCTGAGGTTAAAGTGTTGCAGCAGAGGGCTTCAAATATGATGAGGAAGATATCTGAAAAACTTGGTATGCAGATCGTAATGGTTTCTCATAACAAAGAGATTATAACTTCAGCAGATAATGTAATAGAAATTTAAGGAGGTCAGTATGTTCCTGCTATTTGTTACGCTTTATTTGTGTTTTGTTATGGTTGATCTGATGTCAACTATTGCTATTTGGTCATGTGATCCTGTATATTTTAAACGACAAACTGACAATGATCTATTTATTTGTGGGTCATTTTTTCGTGCAGTTTTAATTTCTTTTGTGCCTGTATTAAACTTCCTTTATATTTTTTTGGTAGTTAAGTTATTAACAAATTATACTTTAGTAAAACAAATTATTAAAGGAGAAAATAAAGTGAATATAATTGACAAAGCACTCTCCAGTAAGAAAGAGGTAGAAGAATTGGAAAAACAGTTGATTAATAAGAAAGCTTTGAGGGATGCAGCTAAGAAAATAGCTAAAGACGATTTGGAGTGGATTCTTAAAGAAGAGAATTAGGTAGACAGATTTTATAATTCTATTAATAATTGGTAAGGAGAAACAATGAAAATTAAATTTAGACAGTGGCAGAACGATCATATGAAGTATTTCCATATTGGTCCCAACCGAACAGATAATATTGATAAAATAATTGCTGCACCAACAATGTTGGGGTTTGAGTATTACATGGGACATGGTTATGGAGATGTTATCATCTATGAAGATGATATTGTTAAATTTTCCTATGAATCTCCTTTGATGGGTCTCAAAGGGGAGTATATAGGAATTATTGAAAGAGATGACTATTATTTTAGCGTTATAATTCCAGACAAAGGGCAGAGGTTTGCTGTCGATGAACCTGGACTTGATGTTGTTGAGATTATAGGTCATTGTTATAATCCAAAAGACTATGATATGGAAACTGGAGAAGTTTTACTTATACTTGAAAAAGAGAGTAATTAATGAAGAAAGGAGGAGGTAAACAAAAGGGATCAAGCTTTGAAAGAGACACATGTAGAAAGCTTAGTTTATGGTGGACTGAAGATGAGCGTGATGATATTTTTTGGTTGACTGCTGGATCTGGAGCAAGAGCTACAGTCCGTACTAAACAAAGTAAAACTACAGCAAATCAACATGGGGACATTACCTTCATTGATCCTATAGGGAAGTCTTTGATTGATTTGTGTCTTCTAGAATGTAAAAGGGGGTACAGTTCCAAGCTCGATTTTTTAGAGACGATAGACAAGAACATAAACACAGCTTTATTGTTTTCGTTTTGGTTGGAAGCGGAAAAAGAACGGGAGGATTCTGGAAGGAAATATTCATGTTTGATATTTAGAAGGGATAGGGGAAAAGCTTGCATAATTATCTCAAAACAATTTTTTAATTTATTGACCGATTATTGTGGTGAATTTGAGCGTAGTATGTGTGAGTTAAACCTATGGTATATTGAAAAACATGATATAATGGTTTTAAGACTGGATGATTTTCTGCAATGGGTTAAGAGAGAAGATATAGAAAGTTTTTTTGAAAGGCGGTGATGTTTATAGAATAAAATATACAAATAAATTAATTAAAAAGTAAAAATCGCTAATTAAATTAAAAAGGAGATAATGATTAATGGCGCAATTTGAGATGACAGATCAAGGAAAGAAATTTAAAAGTGTTGGTAAGGCCATCAAAGCCTTTTGCAAGAAATGTATTGGTGGGTCCATTCAAAAGGTAATGGAATGTACCAATAAAGATGAGTGTGAATTGTTCGCCTATCGGTGTGGTAAGAATCCTTTCCGTACCACCCGAGTTTTTACTGATGAGCAGCGGGAAGCCGCCCGTGATCGAATGATGAATACACGATCTAAGAGGGGGTCTATCAAGACATCTAAGGTTGCTCCTGAGAAGACCGGTGCTAAAGCCCCCAAGAAAAAGCTTGGTGCTGCTAAAGTCCGCGTAGCCAAGAAAAAGTAGTTATGATTCAGCCATGATCAGTTAGTAATCCTTCTGATCATGGCTGAATAAATATGGGGGGAGATTCTATGATTGAAAATCCTAATTTTATCTTTGGTGTGTTATGTGGTTCGTGTATTTCCTTTATTGTAGCAATTTTCACGTTAGATAGGTATTATAAAGAGTGTTCTAAAAAGTGGATGGAGGAAATAATTAGTCAATACAACAAAAAAATTGGAGCAATTATCCAAATAATCGTCAAGATTATTTGTGGCCGGGTTCACAGTCAAAGGTTGAGGGAATTTTATTCCGCTCGACAACTTAATAACAATTTTTGTATTAGGATGAATCATGGAAGAGCTTAGACATGAACGACAAACTACTTAATTTAATAATTGTTTTGATTACTGGAAGAGTGTGGTCAGGAAGTGGTTTGGTAGCTAAAGATAACTGTTGGGATTTTGAACCGGGGGTAAAATTTTTTATGTAGCATGCCTTTTATTGGATAAACAAAGAAAGGGAAGACCAGGTGGTTTATGAAAAAGTTTAAAGTGTTATTTCTTTACCCCAATGTTCCAATGTCAACTTTAGTTCCTATCAACATTCCCCTTCTTTCTGCTATTCTTAAACAAAATGATATTGAAACCCACCTATTTGATACAACCTATTATTATTCCTACGAGTTAAAGAATTTTGAAAAAGAAAAGGAGAAGCTTCTTCAATTACGACCATTTAATCTTGTTGCTCAATACAAAGATAATGTGGTGGAGGATTGGCAAAAAACAGTCAATGATTTCAAACCTGATTTGATTGCTGTTACAGTGGTGGAAGACACAATTGATTTAGCTTTGAAATTGTTGGAGTCAACCAAGGATTTTGGATGTAAAGTAATTGCAGGGGGTGTTGGGGCTACTTTCAATTCTGACAGATTGTCAAGTTCAGGATTGATTAATTATATTTGTAGGGGGGAAGGGGAAGATTTTATTTTAGATGTTTGTAATTACTTATCTATGGGGATAAGCTCCTTCCAAAAGCAATATGGGTTGGTTGATTTGAATAAACTTCCATATCCTGATTTTGATATCTTTCCAGATGATAGAATTGTACGTTTGATGAATAAATCAAAATATAGGATGCTTCAGATAGAAGTTGATAGGGGATGTGCTGGTGGGCAATGCACATATTGCTGTGCTCCTGCATTGAAAAACCTTTACACTAATCAGAAGTATTATAGACGAAAGACCAATGATCGGTTGATTGCTGAGTTGAAGTTTTTAAAGAATAAATACAAACCGAACTATTTTGATTTTGGATCAGAGACATTTTTGCTTCGTCCGCTAAGTGAATTGCAGGATTTGATGAAGCAATATAAAAAGGAAATTGATATTCCATTCTGGTGTCAAACTAGGCCAGAAACCATTACTGAAGATAGATTGAAAGCTTTAGTAATGGGGGGAGTATCTGATATGCAGTTTGGGATTGAGCATGGCAATGAAAACTTCAGAGTTAATTGGTTAAGAAGAAAAGGCAATAATGATGTAATTGTCAGGAACATGCATTTGATTGAGAAGTACAAGATTCCTTATACCATCAACATGATTTTGGGATTTGTCCATGAGACGAGGGATTTGGTTTGGGATTCCATTAATATTTGTAAGAATTTCAATCCAAAAACAATCAATGTGTACATGGCTACTATCTATAAAGGAACTTGGTTGCATAAGATTTATACTCAAGAAGGGTATCTTACTGTTAACAGTAAAACAGATCAGTTGTTGGATGGTAATACTGGAATGAAGTATTTGTACTTAACCAAAGAAGAGTTTAAAGGACTTCAAAGAACTTTTCCTCTTTATGCACGATTGGATGAATCATTTTATCCTCGTATAAAAATAGCCGAGAAGTTTGATGAAGAAGGTAATAAAACGTTTGCAGAACTTAGAGAAGTATTTGTGAGGGAGTTTTATCAATGAGTATTAATACTAATCTTCATGTTCTATATAAAAATCCTAATAGAGAGCATCCAGGAGCAAAGAATAGTAGATGGATTGACCTTCAAAAACAATGGAATGAAAACCCAAAGAACAATGTTGTCAGTAAATTTCCTTTGATTTTAGATCTTGATTTATCTTCTGGTTGCAATCTTAAATGTCCAACGTGCATTCAGACATTGAACAAACAGAAACCACAGTTAATGGATGTGAAACTGTTTGAGCAGATCATTACAGAAGCTGGGGAAAAGGGCTGTTATGGATTTAAATGCCATACTATTGGAAGGGGGGAACCATTATTGAACCCAAACCTTCCTTATTTTATTGAGTATGGTAAATATCATAACATGGTTGATATTAGATTAAATACCAATGGAACATTGTTAAATTTTGATTTGTCTTTAGATCTTCTCCAAGCTGGATTGGATATGGTAATTTTTAGTGTGGATGGGGTTGGGGAGGAGTATAATAAAAGCAGACCCGGAGTAGACTTTTGTAAATTAGTAGAGAATATCAAGACCTTTGTCAATCTTAGGAATATTGGTAAATATGGAACATTGATCAGGGTTCAGTCGATAAATTTTCCAAGAATTGATTTTAAAAGGTATGTTGATTTTTGGAAAGATGTTGCTGATGAAGTTACCATAATCGATTTCAAAGATATGGGCAGTCGAACCTATAATCTAAAAGGGGAATGGAAGTGTCCTCAACCATGGCAAAGAATGTCTATACTGTCTAATGGGGAAATTTTATCCTGTAATCATGATGATAGGCTGTTAAGTGATCTTGGGAATGTCAATATCAGAACCATTGAAAGTGCTTGGTTGAGCAAGTCAAATGATTCATTACGATGTTATCATGATAAAATGAATGTGCATGAAGTTGATTATTGTAATGGATGTTTTTTAAGAACTTCAGAAATTGAAAAGGAGAAGCAATAGTTGATTCCTGCAATTATTATAGGTAGAGAAGGAAGCAAAGGATTTCCTAATAAGAATTTGGTTTTTGTAGATGGGACAACTTTGTTTATGTATCCTGCTATTGCAGCATTAAGGACGCAAAGTGTTGATCGGGTTTATTTGGCCACCGACAGTTATAAAATGAAATATGTTATTGAGGATACAAAGTTGGATTTTAGGATTATTGATCTACCCAAGGAATTGACTACAGATGATTCTTTGGCAGAAGGATCTTTTATTTATGCATACAATAAAATAAAAGAAGAAAATCCAAATGAGAAGATCGATTATGTTGTTTTGATGTTTGCAAATGCACCATGTATAACATCTGATATGATAAACAATATGGTGCATGAGTTGGTAAGTTCAGTTTCAGCAGATAGTATATGTACAATCAGTAAGTATAATATGTTTTCTCCATACAGGATGAGAACTATTTCAGATTTAAGTAAATCTTTGATTAATTTTGTGCAGGATAATAACTCAACTTGTGATAGAAACGATAAGGGAGATTTTTATATTTATGACTGTTCCTGTGCAGTTGTTAAAGCTAAAGTTTTGGAGAATATAGAATCTTACCCTTGTCCTCAAAGATGGTTGGGTAATTTTACACTTCCTTATATTCAGAAGATCCCTGCTATAGATGTTGATTATGAATGGCAAATGGGGCAAATAGAATATTGGCTGAGAAATCATGAAAAAGCCAGAAACTAGGAAGTATTTAACCAAAGAGAAAATGACAAAATGCTTTTGCCCTAGATGTGAAAATGAGCACAAATCTTTTATGTATTGGAGGGGTAAAGGAACACCAAAAGTATTTTGTCAGAAATGTAAAAAATTGATATACTATAATCAGATTGGAGATAATTGTCATAATGAAATCAACAGTTGTGATGGTTTAGTTGGGGAAGAGCATTGTGTTGATTGTTCATCAATGGAAAATAGAAGGCAATTTAGGAATATGGTGAGGTTCTATTTAGATGAATATTAATAAAAGAATTCAGAATAGAACCATAAAAACTTATTCAACTAAACAAAGAGATCTAAGTAGAAAGTCCTATGCTGAATATGCAGATGGGATTAAGTGTGTCTGTAAATGCCCAAAGTGTGGTAATTTACATGATAAATATCTGTTTTGGAGGGGTAGAGGAATGCCTAGGATTTATTGCACAGAATGCTTTGTTTTCCTTGAAAAAATAAATTATTTATCTGATGAAGAAGAATATAATTTAAATCTACGGGCTAGAAGGTTCCGTCAAGTCTTTGGGAGGTAACATGCTCGAAGTATTGTATAATTTTGTAAATTATCCTGAGCTTAATCATTGTGAATATGATGATTTAAGCGTTGTGGATAAGATCATTTTAGATACAAGGGAAATTGATTTAAGTTTGTATCCAAATTTAACAGTAATTTCTAGGGTTGGGGTGGGGGTTGATAATATTGATATAGACGAGTGTAAAAGAAGAAATATACCTGTTTACATTACTCCTTGTCGAGAATTATCCAATGCTGTGGCTAATTTTACTGTTATGCAGATGTTGAATTTATTGTCTTATGATAATCCTAGAGAATCAATAGATACTAAGAATGTTTTGATTGTTGGTTGTGGAAGAATAGGGTCAGCAGTTTTTGATAGGTTGCGGGCGTTTTGTGATTGTGATTCAATTGATTTACCCTACTATCCAAATATTGAGGATTATAATAGATATAAAAATAAATTAGCTAACATGATTGGTAAGTTTGATATTGTCACAGTGCATGCCTCTGGAAATAAAGAAATCCTTAATTCTGATTTGATAAGGAATATGAAAAAAGGAAGTTATCTATTAAATATGGCAAGAAAAGAGTGTATTGATTTTGAGGCTGCTGTGGGATGTCTATCTGATGGTAATTTATCAGGAGTGGCTTCTGATGTGAACAGTTTGAAAGATTTAAGCAAATCAACCTGGGATACCTTTTATCATTGCTGTATAGATAAATTGCTCCTTACTGATCACATAGCCAGCAATACAATTGAGGCGAGAAAAGAAATGGAACGGTTAGCATTAGATAATCTTAATTTTATAGATAACCAATCAACAATGGGGTATAGAGTTGTTTAATTAAGTAGGAAGTATGTGTGAATTTGATTGGACAGAAGATGAAATGAATCAAATATATGAACGTTTAAAAGAGTATAAAAAATTGAAGGAATCGATTGAGTGGTGGAATGAATGTGAAAAACTGTGTGAGAGCTATTTTGTTTTTACTGTAGAGAGCGTTTTGGAAATAGAACGGTCAGTACTGGATGCAAAAAATACTGTACAGTATTTTTTTGAGGATAAATGATTATGGAAAGTAAAAACTTTCTTACAAATGGGATTCATGTACATATTGTTTCTCAAACGGAAAAGGACATAACTATAGAAATATGTTCCAAGAATGCAGAATTGTCTTGGTATAAAGTTATTCAAAAAATACCCAAAAATAAAATACATGAATTATGTCCTTTAACTGGTAAAGGAGGAAAGGGAACCTCATGATCATACGAAAGGTAGCTATGGTTTTTGGGGGATCAGGATTTATTGGGGCACACATTGTTGATTTACTCCTATCAATGGGGTATAGAGTTATCAATGTTGATACTTGGGATAGAGAAATACTAACAGATAATTACTATCAGTCGGGTTTGTATATTGATGAGAATAAAAATTGTGTTTATGAGTTGATTAATAAACACAAACCAACTGTAATCTTCAATCTGATCGCTGTTATGTCTCTAAAGCAATGTAGTGATGATCCTGTTCATGCAGTCAAATGTAATCAGTTGACAAATATTTCAATAGTCAACTCCATTGAGGACTATAATAAAGGAACCACTTCAAAAGTTCATTTGTATGTTTATGCATCTTCTATTTATGCAGGAAATAATATTTCTGGTATCTATGGAATTACAAAAAGAGCTTCAGAAGATTACATCAAATGGATGTCAAAACAGAACGGAATGAACTATTTGATACTTAGGTATGGAACGGTGTATGGCCCTCGTTCTACGGAAGAAAACTCTATATATAAAATAATAAAAAATGCCTTGGACAAACAGGTCATTTCTCTCTATGGGACAGGAGAAGAAGTCAGGGATTATATACATGTCAAAGATGTTGCGCTTGCTACTATTGAGTTAATGAATTTGTATATAAATAGGGATCTATATACTAAAGATGAAAATAATGGCAATAGAACATATTACATTGGGGGAACAAGAGCTACCTCTGCTGATCATCTTGCAAAACTTTTGAAGGATATTCTTGGTAGTGGATATGATATAGAGTTTAGAAACGAAAATCCAATTGATCACTACAGGATTACACCCTATGTTTATGAGTGTGATATACCTTTGAAGTATAATTTGGGAGTTGAGCGAGATCTTGGCTCAGGGTTGTTGGACATGGTAAATCATCTACAGTCAGAGAAATTACATGTTAACCAATAAAACTTATAATTACTTTGTATTCTATTTGTCAGGAATGTTTGTAGAGTTACTGGGAAATAGTTGGTGGCATTCTTTGATTCATGAGAAGAATATAGCTAAGAGCAATTTCTATCTGTCTTTTTTAAACAATAAAAAAGATAAGTATAGGTTTGCTTTAGTAAAGTGTACGTTTAAAGCTGTTAAAAAGTTGTTGCAAATTTTGTACATGAGATGTTTGTTTAGTAACAAAACTGATCTTAGTAAATATAAAAATGTGGTTGTTAAATACTTTTCAACTCATCTTGATTTCATTGATTCAAATGTTCTGAGCATACTAATTCCTCAACGAAGTGATTATAAAGAAGTAAAACAGAAGAAGTTAATTTGTATCTATAGTTTTATAAACCCTATTGATTTCTTTATTGTTGTCTACAAGTACTTTTGTGTTTTGTTAAGGTTAGCAGTTTATTCACCTGAGTTAAGATATCTTATCACACAATATAGCACTGAATTTTTTGGGAGTGATGCCTTTCCATTTCTAAAAAAAGACTTTTATATAAGCTTTGTAGGGGATGTTTTAATAGAGGGTTTATTCTATGAAAAGATCTTCACAAATATAAGAAGAGAATCCAAAGCAGTAAAAAAACTTGTTTATGTTCATGAAGGGTTGGCTTGGGAAAAAGCTCTATGTGAAGTATTTAAAACATCTGAAGCAGAAGTGATAGGTCTTGTGTGTTCGGCAGTGCATAGTAATGTTACGAGTTTTTTCTGCTCTTCATTTGAAAAAAATATGCCTAAACCTAATAGGTTGGGAGTGCTTGGAGAATTGCAGAAAAAGCAATTTGAAAAATGCTATAGTAATGTTTTCATCTATGGATCTGGAAGATACAACAACTTAAAATCGATTGTTGATAATTCCTGTAATTCTTCTATAAAAAAAGATAAAGGAATCCTAATATCTTTATCTTTTGATAATAAAGTCAATGAAGCTACATTAAAGTTTATTTATGCTGCATTATCTCATAATTATAGAATACGAATGACGATGCACCCAAAAGGAACCCCGAGTCAACAGATGTTAAAGTACTATCAGTTGGATAGGAGGTCTGTTGAGGAAATAATGCAGGATTATAATGTGGTTATTTGTTGTGGGGATACAAGTTTTGCTTTTACTGCGTATGCTTATGGTAAGATCATTGTATCTCTAAATGTAAAAGGGCAGTTGGAGTTGAATCCATTGGCAGAATTTTGTAGAGAAGATTTGGTTATTACTAAAACTCCTGATGAATTGAGAAACTACATCAACAGATTGTATAAATATGGGTATAGTACACTGTATAACTTTGGTTGTAATAAATTGAAAAGAAGAAGGCAGCAATTTTTAAATAAATACTTTGATTTTGTAAGTAAAGAAGAGATGATTAAGAGGATTTTCTATGAAAGAAAAAGTGATTGTTTATCTTGAATATTATGACCCAAATGATTTTTTGAAATTAGCAAATGGAAATGTTGAGTTGATTTTTATCGCTTTAACACCAATAGCATGTTACCAGCTTGATAACTACAATCAGCCTTATAAAATACCAGATGATTTTTGCAGTATTTCTGAAATTGGTATTCCAAAAAACACTCCTCCATCTATGTTTGAAATGTACCACTTAGAAGAAGTCAGAACAAAATTGTATTGGTTAAGTTTACTTGATCATGTTGAGTGGGAATACGGAGCAGTAAATTCTTTGTACTATGGGGGTAAATTGAAGTTAAAGGAGTTAGTATGAAAGAGTTTTTTAGGTCGATGGCACAAAAACACATTACCTTTAATAGTAAATGTAAAGATAAACCCAAAATAGTCTTTTCAATTTTAAACAGGTTTGTTAAGAGCATAGTTGAAGAAGCCGCAAAGGAAAATGAAATCCACTTCCTTCCTGAATTGTTTGATAACTATTTGCGGGAAGATAGTGATTCATGTACCTATAGAGGAATGATTGCAGGATATAAGGATTATTTTCAGGATAAATCTTTCTTTGTGATAGACAGACTTCCTAGAAATGATGTGAACAGGATGGCTGCTGTGGAGGGAGCAAAGCAGTCTCCATGTACTAAAATTGTATACCTTGATCATGGTGAGACAGGCTTCAGTGATCCTATTGGGCAGATCCATTGGTTAAGGGTTGCTGATTACTACTATGCAAATAATACCGAAACCAAACATTATATTCAGGAATTAGCACAACGGTTTGATAGTGATGTTGTGGTTAGGGAAAGAAGGCGGACTCTTTCTGTTAAATGGAATAGAGATAAAAACAGCTCAACTATATTGTTTGCTCCATCTTTTTATAATTCAGATCTATTTATTGGTCAGTATTCTGATACTATGAAGTACAAACACAGAAAATTTTTGGTAGATCATTTCAACTACCTAAGTTATAATTGTGGAGAAAGTATTGTGTGGTCTGGTTTATCTTCATCAAATGAGAATGTTGATCCTATTTCAATTAAGCCGGAAGAGTATTTTTTTGATTATATTGAAGGGCAGTTTAATAAACTGTTATCAACCTGCAGTTATTTCCTAACCGATGCAGTGTCAACACCTTTTTATGATGCATGTGATTTAGGAATTCCTGCATTGTGTTTTTATTGGAAGGGAAGCACACCAATCAGGGAAGCAGTTAGAAGACAGTTTGGCAAATCCATCTTTGTTTTTGATGATGTTCAAGAAGTTAAAGAGGAAATTGGTAATCTATTAGGTTCTTATGATCAATATATCAATCCTGTAATTCACGGAGAAATTGATAAATATCCTTGGGAGAAGAGCATTTAAATGATTTCTGCTATAGTCCTTGGTTCTTTATTTCAGGGCAATGATATGTCTAAGATACCTGAAATTGAAAATGTTCATGCTTATCAAATACGGAAAAATACGGACGTTGAATCATTTTTAACTTTTATGGATATTCGTGTTTTACAACGAAATTATCCAGTATTGTTTCATAGTAGTGAAGGAATTACTCAGTGGGATTTTTGGGACGATGTTTTGTTTCAGTCAAACCTTATTGAGATGTCAGTTTTAAGTTCGTTTCATTTCTCTCCTGCAACATTAAATCCAATCATCAAAAATGGCAGATATGAGGGAGGTAAACACTTAGGCATTAAAAATATAGCGGGTACAACTAAAAAGAGAATTAAAACTTTCAAAAGATTATTTCCTAAAGTGCAGTTAGCTGTAGAAAACTCAGCCGGGCTTAAAAACAACGAAGCCTATTGTTGGACAAGTAAACCACATTTTATAAAGTATATAGTTGAAAAGTATGATTGTGGGTTTACTTTGGATATAGCTCATGCAATTATAAGTAGTAGAGTTTTTGGGTATTCCGTAGAGGAATATTTCAATGGTCTCCCAATTGAAAGGTGCAGGGAAATTCATCTATCGTCTATTGATTATACAACTAATTATGATGATCACAATTTGCCTGGGGGTGATGTATTAGAAGTGTTTAACGGTTTGGTTAAGTCACGCTTAAAAGAGGAAGAAACTATTTATTTGGTTGTGGAGTATTATAAGGATTTTGATAAGTTGAAGAAGTTTTATTCTGAGGAGATACCTAAATATGCAAATTAAGTTTGCAGTGCCTAGTATCACTGATTCTGAACGTAGAGAAATGAATAATTTTCTACTAAATATTCAACAAGGACATAATTCTGAATTAACCCATGGAAGAGAGTCCGAACTGTTTGGAAGAGAGTTTTTATACTACATAGATCATTGGAATAATTTCCCTGAAGCTGTTTGTATTCCTGTTAGTAGTTGTATGGCAGCATTACATTTATCATATCTTGCATTGGGAATAAAGCAAGGTGATGAGGTTATTGTTCCTGCTATGTCCCATGTTGCAACAGCACATGCAATAGAACATGTGGGAGCCATTCCTGTATTTGTAGATTGTGATCATAATGGAAATATTGATGATGGCCAAGTAGAAAGAGCAATTACACGAAAAACAAAAGCAATAACTTTGGTTCATTTTCTTGGCACTCCTTGTAATATGTACCGGATAAGAAGGATAGCTGATGAATATGGTTTGAAAATAGTAGAAGACTGCGCTTTAGCTATTGGAAGTAAATTTAAAGTCCCACAATTTACTAATGATATTCATGTTGGGTTGATGGGGGACTTTGGATGTTTCTCTTTTTACCCTTGTAAGAGTATGACTACAGGGGAAGGGGGAATGTTAGTTTGTAGCAGGGAGATGGCTTTTGAAGTAAGAAAGTATATGCAATTTGGTAAAAAATCTGTGTTTGATGGAGTTGGGTATGAGATTGATACTTTGGGGTTGAATTACAGGATGGATGAGATGTCTGCTGTGTTGGGAAGAGAGCAGTTAAGAAGGTTACAAGAAGAGAAGTGGATTGAGAAAAGATATTCAAATGCTAAGACATTACATAATATTTTAGTGTCCAAAGGACTTTATTCTCAACAGGAGTATTCTAAACTAGGTAATTATGCCTTAAATGTTAAGTTTAATTGTAGAAGAGAAAGGGATACAGTTTACCAATTATTTTTAGATAACAATGTTGGGTGCAGTATATATTATCCAAGACCAATTCCGGCTTTTGAATACTATATAAAAAAATATGGATATCAGAAAATAAGGTATCCTATGGCAGAAGAGATTGCCTACCAAACTCTGGCTTTGCCCATTGGACCTCATATTGGGGAAAAAGAGATAGACTATATGGTTGATGTTCTGTTTAAGGAATAAAGACTATGAGAGTAATTATTTTTGGTGTTTTATTGTCATCAATTTTCTTGTTTTATTGTGTTGCTAGTGTTCCATTGCCAGGGGAAGGAGATAGGTTCAGTATTTTGGCATTATGGGTTTCAAAAGCTTTGATATTATGTTTAGCAGCGTGTGATTTAATTGCAGTTCTTAATTACTTTAAAATATTATAAGGAGAGTAATTGAATAAAAAAATATTGTTGATAGGTGGTGGGGGATTCATAGGGCATCATCTTGCACAAGAATTATCAATTGAAAATGAAGTATTTGTAATTGATAATTTTATGGTGAATAATCTAATTCATCATATGTTTGAGGATAAGTACAGAGACTTCATTGTTGATAGGGTAAAGATTTTAGATTTGTGCTCTAAAAAGATTTACAGAGATGATGCACGGGACTATCATAAGATTTCATTAGACGCCGAAGACTGTAAGCCGGATATCGTTATTCATCTGGCTGCCATTGCCCATGCTAATGTTAGCAACAAAGATCCATATTTGACCTTTGACCATAGTCTTAAAACTCTGGAAAACTCATTAGATATTGCAAGAGCGATGAAGATTGAAAAATTCATCTACTTTTCTTCCTCTATGGTCTATGGTGATTTTGAAAATGATACTGCCTATGAAGATGATATTTTAAAACCGAAAGGTATTTATGGCTGCCTTAAATATTGTGGTGAATTAATGGTTAAGGCATACAATCAAGTTTTTGATATGCCCTATATTATTATTCGCCCATCTGCTTTATATGGGGAAAGATGTGTCAGTAGAAGAGTAATCCAAGTATTCATAGAGAATATTATGGAAGGTAAGGAGATAACAATAGCTGGTGACGGTAGTGAGAAGATTGATTTTACTTATATTGATGATCTTGTCCAAGGAATTAAATTGATTGTTGATAGTAAAGTAAAGAATCAAACATTTAATCTTACTTACGGAACGGGCAGAAGTATAAATGATGTGGTTGAAGTGTTGCATAAACATTTTTTGAACATAAAAGTAAAGTATGAACAGAGAGATAAATTGGTTCCTTTTAGGGGGAGTTTATCTGTTAACAGTTTAAAACAAAAGCTGGGGTATAATCCTCAATATCCAATTGAAAAAGGGATTGAAGAGTATGTTAGATGGTACAGTAAGAGATGATTTTTTATCAGAAGTAATGAATAGGAACTGTTACAATATAGTTGATTTTGATGAATACTTCAAAAAATGGCTATTAGAAAATAATGAAAACAGTTTTGGAACAGCCAGAATAAATGTTTTGGAACAGCCACAATATGTAGATAAGTTAGTAAAATGGGGGTGGGAATATATTTGTCATGAAGTAGAATTTAGTCTTTATAAAAAAGATTTTAATTGTTCTTTGGATTCTGTAAAACAAGCTATCGCCAATGAAAGTATCCATGGTTATTTCAGAATACATTATGATCTACCAGAAGAAGATTTATTTGTTTTGAGTTCATTATTTACTAATGATAGATTTCATTTGGATGATAAAATACATAATGATTTAGCCTTAAAAATTAAAAGAAGATGGATTAAGAATGGGTTTTCGGGAGAACTGAAAAATCGTAAGAGTATTTATTATTTTAGTACATCAATGATAGATTTGAGAGATTTTTCTTATACAAGTAGAGTTCCAGTATTTTTATTTGTTAAGGAAAAATATGGGAGTAAACAATTTGATAGAAGTGCTATAATTGATCTAATTGCTAATAATAGGAATCTAACTGGTGGACTTCCATTAGCTTCCTTTTTAATTAATGAGGCTTTATACCTCTATAATACTTTAACCGCCAAAACCCAATTAAATAACAAAAAAGCAATTAAATTCTATACAAAATTGGGTTTTAAACCTATTAACCACTATATGGTATTTCATAAGCATGACTAGGAGATAAATCATGTGCGGAATTTTTGGTATTTACAAAGAAGATAATTATCAAACTGCTTGGGATCTGTATGATAAATTTAAAAATGTCATGCATGATAGAGGTCCTGATTCATTCAATCCTTTGGAATGTGGAAGTTTGTCTTTACTTCATAGTAGATTAGCAATTATTGATTTATCTTCTGGTGGTGATCAACCATTTAAAAATGAACAGTACGCTTTTGCTTATAATGGAGAATTGTACAACTATACAGAACTTGCCATAAGTGAAGGAATTGATGGTGAAAGTGATGGTCAAGTGTTCTTCCATATGTTGTGCAAATATGGAATGAAGTGTTTAGATCAATTGGACGGTATGTGGGCTTTTGCTTTTTATGATATACAAAATAACGAGTTATTTCTGTGTAGAGATAGGTTTGGGGAGAAGCCCTTATTCACCTACGGGGATAACTGTACTCTTCTATTTGGGTCACAAATCAATTATATTCAACATATTATTACTTATGATTTAGAAGTTAATTTTGAACAGATAAATAATTATCTGTTCAATGGATATCGGTCATTATATAAAGATCCCTCCCAAACCTTTTTTAAAGGTGTGAATGCTCTACTTCCAGGTAAAGTCTATTCCTATAAAATTAAAAATGGTAAAGTGGTTCAAAACAGTGAAGATTATTTCCTTCCCTACGATAAGGGGAATTATCAGTATAATGGAATTGGAGAAATAAAAGACTGTTTGATCACCACTATGGGAAAAAGGTTTCGGTCTGATGTTCCTATGGCTTTTTGTATGAGTAGTGGAATTGATAGCAATACAGTTATCTCAATTGCAAAACAGATTTATAATTACGATGTGCATGGTTTTACAATTAAAACTGATGATAAACGATATGATGAATCTGAAATTGTAGATAAAGTTGTAAAAGAGTTAAAAATAAACCATACTTATGTGGATTTCAAAGGAAGTAATTTTCTTAATGATTTGAAGATAATTATTGAAAATAATTCGGCCCCTTTGGTTACAGTAAGTTATTATATGAATTGGCTTTTACTAAAAGAAATTGGTATACAGGGGCACAAAGTTGCTGTTAGTGGCACTGGTGGGGATGAACTGTTTGCTGGATACTATGATCATTATTTGTATCATATGGCTATCAGTAAAGAGTATGATACATCAGTCAGTAGTAAAATACTGTCTGATTGGAAGCAGTATATTTATCCTCATTTGAGAAAGCCCCATCTTTTTAATGATAATAATCTGTTTATAGATAGGCCGTATTTTCGGGATTACCTATATTCAGATAAGTCGTATGCTGAAGCATTTGGTTGTAAACACAATGAATTGTTCTATGAGAAACAGTACAGCAATAATCTTCTAAAGAACAGAATGTTGAACGAATTATTTCATGAATCTATTCCCTGTATTCTACATGATGATGATTTAAACAGCATGTACTGGTCTATTGAAAACAGATCTCCGTTTTTGAGCAAAGATCTGTTTGAACTGTCACAAAAAATATCCCCTATATTCTTTATTAAAAACGGGTATAACAAGGTTTTGATCAGAGAGGCAATGCAGGGAATTGTCCCTGATTGTGTTCTGTCTCAAAGAAAGAAGATTGGGTTTAATTGCTCAGTCTTTGATTTAGTAGCTGATTTTGGTTTTTTGTTCAATTGGCGAAATAAGATTTGGGATTATCTGGATTTGGATAAAGCAAAACTTTGGTTTGCTACTAAAAACGGAAATTATGATGCTGAAGATAGCAAATTTGTTTTCAATTTGATTAATGTTTCAACCTTTTTAAATATTTATGGGTAATAATATGACAATATTTTATTGCAGGAAATGTGTTTTCCCAAGTTCAAGACCCTTGTTGACTTTCAATAAACAAGGGGTTTGTTCTGCCTGTACAGGGAATGAGAAAAAGAAAAAGGTGGATTGGGCCAAACGAGAAGAAGAGTTTAGTTCTTTAGTGTACAATATTAAAGAGTTGCAAAAAGGATATGTCAAATATGATGTCGTGGTGCCAGTTTCGGGTGGTAAAGACAGCATTTACCAAGTTCATACAGCATTGAAATATGGTTTAAAGGTTCTGGCCGTCACAGTTGACTATGGAATTAAAACTGAGATTGGTAGGCAAAATCTTGAAGTGATTTCCAATATGGGAGCAGATTTACTGACCTTTCGTCCCGATCAAAAACTACATAAAAAACTGATTAAGGATTGTTTTCTAAGGTGGGGTGATCCTGATCTTATGAGTCATTCACTTTTGTATTCATATCCTATGTGGATTGCAAAAGAAAAGAATATTCCTTTAGTTTTATATGGGGAAAATCCTGCCTTTGAATATGTTGGGGATACAAAATTTTTTAATGCTAAAACAATAACTGGAAACTGGTTTGATAGGTACGTTGTAAATTTTGAAAAGTATATTGAGGCTCGTAAAATGGTTGAAAAGGGGAACAGTCAGTTTTTACGAAATTACTCCCCCCCTGTAAGTATTTTTAAAAGAACACGATTTCTTGGTTATTATTTCCCCTGGTCTTCAGAGAGTAATAGAGATTTAGCTTTGTCTTTGGGATTTAAAACAGTTGAAAAGGATGTTGGTACCTATCGGAATTATGTAGGTATTGATGAAATTATTAATCGTGTGCATCAATATATGAAATTGGTTATATTTGGTTATGGTAGAGCAACAGACCATGCTTGTGAAGATATCAGGACAGGTAAATTAAATAGAGCACAAGCAATCAATATGGTAGAGACTAATGATTCTATTGAGTTGGATGAAAACATAAAAGTACAATTTTGTGATCATATTAATATACCCCTATACGATTTTGAAGACACAATAAATAGATTGCAGAATCTTGAAATATGGTGCAATGAATTAGACTATACTTATCCAAGACACTCTACATATAAACTTGTAGTTAGGGAAAGAAGACGGGCTCTTTCTGTTGAATGGAATAGAGATAAAAACAGGTCCACTATAATGTTTGCTCCGTCGTTTTATAATTTTTACAGAAAGGGATAATAATGGAAAAATGGAAAGATGTAACTACTTTTTCAAGGGGGGATAAAGAGTGCATCCCAACTACATTTACATTAATTGCCGGAGGAATTGATATTACCGTTACATCAGGACATATTCATTATAAAGGACAATGGGTTATGCATTGTTATGTTTTAAATATGGATACTGTTCTGCTTGAAGACTGCACGTCCTTAAAACAGGCAAAAGAATTATCTATAAAAATGGTAAGGAGTAAACTGGAGTCCCTACTGAATGATATTAAGGAGCTTGGTGAATGATTTATGATTCAATTTTTACTAAAATATTATGTTATTATTTACGCTATTCAGGTGCTATTGTGGGTAACGGTGTTAGTTTTAAAAAATGGCCTGACATTCTTTTAAGGGATAATGCAGATTTAAATTTAATTATTGGGGATAATGTAAAAATAGATGATAAACTGTATATAAGAATACGTCACCAAGGGGTTATTTCAATTTATGAGGGAGCTAGACTATGTAAGGATACTTGGTTGACAACAGGAGGCAATGAGGGAATTTTGATCATTGGCAAGCGAACGATCATCGGCCCTTACAATATTATCAATGCCGGTCATGGAGTCCAAATTGGTGATGACTGTGTCTTTTCATCTTTCATAAATATCACATCGTCTGACCATAATTTAGCCAAAGGCGTTCCTATCATGCAACAGGGCTTTAATGGTAAGGAGGTGATCATAGGAAATAATGTTTTGATTGGTTCACATGTATTTATCAAGCAGGGAGTTAATATAGGCAATGATGCTGTTGTGGGTGCAGGATCAATTGTTCTTGGTGATGTTGCGGCAGGAACAATTGTTGGGGGCAATCCTGCCAGGTTTATTAAGGACAGAACCTAATTAAATCCCCGTTAAGGTAAAAGTACCTTAACGGGGGAACACAACCAAAAAGAAAGGAATTTGATATGCGACCGTTATTTATTGTGCCACTTAAGAAAAATAGTAAGCGATTACCGAATAAGAATTTTTTGGATTTTTGTGGGAAACCTTTATTTGAGTGGTCACTAGAGCAAACAGTTATTGCCTCTAAAAACTATCCAGGATCTAAAATAATTGTAGCAACTGATGCCATTGAAGAGGTTGTTAGATTATCACTAAACAATGCTGATGTCTATGCTGAGAACGTAGAGATTTTTAAATTGCCTGATTGGTTGTGTCAAGATCCCTATCAATTAGCTTCCCCTTGTGTCTATGTAATTAAGGACACTTTTAATAGAGATCTCTGTGCTTCATTTGATTGCTTTGTTTTGGTTCAAATTACAAACCCTTTAATTTTGGCAGAAGACATTATTAAATGCATTGACAGCTATATTAACTATGGTAAATCAATCAGGTCTTTTACAAATGTGGATAGGTTGTGGATGTTGGAGCACAATAATGAAGATTGTAGTTATTTAGGTTTTATACCTGTTCCTAAAAATATGGAAATAATGCAAAGTTGTGTTGGTGTGCTGGTTCAAGACATTAGTAGTTTTTCTGAATGCAATGATGTTGTTAATGCAAAATTTGATATGAATGTTTTACCATATAATTTACCAAAAGAAAGAGCGGTGGACATTGATGACAGTATTGATTTTGAATATGCTAAAGTTTTGATGAAAAGGAGGTTGATGGAATGTGATAACAATCAATAGAATATCCGAAAATATATGAAGGAGATATATGAAAAGGATATTATAGATCCTGATGATGCAAGAAATAAAATTCTGAGGTTGTTCTACAAAGCGACTTCAGAAACCAGTCCAGGTCTTGTGATTAGAATAATTGATAATGATTTTGTAGATGCTGAATATTTCCGGTATCATGAATGGAGATTTGTGGTCTGCAATTCAACCATTGTAACAATTGAAAGAAACATTTTTAAAAAACCAAAGAAGATTAATTTCAAAAAAGCAAATAGAAACTTTAGAAAAAATAAACATCTAAAGGATCTTAAAACAAGGAGAAGATAAATGAACGGATGCCCAGAAGAATATCAAGATCATTGTGAGTGTCGTGAACGTGATTGTTACTGCCGACATCCCAATGTTGGTGATGTAGTTAGTTTGTCAACGGGTAAAGACTGTTGTCCAAGGATTGATGATGCTGTATTTCTTTCTGATTATAATGAAATCAAAGCCAAAGATGATCTTTCAATATATGACGATTCAGGTAAACTATGTTCCAAATGGAAAGATGTTCCCATAATTCCAAATGAAGTCTGCGCTGGTAAAATTGGGCAAACTGTTTATTTGGAGTCTGATGGCGGAACTAGGGAAGTTATTAGCAAAGTAGCAGATAAAGATCAATTGTTTGTAAAGTCCATGGGTTTTCTTACAGCCCAAGCATTAGATGATTTAAAATACAAAGCAGCAAAGTACGATGAATTGAAAGCGTTGGTTGAGTGGGAAAAGGAATGTTTGGAAGCGGTAGATTGGTTTTATATGAACAATAATAGTAATATTTGGTGTTTTATAGACGGTATGACACATAAAACCTCAAGAGATATTAGTGTCTTTTTACGGAATATGATAGAGTAATTATGATGAATATTGGTATGACTACTAAATATATTGCACCAAAAGTATCAGTTATTGTAAATAACTTTAATAAAGGTAAGTATATTGAAGAATGTTTAAACAGTATAAAAGTCCAGACCTATGGTTTTAAGAATTTGCAGTTGGTGATTTGGGATGATAATTCTACTGATGATAGTTACAAAATAATCCAACAGTGGATGCTTGAAAATTCTGATTTTGAGAATGTTCATTTATACAGGACAGGAGATGCTGTTGGTCATTACAGTCCAGGTATACTTCCTTTAGGGGTTACCAGGTGGTTGGCTTTAAATAAATGTGTTGGTAAATATGTTGCAATTTGCGATTCTGATGATGTGTGGGTAGATAGTAAACTGGAAAAGCAAATTCCCCTATTTGGTGATGATGTTGGAATAGTTTATAGTGATTGTTTGTTTTTCAAAGATAGTCCAAAAGAAGGTGATGATTGGGAGTGGTTGTTTCATACTTTTCATGATCAATACCCAATGTTTGAAAAGGATGTGTTTTTCAATTTACTAACTAAGTACAACTTTATGCCTGCATCTACTTTGGTTTTTAATAGATTGTTTTTAAAATCATCCATAAAGACACCAACTCATTATACTTCAGGGGAAGATTATGATTGGTGTCTTAGAGTATCTCAACATTTTAAATCTATGTGCTATCATGATGGATTAGTTTATTACAGGATAGTTGATGACTCGCTAACTCACAATAGCAGAAAGAGCACAAGAGCAACTTGGTTTGAAATTGATTGTGCTCTTTCTGTCTATAATGAATTTAAATACAAATTTAATAGAATACAGAAACTTAAATTTTACCAACATCTTTGTTTATTGTATTGTAAATTAATTTGGAAACAATTTGTAAGGGAAAGGATTTTTTAATGTTAATTCCTGGATATACACAGACAAAATCAAAGAAGAGGTTTCCCTATGGGGATGGGATGCCTGAATACATTACATCGGCAGCAGGTAGCAAAGTATATGATGAAAACGGTAAAAAATATGTTGATTGGACAGCTTCTTTAGGAACAATTATAAGAGGATATGGATATTTTTCTAATAAGTATGTGGATGGCCATAGATCTTTACCTATGAAAACAAAATCAGAAGATGTATTAGCTGATTTATTACATAGGATAATTCCTATTGCTGATTCAGTTAGATTTTTTAAGAATGGATCAGATGCATGTACAGCAGCAGTTCGGTTGGCTCAAAAGGTAACTGGAAGAAACAGGGTTTTCTCTTATGGATATCATGGTTGGCATGATTGGGCAACCATTAACAACAACGATCTCTGGGATATTCAAGAAACAGATTCAGACAGATTGATTATTTTGTTATCCCAGTACAAACCTGCATGTTTTATACTTGAACCAGTATCTAGAAAATATCCTGTTTATGAAAAGGATATTCTACTTAAAATAAAAGAAGTGTGTTCTGATAAAGGTATCATTCTAATCTTTGATGAAATACTTTGGGGGTTTAGAACATCCATTGAAGGTGTTGGAATTGAGATAATGCCTGATCTTGCTTGTTATGGTAAAGCAATGTCAAATGGCTGCCCTTTATCCGCTTTAGTTGGTAGATCTCATATCATGGATAGATTTGATGAAACTGGAGTCACAGGAACTTATTTTTCTGATGACTATTCATTTGAGGCAGCAATAGATACTATTGGGTGGTTACAACAGCAGGATTACATATCCTTTAATCTTGAAGCGTTAAACATAAAGCAAAAATTAAGTGCTTCCATTGTTGATCAAAACTTACAGGATGTTGTAAGTGTTAAAGGTTTTGGCCCTTGGTGGGCTCTTGATTGGTACGATAAAATAGCCCAGCATGTTTTCATTCAGGAGATAATTAAAAGCGGACATTTATTTAATAGAGATTTCTTTTTGATGTTCTCTCATTCCACAGAGGACAAAGAAAGTCTGATTAATGCTTGTACAGATGTTTTAAAATTGATTAAAAATAATTATACTTGTCTTAGATCGTTAATCACAACAAAATTGAGAATGGAGCTTTAAAACCTATGAAACCTTTAAGTAAAGTACAGGTAAGAAATTCATTGATCTATGGGTACACCGATTCATTACTGTCTTTCAATGATTGGAAAGAGTTGATAAAGGCATCTATCAATGAAATTAAGTATGGTAGAAAAGAACTGGAAGATTTAATTTGTAAATATATAGTTAAGAACACCAAAAAGCCTTTAGCTGTTATGTTTAGTGGTGGAGTTGATTCCACTTTTATGCTTTGTATGGCTAGGAAGTGTTTTTCGGATGAAGATATCAAAGTTGTTACTTGTGGGTTCAATGAGGTTGGATATGATGAGTCTGGAAAAGTAAATGCTTTGTTAAAGGCAATTAAATTTGACCAACCTATTTTCAATGTGGCTGTGAATTCTAATCATATCAATAATGTTATCAATAGAATAAACGAAGACAACTACACTGATTTGTTCTTCTCATCTTCCTTGATCCCATGTTATATGGGAATGCAAAAAGCCTTCAGGATTGCCAATAGTATTCTCACAGGAGATGGTGGGGATGAATTGTTTGGTGGGTATGATCGTTATGTTTGGATGAGATTTGCGTCCAAACATCCTCTTATTGCTAAATCCATTGCAAAAGTTATGGGGGGTGATAAAAATCCAAGATCCAGAAAATTCAGGGATTTTGATGACTACAAAAAACAAAACACTATTTGGTCTGAAGAAGAAGCTGATCTGATTTATCATGTTGGTTTGGAATCTTCTTTAATGAATGATCTGGCTTTGACAAATTCAAGATGGCAACATTTGGTTAATACATTAAATATTGACACCGAATTATTTTATGAAGATATGATGCTGTATGATATGGGCACGGAATTGTTTGGTGTTGAATCCTATAAACCTATTACCGCCTACAAAATGGCAAGAATTGAGCCTTCTCAAAATTTGGTATCACCTTTTATGGATCATGAAATTCAGAAGTATTGTGTTGCTCTTCCTGTTGATGTCAAAATCAAAGGTATGAAGAGAAAGATTGCTTTAAGAAATTCCATCAATAAAATTATTCCTGATTATGATAAGATTGCCGGTAAAGGTAAAAAAGGTTTTGGTGTTCCTATTTCCAAATGGATTAATTCGAAAATGATGGAAGATATCTGCACTTCTGATTTGTTCACATCAGCAATAAAAGGTTATTTTCTTGATAATTCCTATGGCACTAAAAATCATGGGGAACGGCTGTGGGCTTGTTATATGTTAACTAAATTAGTGGAAAAAGGGTTATTGGAGATCGTGTAACATTAAAAGTTATATTGGGGGGATATGTAAATAAATGGTGTCAATTACTGAAACTTTAAAAGCGGCAAATGCAAAAACTGCCATTGATTTAGGTTATATGAAAGAGGTTTTATTAACTAATTTTTCTATAAATGATAAAAATTTAAAATAACAAAATTAAAAAATGTACAATTTATTGAAACAAATTGAATTTTCTGGATATGACTATTCTACAGGAATGCATTGTCTTTTTTGTAATTCATATGAACGATGGAAGATAGATTATAAAGACACACATGGACACAAACCAAATTGTCCGTTACTTGATATATTATATGAGGGCAAATAATAAATGAAAATATTGGTTACCGGTGGTGCTGGTTTTATAGGAAGCAATTTAGTTGATAGGTTAATTGAAAATGGGGATGAAGTTTATGTTCTGGATAATCTATCAACTGGATTGAAATCTAATGTTAATCCTAAAGTTAAACGATTTATAAATCCTTCTGATTTTACTTCCATAACAATGGAAGACGCCCTTGATATCCTAATTTCTCATGTTGATCAGGTGTACCATTTAGCAGCATCAGTAGGGTATTTTAATATATTGCAAGATCCATTGAAGCACTTTAATAATAATGTTTCTATGGTGGAATTAGTGGCACGAAGTTGCTTTAAATACAAAAAGAAGATGCTATTTACTTCATCCTCTGAAGTTTATGGTTACACGGCAGATGATTGTAAAGAGTATTGTAATTTATCTATCAGTTATCATACACCTGAAACTCCTAAAGACTCATATGCAATTTCTAAGTGGGTTGGGGAGTTCATTGTTCGTGACATAATTAAAGATGGAAATTTTGTGATTACTAGGTTGTTCAATACTTCAGGGAAAAGACAAAGGCCAGATTTTGGAATGGTCATTCCCAGATTTATTAACCAAGTTATAACAGATAAAAATGTAACTGTCTTTGTAAAAGAAGGTACATACACAAGACGATCTTTTTGTCATGTAGATGATACTATAAATATACTTATGTGTTTAATGAATTCTGAGGTAACTTCTGGAGAAATATACAATGTTGGTTCAGTTTACAACACCACAACCATTGCAACGTTGGCGGAAAAAATCATTGATTGCTTATGTGATAGAGTGGAATATACTGGCAAGATTGAAGAGTGTAGTTATTGTGTTGGCTACAATTTGAAAAATTTTACAGATGTTTTTGATAGAGTGCCCAATAATAGGAAACTGATTGAAGTCTTTAATTGGGAACCGCAGATACCCTTAGAACAAATAATTATGGATAATTATAACTGGCAAATGATGGGGATTAAATGATGGAAATAATAAATATTGGACAAATGATTGTTTCTTCCTTATTTGTTATTACTGCATTTTTTATTTGCTATAAAAAACCAATATTAAATCCTCTAGTAAAATGTAATGATGGTAAATGGCACTGTGTTAAGTATAATCGGATAAGTAGAGATGGGGGAATAATTCTGTTTCTATTTTTATTGGTGATTAGTAATCCATTTACTGATTGGATGCTCTACCTAATGATTGCTTTTGTTTTCTGTGTTGGTGTTTTGGATGATATTTACCCTTTATCAATTGTCAGTAGATTATTGACTTATTTATCAATATCTTTAGGCATAGTCTCAACTGTTGATTTTGGTACCAATTTTTTACCCCATATTTTACTGGTTTTATTATTATGTGTTTTATTCATTACATTTACAATAAACGCTTTCAACATTATTGATAATATGGATGGAGTCTGTATTATTTCATTTTCAATTTGTTCTTTGTTTTTAATGTTTGATCAGGGAATTGATGTGAATAACTTGATTACATATCTCCCATTATTAATTGTGGTGATATACACCCCTGTTTTTCTAGTTTTTAATCTTAAGGGTAAGATAATGTTGGGGAACAGTGGAAGTACTGTTCTTGGATTTATTATAGGGATCTTAGCTGTAACTATGGTTGCAAAAGGAATGAATCCTTATAAACTGTTATTTTATCTATTCTACCCAATATTTGATTTTTCCTTTGTTGTTATAAGAAGATTAATTGAGGGCCGTGCTCCTTGGATAGGGGGAGCTGATCATACTTCCCATGCTTTTGCTCTTGAGTTAGGAGAGAATTGGGCTTTATTTTATATAGGTTTACTTCAGATTTCAATGGGTGTAGTGGGGGTGTATTTATTATGAAAAAATTCAAATGCATTATAGATCGTATTTTATCACCAAAAGCCCCTTCTAAAATTCAGTATTATGTTTTGAGATCTACAATATGGGATTATGAATATTTTAAATGTATAAATAATGTTGGTGGGCTTGAACATACAAATAATATTGGTTTGGCTAGAAGATTCAATTTAAAATCTGCACTGAAATGGAAAAACTCACTTGGGGATTTTGAAATTTGGTCTGTACGTTTTGGTTTAATATTACACAATAAATATGATTTGGATGACATTGAACGAGAGAAAATGGAATTAGAGCATGAAAAAAGAAAATTGGAGTTTAGATTAAATGAGTTGGAAAGTTCGATTATGAAAGCAAAAAAGTAGGGCATATTTTATGAAGATTCTAAGAGTTATCACAAGATTGAATATAGGAGGTCCAGCAATACAAGCAATTGATTTGTCAATTGGCTTGAATGTTAAATATGGTCATGAAACTGTCTTGGTTTATGGCATTCCTGAAGAAGGTGAAGTAGAAATTGATAAGAAAAATGAGTTGAAAGAAAACAACATCAAATCAATATTTATCCCCACTTTGAAGCGGGGAATAAATTTATTTGACGATTTAAAATCTTTTTTGTCTATAAGAATAATCATAAAGGAAGAAAAGCCTGATATTATCCATTCTCACATGACTAAAGCTGGCACATTGACTAGATTAGCTGCTTTAACTCTATGGAACAGACCAAAATTAGTTCATACTTTTCATGGGACTGTATTGGATGGATATTTTGGTACTTGGAGAACTTGGTTAATAAAATGTGTAGAAGGATATTTGGCAAAACAAACAGACATTTTGATAACAATATCCAATCAACAAAAAGACAACATTTGTAACAAACATAAAATTGTCTGTCAGAGTAAAGTGAGAGTTGTTCCTTTAGGATTTGATCTATCTAAAATAGGAGAACGTCCAGGATCATCCAATGATGGGTTTGTAGATATTGGAATTATAGGTAGGTTGGCTGAAGTAAAAAACCATAAATTGTTTATTGAGTTTTTTAGTCAGTTGAAGGAATCCCTTGCTGATAGAACATTAGGGTGCTGTGGATTTATTATTGGGGATGGTACAGATAAGTATATGAAGGAACTTCAATATACTGCTAAAGCTTATCCTATATTGTTCAGTGGATATATTGATCATTCTGAAATTCTTAAATTGTATAGTACTTTGGATTTAGTTGTTTGTACTTCTATTAATGAAGGGACTCCTGTTTCTTTGATAGAAGCAATGGCAGCTAAAGTTCTGGTGGCCTCCACAAAAGTTGGCGGAGTCGAGGGTTTGATTGGTTTTGAAAACAATCCAAGAGGGCTGTATATTGATCCCGATAATCTGTATGACAGTGTTGATAGAATTGCAGATTATTTAGTGAATCCGTACAAATACAAGCAAATTACTAATAGAGCCTATGATTATGTGCAGAAAGAGCACTTACTGGATGAACTATTGGTCAATATTTATGGTGTTTATTATAAATTAATGACAAATGACATGGGAAATTAATTATGGCTGTCCAACTTGAATTAATAAAAACAAATTTAAGGAGGTATACTTTTCAATCTCCAAAAATTAAAAAGTGGGTAGAAGATAATAGTAATGGGAAGGTTCTTAATTTATTTGCTGGAAAAACAATATTAGAACTTGATGAGATACGGAATGATATTTCAGATGAGGCCATTGTTGATTATAAAAATGATACCCTTGATTTTGTTTTAGGTTGGGAAGGAGAAAAATTCAATACTATTATACTAGATCCACCATACTCTTACCGAAAATCAATGGAAATGTACAACGGCCATTACACTTCCAGATTTAAAGTAATTGCAGATAATTTAGAAACTATTTTACAGCCAAATGGTAAGATAATATCATTTGGATACCATTCAACTTTTATGGGAGAGGTAAGAGGTTTTAAACTTGAAAAGATGTGCATATTTGCTCATGGTGGGGCACAACATTGTACAATCGCTATAATTGAAACAAAGGAGAACTAAATCATGAAACTGTTGACTTTATTTTTAGTTGCATTTATTGGTTATCATTTTGGAAGAAATCATGGAAGAATAATTAATAGGACATTGAAGTTTTGTTATTGTAAAATCAAACGGTTTTTACAAGGTAGGTATCACCCCACTAATGTAAAAACTAATTAAGATTGGAGGATTTTAATGACTATTCGACCAATAGAAATAATTGCTGAAGCAGGAATCAATTGGATTCCTAGTATGATCAATGCACAAAATATGATAACAATTGCAAAGGAAGCTGGGGCAGATGTTGTTAAGTTCCAGTTGTATGATCCACGAAAGCGGCCAGATATTGATACTCATCGCTACAAAGAAATCTTGCTCCAAGGACGAATCACACGAAGAAAATTAATTGAATTAAAGGAAATGTGTGATAAAGTTGATATAGAGTTTATGTGTTCGGTTATTGATGCTGATAAAGTGTCATGGACTGAGGAAATAGGGATGAAGAGGTATAAGGTGGCATCCAAGACAATTTATGATTGTCAGCTTGCAGAAAATATACGGGCTACCAATAAAGATGTGTTCCTGTCGTGGGGGTATCATAATCCTGAAAAAGAACCATGTGACTTTGGCAATAAGGTTAAAAACCTTTATTGTATTAGTAACTATCCCGCTTCTTTCTCTGATTACTCTGATTTACGAGTGGATAATATGTTTAAACCTGCCGAATACAATTTTTATGGCTTGAGTGATCACACTCCCGGTTTGACAACAGCTATCATTGCTATGGCAAAGGGTGCCAGATTGATTGAGAAACACTTTACCTTAGATAAGAATATGGAAGGTCCAGATCATTGTTTTTCTCTTGATCCTGAAGAGCTTAGAGGGCTTTGTAAGGCTAGAGATGAAATAGAGATTTTATTGTATAAATAAAGGAGAAAAAAATTGACTGCAGAAAAAGATTGGGGAAGTATAGTAGTTGATGGATATAATATTAAATTAACACAAGATCAGTTTAATAAATTAAACAAAGTTCTCGAAGAAATGGACCCTTTATATAAAGTTAAATACGGCAGTGTGAGTTTTACCAATCTACCTGAACATATTATTGAAGAATTTAGAGATCACATAAAAAGACATAAAATTATTGAAAGTTAAGAAAATCTTGTAAAATAAACAGGTTCCCCGTTAAGGTAAAGTGTCTTGATGAGGAATTAGAAATGGGTGTATTATGAAGAAGAATATTATTTTTACAATTGGATTAATTTCAATCTTTATTAGTTTATTTATTGGGTGGGATGTTTATAATGAAAAAAATGCCTATTCAGAGAATACGAATCTTAAAATGGAGACAAATAATAAAAATATCTCCTCCCCAAAATTATATGAGTATATGGAACTTGGTGGATATGAGGGTTTATATCAGTTGAACAGTTTAGGGAGACAGGGATGGATAGTTTGTGGGATTCTATATGGAGCATATCATTGGCAAATTAAAACTATTCTACTTTATAGAGAAATTGAATAGAAAGTTGTGTTTTCTTTTGTTGAAAATATAAAGGATAAATAGCAACTGAAATTAGTTGTTGTGAGGGGAAGTTTATATTTATGACCAATATAACTTTTACAATGGTTTATTCTACTACTGTTATTGTTTGGTTGGTTTTATTTATAGGTTGTATATTAGTGTCATATATTAAAGGTGAAAATTTATATGATATAACCATAGGGCAAATATTTATAGCAATTTGTATAACTTTTACACCTGTTGTTAATACATATTTAATTTGTTTTGCAGTTGTTGGTGGTTTTTTAGGACTCATTATTTGTGGTTTTATTTGTTTGTGTGAATGTGAAAAACCGCTTTTTGTTAAAAACAAAAACATGATCAATAGAAAGAACATAGTAAATGAAATTATCAGAACGAGAGATTGATTTAATTAATGGAATGATTGCTGTGCAACTAAGCCATGCTGTAAGATGTGAATTGATGGATAATAGGATAATGGGTGAAAAGCAGAAAGCTTTTGATATGGAGCGGGTTGAATTACTACAAAAAATTTTAAAGGAATCAGATAAAAGATCAACACCATCAACAGTTAGAAAAGAATTTTTTTCTAAAGTTCCAATAAAGTTTGATAGGAAAGGTCTGTGTTATGAAAAAGTATGAGTATAAAATTGTTCGCTATAAAGATGAAGATCAGTTGAATATATTGGGAAGCTTAGGATGGTTGATTTGCTCAACTGTACGATGGGAACAAGATGGTCCAGGTGAATTTTCCCATGTTATTTTTGGTAGAGAAATTGAAGAAAATGAGGTATCTTCTTCAGACTAAGCTCTTAATCCTAAATTTATACAATGGAAAGATGTAAACATGAAAGCCGAAGATTATCTTTCTGCTGGTAGGTGTCCCAACTGTGGAAAGGTATTGAGCCAATTTGACACTTATTATCATTGTTACCAGTGTAATTCCACTTGGGAACGTTACCAATCTATGGGATGGGGGGATATAGTTTGGGGTAAGGTGGATGGTTGGCATCCCCCAACAGAAGAGGAAATCAATGAACATTTTGAACATTATACTTCCTATTCAAAATTTAGGGAAACTATTACGGAAAATATCCCTTTAATTGTAATCTCCACCAAGAGGAAAAATGAATAACAATGATGAAATAATTGATGAGACAACTTCTTTTATTAAGTATAATAATCAAGGCAGTTTTGTAATTTATGTACAAAAGGGTAAATGTAAATTTGAAGATGGGGAATTGGCTTGGATGATTAATGATGTATATGTCATAAATAGGAATAAATGGGGGCTATAGTAATTACAGGAATTATAAAATGATATTAAAAAGCAAGATTAAAACAGTAATAAACCGAATCAGATTGTCTAATTTGAAAAAGGTTGGGGATGTCGACAGGATCAGTAGATACAAACCATTTATCAATGTGGATAATCAATACACTAATACTTCAATATCCCCTTTTCTGTCCACTAAATTAACAAATCTACATGCATTTCAAATTGGATTGGTAGAAAATTACATAACAACAAATACAAATTGTTTTAAAGAGCAGATCAGTTTGATTGACTTTGGGGATAGTTCGGGAAATCATATTCAGAATATTAAGCGGTCTCTGCCCCTTGATATTTCAACTTCAATTGTATCTGAAAGTATTAATTGTGATCCAGTTGCAGTAGATAAGATCAGATCAAAGGGGCTGGATGCTAGGAAGATTGATATCTGCAAACTTCAACATCTTATTGTGTCTGAGAGCAACAAATCAGATATCGGGATGTGTTTTGAAACTATGGAGCATTTGATCAATCCTTTGGATTTCATTTCACAAATAGGTAAGTTTGTGGATACTTTCATCTTTACAGTTCCCTTTGTTCGAAATAGTAGAGTAGGTATGCACCATTTAAGAGGATTGAATGCAGGAACAACTCAAGAAGATTTGCACATCTTTGAATTTTGTCCTGATGATTGGCATGTGATTTTTAAGTATTTTGGATGGAAGTTTATTAAGGAAGAAGTTTACTATCAATATCCAAGACACAGTTTGTTTTCATGGTTATATAAAACGATTTGGAAGTATATTGATTTTGAAGGCTTTTATGGGGCAATTTTAATTAAGGAGAAAAATGATGAGAAATAAGTTTGGTTTGTTATTGGCAGTCGGATTAGTAAGTGTGTTGTTTTTTGCTTTGATTGTATATAATAATGAAGAGGAGAATTATCAGTTTATTAAATTAGATAATTTTCCTTCTGCAGTAGTTTCACAAAATATTAGTGGGGAGGATTACATTACTTTGGATAATGATGTTAAAACTTTAGAAGACGGAGGAGCTATTGAAGACTATTCTGACGATGACGAAAGTGAGGAAGAGACCAAATTAAGTACAGAGTTAGCTGAACTGACCAAAAGATTAGCAGATATTGCTATGGATTATTATGAATTAGGTTATGAAAAAGGGCTTGAAGATGGGTCTGATATGTGTGAAGAAAATAGTAATAGTGTAGATGGAATTCACAATCTTGACACCTTTGAAATTTAGGAAAAGATAATGGACGACATTGATGAATCTGTAATCATTAAATTGTTTAAAAAGTATACCCCTCATTGTATTAAGAAAGAAAAGCTCGATGAAAAAATATCTGCAAACCTTGATGATTGTTTGGCTGATATAATTGTGTCTTTGGAATTGTTGAAGGTTGCCTCCACCATTGAGGACAGAAATGCTCAAGTATTAAAGTACAAGCAATTAATAAACAAACATACAGCCTTAATGCAATTCATTGTTCAAGCATATGCCCCAAAAGAATATTTACGTTTGAACAATCCTCCTCCTGCAACGTATAATCAACAAATGCAGGAAGTATTATTCAATGTTATTGAAACTGATCAATTGAACTTATTAAATGAGATACGTCAAATTGGATTAAACTATTTGAAAGGATTTTTATATGGCAGAGAAAATCAGAAAGCCACCACGGAAAATCGATCAGAGACTCTCACAGAGGAAGATAGGCAGACCGAAGAATGTGGAAGTTGGGTTAGACGATCAGAAGACCAGGCTGGCGACACTGATTGCTCTGGGGATTCAACCTGCTCAAATAAAAAAGGATCTTGATCTATCTGATTACCAGTATAGGGAGTATAGTCAGCTTCCTGCGGTGATTGAATTTGCAGCAGAATATAGGGAGACATTAGCAAAGGAAGATGGAGATAAGATTAGGACATGGCAAATGGATGCCTCTAAAAAAATATATGAATCTGTTTGCAGATTGGCAGATAAGGATAAACTGTCTGAAAATTTCATGAAAGAATTTATCTCTATTATGAATAAGATTAAAGGCATTGAAAAACTAGAAGGCCCAATTGATGATCGGAATGTGACTAGGTTAACAGAAAAAATGACCCGAAGGGTAACGAATATATCTCCTAAAGAAATGCCGCTTTTACCAAATGCTATTCCAATATCTACCCCACAAAAACCAAAACCACTTTGGGAAGAGAGTGATTTTGAAACGGCAGAAGAGACGGTTGAGAGGCAAGTTGAATTCAATAATGATGGCACTGAAATTGTTGAAGATGAAGATAGTGATGGAGATTAAATGAATATACTTTCTGATAATGCATTACAGATAGCCAAAAAAAGATACTTCCTAACTGAGGATGAAGGTTGGGGGGGTCTTTCAATAAGGTGCGGGGAAGAGGTTTCCAAGGTAGAATCCAATCCCTTACAGTATAAAGATAAATTTATTGAAATGATTCATAACATGGAATTCATACCTGCTGGTAGGATTCTCAGGAATTTAAGGAGACTTAAAGGATCGTTATTCAACTGCTATGTGCTGCCTTTGAATGATAGTATTGAAGATATCGGTCAGTTTATAAAGGAGTGTTTGATTGCTTGGAGTGAAGGTGGTGGTATTGGTGTCAATGCTTCTTTTTTGAGACCTGAAGGAACAATTATTAAAGGTAAAGGAGGATTTTCATCTGGACCTATTTCTTTTTTGAAAGCAGCCAATACTGCTGCTAGTTGTATTGAAAGTGGTGGACAAAGGAGAGCAGCTGCATTGGCACTGATGTTGGTATCTCATCCCGATATTCTAAAATTCATCGATGCAAAAATCATTGATAAAGAGTTTAATTCATTTAATATCTCAGTAGGCATCACTGATAAATTTCTGGAATGTGTTGAGAAGAATGCTCCATGGGAATTAAAATTCAACCAACAAATATATTCTACAATTGATGCCGGAAGCATTTGGGATAAAATACTTGTCAACATGGTTGAACATGCAGAGCCTGGATTAATAAATTGGACCAATCTACGGAGCAACAACTCATATTATTTTGAACAAATACAGTCTGTTAACCCATGCGCCGAGAGTCCCTTGGGGGCACATGGGGTATGTGATTTGGGGTCTATAGTACTTCCAAAATTTGTTTCCAATGTTAATACGAATTGGAAGAAAATGGAAGATACTATTCGATTAGGTGTTAGGCTCTTGGATAATATTATTGAAATAAACAAGTACATTCTTCCACAGTTTGAGCAGAATGCTCATAATGGAAGGCGTATTGGCATTGGTGTTATGGGTTTAGCTGATTACTTGTTTGCTAAAAAAATCAGGTATGGATCAACAAAGTCTATTTTAGAAGTAGAAAAATTGATGAGATTTGTCAGAGATATTTCTTATGATGAATCAATTAAACTCGCTACTGAAAAAGGATCATTCACCAAATTCGACTCCGGTGACTATGGTAAAGCTCATTTCATCCGAACATTGCCAGCATCAACAAGAATGGATATTAAGAAACATGGAATCCGCAACGTTACGCTAATGGCTATGGCACCATCGGGCACTATCAGTTTATTGCCAGAAGTTACATCTGGTATTGAACCTCTTTTTGCTAAAGCATATAAAAGAAGTGATAAGGTCAGTGAACGATACTATGTTCATCCATTGTATAAACAAATAATTGAGGGTAATGAAGACATTCCTGATTGGTTTGTAGATAGTAAAGATTTACTTCCCAAAGATCATTTAGAAATGCAATCAGTTGTACAGAAATATACTGATGGAGCAGTAAGTAAAACCATCAACATGCCCAAAGGGACCACAACTGAAGATCTATCAAGTTTGTTGTTGGAATACATTCATGATTTGAAAGGTGTTACTGTATATGTTGATGGAAGTAGAGAAGGGCAAATCCTGAACAACATCTCAAAAGATGAATTGTTAAAATATATTAAAGACACAACCACATCAGCAGATGAAAGCTCAGTAAAATGTTCTTCAGGCAAATGTGAACTTTGATAGATAATTATCAGGATAAAATGGTAGAGAGTAAGAAATTGGATTGGATTTTGAATGGGGAGAAGTTTGATCTTATTTATGAGGAGTATTTAGATCACCTGAAGGGTTTTGCAGTAATGGCACCTTCTTCCCATTATGTAGGAGGTATAAAAGAGTTCAGTAAGAACATGTTTAAAAATGCTTGTTTACAGAATTTTTAATGAGTTGAATAAGGAATGATATGACTTTTGAAGAATACCAATATAAAGCACGACAAACCGCAATTTATCCAAATGTAGGTAATAATTATATCTATCCTTCTTTTGGTCTATTTAGTGAAGCCGGAGAAGTGGCAGGTAAGTTTAAAAAGATCATGAGAGATAAGAATGGAGTTATTGATTCTGAGGACAAACTCAAATTGTGTTATGAATTAGGGGATATTCTTTGGTATATATCAAATATAGCTTCAGAATTAGATACTGATCTTGATGATATAGCAGAGATAAATATAGCAAAACTATTTAGTAGAAAAGATCGGGGAAAGTTGCAAGGTAGTGGAGACGATAGATAATGCTTAATCCAATATTTATAAAAGGAATTTCACTTCCAGACGTTTGGTTTCAGCTTGTTTATAGGATATTGGAAGATGATATCCATACATTTAAAATTGATAAAGGCAGTTATGCTGGAGAAACCAGAAAAGAATTTGATTATGTAACAATACAAATTGAAAAGCCTTGGTTGAGGGATAACGAAGGAAGACCTTTGGTTCCTGAGTTTCCTGAAGGTTGCTCCATTCCTCCTCCTGTTGAAAAAGATTATCCTGGGCAATATGCAGCAAAGTATTTAATGTCTCCTTATGTTGCCCAAGGGGAATTGTACACCTATGGAAGTCGATTGTTTCAAAGTTTATTTAATAGCAAATGTCAGGTTGATAGAGTGATTGACACTTTTAGAACTTATGGATATCGAAACAATCAAATGATTTTAACTATTGGGCTACCCACTGATCTGCTATTGGATGACCCACCATGCTTAAGGTCAATCGATTTAAGAATCCAGGATAATAAGTTACACTTCTTTCCTTATTTTAGATCCTGGAGCCTGTGGGGTGGACTACCTGCTAACCTTGCAGGATTGAGTATTTTGCAAGAGTATATGGCAGCGGAAATTGGGGTGAGTCAAGGAGAAATGATTTGTAGTAGTAAGGGACTACATCTTTATGGGTTTGAATGTGATGTAGCAAAGGCACGATGTCTGAAAGGCTGAACAAATGGACGATCATGGAAGACGGTTAATTTTTTGTGTTTTAATTGGTGTTTTTATTTTTCTACTTTCTTTCTTTGTTTCAAGTTTTGTGTTTACTCTACACTCTTTAAATTAAGGATGATATAAATGTTTAAATCAATATTAGTAAAATTATCTATTTTAGCTATTGTTTTTTGTGTGGGTTGTTCAACTGTTAACCAAGGAGAACGATGCATATCAACTATTAGAGTTATTGGGGAGAGCGATGGATGTAAGATCTATCGCTATACTGATCCAACCTATATTCATTATATTACCATGTGTGATGGGGTAGTTGTAGATCATTTTAATATGTTTAATGGATCAGATGATTGTGAATGTGTTCTTAATTCTGAAGCCCTTTCATATTAGGAATTGTATGGAAACTGAAGAAGAAGACAATATAGAAGTTCATTGTTTTTGGGGAATGGGACCTGATGTAACAGTTATATTCAATGCTCATCCATTTATGTCAGGAGAAAAAGTAAATCATGACAGAACCGTGCATGGATACTGTAATAAAGGGTGGTTTGATTTAACAACTACTGAAGCAATCCTTTTAATTAGTAAATTACAGAGAGCTATAGATCAAGTAGTTGGACATGAAAAAGAATATCAAGATTTCTGTGATACTGAAGGAGATGTTGGATGTTAATAGGAATAGCAGGAGGTAAAAGATCTGGCAAGGACACCATTGCAGATTATATCATCAGCAAACATCCAGAGTTTATTAAATATTCTTTTGCTTATCCTCTGAAAAACATAATCTCCTATCTTACTGGATGGGGTCCAGAATATCTTGATGGAGATCTGAAAGAATTAGTAGATCCTGAGTGGGGGTTCTCTCCAAGAACTGCCTTGCAACAAATAGGTACTCAAGGATTTAGAAGATTACTAAGAGAGGACTTTTGGGTTAAGGTTGCTAAACGATTTGTTAATCTTGATAAAGACTGGATTTTGCCTGATGTTAGGTTTGAAGATGAAGCTGAGTTTGTAAGAGATAATGGATATTTAATTCATACTCATAGAATTAAATTTTCTGAAGACACCCACGAATCAGAGGAAGGTGTATTGATTACAGAAAAGGATTTTTATATGGATAATACAGGAACACTAGAAGTATTGTATGAACAAGTGGATGATTTTTTGGAATACTTTGAAGGGCTGAAAAGGTTAAATTAAAATGAGCATGGAGTTGATACGAAAAGCATATAATGTTCCAGCTAAAAGAGGTATGAAAGTAAAGTATATAACCGTAAAGGGACATCAGTTTTATGGTGTGATTGTTGGTTCACACGACCAGTATCTTAGAGTGCGTATTATTGGGGGTAGAACTGTAGTAACGTTTCATCCAAGAGATCTTGAGTATTTAGACTGTTATGGTAAGCCTATTCCCATTATTGAATAGCAAAGATAGAACGAGAATTGTTTGCAATGAAAGGAGAAGGACATTGAAAGAAGTTAAAATAGTTGTTTGGGCAAATAATCAACCTATTGATATTTGGTTGAGAATCCCTAATAACGCTAAAATTGTTCAAAAGGGACCCTATAATTTTGAAGTAGAAGTGGAGGAGTTCAATGATTATTGTGCTTATGGATATATATGAAAACACCGAACATAGCTTTTGATTTGGATAACACTTTATTTGATATTGAACCCACCATAGAGTGTTTGATGGCTGAGGATGGGTTAGTATACTGCCGAACAAACCATTTCAAAATAGAAACCCAACCAGTAGTTAGCCATAATAAAGTTTGGGGGTATATTAAGGAAGCATACCATCACCTTGACTCTCTTACTCCTTTGCCAGGGGTAATTGAGTTATTAACTAAAATATGGGAGAAAACACAAACACCTTGTAAGATCATTACTGCAAGACCAATAGAAGCAGCATCTATTACCTACGAACTTACACAGAAACATTTTAAATTCCCTCATCAATTGATATTGGTAGATGGGTGGCAATTGAAGTTAGCATATCTTAGAAATGTTTGTTATTTTGTAGATGACAGAAGGAGAACGGCTTTACAACTTGCGAATAATGACAAGATAGTTTTTGTTCCAAAAAGAAGATACAATGCAGTAGAAAACCTGCCTAACAATATGGTCTATATCAATGATGTTATTGATCTTATTCCATTGATTGATGAATTTATTTATTGAGGAGGAAGTATGAAAGTAGGTAAAATACTGTTAACTTTGTTTATTTTGTCTGTGTTAAGTTCGCTTATTTTAGCTACACTAAGTTACACTGAACTGCTTTATAGTTCAGGGGAATGTGAAGTGAAGATAGTGGATAAAGTTTTTATCCCCCATCATTCAGAAAGTATAGTATATCACAATGAATCAACCGAATATCCTAATACCTCCTTTTATCATGCAGTTGACGATACGTGGCAGATTAAACTACAATTTAATGACGCTTATGAGTTGGTTGAAATACCAAAAAATGAATATGATAAGATAAAAAAAGGAGACATGATAAAAATAAGTTATTATAAGAACCGTATTTCAGGTCATGTATATAGTTATAAACTGCTATTTAATTTGGAGTAAGTCCTTTATGAAAGAAGATAAAAAATCACTTATTTATTTGGTGGGCAGTGGAGTGATTACTCTATTTAGTTTTTGTTTGTGTATTATTTTTGGTATTATGAATTTTTGGAATTTGTCTTTTTGTGCTTCGATATTTACATTAATCAGTCAAATTGTGTTTGCATTTTTGTTGGCTAAAAGGAGTAAAAGAAATGACTGAATTATTTTCTAAACCTGGATTGATTGTGCCAGATAGCTACAAACAGAAATCAACTAAACCTGTAGCTTTTGATGATATACCAGAGGATAGGAAAGAGAAAATTAAATGTAGTAGATGTGGATTCGGGATTTTTACTGTTGGAATTGAGCACTATAAGATTAAAATTGAAGATAAAATTGGGTATGCTGCCAAAAATGTTTCTGTTTGTATGTGCTGTAAAACAATTTTATCAGATAAACCGTAAGGAGATAGGTTATGATTAAGTTGCAAATTGAGAAGTGTTGGTCAGGCAATAAAAAGTATTTTAAGATTCTAAAAATTGAAGCACTGGAAAAAGTTGAACTACCAAAAGAGTATTTAGATACCAGTTGTTATGCTTATTTGGATCAAGTAGAAGAGACTATAGATTCTGATTGCGATCTAAAAAAGTTTGTAGATGCACTTGTTATTAAAGATGGGGGGTATAGTTATCTATTAAAAACTGGGGTAGTAATTTCAAAAGGCAAAACATTTTTTGATATTTTAAAACATATAGGTAAGTGTGGAGATAATCTGAAACGAATTAAAGATGAGTGGTCAGGGATTAAAACCATTACTATTTAGATAAGGATTGTTATGGCAAAAGATAAGAAAGAAAAGAAAACTAAAAAAAATAAAACCAGAAGTGAAATTGAAAATTGTTGTGGGTTTAAATTTGTTGAGGTACATGCAATTGATTGGTCTATAAATGATAGACAAATATCTTTGGGTAGTGTGGGTAATTGTATGGAGTTGTCTGATGGATGGATTAGTGGTTATTTAGTATACGAAGATGAATTTAAGATTGTCATAGCTCAACAGATATTTGATAATGATTCTTGTAGAGCCTGTATATCCATTTCAAAAGTATCCATTGTTGATAGGATTGATTATGAGTGATTAGGGGGTAAATTATGAAACTAATTGAAAAGAAAATGAAATATCTATTGGAAGTTGAATTGACCGAACTTGAAGAGATTAGTCGCACAATAAAATGTTACATCACCGCAAATCAACTTAAAGGTGGAAGATTAATTGATATTAAAAATGATTTAGATGAGTTTATTGGTGATATTAGGGGGGTCTAATTACAATATTTTAGAGTGAAAAAGCTGTAAAAAAGGCTTGGGGGGTCATTTTGAAAATTGACTTTTCCCAAGCCTTTTTTATTTTAACGAATTATAAAGAAGAATTTCTACAAACACTTTTCCTTCCTTAAATTTCCAATCAATATTCCTCCCAACTATTTTTCTTCACTAATTTCTCCCAATCAAATTTCATTAAATAATTTCTAAATTGAATTTTGTGTAGATGTATTTTTGATTTGATTTATTGGGTATGATTTTGGTGGATAGATTTTGTGTGTAGATTTTTGTGATATGTTTTTTGAAGTGAATGTTTAAAAAGGTGGTTTTGGAAAGTAGTTTTTGTGGAAGATATTTTGTGAGTTAATTTGTGGGGGATATTTTGTGAGATGATTTTTGGGGGGTGTTTTTAGAAGGGTATTTTGTAGTTGGGGTTTTGTGAAGTAATTTTTTGTGACTGAGTTTATGGGGCATTTTTCAGTTGTAAAATTTTACTTGACAACTGAAATACATTTCACCCCACTCATCACCGACACCGTGTGGCAGGTGAAAACCGAATCTGAGTTTCAAAACTTTTGAAGATTTTTTTGGTGACGGTGGGTTCAAAATCGTCGGAACATAAATCGTCACTACAAATCGTCGCTGTGAATTTTTCGATGAAGGTGGTTTATCATCTGAACCGCTCTCTTGGGTCTTAACCTCGTTCAGTGACTGAACCTCATTCAGTGAATAGAGTCATAATCAATTAATAAATGAATGGTATTCACTGAATGAGGTTCAGATAATGAAATTCTATTTAGGTACTGAATGATATTCAGTTTTTATAATTATTGTTAATAAATATCATTCAGCTTTAGCCTTTATCATATAACAGCCTTTGATCTTGTCCAGGCATCCGATAGGATCATTACTTGCACATCCTATCCCCTACCTGCCTAATTTCCAAAGAGCACTTAAAACTGATCTAATCTTGGTATTGAGGTTAAACGATCTTGCTTTGGTCTATACCTACCTATTGCCTTATCGTAGATCGTTTAACCTTGAGCCTCTTATTGAGTCTGCTTTTATCTTAACTCTGCCAAAAAGCTTTAATCCAGTGTTTAGAGATTGTATCCGGCTAAACACTCCACTAAAACCTTTTGAGCTATCTACTTACCCATCAAAAAAGAAAAGGCTATTAGGATTGCTCCTAATAGCCTTTAAATTGCTGTGACCTAAATCAATAGGTCGGTGCTGCTTGTTGGCTTACTGTTTATTTGGGCTATAATCTGGCATTAAAGATCCGATAGTAAAATCATAACCGGGCACAAATACATCTAAGATCATCTGCATATCTTTATACGTTTGTGAGGGGTATCTGTCAAGTTCAATCAGCTTATTTTTGTGAAAAAATGCATAACTTCCCATCTTCGAAGAAAAATCTAAATTGTGCTTTTCGCAAAACGGAATGACACTTTCTGTATACACTCGTTTTGCGATTGCATCTACTTTTTCCATATATTGATCATATCCTGATTGTATTAGACGTTCTATATTCTCTGGCGTTTGCTTCATTGTTTTACCTCTTTAATTTCATGACTCAAAAATGTACATGGACCGCTAAAAGACCATGCATTTTCATTGTCCAAACAAACAGCCCACCTATCAAAATCCCATGCATGACAGCTTTCCACATATATCAATATCCCTAACCCTTTGGGAGTGCTGACCCTTTGGGGAAATAGTTGATATGACCTATATATGGCATTGTGTCTTGTCCTCAGTCTTTCACACTGCCTGTCAAAAGTCGATAGTGTTTTCATACTATTGACGCCTTTCCTTCAAATTCCAGTATTATGTCAAAAAATTTTTGGTCTTTATCTTCAACTTCTGGAAAGCCTTCTAATTTTAACCACTTGTTAATATGCCTTGTGGTGGTCTGTGACCACCATCTGTTCGTTTTGTAGTAATGATGACCGGTTGATGAATAGAATGTATGAGCAGCTACAGGAGTACTATAGCTAACTAACAAAGCGATATTGTCATTGACTCTGACTTCTGTCATATTAGAGGCTATATTTGTGATTTTCATTGTCTTTTCTCCTTTGTTTACTTGCTATTTTATGATTGAAAGCACTTGGCTGTAGTCACTTTGCCGAAAATAGGCCGAACCCTTCAGACCGTGCTTTACAGGCCGCTTTCTGTACAATTCCCATACTAGAACTTCAATTCCATTTTCGTAGTATGTTCCATCATCAGAGAATTGAGCCTTGACTATGGTAGATCTAACACCATAGTTTTTCATTGTATCGCCAAAAAACTTCATGGTACGATAATTAAAATAATAACAATCGGGATGATTCTCTTCATGTCTTTGTTTCAACTCACTTGGTGTCATTTGCCTTACTCCTTTTCTTTTTTTGGAATTGGTACTGACAATATTTCGGCGATTGTAAGTAATTGTTCACGACTTGCGTATTTATTTAAAAAATCCACTATCCTTCTTCTCAGTTTTAAAAAATCGATCATTTGTCTGTTACTCCTATATTATAATAAATTATTGTCCTACACCAATTTCAAATTGCTGCTCAATATACTATCGGGAATTTCCTTTCCCGCTATATATACACCATCGTCATCCCATAGTACAGTAGCCACAAATATATCTTTATAAACTGGATAGGTTGCCAGCTTGCCTTTATATAGGGGCTCAATTTTTTGTATAGTGCCTTTTGGGATATCATAATCATGATGTACACAAATAGACTTTATAAATTTTTTGGAATA
>Ga0209751_10000444_pt1 | contig 44537 bp, 42 predicted proteins | sample RifCSP13_1_FD_184019 | JGI IMG/M metagenome (GOLD analysis project Ga0209751, IMG submission 184019) | Soil microbial communities from Rifle, Colorado - Rifle CSP2_sed 13_1 (SPAdes) (version 2) | ecosystem: Environmental > Terrestrial > Deep subsurface > Rock core/Sediment | place: Rifle...
AGCCGAGATCAAAGACTTGTTGAAGATGGGCAGCATTTCCTTCCCCGAGCTGCTGGCCAAGGTCGACAGAGACGATATCGTGGGTGGCATCAAGGTGTCGAGCGTTCTCGAGTCCATGCCCGGCTTGGGAAAAGTGAAGGCCAAACGGCTGATGGAGCAACACGGGATCGCCGAGACCCGCCGGCTGCGCGGCCTGGGCGAGCGACAGCGTGCCGCCCTTCTCTCCGAATTCTCCTGAGGCATCGCCCCAGGGTCACCTGGTGGTGATCTCGGGACCCTCGGGAGCAGGCAAGTCGACGGTCGTGAAAGGTCTCCGGGCCCGCCATTCGTTCCGTTTCTCGGTGTCAGTAACGACTCGGCGCCCGCGGCCCAACGAAGCAGACGGCGTGCATTACCACTTCGTCGATCGAGATCGATTCGAAGCAATGGTGCAACGGGAGGAGCTACTCGAGTGGGCCCGGTACGCGGACCGGCTTTACGGGACGCCGCGCGGGCCCGTGATGGAATGGCTGGCGGCCGGGGACGACGTTTTGCTCGACATCGAGATCAAGGGGGCTCGCCAGGTTCGCAACGCCATGCCGGAGGCACTGTTGATATTCGTGGTCCCCCCTTCCATCGAGGAACTGGAGCGGCGGTTACGAACCCGCCGCGACACCCCCGATGTCGAGGCTCGGCTGGCCATCGCCCGTCGGGAGATCGACGAAGCGCCGGCCCTCTTCGACCACATCGTGATCAATGACCAGGTGGAGGCGGCGGTGGCCGAGATCCTGGGTCTGCTCACAGGGCGCGATCTCACAGGGCGCGATGGTGACAGCCCGGGAAGCAACTACCATGAACCACCATGAATTCCATAGAGAAAGTGGTCGATCAGATCGGTAATCGGTTTGCGACGGTGGTGGTTGCCGCCCGCCGGGCCCGTCAGATCAACGCTTACTACAACCAGCTCGGAGAGGGGATCGGGCATTACGTTCCCCCGCAGGTGCATACCCTGTCCCGGAAGCCGATCACCATCGCCATGGAAGAGATCGCCGAGGGACGAGTGGCGGTCGTGACCCGCGAGGAATAGCCGTGATCGGTAACCGGAGGATCCTGCTCGGAGTCTCCGGCGGCGTCGCCGCCTACAAGGCTGCCTATCTGGCCCGCCGTCTGGTGGAACGGGGCGCCGATATCCGGGCCGTCATGACACTGGCGGCTGAAGAGTTCCTAGGAGGCCAGACTCTCGCCGCAATCACCGGTCATCCGGTGATGAAGAGCCTGTTCGGTGCCACCTCGGTCAGCCCCCACACCGACCTGGGTCGTTGGGCCGAATTGGTTGTGGTGGCCCCGGCGACCGCCGACCTCCTCGCCAAGCTCGCCAACGGGCACGCCGACGACTTGCTCTCCGCCACCCTCCTGGCGACCAAGGCGCCGGTCCTGCTGGCCCCCGCCATGCACACCGAGATGTGGGAGCAACCTTCCACGCGTCGCAACATCGCCCGGCTGGCGGCGGACGGCCATCACCTGGTCGGTCCAGTCGGCGGAGCCCTGGCCGGCGGCGACGAAGGTCTGGGGCGAATGGCGGAACCCGACGAGATCCTTACCGAGATCGAATCGCTGCTGGCCCAACCTCTGGCCGGCTGGCGGGTCCTGGTGACGGCGGGGGGAACCCGGGAGGCCATCGACCCGGTCCGCTTTATCGGTAATCGTTCGTCTGGAAAGATGGGGCATGCCGTGGCGGTGGAAGCGGCTCGCCGAGGAGCCGAGGTGACCCTGGTCACCACGGTTCCCCCCCCCGATGGGTTTGGGCTTGACGTGCAAATGGTGGAGTCGGCCGACGAGATGGCGGCCGCGGTGGCCAGTATTCCCACCGACGTCGCCGTGATGGTGGCGGCGGTGGCCGACTTCCGGCCGGCCCGCGCCGCCGAACGCAAGCTCAGCCGTGAGAACGGCCCTCCCGAGATGGAGTTGGAGCGAACTCCCGACATCCTCTCCGCCGTCGCCGCACGGCGCCCTCGTCCGTTCTTGGTGGGGTTCGCCGCCGAGACCGGCGACCTGTCCCGAGCGGCCGACAAGGCAGCCCAAAAGGGGGTGGACCTGCTGGTTGCCAACGACGTGACCGAACCGGGTTCTGGCTTCACCACCGAAACCAACCGGGTCACCATCGTCTTCCCCGCCGGACGCACCGAGCCGTGGCCGCTCCTGACCAAGGTGGAGGTGGCCCGGCGCTTGTGGGATCTGATCATGAAACAAAGGGGCGAGTCGGGATCGGTATGATTCCCGGCGGCATGCGCCGTCTCTTCTTCTCCTCGGAATCAGTCACCGAGGGCCATCCCGACAAGGTCGCCGATGCCATATCCGATTCGGTGCTCGATGCGGTCTTGTCCGCCGATCGCATGGGGCGGGTGGCTTGCGAATGTCTGGTGACCACCGGCCTGGCCGTGGTGGCGGGGGAGATAACCGCCGATCACGCCGTCGACCTCGAGCAGATCACCCGGTCGGCTATTCGAGAACTCGGCTATGACGGGTTTGATCCGGACTTCTCGGCCGATTCGATCCGGGTCGACATCGAGATCCATCAGCAGAGCGCCGATATCTCGGCAGGCGTGGGGACGTCGATGGAGACCCGGCAGGGATCCGACGACCCCCTCGACATCATGGGCGCGGGAGATCAAGGAATCATGTTCGGATTCGCTGTCGACGAGACCGACCAATTGATGCCGCTTCCCATCTCGCTGGCGCATCGCCTCTCGCAACAGCTGGCGGCCGTCCGCAAGAGTGGCGCCGTGCCCTACCTGCGCCCCGACGGGAAGACTCAGGTGACCGTGGAGTACGAAGGACGCCGTCCGATCAGGGTCACGAGCGTCCTCGTCTCTGCCCATCATGAACCCGGGATCGACATCGACGGCCGGATGCGAACCGACCTCTGGGACCAGGTAGTCCTTCCAGTTGTCCCCGAAATTCTGCGGAGCTCGGGTATGGCTTTCTTCGTCAACCCTTCGGGTCGGTTCGAGATCGGCGGGCCTCCCAGCGATACCGGGTTGACCGGGCGGAAGATAGTGGTGGACACCTACGGCGGATATGCCCGACATGGGGGAGGGGCGTTCTCGGGGAAGGATCCCACCAAGGTGGACCGTTCCGCCGCGTACGCGGCCCGTCACGCCGCCAAGAACGTCGTGGCGGCCGGTCTGGCCGCCAAATGCGAGATCCAGCTCGCCTACGCCATTGGGCGGGCGGCCCCGTTCTCGGTTCTGCTCGATACCTTCGGGACCGAACAGGTGAACCCGGACAAGCTCGAAAAACTGGTAGCCGACTACTTCGATTTCCGTCCCGCCGCCATCATCGAACGCCTTCAACTGCGCCGTCCGGTCTATCGGGCCACCTCGTCGTACGGCCATTTCGGTCGGAGCGGGGAAGGGTTCACCTGGGAGTCGACCGCCGCTGCGACCGGCCTAGCGGCCTCTGCCGAGGCACTCTGAGCCCCAACACCGTCGAGGTGGTCCGGGTCGTCCCGGCCATACCTTCGTTCGCCGTCGACGCCGGCTTCGCCTATTCGGTTCCCCCCGGGCTGGCGGTGCCGATCGGGTCGATCGTACGAGTACCGCTGGGAGGGAGGAGAGTGAGGGGTTTCGTCGTGGGCGTGGAGCACGGCGATCCCAGCAGACTCAAGCCGATACAGCGGATCTCAGCGCCTTTGCCCGTGTTCGGTCCCACCTTGTTGGAGGTCTTGCGTTGGGCCGCCCATCACTACGTGGCACCCCTGGCCGTGCTCTTAGAGCGGGCCGCCCCCCCCAACCTCCCCGTTGCCTCGACAATCCAGGGGCCCGGCGCCCTCGGAAAGCCCGTCCGGGTGGAGCCGGGTTCTCGGCCCACCCAGACCGGGATTCGGTACCGGCTCGGACCGCCCTGGCCGCCAGGTTGGATAGGCGAAGCAGCCGAACCCATGCTGACCGCCGGCAAGTCGGCCATGCTGATCGTCGCGACCGGCGAGGAGGTGGCAGCGGCAGCAGCGGCGCTGCCCGGCTGCCTGGCTGTCCACCCCGACGCCGACGACCAGACAACCACCGGGGCATGGGTAGCCGCGGCCGTTGAACCAGGTCGTCTTCTGATCGGCACCCCGCGGATCACCCTCTGGCCGTTGGCCGAGCCTGGTTGGTTCTTCGTCATCGAGGAGGGGCGAAGGGCCATGAAAGAACGACAGACCCCCACCCTTGCCGTGCGAGAGTTGGTCCGCCGGCGGGCCGCCCTCGAGAAAGCCGCCGCCACTTTCGCCGGATCAACTCCCACCGGCGAGCTGATCGCCGCCGGCGTTCCGGTCGATCGACCGGTCGGGCGTCACCGGGGCTGGCCGCTAGTGGAGGTGGTCGATCGGCGCCAGGATCCGAGCGAGGGCCTGTTGGGCACCACCGCTCGGAGCGCGTTGCGAGCGGTAACAGCCGGGCACGGACGGGCCTTCTTGTTCTGCCATCGGCGCGGCTATGCCGCGGCCGTCCGTTGTGCGCGATGCCGGCAGCTCCGGCGTTGCCCGAACTGCGGGACCAGGCCGGACCCGGGGAAGACCTGCCTGCGCTGTGGGGCCGAGCTGGGCCCGTGTTCGGCTTGTGGTGGTGTGATATTCCAGCCACTCGGCGCCGGAGTCGGGAGAGTCAACGAAGAGCTCCGCCGGCTCGGTTTCCTCACGACGGGTGGCGAGGTCTCCGTGGTGGTGGGAACCGAAGCCGACCTGGCCGCCCCCGACCTCTACGACTTGACCGTCGCCGTCGATGCCGACGGCCTCATGTTGGGACCAACCTATCGAGCCGCCGAAGAATCCCTCCGCCTCCTGGCGCGTCTCGCCGGCAAGCTCAAACCCGGGTCGGGCCGGCGGCTGCTGGTTCAGACCGCCATGCCCGACCACCCGGTCATTGCCGCGCTCGCCAAGGGGGACCCGCTCTCCTTCCTCAAGACCGAGCTCGCCAATCGCGCCGCATATGGGTACCCACCGGCCGGAGAGGTGATCATCGTCGAGACCCGCGGCGAGGGTGTGGTCGACCCCGATCCGGCACTACGAGCGGCCGGCCCGGGTGTGGCGATCCTGGGACCGGCCGTGAGAGAGCATGGACGGAGATGGCTGGTACAAGGCGCTGATCTCGGCCCGTTCCGGCTGGCTTTACGGCCGGTCGTCCAGCGCCTCCGGGACAGCGGCCTCCGCGTCCGGATCGACGTCGACCCGATCGACCTCTGACGTGGTCGCTCTGCGAGAGTTGACAGCCGCTGTCGGGACGGGAACAGTTCTCGCTCTTACCCCAGCCCTTCTTGCGAGAGCAATCTTCTGACCATGCCGATTTACCCAATCCGCACCTACGGTGACCCGGTGCTCCGCGCCAAAGCGGCTCGGGTCGACCGGCTCGATGACAGCATCCGCCGCCTGGCCGACGACCTGATCGAGACGATGTACGCCGCCCCCGGCGTCGGCTTGGCCGCGCCGCAGATCGGTATCAGCAAGCAGGTGGCAGTCTTCGACTGGGGCGACGGGAGTGGTGCCCACGTGCTCATCAACCCGGTGGTCCTCGAAACGTCCGGTGAGTGGGAATACGAGGAGGGGTGCCTGTCGGTGCCCGGGTATTTCTGGCCGATTGGTCGGCCGGCGTTCGCCCACGCCGTCGGGCTCGACCTTGACGGACATGAGGTCGAGTACGCAGGCGAGGGCCTGCTCGGTCGGGTGCTCCAGCACGAGATCGACCACCTGCATGGCAAGCTGTTGGTGGAGCGTCTCGATCGGCCGACCAGACGGCTGGCCCTGCAAGCCCTCCGCGAAGAGGCGCTCGGGCTTTGAGCCGGAACGGCCCCGGAGTTGCCGACCGGAGAATCGTCTTCCTGGGAACGCCCGGTGCCGCGGTCCCTGCCCTGGAGCGATTGGCAGCACGGCTCGACCTGGTCGTGACCCGGCCCGACCGCCGGCAAGGCAGGAATCGCCAACTTGTTCCGTCGGCGGTCTCCTCGGCCGCCGATCGACTGGGCCTGCCGGTGGCGAAACCGGAAGACCGCGCCGAGCTGTCCGCGGTGCTGGCCCCCCAGCTGCGGCTGGGTGTAGTGGTCGCCTTCGGCATGCTCCTGCCACAAGCGATCCTGGACAGCTCCGAGCTCGGATTCCTCAACCTCCACTTCTCGCTTTTGCCACGCTGGCGGGGGGCGGCTCCCGTGCAGCGGTCGATCATGGCCGGCGACCAGTTCACCGGAGTGACTGTATTTCGCCTCGATGGCGGTCTCGACCACGGTCCCTTACTGGCTTCGTTCTCCACCGAAATCAGACCGGTCGAGAAGGGCACCGAACTGCTAGCGCGCCTGGCGACCCTCGGCGCCGAACTGCTGGTCGACACCGTGGCCCGTCACCTGGCCGGGGAGACCAGGGAGACTCCTCAGATCGAGGCCGATGCGACGCCCGCACCTAAGCTCACACCCGACGACCAACACCTGCGCTTAACTGCCACCCCGATCGAATGGGAGCTCCGAGTGCGGGCTCTCGCTGACCGGCCCGGAGCGTTTTGTCTCTACGAGGGCAGCCGGTTGAAGCTGTTGGCGGTCAGCACCGTGTCAGACCCTCCAGGTCTGGCACCGGGGGAGCTTTCACTGCGCGATGACCGGCTGATGTGCGGCTTGACGGATGGTGCTGTCGAGCTGGTCGAGGTACAACCGGTCGGCAAGAGGCCGATGTCGGGTTCCGATTGGGCGCGGGGCCGGCATGGTCACCTCGGTAGGTTGGATTGAGCTCGGCGCGTCTCGCCGCGGCAGCAGTGGTGGGAAGGACCATGCGGGGGGGGGCCTATTCGAACATCGCCATCCGGACCGAAACCCGCGAGCTGTCGACGCCCGATGCTCGCCAAGCTCAAGCACTCGCCTTCGGCACCCTCCGTCATCTGCGACGCATCGACCGGGCGCTCAGCTCGGTGGTGAGGCGCCCCCGACTCGACCCGGAGGTGGAGGACCTCCTCCGGGTCGCAGTCTTCGACCTGCTGCTTTCCCCAACGCCGGACTATGTGGCGGTCCACGAAGCTGTCGAGGCGGTCAAGGCAGGCGGCCGGGGGCACGCTGCCGGGTTCGTCAACGGGGTCCTGCGCACCCTCGGAAGGGAAGGCGAGCCGGTAAGCGAACCGGGCGTTCCCCAACGGTCGCTCGAACTTGGTGTTTCGGAGTGGCTGTACGCAGAACTGATCGATCAGTTTGGAGTCGAGGAGGCCGAGGCGTTCCTGGCCGCCTCTCTGGCCGACGCTCCCCTCACCGTGCGAGCGCGCCCGGGAGCGCCGGAACCACCGAGCGGTGCCGTGCCGGTGCCGGGCATAGCCGACTGCTACGTATTCCCACCGGGCCCCGTGACCGGCCGATTCGTAGTCCAGGATCCGGCCTCGGTGGCAGTGGGTTGGGCTACCCACGCCCAACCCGGGGAACTGGTCTTGGACGTGGCGGCGGCTCCGGGCGGCAAGACGCTCCACCTTTTCGATCAAATGGCGAAGGGCTCCGGGTCCCCGCCGGAAATACAGGCTCAGGGATCGACACGGCTGGTGGCAATGGATCGGCACTCGGGTCGGGTCGAACGGGCCCGACGGCGGGCGCCTGCCCTTTGGACCGTCGCCGATGGCACCCGGCCACCCTTTCGACCCGAGACTTTCGACCTGGTTCTCCTCGATGCTCCTTGCACCGGGTTGGGCACTCTTCGGCGGCGGCCTGAGTTGCGTCATCGGGTTACCCCCGATGAGATCGAGAGGCTGGCCGCCCTGCAAAGGCGAATGCTGACGGCATCGGCGGGCCTGGTGAAACCCGGTGGACGACTGGTCTATTCGGTCTGCACCGTGACGAGCACCGAGACGGTCGAGGTAGTCGCCGACTTCGAGGCGAGAGCCCCCACCGGGTTGCCGGGCCGCCCCTGGGGCAAGGGTTGGCTAATGGGTCCCCACCTGACCGGCACCGACGCCATGTTCATTGCCGAGGTGCTGCTGTAGCGGGGATCCCCCTTCGTAGAATCTCCATCGTGGTTCCTTCGATCGCTCCCTCGCTCTTGGCGGCCGATTTCGCCAGATTGGGGGAGGAGGTGGCGACCGTGGAGCCATACGTCGACATGCTCCACATCGACGTGATGGACGGCCACTTCGTCCCGAATCTCGCCATCGGCCTCCCAGTGGTGGCTTCGCTGCGCAGAGTCACCCAACTGCCGTTGGACTGTCATCTGATGACCACCAATCCCGACGCCTATCTCGAGGAGTTCGCCTCTGCCGGTGCCAACCTCTTGTCAGTGCATATCGAGGCTGTGCCCGATCCCACCAAAGTGGCGTCCCGGGTGCGTGGGCTGGGAATGCGGTTCGGGCTGGTGCTCAACCCTCCGACCCCGTTTGCCGGGGTGGCGCCCTTCCTGGAGCTGGCCGACCTCCTGCTGGTCATGTCGGTCAATCCTGGTTTCGGCGGTCAGGAGTTCCTGCCCGAGGTGCTTACCAAGGTGCGAGAAGCCAGAGAATGGGTTGAGTCGCGGGGTCTTTCGACCGATATCCAAATCGATGGAGGCATAACGCCCGTGACCGCACGCCGGGCCCGTGAGGCCGGCGCCAATGTGTTTGTGGCCGGTACGGCCATATTCAAGGCTCCGGACCCGGTGGCGGCGATTCGCGAGCTACGCAGCGCCATCGAGACAGAATGACCGAAACGATCCTGATCGTCGACGACGACCCCGACATCCTCCAGTTCGTGCGGGTCAACCTGGAGCTGGAGGGTTTCACCGTCACCACCGCCGGCGACGGTCGAGAGGCGCTCGACAAGGTCCTGGCATCCCCCCCCAACCTGGTCCTGCTCGACATCATGATGCCGCGGATGGACGGCCTCACCGCTTTGCGGCGCCTGCGCAGTCATCCTGCCGCCTCCAACACGTCGGTGATTCTGCTCACCGCTCGTGGCCTTCCCGAGGATCGGGTGCGCGGTCTGGAGTTGGGTGCCGACGATTACATCACCAAACCGTTCGACGTGTCCGAGCTGGTCGCCCGCGTAAAGGCGGTGTTACGGCGGACCCAGGCGCTTCGAGACGTGTCTCCACTAACTGGTTTGCCGGGCAACTTCAAGATCTCCACCGAGATCGAAATGCGCATCAAGTCTGGGGAGCACTTCGCCCTGGTCCACGCCGATCTCGACAACTTCAAAGCGTTCAACGATCATTACGGTTTCATGCGTGGTGACCAGTTGATCCGCTTCTCCGCCCGGTCCTTGCTGGAAGCCGCCGCCGAGGTTGACCCAGATGCCTTCGTCGGACATGTCGGAGGCGACGACTTCGTAGCCGTTCTGCGAGCCTCCGTCGCCGAGGACTTCTGCAAGGCCGTCATCCGCATCCTCGACGACGGTGTTCTCGAGTATTACGACACCGTCGACGCCTTGCGCGGGTATATCGAGGTCATCGATCGACGGGGCGAGCGGCATGCCTTCCCCGTCGTCTCGATCTCTATGGGCGTGGTGACCAACCTCATCCGCCCCATCAGCTCGCAGTGGGAGGCGTCGGCGGTGGCGGTGGAAATGAAGGAGTTCGCCAAGAAGCGGCCCGGGTCGTCCTACGAGATCGACCGCCGCCTGAACTAGACAGGTCGGGTCCTGCATACGATGACCGGATGTTGCGACCATTTCCCTCTGACACGGAGATGAACGCGACCATCTTCATGAAGCGGGCCCTCGAGCTAGCGCGGCCTCACCACACGCATCCCAACCCGCGGGTGGGAGCGGTGTTGGTCGGCGTCGACGGGTCGGTGGTGGGGGAGGGCGCCCATCTGGGCGTTGGCCACCCTCATGCCGAGGCCGTCGCCCTGGCGCAGGCCGGGGAGGCGGCCAGCGGGGCCACCCTCTACACCACCCTCGAACCCTGCAACCATTTCGGACAGACCCCACCTTGCACCGAGGCGATCATCGGTGCGGGGGTCGCGACAGTGGTGGCAGGGTCCGTCGACCCTGACCGCCGTGTCTCCGGTGAGGGCATAGCCCGGCTGCGCCAGGCCGGCATCACCGTCGAGTCCGGGGTGTTGGCCGAATCCTGCGAGTCGCTCGATCCCGGCTATTTCCACCACCGACGCACCGGCCGGCCCAGGGTCACCTGGAAGGCCGCCATGACCCTGGACGGCCAGCTTTCGGCGGCCGATGGATCCTCTCATTGGATCACTTCGGAGGCAGCCCGCCTCGATGGGCATCGACTGCGGGCCGCCTCCGACGCCGTCATGGTGGGAACCGGCACCCTCCTCGCCGACGACCCCGAGCTGACGGTGCGCATCCCCGATTACACGGGCCCCCAACCGCGTCCGGTGGTCGTACTCGGAGAACGGCCCTTCCCCAAAGGTGCGCGGTTGGATCGATCGGAGACCATTGTCATCGCCACAGAAGACGTGGCCGCCCCCGGTCGAGTGATCGTCGCCCCGGATCTCGGCGCGGGCTTGACGGCGCTCGGCGACATGGGAATTCTCGATGTCCTCTACGAGGGAGGCCCCCGACTGGCCGCGGCGTTATGGTCTCGTCGGCTCATCGACGCCGGCGTCTTCTACATTGGATCGCGGATCGCCGGAGGGGTGGGCCGGCCCGTCATCGGTGGCGTTTTTGCCACCATCGCCGAGTCGACCCCTGTTCGGCTGCTGTCGGTGAGCGAGGTAGGGGGCGACATACGTGTGGATTGGGAGGTCTGATGTTCACCGGCATCATCGAAGCCATCGGCAACGTCACCGAGGTGGCCCCGACAGAGGGGGGGGTGTGCCTGTGGATCGAGGCGCCGACCCTGACAAGAGGTATGGCGATAGGGAACTCCGTGGCTGTCAACGGCGCCTGTCTGACCGCTACCGAGGTTCTCGACGGTGGGTTCTCCGTGGCGGCGGTTCCCGAGACCCTGCGCCGGACCAACCTCGGCTCCTTGTCACCCGGCTCCCGCGTGAATTTGGAGCGGGCCATGCCAGCCGGCGGTCGCTTCGAGGGCCACTTCGTCCAAGGCCACGTCGACGCGACCGGCAAGGTGGTCTCGGCGAAGAACGATGGGGAGGAGAGACGGCTGGCGGTCCAGGTGCCAAAACGGCTGCGTCGCTACGTGGTGGCGAAGGGCTCTATCACCATCGACGGCGTCAGCCTGACCGTCGTCCGGCGGAAGAAGGGCCGACTTGAAGTGGCTTTGATCCCCCACACCCTCGATGCCACGACTCTGGGCTTGCGGCAAAGAGGTGACCGGGTAAACCTGGAGGTCGACATGATCGCCAAATATGTCGAGAGCGTACTCAAGGGGTCGTCGTGACCTTCGCCGCCGTCGAAGACCTGATCACCGCGGTGGGCCAAGGCGAGATGGTCCTGCTCGTCGACGACTCCGACCGTGAGAACGAAGGCGACCTGATTGTGGCGGCCGAGAAGATAACGCCCGAGCAAATGGGCTTCATGGTCAGGCACTCGAGCGGGATCATCACCGTGCCGATGCTCGGCGAGCGCCTGGATGAGCTCGACCTGCCGATGATGGTGGATCACAACACCGACGTCCGACGCACAGCCTTCACGGTCAGCGTCGATGCCCGCCACGGCACCACCACCGGCATCTCTGCCGCCGACCGGGGCCGCACCGTCGGGGTTCTCATCGATCCCGACTCCAGACCTGATGATCTGGTGAGGCCCGGCCACGTCTATCCGCTTCGTTACCGCCCGGGAGGCGTGTTGAAAAGAGCCGGGCACACCGAGGCGGCCGTCGATCTCGCCCGGCTGGCCGGCCTTTACCCGGCCGGGGTGATCGGAGAGGTGATGAACGACGACGGTACCGTCGCCAGGCTGCCGGAGTTAGAACGCCTCGCCGCGGAACATGGGATCCTTCTCGGCACCATCGCCGATCTCATCGCCTATCGCCGGCGTACCGAGAAGTTGGTGGAGAGGGCTGTCGAAGCAACCCTTCGAACTCGTTTTGGCACCTTCAGGGTGATCGGCTACCGATCGCTCGTCGACGAGCGCGAACACGTCGCACTGGTGATGGGAGACATTGCCGCCGCCGAGGATGTCCTGGTGAGGGTCCATTCCGAGTGCCTCACCGGCGACGTGCTGGCCAGCCGTCACTGCGATTGCGGCGAACAGCGCGACCTGGCGCTGGCCCGCATTGCCGAGGAAGGGCGAGGGGTCTTCCTCTATATCCGTGGGCATGAAGGGCGGGGGATCGGGTTGATCCACAAGTTGGCTGCCTACCGGCTCCAGGCAGAAGGCCGGGACACGGTGGAGGCCAACACCGACCTGGGCCTGCCAGTGGATGCCCGTGACTATGGGGTGGGCGCTCAGATTCTCTACGACCTCGGAGTGCGCAAGATGCGCCTACTCACCAACAACCCCACCAAACGGGCGGGGATAGAAGGGTACGGTCTCTCCATCGTCGAACGAGTGGCTCTCCAAACCGAGGCCACCCGGTACAACCGGGGCTACTTGAAGACCAAGGCGGAAAAACTCGGGCATCTAATGGACCTGGACGACGAGGGGCAGGGTTTGACGGGTGAGGGTCATGAATCCCCGGACGATTGAGGGTGACCATGACGGGGCCGGTCTGGCGGTGGGCGTGGCAGTGGCGTTGTTCAACCAACGGATCACCGAGGAGCTGTTGGCCGGATGCCTCGAGGAGCTCAAACGCTGCGGCGTACAGGACGTGACCGTCATGCGGGTGCCGGGGGCCTGGGAGCTGCCGCTGGCGGCCAAGGCGTTGATCGGGCGGGGGTGCCAGGCGGTCGTGGCGGTGGGAGCGATCATCAAGGGGGAGACCGACCACTACGAGGTGATCGTTCAGCAGTCGGCCGCCGGCCTCCGGCAGGTGTCTCTGGAAACAGGGGTGCCGGTAGCCAACGCCGTGCTGACGGTCCATGACCTCACCCAAGCCCTCGACCGCTCTGTTCCCGGACCAGGCAACAAAGGGGCCGAAGGTGCCCGGGCGGCTGTGGAAATGGCCCGGGCACTGTCGGGCCTTGGCTAGTGCAAATGCCGCGAGCGTTGTCGCGCCGGTTGGTCACACCCCCGACGACGCCTATAATTGCTCGCAATCAATGGCAAAGCGGAAGCTGCGCTTCCCACCCGGCCACCATGCGAGCTCGTGTTAGGCGAGTTCGTGCCAGGTGAGTCGTGGTACCTCATCGGGCGTGACGCCCCCGAAGGTTCGATGTCCCGCGAGGGTCAGACTATGCAGCGCGACCGCGCTGTCTTTTTTGCAGCAGTTCCGAATTACAACCTGTCCCGCCCTGAGAATGGAGGTCCCACATCGCTGCTGAGCTACGTGTGAACGGTTATGTCCGCGCCCCTGAGGTGCGCCTGGTAGCGCCCGACGGTACCCAGATAGGCGTAAAGAAGATCGCCGAGGCCTTATGGCTGGCGGACCAGCTTGGGCTCGATCTGGTGGAAGTGGCGCCCGACGCCAAACCACCGGTTTGCCGGTTGATGGACTACGGCAAGTACAAGTACGAGCAGTCGGTCAAAGACCGGGAAGCCCGCAAGCACCAGGCCAAGACGGTGATCAAGGAACTGCGTCTGAAGCCTCGCATCGAGGCGCACGACTACGAGATCACCAAACGAAAGGCGATTGAATTCTTGGAAGAAGGCGACAAGATCAAGGTGACCGTCCGCTTCCGGGGTCGAGAGGCAGAGCGACCCGAGTTCGGTAGGCGATTGCTCGACCGACTGGTAGCCGACCTCACCGACTTCGCTACTGTCGAACACAGCCCAGAAATGGACGGGAGGAGCATCAACCTGGTCTTGGCGCCGGCGCGGAGGGCCGCCAAGAAACCCCCGAAAGCCGACCCCCAAACAGGAGTAGAGCCGTGAAGATGAAAACTCACCGAGGCGTCGCCAAGCGCATCAAGGTGACCGGAACCGGCCGGTTGCGCCGCCAGCAGGCCGGGCGTGCCCACCTGAAGCTGGCCAAGTCGGTCAACCGATACCACCGACTGGCCGGAGACGCCGACCTGGCCAAGGGCGACGCCAAGGCCGCCCGCCGGATGCTGGGCCTGTAAGGAGCATCGCCATGGCAAGAGTCAAGAGAGCAGTACACGCCCGCAAGGCCCATCGGAAGATCCTCGCCCAGGCCAAGGGCTACAACGGCGCCCGCAGCCGTCGGGTCAGGACCGCTAACGAGCAGGTGATGCACGCCCTCCGGGACGCCTACATCAACCGGCGTGACCGGAAGGGCGATTTCCGCCGGCTTTGGATCGCTCGCATCAACGCCGCCGCCCGCCAGGAAGGCATCAGCTACTCCCGGTTCATCGCCGGCCTGAAGGCCGCCGATGTCGAAGTCGATCGGAAGATGCTTGCCGATTTGGCCGTCAGCGATCGTTCAGCCTTCCAGCAGCTTGTCGAGGTGGCTCGCCGTAGCTGACCCCGAGACGATACGGTCGCCTCGCAACCGCAAGGTGGTCGAGACGGTGCGGCTCCATGAGGTGAAGGAGCGAAGGGCCGGCTCCCTCTCACTTCTGGAAGGTCCTCATCTCCTCGCCGAGGCGGTGGCTGCTTCCTGTTCGATCCTCCGGGTATTCGCCCTGCCCGATGACAACTCGGCGGCCAGCCTCGCCATCGGAGCGGGAGCCGAGTTCGTGCCGGTCTCGGTGGAGGTGCTGTCCCGCCTCGCCCCCACCCAGCATCCCCGCGGTCCGGTGGCGGTCTTCCGGATCCCCCCGGATGTAGTCGTCGATACTTTCCAAACCCTGGTCTTGTGGAGGCTGGGTGACCCCGGCAACGTCGGGACGACCATCCGTTCGGCGGCCGCCTTCGGGTTGGGCGTTATCGCCGTGCCCGGTGCCGACCCGTGGGCGCCCAAGGTGCTGCGGGCGGCGGCGGGAGCCCATTTTCGGACCACCCTAGAAACCGACCCAGACCTGACGGTGGCCGACCTTTCCGAGCGCGGCTTTCGGGTGGTGGCGACGGCCGGAACCGGTGGTGCCCCTCCCTGGTCCCTGCCGCGCACGAAGACCGCCTGGCTGATTGGCGAGGAGGCCCACGGACTTCCGGCCGACGTGATCGCATCCGCCGACCAACTCGTCACGATTCCCATGCCGGGCACTGTGGAGAGCCTCAATGCCGCCGCTGCCGCCGCCATCCTCGCTTACGAGGCGGTGCGGCCCGATCGAAGTGGGTGAAGGGATGGGAGATCCCAGCCACGTACCACTCGGGCGCCACGGCAGCCAATCACGGAACCGACACTCGGCCCGCCGCTAACCTCGCCCCCTCCGTATGGAAGAACTCGATCGCATCCTTGCCGCCGCCCCGGCACGGATAGCGGCAGCCTCATCCCTCTCCGAGCTCGATTCGGTCGCCACCGACCTGGCGGGCCGCAAGTCGGTGATTGCCGAGGCTCGCCGCAGTCTGGGAGCCCGGCCCTCGGAGGAGCGCAAGGCCCTCGGAGCGGCAATCAATGCTGCCCAACTGCGGATGGATGAGCTGGTCGCCCGCCGGCGGTTGGAGCTGGAGATCCTCGCCGAGAACCTGGAGGGTGACCGCATCGACCTCACCCTCCCGGCGATCCGTCTGCACGAGGGAACCGAACACATCCTCCAACAGACCCTCGACGAGGTTTGTGAGATCTTCCTCGCCCTCGGTTACACGGTCATCACCGGTCCGGAGGCGGAGTTGGGCCTGTACAACTTCGACGCACTCAACTTCCCACCTGACCACCCCGCCCGTCTCGACCACCAGACCATCTTCCTCGAACACTGGGATGCCGAGACCGAGGATGGTCTGGCCGGGCCCGGCAACGAGTTGTTGCTGCGTACCCATACCTCGCCGATGCAGGCCAGATACATGGAGGCCCACCCAGCCCCCGCTTATGTGGTCGTACCGGGCCGGGTTTACCGATCCGACACTCTCGATGCTACTCACTCGCCGGTCTTCCACCAGATCGAGGGGCTGGCCGTCGACGCGGGCATCACCTTCTCCGACCTGAAGGGAACCCTCGCCCACTTCGCCCGCGAGTTCTTCGGTCCCCAACACAAGATCCGCCTCAACCCGAGCTTCTTCCCGTTCACCGAGCCCTCCGCGGAGATGGCCGTGTCGTGCTTCGCCTGCAGCGGGGAGGGGAGCTGCCGGGTGTGCGGGGGGACCGGCTGGCTGGAACTGGCCGGTTGTGGCATGGTCGACCCCAACGTGTTCGTAGCGGTCGGGTACGACTCGGCGGCCGTTACCGGGTTCGCCTTCGGAATGGGTGCCGAACGCCTGGCGATGGTCCGCTATGGCATCGCCCACATAACCCATTTCTACGAGAACGACCTGCGGGTGCTGAGGCAGTTCCGATGACCGCAGAAGAGGGATATCTGTGAAGGTCTCGCTGCGCTGGCTGGCGGACTACATCGACCTGCCCGAGCGGAACCCGGAGGAGTTGGCCAGGGTGCTCGGCACCCTGGGCCACGAAGTTGAATCCATTCAGTCACTCCCCGTCGAATTCACCGGCGTGGTCACTGCCCTGGTCGACGAGGTGAAACCACACCCCAACGCCGACAAGGTCAGGCTCTGCACGGTCGCCTATGGAGATGGTCCGGTCGCCGTCGTCTGTGGAGCCTGGAATTTCGAAATCGGGGCGACCGTGGCCTTCGCGCCACCGGGGTCCGTGCTGGCCGGCGAGTTCGAGATCGGCCGCCGCATCATCCGGGGGGTGGAGTCGAACGGGATGATCTGCTCGGAACGAGAACTCGGGCTCGGTGACGAACATGGGGGCATCCTGGTGCTGGACAAGGGAACCCCGGTGGGAGTCGAATTCGCCACACTGGTGGAGCGGCCCGACACGGTGCTCGAGCTCGCCATCACCCCCAACCGGGCCGATTGCATGTCGATGGTGGGCATCGCCCGGGAGTTGTCCGCCTACTACCAAGTGCCGTTCCGTGTTCCCGAGGTCACGACCGTCACCGCCGCCGGCTCGGGCCGGGTCTCGATTGTCATAGACGACCCCGCCGGCTGCTATCGCTTCGTTGGGCGGGAGGTGACTGGCACTCGGGTGACCCGAGCGCCGTTCCAGATGCGACAGCGGCTGCGGACGGCGGGGATGAGACCGATCAACCACGTGGTCGACGTGACCAACTACGTGATGCTCGAATTGGGGCAGCCGCTCCACGCTTTCGACCTGGACCGAGTAGCCGGCGAGCGGATCGTGGTTCGCCGAGCCAAGCCGGGGGAGACCCTACGGACCCTGGACGGGGTCGACCGGGCCCTCTCCGGCTCCGATCTGGTGGTGGCCGACGCCGAGGTCGCTTCGGCGTTGGCCGGCACGATGGGGGGGGAGCACTCCGAGGTTTCAACGACCACCACCCGGGTGTTGGTCGAGGCAGCCACCTGGGACCCGCCGACGATCCTTCACATGAGCGCACGCCACGGTTTGCGGAGCGAGGCGTCGGCCCGCTTCGAGAGAGGAGTGGACCCAAGCCTTCCACCGGTGGCGGCGGCCCGGGCGGCGGCACTCATTGCCAGGGTCGGCGGTGGGGCATGTCTCGCCGGCGGGCAAGACGTCATTACCCGCCCGGTAAATCCATGGACCGTGAAGCTATCGGTGGCCGAGGTGGGTCGAACGCTCGGCGACGGCTTGGACGCCGAGGCCGTCTCCGGATACCTGCGCCGCTTTCATCTCCAGGTAGTCGGGGAGGACCCGCTGTTGGTGACGGTCCCAACGTATCGCCTCGATCTGACCCGACCAATCGATCTTGTCGAAGAGGTGGCAAGGCTGAAGGGTCTCGACAGCTTCAATGACAGCGTGCCGAGAGGTCCGGGGGGGGGTTGGTCGGTCTCCCAGCGGCGCCTTGTTGACCTCCGCCGCGTCCTCCTCGGAGCGGGTCTCTCTCAGGCGGTCAACCTGTCGTTCATCGGCCCCGGCGATTTGGAGGCCATGCGCTACCCGCTGGAGCACGGCCATCGTCGCACCATCGCTGTCCGCAACCCACTCAGAGAGGAAGAGGGTCTGCTGCGGACCAGCCTCCTCCCGGGGTTGCTACGTTCGGCCCGGCGCAACGTCACCCACGGGATCGCCGACGTCGCTCTCTTCGAGATCGGCAAGGTGTTCTTCACCACGCCGTCGGATGCTGACCGGCGGGTCCCTCATCAACCCGACCTCCTGTCATGGGTGGTGACCGGAGAGTTCGGGGACCGTTCCCTCGATGGAGGAGGTCGCCCCGTCGACTACTTCACTGCTGCAGCCATCTGGCGCTTGCTTTCAGACCAGATGCGGCTCGACCTGGTTGAGCTGCGACCTGTCGAGGCGCCCTTCATGCACCCCGGTCGCACCGCCGAGGTATGGGTCAACGGTGAGCCGGCCGGTCTGGTGGGGGAGCTGCATCCGGCCGTGGCCCGCACCTTCGATCTGGCCGGCCGGATAGCAGTCGCCGAGCTCGAGCTCGACCGCCTGATCGGGCCGCTCGACTTGTGGCAGTTTCAGGCCCCCAGCCTCTATCCACCTGCCATCTTCGACTTGGCCTTCGATGTGGAAGACGGTGTGCCGGCCGCCACCTTGGTCGGTACGACGGCGGCAGCGGCCGGTCTCGACTTGGAGGAGGTCGGCGTCTTCGACGAGTATCGGGGGGCGGCCTTGGGGGTCGGTCGGAAGAGCCTGGCCGTGCGCTACCAGCTGCGGGCCGCCGACCGTACTCTTAGCACCGAGGAAGTGTCCGAGGTCAGGGCGGCAATTATCGCCGCCGCCGCCGCTTCGGGATGGAGGCTTCGCGGATGAACCTTTTGTCGATCGCCGACCTCTCCGTTAACGACCTGCGTTCGATCCTGGCCGACGCCGCCCGGGTAAAGCAGGACCCCGGTTCGGTGGCGGGGTCGTTGCGAGGCCGTTCGGTTGGATTGTTCTTCGCCAAGCAGTCGTTGCGCACCTGGGTCTCGTGCGACGTGGCGGCCAGCGAGCTCGGCGTCCATCCGGTGGTGATCCGAAACGAGGAGGCCGGGTTGGGGACCCGGGAGAGCCCTGAAGACGTGGGAAGGGTATTGGAGCGGTACCTCGACCTGCTGGCGATGCGTGTGTACGAGCACGAACACCTGGAACGGATTGCCGCCGTGGTCGATATGCCCGTCGTCAACTTGCTTTCTGACCGCGAGCACCCCTGTCAGGCCCTGGCCGATCTCCAGACGATGGCCGAGATTCGGCCTTGGGCCGGCACCGTGCTGGCCTACCTGGGAGACGGCAACAACGTCGCCAACTCGTTGATCCTGGCCGCGGCCATGATGGGTGTGAATGTACGTCTTGCTACTCCCTCCGGGTACGAGCCGGACACAGAGATCTTGACGGCCGCCGGACGGCACGCCTCCGTCGAGCTGATGGCCGACCCTCTGGAGGCGGTGACAGGCGCCAACGTCGTCTACACCGACGTCTGGACCTCCATGGGCCAGGAAGCCGACACAGGGCTCCGCCGGCGGCATTTCGCCCCGTATCAGGTGAACCGAGAACTCTTCGGCTTGGCCGCCTCCGATGCCGTCTTCATGCATTGTCTCCCGGCTCACCGCGGCGAGGAGGTCACCGACGAGGTAATGGACCACCCTCGCTCCCTGGTGTTCCAGCAGGCCGAGAACCGGCTGCACGCGTTCAAGTCGGTGCTGCTCCATCTGCTCGGATGACCCTCGCGGATTTGGTCGAGATGCCGATAGTGCCGGCCGCCCGTGCTCTGCTTGGCTGGCGGCTGCGAACCAGGTTCGACGGACAGATCACCGAAGTGGAGATCGACGAGGTGGAGGCATATGCCGGACCCGACGATCCGGCCAGCCACGCCTTCCGGGGACCGACCAGCCGCAATCGTTCGCTGTTCGAGAGACCCGGCACTCTCTACGTGTACCGCTCCTATGGCATCCATTGGTGTGCCAACCTCGTCATCGGCCCGACCGGACGGGGCAACGCCATCTTGCTACGAGGAGGTGTGCCTGTTGAGGGGAGGGGCATCATGGAAGCGAGGCGGCAGACCACTAGCCACCTGACCGACGGGCCGGGCAAGTTGACCGAGGCCCTCGGCATCACCGGCGTCTGCGACGGCTCCAGTCTCTTCTCCGGCCCGGTCCGGTTGCGGCCCCGGTCAACCGGGTCGCTCGAGGTGACCGCCACGCGCCGGATCGGCATCACCAAGGCCGCCGACCGACCGTGGCGCTTTGTCGTGCACTAATGCGGCATCCACTCAAGGGTTGGCCCAAAGTGCCACGATCCCGTTGGGAGCGGCCCCGCCAGCCGGCTCCTGTTTCCATACCACGCCCGGTCGCCGCCGGACGTCTTCGGGGTTCGCCTCGGCGAGGGTCGTTACGTTTGCCTTCAAACCGATCGTCTCCAGCTCGGCGACCGCCTGGTCGACGGGGAAGCCGAGCACCGATGGCACTACCGACCCGGGAGCAGGCCCGGCCACTTCGAGGGTGACGAAGGACCCGGACTGTGCCGGTGAACCGGCTTCGGGCAGATGGCCGAAGACGAATCCGTCGGCCAGACCACGAACGACTGCCCATTCGACCTGCACCCGATAACCGGCTTGTTGGAGAAGACTGGTGGCGTCGGTGAGGCTGAGACCGACGGCGTTGGGGACCTGACCAGCCCCGGCCACTACCAGGCCGCGGCTGTTGTGGACAGGGCACAACATCGTCGGAGCGCTGGCAGCCGGGAACTGAAGGCGTTGAATGGTGGCGCGGGGGCATAGTGGCCCAGCCAGATAGCCGGTGGCAGTGTCCACTTCCACTGTCACCGCTCCGCCTTCGTCCGCCGCGGCCAGCTCTCCATAGGGCACCCCATCGAGAGCCAGCGAGGCAAAGGCTGCCCAGACCTTGGCCGGCCAGGTCCCCCCGGTGATCGGGTATGGGGTGGTAGGTGGCTCCATGGGGGTGGTGGCGTCGGCGAACCCCACCCAAACCGCCGCCGCCAGCTCCGGCGTATAACCGGCGAACCAGGCGTCGGCGTGATTCTGGGAGGTACCGGTCTTACCGGCCACCGGGCGGCCGATCTGTGCTGCCTGGCCGGTGCCGCGCTCGACCACCTCGCCAAGCACTCCGGTGACGGCGTCCGCTATTTCCCGATCGAATGCCAGACTCACCACCGGGACTGCTTCGTAGATGTTGACTGCGTCGAAGGTGTCGATGGACGTCACCAGAATGGGGGCCACGTTGATGCCGCCGGCGGCGAACGTCCCATAAGCCGAAGCCATCTCGAGAGGCGTGACCTCCTGGGCACCGAGGGCCACCGAGTGGAGCGCTTTGAGTTCGGACCTGATGCCCGCCGCCTTGGCCAGCGCCCTGACCCGGGCCGGAGACACCGCCTCCACCACCTGGGCGTAAACCGTATTGACCGACCACACTGTGGCCTCGAGCAACGACAGATCCGGGAAGGTCAGACGTTCGTAGTTGTCGACGGTCCACGGCCCCGAGTCGGTCTGGATGACGATGGTGCTGGGAGCCCGAAAGACCGCATCGAGGTCGATCCCTTGCTCGAGGGCTGCCGCCAGGACGAAGGGCTTGAATGCTGAGCCGGGTTGACGACGCCCCTGGGTGGCCAGGTTGAACCTCGCCACCGGGTCGGAGGGGTCGTAGAAATCCCGACCCCCGACCAGGGCGAGAACGTGCCCGGTGCGGGGATCCACCGCCGCCAAGGCCCCGCTCGGACCCCCGTCGCCGATGACCGCAGCCAACGCTTGTTCGGCAGCCTCTTGCACCCTCGGATCGAGGGTGGTGTGGATGCGGAGCCCGCCGGTGAAGAGCCGGTTGGCCCGATCGGTGGCGGTCTGACCCAGGGCGGGATCTTCCAGAAGCAGTCGCTTCACTTCCTCGGTGAAATAGGGGAATCGCGACTCGCCCGGTTGCTGGGGGGGGGCAAGTACGAGGGGCTCGGTGTCCGCCGTCTCGGCTTCGTCCAAACTCAGCCAGCTCAGCTCCACCATCTTGTTGAGAACCACTCGGCGCCGTTCGAGGGCGGCGGTGGGGGCGAGGAAGGGGTCGGTCGCCGAGGGAAGCTGGATCAAGCCAGCCAGGAGCGCACTCTCACCTACGGTGAGGGCCGACACGTCCTTTCCGAAATAGTGGGCGGCCGCCGTCCCCACTCCGTAGGCGCCATTGCCGAAATACACGGTGTTGAGATAGCGCTCGAGTATCTCCTCCTTGGCGAGGCCCTCCTCGAGGCGCAGGGCCAGGGCAGCCTCGGTGACCTTTCGTTGCGCCGTCACCTCACCAGTGAGGAGCACATTCTTCAAATACTGCTGGGTGATCGTCGACCCCCCCTGCACCACCCGGCCCGTCTCCAGATTCTCGATCAGCGAACGGGCGACGCCGCGGAGGTCGACGCCGGGGTGTGCCCAGAACCTTTCGTCCTCGATCGCCACCACTGCATCGGTCAATGCCTCAGGGACCTGGTCGATGGTGACGAGCGCCCGGTCCTCGCCGGCGTGCCACTGGGCGAGCACACTGCCGTCAGCGGCGTACACGACGGTGGTTAGGCCGTGTTCGCCGATCCCGGGGTCTTCGATTGGACTCAGGTTGCAGGCTGCAAGCCCCAGCACCAGGGTGGCCGCCAACCTTCCGCACCGCATCATGGTCACACCCTCCGCGCCCTCGGCAGGGTATCGGCAAAGGCACAGCTCACCGGGGATTGTGGGTTTAACCTGCCGGCTCCATGCCCCCCGTCCAAAGCCAGCTCGAGGTCTTGTTGCGGGGAGTCGACCAGGTGGTGCCGCGCGGGGAGCTGGCCACGCGGCTGGACTCGGGCCGGCCCTTACGTGTCAAGCTGGGGCTCGACCCCACCGCCCCGGCCGTGACCCTCGGTTGGGCGGTGGTTCTGCGCAAGCTTCGCCACTTCCAGGAGTTCGGCCACACGGCCGTCCTCATCGTCGGTGACTTCACCGCTCGGGTGGGGGATCCCAGCGGAAAGACCGAGACCCGCCGACGGCTTTCGGAAGCGGAGGTCCGCGGGTATGCCGAGTCACTTATCGATCAATTCTCAAAGGTGCTGCTGCCCGAGCCCCTTGAGATCCGCTACAACTCAGAGTGGCTGGCTCCGCTCGACATGGCCGAGGTACTCGAGCTGACTTCGAAGGTGACCGTCGCCCACCTCCTCGAACGGGGCGATTTCGCACTGCGATTCGAAGGACAGAAAGCCATTTCCTTGATGGAGTTCATGTACCCGCTCCTCCAAGGCATGGATTCGGTGGCGGTCGACGCCGACATCGAGCTGGGCGGAAGCGACCAGCTGTGGAACCTCATGATGGGTCGGGTGTTGATGGAGCGATACGGAAAGGTCGCCCAGGTGGCGATGACCATGCCGCTGCTGGTGGGCCTGGACGGGGAACAGAAGATGTCTCAATCCTTGGGCAACTACATCGCTGTCAAAGAGCCCCCCGAAGAGATGTTCGGAAAGGTGATGAGCCTCCCCGACCGGCTCATGGGCCAGTGGTTCCGCCTGGCCGCCGACCGGCCGGAAGAAGAGGTGGCGACGATCGAGAAGGGGCTTGCCGACGGCAGCCGGCATCCCGGAGAAACCAAACGTCTGCTGGCTCGCCAAGTAGTGAGCCTGTACTGGGGGGAGCAAGCCGCCAGCGCAGGGGAAGCGGCCTTCGACCGGGTATTCCGTGACGGCGAGATCCCAGAGGAGATAAAGGAGTGGCCGCTTCCGCCTGGAGACCCCATCCACCTCCCCACGCTGCTGCGGTCCGCCGGGCTCGTGGAATCTTCTTCGGAGGCGCGGCGTTTGATATCACAGGGCGCCGTCCGCTTGGGGGGAGAGCGGGTGTCCGAGGAGACCGAGACCCGAGCCAGACTGGCCGGAGCAGTGCTCTCCATCGGCAAGCGGCGGTTCCTGAGACTGCTTGACGCAAGTTGACCCTTTCGCAGTAGGGCGGCTATAGTTGCTGGTCCGGCGGGAAACCGACGGTGCTCAACGCTCCGGGTCACGATGCGCTACGGGCCGTGGCCGGCGAACAGGGGAAACCAGCGACGCTGGTCGCTCCGACACCAGGCCGACGGCACGGAGCTGCGACTTCAGGGCGGTGGGGATTGGGCTCCTTGACAACTAAACAGCGTGCCAAAAGCCAGTATGTGTACACGCTCGGACCGATTCCCAAATCGGTTCCGGGCACAATCGCAAGCTCTCGGGCGTATAGCCCGAGACCCCCGGAGACGGGTTTACCCGTCTCCACTTTGCGAACTCGAACACCGACAAGATTGATCGCCTCCCTTTGGGGTGGCGGCCATGACTGTACGTTGGAGAGTTTGATCCTGGCTCAGGACGAACGCTGGCGGCGTGCCTAATGCATGCAAGTCGAGCGACGAATCGGTGCGGGTAACCAAGCCGATTACGGAGCGGCGAACGGGTGAGTAACACGTGAGGAATCTGCCCCGAGGACCGGGATAGCCCAGGGAAACTTGGATTAATACCGGATACCCTCGCCGGATCACATGGTCTGACGAGGAAATGCCTTTACGCCTCGGGATGAACTCGCGGCCTATCAGCTAGTTGGTGAGGTAACGGCCCACCAAGGCTTCGACGGGTAGCTGGTCTGAGAGGACGATCAGCCACACTGGGACTGAGACACGGCCCAGACTCCTACGGGAGGCAGCAGCAGGGAATCTTGCGCAATGGGCGAAAGCCTGACGCAGCAACGCCGCGTGGGGGATGAAGGCCCTCGGGTTGTAAACCCCTTTCGGGAGGAACGAAATTGACGGTACCTCCAGAAGAAGCCCCGGCCAACTACGTGCCAGCAGCCGCGGTAATACGTAGGGGGCGAGCGTTGTCCGGATTTATTGGGCGTAAAGAGCTCGTAGGCGGCTCATCAAGTCGGCTGTGAAAGCCCGGGGCTCAACCCCGGGATTGCAGTCGATACTGTTGTGGCTAGGGTCCGGTAGAGGAGAACGGAATTCCCGGTGTAGCGGTGGAATGCGCAGATATCGGGAGGAACACCAGTAGCGAAGGCGGTTCTCTGGGCCGGTACCGACGCTGAGGAGCGAAAGCGTGGGGAGCAAACAGGATTAGATACCCTGGTAGTCCACGCCCTAAACGTTGGGCACTAGGTGTGGCGATCTGACCAATGATTGCCGTGCCGAAGCTAACGCATTAAGTGCCCCGCCTGGGAAGTACGGCCGCAAGGCTAAAACTCAAAGGAATTGACGGGTCCCCGCACAAGCGGCGGAGCATGCGGCTTAATTCGATGCGACCCGAAGAACCTTACCTGGCCTTGACATCATGGGAAAAGCCGTAGAAATACGGTGTGCGAAAGCGTCCATGACAGGTGGTGCATGGCTGTCGTCAGCTCGTGTCGTGAGATGTTGGGTTAAGTCCCGCAACGAGCGCAACCCTTGTCCTATGTTACCAGCGGGTAATGCCGGGGACTCATAGGAGACTGCCGGGGATAACTCGGAGGAAGGTGAGGATGACGTCAAGTCATCATGCCCCTTATGGCCAGGGCTGCACGCATGCTACAATGGCCGGTACAACGGGTTGCGATCCCGCGAGGGTGAGCTAATCCCTTAAAACCGGCCTCAGTTCGGATTGGAGTCTGCAACTCGACTCCATGAAGTCGGAGTCGCTAGTAATCGCGGATCAGCAATGCCGCGGTGAATGCGTTCTCGGGGATTGTACACACCGCCCGTCAAGTCACGAAAGTCGGCAACACCCGAAGTCAGTGGCCCAACCTTTTATTAGGAGGGAGCTGCCGAAGGTGGGGTCGGTGATTGGGACTAAGTCGTAACAAGGTAGCCGTACGGGAACGTGCGGCTGGATCACCTCCTTTCTAAGGAGCAAATCCGAGCGCTATAGCGCTCTATCGCTCTCAGTTGGTCACTGGTTATTCGATAATTCCTCAACATCTATGGTCAGCGGAGGCGGCGCAAGCCGCTGCGAGCGCAGAAGATGTAGGGGAACTGTTGGGCACGCTGTTTAGTTGTGAAGGAGTCCCAACCGGTCGACAACCGGTGCTTCTTCACAGGCACCTTGAGAATTGCATAGCGAGCACGTTGTCTTGGATTCTCGATTTCCAAGCTACCAAGGGTCAACGGTGGATGCCTTGGCGCTAGGAGCCTATGAAGGACGTAGCAGGCTGCGAAATGCCGCGGGGAGCTGTCAAGCAAGCGTCGATCCGCGGATGTCCGAATGGGGCAACCCGGCTGGAGTCATGTCCAGCCACTCCGGTCTGAACACATAGGACCGGCAGAGATAACCGGGGGAATTGAAACATCTCAGTACCCCGAGGAAAGAAAAGCAATAGCGACTCCCTGAGTAGCGGCGAGCGAAACGGGATGAGCCCAAACCAATACGGTGTGATAGCCCGGTGGCGTTGCCGTATTGGGGTTGTGGGACCCGCCTGACCACGCGCCGGCGTGGTCGAGAAGTTACCAAACCAGTCGTTAGTCAAACCCAACTGGAACGTTGGGCCGCAGCAGGTAACAGCCCTTTAGACGAAAACGACCTGGTCTTCTGGTGGGTATCCCAAGTATCACGGAGGATATTCCGTGTGAATCTGCGAGGACCACCTCGTAAGGCTAAGTACTACCTAGCGACCGATAGTGAACAAGTACCGTGAGGGAAAGGTGAAAAGCACCCCGGTGAGGGGAGTGAAATAGTACCTGAAACCGTTGACTTACAAGCAGTGGGAGGGAGCGCAAGCTCCTGACCGCCTGCCTTTCGAAGAATGAGCCGGCGAGTTTGCGATATGTGGCGAGGTTAAGGCGTTTGCCGTAGCCGGAGCGAAAGCGAGTCTGAATAGGGCGTCAAGTCGCATGTCCTGGACCCGAAGCCGAGTGATCTATCCATGGGCAGGGTGAAGCGAGGGTAAGACCTCGTGGAGGCCCGAACCCACCGCAGTTGAAAATGCGGGGGATGACCTGTGGATAGGGGTGAAAGGCCAATCAAACTCGGTAATAGCTGGTTCTCCCCGAAATGTCTTTAGGGACAGCGTTGCATGTTTCTCCATGGGGGTAGAGCACTGATTGAGCTAGGGGGCCTACAAGCTTACCGCTCTCAGTCAAACTCCGAATCCCATGGAGTGAAGTGTGGCAGTGAGTCTGCGTGGGATAAGCTTCGCAGACGAGAGGGAAACAACCCAGATCGCCAGCTAAGGCCCCTAAGTATGGGCTAAGTGGTAAACGATGTGGAGTTGCTCAAACAGCCAGGAGGTTGGCTTAGAAGCAGCCATCCTTGAAAGAGTGCGTAATAGCTCACTGGTCGAGTGATTCTGCGCGGAAAATGTAACGGGGCTTAAGCCCAGCGCCGAAGCTGCGGGATCCCGCAAGGGATCGGTAGGGGAGCGTCGAACAGCCCTTGAAGCGGCGGCGAAAGCCAGCCGTGGAGGCTGTTCGAGTGCGAATGCCGGCATGAGTAGCGAATGAGGAGTGCGAATCTCCTCCGCCGTTTGTCCAAGGTTTCCTGGGGAAGGCTCGTCCGCCCAGGGTTAGTCGGGACCTAAGGTGAGGTCGAGAGACGTAATCGATGGATAACGGGTTGATATTCCCGTACCGCTCTGCGCGCGCCAAGGCCCAATCCAGTGTGCTAAGGAAAGCCCTTCGGGGCCTACCGAACCCACTGGTAGTAGGCCAGCGATGGGGAAACGTGGAAGGGTAAGCGGACCCGGGCGTTGGTTGTACCCGGGGTAAGTGTGTAGGGTGAGGTCTAGGTAAATCCGGACCTCGTGAAGCCCGAGGCACGATGCCGAGCCGCTTAAGGCGAAGCCGCTGAACGCCCATGCCACCGAGAAAAGCCTCTAGCGAGTTCGCAGGGCGCCCGTACCATAAACCGACACAGGTGGACAGGTAGAGAATACCAAGGCGAGCGAGAGAACCGTGGTTAAGGAATTCGGCAAATTAGTCCCGTAACTTAGGGAGAAGGGACGCCCCGGTAGGGTGTAGGAGTTCGCCTCCGAAGCCCGACGGGGTCGCAGTGATCAGGCCCAGGCGACTGTTTACTAAAAACACAGCAGCGTGCTAAGTCGCAAGACGATGTATACGCTGTGACGCCTGCCCGGTGCTGGAAGGTTACGAGGAGAGGTTAGCTTCGGCGAAGCCTTGAATCTAAGCCCCAGTAAACGGCGGCGGTAACTATAACCGTCCTAAGGTTTAAAGAGGACGGCTCCTCAATTCAATGAGGAGGCGCTGCCCCTCCCGCTGGTGACAGCGGTGAGTGCAGCTGGCCATATGCTGGAAAACCCGGAGTATTCGTTCGGTACCGCGAATCTGTCACATCCAAGAGGGATACTTTCTTGGTGTGCGGTAGCAGTAACAATCCGACGACGGGTGGCGATAAGGACGCCACACCGGAAAACCAGCAGGAAAGACTCAGGTATGAAGGATGGATCACAGGGTTCGTGGATGGTGAGGGCTGTTTTAGCGTTCCCATCTTCCGGAACCCCACGACGGCTCTAGGGTGGCAAGTACGCCCGGAGTTCGCAGTTGTGCAAGGAGCATCTAGTCGGTTCGTACTCGACGATCTCGTTGAGTACTTCGGCTGCGGGAAGGTCTATCGCAATAGGCGACACGACAACCATCGTGAGGACCTTCATCGGTATTGCGTCCAGCGCATCGGTGATATACGAACGGTCATAGTGCCGTTCTTCCGAGAGCATACGCTCCGGACATCGAAGCGAAACAACTTCGAGAAGTTCGCGATGGTCGTCGACTGGATGAGCGAAGGGCGGCACCTGACCGTTGACGGTCTGGTTGCCATCGCAGAGCTCTCCCAAACGATGAACAATCGGAAGCCATCAGCATTCCTGAGAATCCTCAGAGACCATACGCCAGCCATCTTCTGAACTCGAGAAAGATGAAGAGATGGTCCGGACCTCACGGCGACGTGAGGAGGTCATGCGAAAGCATGGCCCGCCAGTCGAATGACTCGACTGGTCTAAGTAACAGATCCAGCGAAATTCCTTGTCGGGTAAGTACATAACTTGCCCAACTATGAAGGCGACTTCGTAGGTCATACCCGCTCATAACGGCGAAACCCCAACCATCTCGCGATGGTGGGTAATGCCGTGGGAAGTCCTCTGCTGCTGATCAATGATCAGTAGCATGACCCCGTAACGACTGATCCCTTCGAGGGTGAGGCGTCGGTTTCTGTCCCAGCTGATCTATACGATCATCCCTGCTGTGACAAATCTGCAACCGGTGCCATACGCGGGCTCTGACAAGGAGACTCATAAAGTGGAATCCGCAATTATCTACATGCGGCGACCAGTCATAAGCTCCTGAATCAGATGAAGGCATAGTCTGTCCCCCTGGAAACAGGGGATAAAGATGAAGTTCCGACCTGCACGAATGGCGTAACGATCTGGGCACTGTCTCAACCACGGACTCGGTGAAATTGCAGTGTGAGTAAAGATGCTCACTACCTGCGGCAGGACGGAAAGACCCCGGAACCTTTACTGTAGCTTGACATTGGAGTCTGGCGTGTGATGTGTAGGATAGGTGGGAGACTGCGAAGCAGGGGCGCTAGCCCTTGTGGAGTCAACGTTGAAATACCACCCTTCGCATGACGGGCTTCTAACTTCGGTCCGTAATCCGGATCAGGGACAGTGTCTGGCAGGCAGTTTCACTGGGGCGGTGGCCTCCTAAACGGTAACGGAGGCGCCCAAAGGTTCCCTCAGTCTGGTCGGCAATCAGACGTTGAGTGTAAATGCACAAGGGAGCTTGACTGCGAGACCTACAAGTCGAGCAGGGACGAAAGTCGGGATTAGTGATCCCATGGTGGCACGTGGGTGCGCCATGGCTCATCGGCTAAAAGGTACTCTGGGGATAACAGGCTAATCGCGCCCAAGAGTCCATATCGACGGCGCGGTTTGGCACCTCGATGTCGGCCCGTCGCATCCTGGGGCTGGAGCAGGTCCCAAGGGTCGGGCTGTTCGCCCGTTAAAGCGGCACGCGAGCTGGGTTTAGAACGTCGTGAGACAGTGAACTCCGTCCATTGCTGTCTTAAAATTCGGCCATTTGCTGGAACATCCGGAAGGATCTGACCGTACTTTCTCCGTGGTGTCACACCCAAGTCGTAGGGTGGAGAACCGTGGAAAGTGATAATCGAGTCAGTGAGCCGGACAATCAGCAGGGAAGGCTGGAGTCGTATCTGAGCGGATTCGCCGACGGGGAAGGAACCTTCTCGGTCGGGGCAACACGACGCCCTGACCTACTATTTGGTTTCCAACTCGTCCCCGAATTCCGCGTCAGCCAAAACGAAGAGCGCGCCTCCGTGCTACACGTCTTTCAGCGTGAACTCGGATGCGGGCGTATCGTGGAGAACCATCGGACCAGGGCGAACGATCGCTCACTGGTCTTGGTGGTGCGGAAACGGTTAGACCTTTTGACCAAGGTCATCCCGTTTTTCCGTCGCAACCCGTTGCTCTCCGAGAAGCGAAGAGATTTCGAGCAATTCGCAGAGGTCGTCGAGGCCCTCGGCCGCGGCGACCACATGACTCGGAACGGCTTCGAGCGGCTTGCGACCATCTCGTTCGGGATGAACGGAGGTGGTCGATACCGCAGAATTCGTCTTGATGAAGTACTGACTCCAGAACCCTCAGAGACTGTACGCCGGACACCCAAGGGGTGAAGATACAGTCCGAGCTGTGTGGCGACACACAGAGTCAGGCAGAAATGACCTGACCACCGGAAGACGACTTCTGGGAGTAACAACACTGTCGGTCCCTATCCGCCGCAGGCGCAGGAGATTTGAGAGGAGCTGTCCCTAGTACGAGAGGACCGGGATGGACGCACCCATGGTGTGCCAGTTGTTCTGCCAAGAGCACGGCTGGTTGGCTATGTGCGGACGGGATAAGCGCTGAAAGCATCTAAGTGCGAAGCCCACCTCAAGATGAGATCTCCCACGGGGTAACCCGGTAAGGCCCCTGATAGAAGATCAGGTACATAGGCCGGACGTGTAAGCGCAGCAATGCGTTCAGCCGACCGGTCCTAATCGGCCGAGGGCTTGGATTGAATTCAAAATGGCGTGCTCGCTATGGAGTGCTCGGGGTGCCGAGCCACTCATCGACTGAACCCGGTCTCATGACCGGTGTTCAGCCGGTGTGGTTAGAGTTGTCCGGTGGCGACAGCGGCGGGGAACCACCCGTTCCCATTCCGAACACGGAAGTGAAACCCGCCAGCGCCGATGGTACTTGGGGTGCAAACCCCTGGGAGAGTAGGACACTGCCGGACGCATTAGTACGTTCGAAGGCCGTCGACCACGACGGCCTTCGAACGCGTCGAGGGGAACTATGAGGGACAGATCTCCCAATCCACCACCCGGTCGCGACCGTCGTCGCGCCACGTCCGACCGTTCGCCGGCTGGTCGCCCCCGAGGTCCAATCACGGCCATAACCGGCGGCCGGCTCCCCAAATGGGTCCGGGACGAGATACTCCACTCCACCGGCAAGGACCGCCGCGAGCCGGCGATCAACCTTCTTGGGACGGCCGTCGTCGAGTTCGCCGAAGGGCGGTATCGGACCGCAGCACGCGCGCTCCGTGAGGCGAAGGAGCTCTCGCCCCGCGCCGCCACCATCCGTGAGTTGCTTGGCTTGTCGGAGTATGAGCTAGGTGACTGGGAGGAGGCTCTCCGGGAGCTACGCACGTTCCGGCGCCTCACGGGCGTCACCGACCATGTCGCCGTCGAGCTCGACTGCCTGCGGGCTCTGGGGCGGCCCCAGGAGGTCACCAAGGCTTGGGAGACGCTTCGACATCTGGACTTTGGCCCGGACGCCGATCGAGAGGCACGGGTCGTCTATGGGTCCTTCCTCCTAGACCAGAACGCGGCGGTGGCCGCCTGGGAGGTGGTGAAGCCTGGTCGCCTGGGGGCCAACCCGACGCCCGCCGACGTGCGCCTCTGGTTCGTGGCTTGCAAGGTCGCTCTGGCTGCCGGCAACCACAAGACCGCCGCCACGATATTCCGCGCTATCCGGAAGGCCGACCCAGGGCTTGCCGGCCTCGACGAGCTCGCCGACGCCATCGCCAAGGGCTCAACATGATTCCTCTCGACCCGATTCCTCTCGACCCGATTCCTGTCGCATCCTCCTGATACCTTCCGAAGAGGCAAACCCGCACCTCCCCGGAAAGGAAGAATCAGGTGGACCTCAACGTGGTGGTCCTCGCGGGACTGCTCGCCAGCCTTCCTGAACTGCTGACCCTCGAATCGGGCATGCGATGCGCCAAGATGTTGGTGGCGGTCAAGACCGAGAGTCCTCGCAAGCGACTAGACGTCTTACCGGTCGTGTGGTGGAACCCCCCCGAACAGTGGGCGCCGGCCTCATTCCAGAAGGGCCAACGAGTATTGGTCTCGGGTGCCCTGCAACGCCGATTCTGGGAGGCCTCCGAAGGTCGGCGCAGCCGGATCGAGATCATTGCCGAGACCGTTTCCCTTGGAGATTCCCCTCAGTCGGTTGCAGCGGGCGCCGAGACGGCCGGCGATTGACGGACGTTCATCTGGGGGGGGGTTGACAGTGGGTGTACATTCCGGATGGCCTCACCGTTCCCCCCCCCAACAGAGGTGCCATCGTGCCCTGGTTTTGGACCGACGAACTCGCCGAGCTGCTGACGAAATCTGGACTGGATGGAGCCGGCCTGGATGGTGACCGCGTTGGCGATTGGAGGACGGCTCCGGTGGGGGTTTGGCGAGAAGACCCAGATCCGCTCCAGGTGGCCAAATCGCTGTTGCTCGATCCTTCCCCCACAATGGTGGCGTGACGGCCCGAAAGTATGGGTTCCTGGCCACCCGCCGATGGATCGCCTTGGGGATCTCGATAGCGGCATTGTCGATCCTCTTTGTGAATCTGGGCTTCTGGCAACTGCGGCGCTGGGAAGAGCGGAAGGTCGACAACGCCGTCTTGGCCGCCCGAATGGCTGCAGCGCCCGTGTCCATCGAGGCGGCAGTCGCCGCCGCCGGAGAAGAGCTCGGAGGGCTGCGGTTCCGCCCGGCGGTAGCAGTCGGTCGATACGAACCGGCTAGCGCGGTGCGGGTACGGTCGCAGGTCTTCCGCGGTCTGGCCGGTTACCACGTTCTCACGCCGCTGGTCTTGGCCGATGGCAGGGCGGTGATAGTGAACCGGGGCTGGGTGACCCTGGAGACCGATCCGCTCAGCGTCCAGCCGGCGGAGGGCACGGTGGAAGTGCTCGGTCACATCCAGCTCAACCAGGCACCCGGCCCGTTTGGTCCCTACGACCCTCCGTCTGGGATTCTCACCGAGGTAGTCCGGGTCGACCTCGGGCGGCTGGCTCTGCAGATGCAATGGCCTCTGCTTCCCGTCTATCTGACCACGATCGCAACGGACGCCGCCCTACCGCAGCCGGTGCCGTTACCCGATATCACCGCGGAAGGCCCACACCTGAGCTATGCGATCCAGTGGTTCAGCTTCACCGCCGTAGCGCTAGGCGGGTTCTTCGCCTTGGTCCGAAAGTCGGGAAAAGGCCAAACCCGCAACAACCGAGACACCGGCTAGGCCTGTCAGTTCGGACGGATCCATCCGGATCTTGGCCGAACGCGAGCCTGCGCCGAGCACTACCCAAGACTTCTCGATTACCTGGGCGTCTATGTAGACGGGCACCGAGGGCGGCAGACCAAACGGAGTCACCCCTCCCACCATCATCCCGGTCACCGCCATGGTTTCCTCCGCCGAAGCGAAGGAGGCCTTCCGCGCGTCCATCAACCCGCACACCTTGTCGTTTACGTCGAGCTTGGTAGTAGCCAGCACCACGCAGGCCGCGAAACGACCAGCGGGACGTTTGGAGGCCACCAGGATTGTGTTGGCCGACCGATCGAGAGGGATGCCGTAGGCGGCGCAGAACGCCGCCGTGTCGGCCAGCGCCGGATCACATTCCATCACCTCGTAGGGCAGGCCGGAGCGGTCTAATGCGGCTATCACGGCTGGATCGGCCAACACGATCGGCGAGGTTAATAGGCCGGGTCGAGAGCCGAAAGTGTGCTTTCATCCTGGGATGGAGGGCTACGGACCGACGACATACGGAGAACGGTGGCATCAGATATACGACCAGCATTATCCGACGGCCGACCCGGACATGATCGATCGTCTCACCGAGTTTGCCGGGGACGGCAGCGTCTTGGAGCTGGCCATCGGTTCTGGCCGGGTGGCGCTGGCCCTGTTGGAGAGGGGCGTCGAGCTGACCGGCGTCGACATCTCCGAAGACATGGTCGCCCTGCTTCGGCGCCGGCCCGGTGGCGACCGGATCCCGGTGGTGATCGGGGACTTCGGGTCGGTTCCGGTGGAGGGCACCTTTCGGCTCATCTACCTGGTCTTCAACACCCTCTTTGCGCTGCTTACTCAGGAGGAGCAGATCCAGTGTTTCGAACGCGTCGCCGCTCGTCTGGAGCCGGGAGGCCGGTTCGTGGTCGAAGCGTTCGTCCCCGACCCCAACCGGTACGAGCGTGGTCAAAAGGTCTCGCTGATGGACATGGACCTCAACTCGGCTCATCTCGAGATCAGCCGGCACAACCGGGCGCTCCAGCGGGTCGACTCACAATCCGTCGAGATATCGGAGCGGGGCACGCGGCTGCATCCAGTGGCTATTCGCTACGCGTGGCCGTCGGAGATGGACTTGATGGGCAGGCTGGCTGGCCTGGAGTTGGAGGTCAGGTGGGGAGGTTGGGACCGGGCTTCGTTTGACGAGTTGAGCGAGCATCACATCAGCGTTTATCGCCTGTCCACCCCGTAGGTGGTCAAGGCCCGCATGTAGTTGGCCCGCTCGAACGCGCTCGGGTCGGGAACCGACTTCTCCGACAAACTCCCCTTGGCCTGTTCGAGAGACCGGTAGCCGCGCTCGGAGAACCACACGGCCAGCCCTTCTGCCACAGCGCGCAAGTGATCGGCACCTTGGCGGAGAAGAGCCGAAGCCATCATGGTGACGTCGGCGCCAGCCAGGATCAGCTTGACGGCGTCCTCGGCGGTATGAACACCACCGGTGGCCGCCAATGAGGTTTCGAGGCGACCCTTCAGTATGGCGATCCACCGCAGCGCCAACCGCAGCTCTACGGACGTAGACAGAACCAGGTTTGGGACCACGTCCAAGGTCTCGAGATCGATGTCCGGCTGGTAAAAGCGGTTGAACAGCACCAATCCATCCGCTCCAGCATCCACCAATCGGCGACCCATGTTGGCCACTGAGCTGAAGTAGGGCCCGATCTTGACCGCCAGCGGCAGATCAACCGCCTCTCTGGTCGCTTCGACGAGACTCAGATAGCCGTATTCGACCTCGGCGGCGCTCAGGCTCGCGTCGGCCGCCACCAGATAGATGTTGAGTTCGAGGGCGTCGGCGCCGGCGTTTTCGATAAGCCCCGCGTAACGGACCCAACCGCCGGTAGTCGTGCCATTGAGGCTCCCGATCACCGGGATCGACAGGGCCGTTTTGGCGGTACGGATCAGATCCAGGTATCGATCGGTGCCGGTGTTGTAACGGTCGGCCTCGGGAAGGTAGCCACCCGTTGCTTCGCCAAAAATCCCGGCTCCCAATTCGAGAGAAAGATGTATGCCCATCTGCTCGTTCTCGATCTGTTCCTCGAAAAGCGACGGAAGCACGACCGCCCCTGCTCCCGCTCGCTCCAGCGCCAGCAAGGAATCGAGGTGCCCGGTCAACGGAGACGCCGAGGCGACGACGGGTGACCGCAGGCGCATCCGGAGGTAGTGCGTGGACGTATCGAAGGTCATTCGTGCTCCTCGAAGGTGGCGGTTCGGTGAACGTTGACCATCTGCTCGTAAAGATGCCACCTGTCATCGATATCCCGCTGAGCCGCGTCCAGCAGGGTGCGGGCATGATCGGGAGCGGTCAGCTCGAGCATGCTGAACCGCGCCTCCTTTTCGGCGAATGTCTTGAAGGGAATACTGGGAGGACGGCTGTCGAGTTTGAGGGCCGCCGTCCCCACCGCCTCTGCGGCAGGGTTATACCGATATAGCGGCCAGTAACCGGAATCGGCAGCCTCTTTCTGGTGAGTCATCTGCGTGGCCATGTCGATGCCGTGAGCAATGCAGGGGCTATAGGCAATGACCAAGGACGGGCCCGGATGCGCGTCGGCCTCGGCCAGCGCCTTGACCGTCTGGGTCATGTTGGCGCCCATGGCGATCTGGGCTACGTACACGTTCCCGTAGGCCATGGCGATCATGCCGAGATCCTTCTTGGCCGTGGCCTTTCCGCCGCTGGAGAACTTGGCCACCGCGCCTCGCGGTGTCGCCTTGGAGGCCTGGCCGCCGGTGTTCGAATACACCTCGGTATCGAGCACCAAGATGTTCACGTCCTGCCCCGAGGCGAGCACGTGGTCGACGCCCCCAAACCCGATGTCATAGGCCCAACCATCGCCACCGACGATCCAGACCGTGGTCCGGACCAGGTTGTCGGCGAGTCCGAGCAGCGGTCCAGCGCCGGCATCCGACTCCAGCCGGCTCTTCAACTCGGAGACCCTCAGCCGCTGAGCGGCAACCTCCTCTTCGGTCGTCTGGGTCGCCCCGATTAGCTCGGCGCCGAGCGAGCCGATCCGGTTGCCTGCCTCCGCTAACAACCGGGTGGCGGCGGAGCGGCGGGCGTCGGCGCCCAAGCGCAACCCCAGCCCGAACTCGGCGTTGTCCTCGAAGAGGGAGTTCGACCACGCCGGCCCGCGGCCGGCGGCGTCGGTCGCCCAAGGTGTGGTGGGAAGGTTGCCGCCGTAGATCGATGAACACCCTGTGGCATTGGCTATAACCAGCCGGTCCCCGAACATTTGGGTGATGAGCTTCACATAAGGGGTCTCTCCGCACCCTTCGCAGGCCCCCGAGAATTCGAAGAGGGGATCGATCATCTGGCTGCCCTTGACGGTGTCGACCCGGATCAAGCGGCGATCCGGGTCCGGGATGGCCAGGAACGCTTCAAAGGCGACCCGCTCCGTTGCTAGATGGTCGAGTTTTCTTTCCATGTTGATCGATTTGTGTTTGACCTCCTCCTTGCTCTTGGCCGGGCAGATGTCCACGCAGACGCCGCAGCCGGTGCAGTCGTCGGGGGCTACCTGAATGGTGAGCAGATGATCGGGGAGTTCCTTGCCCGAGTACTCCTTGGTCTTCAGCTCGGCAGGCAGGCCGGTGAGAGAGCGCGGGAAGACCTTCATGCGGATGGCGGCATGAGGGCAGACCAGGGCACACCGGCCACAGTCGATGCAGATGGACGGATCCCAGATAGGGATCTCGTCGGCCAACGACCGCTTCTCCCAACGAGCCGTCCCGGTGGGAAAGGTTCCGTCGACCGGAAAGGCGCTGACAGGAAGAAGATCACCCTTCCCGGCCAAAAGGGGGGCGATGACTGTTTGCACGAAGTTCGGGGCCGAGGCCGGGATCAACGGCGCCGGGGGAGCGGCGTGCGGGTCGACAGCTCCCATCTCTACTCGGGTGAGGTTGATCAGGGCTTCGTCGACCGCTTGGTAGTTGCGGCGCAACACCGCCTCGCCGCGACGCCCATAAGCCGAGGCGATTCCCGACTTGATGGCTTCCAAGGCCTCCGCGATCGGCATCAGTTCGGAGAGTGCAAAGAAACAGGCCTGCATCACCGTGTTGATTCGCCCACCCAGGCCGGCTCGCCTGGCGATGGCGGCGGCGTCCACCGTATAGAGGGAGATGTCCCGGGCGACGATCTCCTGCTGCACCCTTTTGGGCAAGCGGTCCCACAGTTGGTCGGGAGCGAACGGTGCGTTGATGAGGAGGGTCGCACCGCGGGCGGCCACCTCCAGCACGTCGAGACGGTCCAACAGCTGCCATTGATGGCAGGCGGCGAATTGGGCCCTGCGGATCAGATACGTGGAAGAGATGGGTCGGGGAGAGAAGCGAAGATGGGAGACGGTGGTCGAACCCGACTTCTTGGAGTCGTAGACGAAGTAACCCTGGGCGTACTGCCCGGTGTGGTCGCCGATGATCTTCACGGTCTGCTTGTTGGCGCTGACCGTGCCGTCGCTACCCAATCCGTAGAAGACGGCTCGGTAGACATCGGCCGGCTCCTCCCACCGTTCCTCGTCGACTGGCAGGCTCAGCTTGGTCACATCGTCGTTGATGCCGACCGTGAATTGCCTGCGGGGCTCGCTCCGCCGTGCCTCTTCGAACACCGCCAGCACCATGGCCGGGGTGAATTCCTTCGAGCCAAGCCCGTACCTACCGCCTATGACTCGCGGCATTGGCCGGTCGGAACGTGCCAGAGCCATCACCACGTCTTGTAGGAGTGGTTCGCCGACGGCGCCCGGCTCCTTGCACCGATCGAGCACCGCTACGTTCTGGACCTCTGCCGGCAACGCGGCCAACAGGGCCTCGACGGCGAAGGGTCGGTAGAGGCGGACCGCCACCACACCTACCTTCTCTCCTTTCTCGAGGAGATGCTCCACCGCCTGACGGGCCGCACCTACTCCCGAGCCCATGAGCACCAACACTGTGTCGGCTTCAGCCGAGCCGAGGTAGTCGAACAACCGGTAATGCCGTCCCGTGGCGTCACCGAAATCGTCCATCACGTCCGAGACGATGCCGGGCAGATCGAGGTAGAAAGGATTGGCGGCCTCTCGGGCCTGAAAGAAGACATCCGGATTCTGGGAGGTACCCCGAACCGCTGGGCGATTCGGGTCAAGCGCGCGGGATCGATGGGCAGCGACCAGGGAGTCGGGAATCAGCCGCGCGGCCACCGACGGATCGATCGTCTCGATCCCGTTCACTTCGTGGGAGGTACGGAACCCGTCGAAGAAGTGGAGGAACGGTACGCGGCTCTTCAGGGTCGCCGCGTGCGCAACCAGCGCCAGGTCTTGGCACTCCTGAACGTCCGACGAGGCGAGCATGGCAAAACCGGTGGCACGTGCTGCCATGACGTCGGAGTGATCGCCGAAGATCGAAAGGGCATGAGTGGCGATGGCCCGCGCTGCGACGTGGATGACGGTGGGGGTGAGCTCTCCGGCGATCTTGTACATGTTGGGGATCATCAACAGCAGACCCTGGGAAGCCGTGAAAGTCGTGGAGAGAGCGCCGCTCTGGAGGGCCCCGTGGAGGGTGCCGGCAGCACCGGCTTCGCTCTGCATTTCGATCACCGTGGGTACGTCACCCCAGAGATTGGGGTGACCCGCCGCCGACCAGGCATCGGCCAGCTCGCCCATCGGTGAGGCCGGGGTGATGGGGTAAATGGCGATGACCTCACTGAGCTGGAAGGCGACGCGAGCAGCCGCTTCGTTCCCATCGACCATCAGCCTTGCCACGTCCACCATCGTTGGGCGTACGGGCCGGTCCAGGAAGGGTACGGAGTGCCCTTGTCCCGGGGGATTAGGTCCCGCCGTGCCGGAGCTCGGCGCTCGGCCGCGTCAGACGGCTAGCCGGCGCGTGTCGAGCGGATGAGCCGTCACCAGGAGTGCAACGCCGAGGACAGCCCAGAATGGCTCGCCGGTCATGAAACTGCCAGGGATCAGGCCCACTCCTTGACCGACCCAAACCAGCCCCAGGATCCCGGCCACAGCCGCCAGCACCAATCTCATTCCGCCCTCACGACTTCGGCACCGAACGCAGGGCAGCGATGCGGCGCTCGAGATAGGAGGAGAAGTAGCCCCGATAACGCTCCTGGAGGTCGGGCAAGAGCCAATCGTCGGCCAGCACCCGACTCCGGCAATGAACGGTGCCGCACCGGCAGTCAAACTCGTTGAGGGAAACAGCGTCCGACATGGCGTAGTCGTAGGTGATCTCCTCACCGGGCTCGATATTCCGCATCGCCACCAGCACGACGTTGCCACGCAACCCGGCGTTGGGGTCGCACGAATGGTTGACGAAGTCGGAGGGTTGGGGGACCTCGTTTCCGACCATGAACAGGTGATCGTCGATCTGGACGGTGTGGGGGATCAGGTGAGGTGGAACTGCCGGCAGGTCCTGCTCCGAGACGATCGACCCTACCCAGCCCAAGATGGCTTCGTCGCGCTCGATCGGTTCCAGCGCGTACATGCCGATTCCTTGGCCGGTAACAGTTGTCACCTTGGCCTTGGCGGTCATCCACGACTGCACGCGCGAAGAGTACCGAGGTGCTGACTCCTACCACCATGGGTAATAGGACTCTGGCCGCCACGGGCGCCCAGCGCGAGACATGAGCGCGAGGAAAGGGAACATCATGGCGAAGAGGTCGGAGACCCTGATGGCACCATCGACGGGGGCACCATCGACGGGGGCACCATCGACGGGGGCGAGGACGGCCCGGGTTCAGTCACGGGGTGCGGGGCTCACCATCACCCTCATCAGCCTGCTGGTCCTACTGGCGTTGGCGGCCCTGGGAGGCGGGCTGTCGATGATCATGGATCCCAGCGGGGCCGCCCTCGGGTTAGATGAAAACGTGGAATATCTGCCCCTCTTCGACGACTATCTGGTGCCTGGGGTCCTTTTGATCATTCTGCAAGGCCTGGTGCCGCTCCTTTTGGCGTTTGGTCTGACCACCGGCTTCCGGGTGCCGCTCCTCGGCTGGGCGGAAAGCTTGAGCGGATACCGCTGGCCCCTGATCGGGACCAACTTGCTGGGAGGGGGAGTGGTGGCGTGGATCGGCGTCCAGTTCTGGGCGTTTCCGGCGCCCGCCGTCGCCCAGTTCGTGATCCTGGCGATCGGAGTGGCGATCGTGGTGCTCGCCGCCATGCCATCGGTCCGAGAACGCTACCGGATCAAATGATCCAGAAGAGACCGGGTCACCGCCAGTCGATGCTCTGGACCTCGATCGGCTCGATGATCCCTTTGAGGCTGACCGAACGAGGTTCGGAGACCGGAAAGCGGATCGCGCCGGCCTCCTTGAGAACGGCGGCGGAGACGACGATCTCCTCCGCCTCGCCGACCCCCCCGACCCGGGCGGCGACGTGAACCCCCTGGCCGGCGTAGTCGTTGCCCTGTCGGGTCGCTTCGGCGGTGTGAAGGCCGACCCGAACCGAGACAGCAAAACCATGCTCGCGGCGATGGTCGGCCAAACGCCGCTGGATCGCCACCGCGCTTTCCACCGCGTCCCGGGCTTGATCGAAGGCGACGAAGAACCCGTCCCCGGTGTGCCTGACCTCCTCGCCTCCGTGGTGAGCGAGCGTGGCGCGAATGGTGCGGTCGTGCCAGTGAAGGAGTTCCTCCCAGGCGGCGTCGCCGATCAGACTCACCAAATCGGTGGAGGTGACGATGTCGGTGAACATGAAGGTCTTGGTCACCCGGCGCCGGTCGTCGTCGAGTTCCGATGCGTCTTCAGCCAAGAGTTCGCTCACCCGGCGTAAGTCGAGGGCGGCCCCCAGGCGCGAGAACGTGGAACGGGCCGCCCGCAGATCAAGGCGAGCAGCGGTCTCGCCACCAGCTGCCCGAACGAGCCCAAGCAACATCCGGGCCTTGGCGCTCTCGTAAGGCAGTTCGATCTCCTGCCACAGCCGCCAGGCCCGGTTCAGTGCATCCGCCGCCTCCAATAGCCGGCCCTCCTTATGGTGCACGGCCCCCCGAGCACTGAGGGCGGCGGCCTTCAAAGCTGCGCTCTCGTACTTGTTGGCGATCATCTCCAGTTCGTCGGTGGCCGCCCCGGCGGTGGCGAGATCTCCGGCCGCCAGAGCGATCTCAACCTGGGCGGGAAGGAGCCGGGTCCGGCTGAGGAGGTCCGCCGATCTTTCTCCATCGACCTCGGAGGCGGCCCCACCCGACAGGGCACTGGCGATTGATTTGGCGGCCTCATCGACCTCACCTCGTGCGAAGAGCAAAAGAGCCATACCGGGCTGCGGTTCTAGTCCGTACTCGTAGGCACGGTCGAACGCCTCTTCGGCCGCCGGAAGGTCGCCCATGTGCAGACGGACCTCGCCCACCTGATAATGAGCAGACCCCACGGCGTCCATGATGCGGAAACGCTCCAGCTCTTCGCAGGCATGCCGGGCCTCCTGCTCAGCTTCCGACCACGAGCCGCGCAGGGCCTTCAACTCTGCCCGATGAACCCGGCAAACCCCCGGATAACCTCCCACCGCCTCCCGGCGCATCCAGCGGTCGGCTTCGTCGGTCCACTCCCCGGCCCGCCGGTAATCGGCCAGGTTCCGACACATCGAGATGGTGTTGCAGTAGACGTCGCTCGCCGTCCTGATGTCTAATTCTCCCGACATGGCCGCAGCGGCGGCCTCATCGATGAGCGCCAACCCTTCTTTCCATTGCCCACGGTGGATCAGAGCCGAGCCCTTGAAGCTCAGGGCCATTGACTGAACGTCGGGGCTTTCCTGCCTCCGGCCGAGCTCCAGCGCACGGTCGGCGTGGGTGATCGCACCGTCCAGATCCCCCCCGAACATCGCCACCACACAATGAACAACCGCCAGCCATGCGTGCGCCACCGACTCCGGTTCGTCGGCGAGGAGCCGCTCGGCCCGGCCCAACCAGCCGGTGGCAACCGAAGCAGCCAGCCGCCGGAAAGCCAGGTACGCCAGCCGGAGAGCCACCAAAGCCGCGGCGGAAGGCTGGCGCGCTTCCAGATAACCGGCAAAGGCACGCTCTTGGGCCTCGACCGCATCATCGGGGTGGCCGCTCCACCAGGCCGCCCCGGCCAACAACTCAAGATCACTCGCCGAGAGGGCCTCCTTTCGGTCGGCTTTCGTGAATGCCTCCAGGGCCTCGTCCCAGGCGTGGCGCTCGAAGGCCTCCCGGCCCGAAACGAGCGTCTCGACCATGGCTGTACACCTCAGTCACTGGGGGATCTAGGACTCGCAGCCTACCCACGGTCAAAACGGGCGTCCACAAGCCCACCTGGGCCACCGCCCATAATCTTGGTTATGTCAAGTTGCTCGGGAAGTCAAGTTGTTCGGGAAGTCAATCAGCCCGCACGATCCTCGATCTCCCAGGAGTGGTCGAGTGAATGCCAGGCAATGCGTCGGGCTGCATAGGGAATTGGCCACCGCGCCCCTTCGCCGGGTCGGGCAAGAGCCGACAGCACGAAACGGCGCCCCGTCATCATGGCTTCAGCGTCCTGTGCCGGTCGGAAACGGACACCGATCTCCCGGGCGTAGGCCGCGTCGGACTCCCAGACGTGGGCGACGATCTTGCTCCGGTCCCTGCCACCACCTCGCGGACCTTTGCGGAGGGACTCGGGCGAAGCGGCCGCCACCTCGTCGAAGACAGCCCACGCCGCCTCGACCACGGACACCAACCGCCCGGCCTCCGACTTGGTCGGCGGTGTGTGATCGGCAGGGGTGACCACGCTCGGGACGCCGAAGTCGGTGCCGCTCCCCCCCTCAACCTGGTCGATGACCCGGAAGTCGAACTCAGTCGGAAATGTGCAACCGGCTCGTCTCGCCACCAGCGCATACCTCGCTCCATGCGCGGCCAACGCCTCTATCGCCGCCTCTGCAGTCTTGCCCGAGCGACACCAGCCGGGCCAGCCATACGAACAAGCGAACACCTTCTTGGCGCCACGCTCCAGATAGATGTTCTCCGGCACACCTCGAGTATCGCAGCGTCGACGCCCGCCGCTCCCCTACCCCGCGCTCCCCTACCCCGAGGTAGAGCCCGAGTCGGCGTCGATCATGAGTGGGCTCACGTCAACCGCCTCGAACGCCGAACCCGGCACCCGTCCGAGCTCATGGAGAGCATCGTTGCTCCAACGGGGATCGGGGGCCCCCGAGATGTACCAAGGCGCACCGTTGTCGGCCAGGATGATCCCGTACTCCTTCATGGCGATGAGGATCACCTGCACTTCGACTGGAAACCCCGACACGTCGAATGAGGCCTTGAGTCGAAACCGCTGACCCATGGGAGGGAGGTCGGCATTGGTCGAGGAGGAGGCGAAGTGGCGGGCCGGCCACACGTAGGCACGCTGAGTGGTCGGAGCGGTGAACCGGATGGCGTGGCTGATACGTCCAGACGCCACCTCGTCGTAGCGAACCAGCCCCGGATAGATCGGAAGTCCGGCGGCGTCGGCCGAGGTCCATCCGGCCGGTCGGAGCGCATTGGACGAAAGGTCGTAAACGGCGCTCGAGTCGGCGCTCCACGAGCCGTCGGCGTTGGGGAAGGCGCGGTACAGCTCGTAGAGCTTGCAGCCCCCGACCACCAGCACGTGCCGATCTCCATCTGCATCAGGTCCACCCTCGATCGGGGCGCCGCCCGGGATCGGATAGGGGCCGGGATCGGATTCGTCTCCGTAGGCCGTGACCCCCACCTTCACGAAGGGAATTCCGATGGGGGCTGTTGGAGCCCTCCGGCCACACCCCCGACCCGAAGTCCGCATGCATGTGTGCCGAGAAGCCGATCGAGCCAACGTAGGCGACAGAGCGCGTATGCACAGCCAACGCGTCCACTCGGTGACTCCAGACGTTGTCGACCGGCAAGACCCCGCAACGAGGCGGCGGAACCATGGGAGTGAGACCGTTGGCACGGGCGAGGAAGCTTGCCATCTGATCTCGCACCACCGGGTTAGCCGGACAGAAAAGGTTCGCCGCACAACCGAGAGTGATCCCAGCCGTTGCCAGCTTCTCGATGTCGGCCTCGAACGGTGAGAGGTCGTCATCGATGAAACGATCGACCCCCCCCTGGTTGGTGTAGCCGTATGCCCTGACAAGGAATGCCGCCATCTGCTCGCGGGTGACCCAGTCGTCCGGGCAATACCGATCGGTAGTACAACCGGTGGTGATACCGGCCGAGGCGATGCGATCGATGTCGGCCTCGAATATCGAGCCGTTGTCGTCGACGAATCGATCAGTG
>Ga0209751_10000446_pt1 | contig 44396 bp, 53 predicted proteins | sample RifCSP13_1_FD_184019 | JGI IMG/M metagenome (GOLD analysis project Ga0209751, IMG submission 184019) | Soil microbial communities from Rifle, Colorado - Rifle CSP2_sed 13_1 (SPAdes) (version 2) | ecosystem: Environmental > Terrestrial > Deep subsurface > Rock core/Sediment | place: Rifle...
CAGTGGGAAGGACTCTATCAGGACGCAATGGCGCGGCTGGAACAGACCCCGGCAAGCAAGGCCATTGTGTACCCGTTTGAGGATTACCGGGATGCCGAGGCCGCTCAGTCGGGGATTCAGCGCCGTGCTGAGCGCCGCTTCGGAGTCAACGCTATCCGGACCGGCACGCGCCGCGATCCGCCACGCCTGTGGGTCCAGCGCGGCCCGGCATGGGGCAAGCGCCTCGATCCTGAATTAGCCGCCCTGAATCGCGATATAGAGAAAGGATAAACCCATGAATAACGCCAACGGTCCACTCCATTCCGAACGCCCGACCCCCGCGCCGCTCCCTGACCCCGACGAAAATCTGTCGCTGTCGCAGTTAACGGAGAGAGATGCGCGCGATTTTGTACAGGATGTCACGCAGAAGTTGGAGGCGCTGCTGAACGCCCCCACGCCCCCGCTCGACACGCCCGCCGTGCCGCTCGGCGATCTGCTCGCCGAGGCCAAAGAGATGGCGCTGGCGGGAGTCGCTGCCCAGGCCGACGTGGATGCCATTCTGTCCGCCGGGCCCACACCGGAGCAGATCAGCGCGCAGATCAGCGCTGAAGAGTGCGCCTCCCCCTGCCTGCCGCCGTTTGCGGCGCTCCAGGCGTGGTGCGCCGCTCAGCCGCCACTGACGGCCTATGACCCCATGTGGCAGAGCAACCCCGACATCCACGCTATCATCGCGGCCCATCTGCGTGAGGACATCAAGGCACTGAGGGCCCAGGGTGCGGGTCTGGAGCAATGGAAAACCGTCGCCGAACGACGAGAACTGGAAATCAGCGCCGCTCGCGACGCGATTCAAAAGCTGGGCGGTAAGGGGTTTGGTCTGCACCTGGCCCAGGCCGTTCGCGATCTGGTATCTGCCCGCGACGAGGGGCTGGCCGCCATCAAAGAGGCGCTATCCGCCGAGGGTCATACTGGCAACCCGCTCGACGCGATTCGCGTCCTCCTGGCCGAGCGCACCGAATTGAAGGCTGACCGCGACCAGTGGAAGCGGCAGGCGGAGGCCAGCGCCGCCAGCTACCGCGCCCTGTCCAAGCGCGTCGAGAAGAGCGCGCATGACCAGACGGTGGAGGTCAAGCTGTGATGCCCCCAAAGGCTCCCGGCCAGTGCATGACTATCGGCTGCAACCACGACGCCGCGCCCGGCTACGACCTGTGCCCTGCCTGCCTGGGACGCAACGGCGGCGTCACCCGGCCTGAGATGCCCATCAGCATTGTGGCGACGGGCTACGACGGCAATCAGGACATCCCCGACTTCGCGGGCATCCTGGCGATGGACGACGGCCTGAGCCTGAGCGACGACCTGGTAGCGATCATCGTCAACGCGCTCAACACGGTCAGTACCTTGACCGAGCAGGTCGCCGAACAAGACCAGGTGATCCGCCGCCAGCAGGCGCAGCTGACCAGCCTGTGGACGCATGTGACGGAGCGCGCGGCGACGATTGAGGCCCTGCATCGCCAGTTGGCACTGGAGCAGTCGCGGGTGATCGGCCTGGAGGATCAGGTCAATGGCCTGGCGCACGAACTGGCGGGGCACTTCCTGGCGGGCTACGTCGTCGCCACGGAGCCGCGTGACACGAGTCCGCGCGCGGAGGGGTTGGTGTTCATGCGGGCGATCCGGAACCCGGACACCGGCCAAGAGGCGTTTTGGCTGTGGAAACGTTCGGCCCGAAATGGCAGAGGTTGTTAGTAGTTTTTGGCGGAGTTTCCCCGTGCGAGGTATAATCAAAGTCCAATTTCAAAACGATGCCCAGGCGTGCTTGGAACACCCTGGGCAACCCCGCCTATCGGAGAGGCAGAGCATGACCACTATATCAGGCATTCCCCATGATTTCAAGAAGTGCTCCAAATGCGGCGAGATCAAGCCGCTCAGTGAATTTGCCAGATGTGCCAAATCCCGCGATGGGTTGAAATCGGAGTGCAAGACGTGCCAAGCGGAACGCCGACGTCGATACTATGCCGAACACGCGGAGGAAGAGCGGGAACGCGCCCGCCGGTATCACGCCGAACACCCGGAGGAACGGCGGGAACGCGCTCACCAGTATCGGGCCGAACACGCGGAGGAATGGCGGGAATACCAGCGCCAGTATCGGGCTGAGCACCCGGAGGAAGTGCGGGAATACGACCGCCAGTATAAGGCCGAACACGCGGAGGAAGAGCGGGAACGCAAGCACGCCCGCCGCGCCCGCGAGATCTCTGCTCCCGGCACCCACACCGCCGCCGACCTCCGACTCCAAGCGCGCGCGCAGACCGACAAACGAGGGCGTCTGATCTGCTGGTGGTGCGGCCAACCTATTGAGGGACCATATCAAAAAGACCACCGGATACCGCTTGGTCGGGGCGGCAGCAATTGGCCGGAGAATATCGTCATCGTGCACGTAGAATGCAACCTGAGCAAGGGGACCAAATTGCCGGGCGAGTTCAATGGACGCTTACTCTAAAGGGGAGATGCCGTGAACGCGATTGTGCTAAATGTCGAAACCGATGATCCGCGCATCCTGGCCGCGCTCGTGCGACCTTGGGGCGCGGTCGTGATCGAGGATGAGGACGACACCTACGTTCGCGTGGGATTGGACACGTACCAGGTCTTCTGCTACAACGGTGAGGCGCGCCTGGTGGCCCTGGCGATTGCTTACCAGGGCCGCGGGCGCATCGTGAGCGAGTGCGCCATCGAAGACGACTGACCGTTAATACACTGGCGTCCATCGCCAGACCCATAAACGAAGCGGTGGAGGGCGCTTCCCCACCAAGAGACTCGCCCTCCACCTGACCCAAAGGAGTCCACCCAATGATATACCCGGTGATCCCGCAAGACAAGCGGGTGATCGTCCAGGTCCGGGCGCAGCGCTGCCTCGTGGCGCGCTATCGGCTCGTCGGCGCGCAGACCTTCGAGGTCCAGCCCGCCGCGAACTGGGAAGCCCTGGAACCTGACGCGCGCGCGGCGGTCGAGGAGCGGTTCGGAGCGATCACCGAAGACGATCAGTTCCCCTGCCCCGACGATCTGGCGGCGCGCGCCATCTGGCCCGATAATTAGGGCTGAGCAAGAGGAAGGAAAGCAATGGAGACTGACGACCTGAACGCGGCGCAGGCGCGCATTGGCGAGTTGGAGGCGGCGCTGCGCTTTTACGCTGACCCGGAAACGTACTCGGAATTTATCACACTGGACATCATGCCTATCGGGGATGATCTCGGAAGGCAAGCGCGGCAGGCGCTCGGACTGCCGGAGCCAGACTGGAATAGCAGCGATGCCCTGGCCGAGACCGCGCTAGAGGATGAGTAATCCCAGTCCCACTGTCTCGTTAATCGAGCCAACCCCGCCTCGCGCGGGGTTTTGTTTTCTGGCAAATGTGATAGTCCGCTCACCCGGAACCGGCGCATCCTCCCATCTCAAGTTACGTAAGATGTAGTAGGATGTCATCAACGATAAACCAGGGGCGACACGCCCCAGAACGGGAGATTCTCCGATGCTAGACACCGACACACTCGACACGCTCAACGCCAAAGAGCGCCAGGCGCTGGCCGCCCTCAACGCCACGCTGATCGAGCGCGCCAACGCCCTCGTGCGCGACCTGGACGACGCCGGGCGCGCCGCCGGACTCGACGGCGACCTGGTGCTCGATCACATCACCGGCTGGCTGCAGGTGACGCTGGATTACGCCCACCGGCGCGCGACCTGGTTCGATGCCCACCGGCACGACGCAGACGAGCCGCCGCTCGCGCCCCTGCGCGACCGCGCCGACGTGTTCTTCAAGCCCGCCGCGCGCAAGCCCGGCCTGCGCTTCGAGCGCGTCACCATCGAGCGCCCGGATCGGGAGCGCGAGCATCGCCACACGTACTGCCTGTCGCGCCTGACCCCGGCCAGCCGCGCGCGCCTGCTGCGCTGCTACGACCACTACGAGTGGCCGACGCGCCAGACGACCCCCTCGGGCTGGATCGGCCTCAGTACCCGGTAACACCGAGAGCAAGTGGCCCGCTTCTCGAAGCGGGCCACTGGTTACATTCCGCTCACAAATGACCGGCTGGTCCGCTCCTCCAAAGTTACGTAACCTGTCGTAACATGTAGTCACGATACGAGAGGGGCGCACCGCCCCCACAGAGAAAAGGAGCACCGAAATGGACGACCAGAAACGCACTGAGGTTTTCGACTACCTGGATGACCTGCGCGAGTCGGGAGCCACCAACATGTACGGAGCTAGGCCGTACCTGATGGACGAATTCGGGTTCGACCAGCAAGAGGCCACACAGTGGCTGGCGGAGTGGATGCGGACCTTTAGCGAGCGCCATCCCCGGCCAGACCGCACCGAAGACGACGAGGAATAGGAAGCGCCGCCCTGGGGGACGGCGCAAGCGGTGGGGCCGGTTGAGCGGCCCCACCGCCATATAGAAAGGATACCACAATGACCACCCCATACGCTACACTCACCCGCAAACAAATCCTGGACCTGCTGAGCGTCGCCGGAGTCTGGCACGACGCCCTCACCTGCCACCGCGACGGCAGCTTCACCCTCCGCTGCGGCTACCACCACAGCCCGGTGCGCGCCGAGGCCAACATCGCCACGCTGACGCGCAACACGAAAGCGATCATCGTCCGCGAGCGCTACAGGACCTACCACAAGCGGGATGTGTACATCGAAGTCCGCTTTGCCTTCGAGAACCAGTAGCGGAACCATTCAGGGGCGCGGCAGCGAGTCGCGCCCCCTACTATAGAGAGGAGGAGCCAATGCCACGCGAGAATATTACCCGCGTCAGCGTCGACCTGACCCTGGATCAGCGCGAGGCGCTCGACCGGATGATCGACCGCATGAGCGCCGAGGTCAGCCAGGCGGCGGGGATTCCGATCCGGTTCGGCGTGCGCGAGTTCATCCACGTGCTGCTGAAACGCCACGCTGAGGCGGTGGAGATCGCCTGGCCGGAGAATTACCCGATGCCGGGCGGCTGGCGGGGCGGGCCGAAGGAGGACTGAGGCGGACAAGGAAAAGGACCGCCGAAAAGCGGTCCTCGCATTTGAGTTCAGGATGGGGAAGAGATGCTCTAGGGTAAGCGGGATTTGGGCCAGGAGCATACCTAACTCAAATGCTGACCTCATTATACACCGATCCGCAACACGGCGCTGACCAAAGACCGAAACCGTTGGCAGCGAATGCGCAAGCCGGACGCGCACCCCGTTTCGGTTTGTGATATGCTGATAAGCGAACTGTGGGCTGGTGCGCACAGAAGGGAAACCGCCGTGAGCAATACGCTTTTCTATGGTGACAACCTGGATATTCTGCGCGATCCTGGTTACTTCCCAGGCGAGTCTGTGGACCTGATCTACCTCGATCCGCCGTTCAACAGCAACCGCAGCTATAACGTGCTGTTCAAAGATGAGGGCGGGCAGGACAGCGAAGCGCAGATTACCGTTTTTGAGGATACCTGGCACTGGGGCGACGTGGCAGAACAAACCTACTATGAGTTGGCGATGCAGGCCCCGCCCCGCGTTTCGACGGCGATTGAGGCCCTGCGCGCGCTGATCGGCACGAACCAGATGATGGCCTATCTGGTCATGATGGCTGCGCGGCTGGTGGAGCTGCACCGCGTTTTGAAGCCGACAGGGAGCCTATACCTGCACTGCGACCCGACGGCCAGCCATTATTTGAAAATCGTCCTGGATACGATTTTTGGGCCTGAGAATTTTCGGAATGAGATCATCTGGAAGAGAACTACAGGTCGTAGCCACACTAACCAGGAAAGCAAGCGTTGGGGAGAGATGACCGACATCTTGCTTTTTTATTCACGTAGCCAGGAAACTCCGCTAAAGATGGTCTATCGCCCTAACGACCCTGAATACATCAAACAGCATTTTCGGCATAAAGACCCCGATGGAAGAATATACCGTATTGACAACTTGGCAAGCCCATCACCGAGACCTAATTTAATGTATGAATATAAAGGCTACAAGCCGCCAGCGAAAGGATGGGCTATTTCGCGAGAGAAAATGGAACAGTGGGATCGAGAAGGGCGACTATACTTCCCCAAATCGAAAGAGAGCAGAATACAGCGAAAGAGATATTTAGATGAGTTACTTGGCGAGACTGTTCAAAATCTATGGGATGATATTCCAGCGATTGGTTCCCAGGCTGCCGAACGCCTCAACTACCCCACCCAAAAACCCCTCTCCCTTCTCGAACGTATTATTGAGGCGAGCAGCAGTCCGGGCGACATCGTATTAGACCCGTTCTGCGGCTGCGGAACGGCTATCGCCGCCGCCCACACCCTGGACCGCCACTGGATCGGGATCGACATCACGCATTTGAGCGTCGCGCTGATGAAATACCGCCTGCGCGACATGTTCGACCTCAAGCCCTACGTCGATTATGACGTGATCGGTGAACCGGCAGACGTGCCCGGCGCGCAGCAGTTGGCCCACGAGGACCGCTTCCAGTTCCAGTTCTGGGCGCTGTCGCTGGTTCAGGCGCGGCCATTGGGCGGCGAGGTCGGCAGCCGGGAAGGGAAGCGCGGCAAGGATCGCGGGATTGATGGGGTGATCACCTTCGCTGACGACAACACTGGCAAAATGAAACGGGTGATCGTTCAGGTCAAGTCAGGACACGTCAAGAGCGGAGACGTGCGCGATCTGGTGGGCACAATGGAGCGGGAAAAGGCCGCCATGGGAGTCTTTATCACCCTCGAAGCGCCAAGCCGCGACATGAACACCGAAGCCGTCAGCGCCGGATACTACCACTCGCCCACCTGGAGCCGCGACTATCCCCGCGTCCAGATTTTGACCATTGAAGACCTGTTGGACGGCAGAGAGATCAACATGCCGCCTGCGCAAGGCACGTTCAAACGGGCGGGGCGAGTCACTAAAGGGCCGGAAACGGGTCAACTCGGACTGTTTGACGAGGGAGAAGAACAGGACGGATAGGGCTGCGCAAAAGTAGGGGGCCGCGCCGCTTTCAAGGGTCGCCTGCGGGACAAGGTCAACAAGGGGGTTGACGCATGTCAGACTGGCTCAGACGGCGCGCCGGGAAGCGCGAGTCAGAGCGCATGAGCACGCGGACCTGCACGGCGATTGTGATTCTCTACTGGCTGGTGCTGCTGGTGATCGTGCTGATTGCGGACGGGGCGATTTGGCGCTGGCTATTCTGATCGTCCTGGGATGACGGTTAGTTCCAGCCTTCCAACTGGATGAACTCATGAAAACCGCACTTCTCGGTTGGGCAAACGACGCTGGGCTGCACCATGCCCTCAGCGTCGATCTCGTGATCGATCAGCACTGCTGTCTTTCCGCATTTCGGGCACGTAAACGAGGCGCTGCGGCCACCGGTGGAGAGTGTGAGGCCCTTCCATGTACCGGGCGCATACTCGTTATTCTGAGGGTAGCTGCGCGCGGTCATGACTGCCTCCACGCCTGGATAAACGCCCGCGCCGCTTCTGCCATCCGCCCGTTCATGCTATATCCGAACCACTGGCCCGCCGTCCACCAGGCTGTCATCTCGATAAACGTGTCCTGCGCGAGCGCCAGGTGGAACTCGACAAAATCGCTCAGGTCGAACTCGCCGCCTGCGCCGGTGCCGACCTCGGTGGCGCAAAACGGAATGTTGGCGTAGCGCCGGTCGACGGCCATCATCCAGCGGCGGATCAGCCGGTGCCGGAAGCCGAGCCAGATGCCGCTGTCCACGACGCGGACCCCCGGCGTCACCGCATAAGCGTGATACCCGAAGCACGCGCCTGTCTCCAGGATAGCGTCCAGCACGGGACCGATGCGCGCGATCTCGTCCTGGTTCCAATACCCCGGCCCTTGCGTGGGAAAAATGAGATGCAGCCCGGCGGCATGAGCGCGAGTCAGCAACCGCACGCCGTAGACGTTGAACCACGCCAGGTCCTCTTGATACGGGCATTCATTGTCGGCTTCGAGGTAGGTGGTGCCCAGGCCCCGCGACAGCGCGATCAGAAAGTCCGCGCGCCGATCCGCTTCCTTAACCGGGTCCTTCGTCATGTCCGCGCAGTCGCCATACGACCAGGGGCGATAGTACCCCAGACCGCCGCGCGCCTGGGCCTCGCGCCACGCCATGTCCTCAACCGACTTGACCGCCGGGCATATCTCCCCGCCGACCAGCGCGTCGAGCGCCAGCCTCAGATCAGGCAGATCGACGCCCGGCGTCTTGGTGTGAAATCCGACGCAGAGGCTGTAGGCCACCGCGTCGGGCGGTATCTCCAGCCACGTCGGCCAGCCGGGAACCTCCTGCGGCGAGCAAAACTCGGCATAATCGGAGAGCGCTCGCGCCCACCAGCGGCCCCACAGCGCGTCGTAGAACGCGATCCAGCGCGGCGGCTGCCCGTTGGGGGAGAGGCGCGCCCAGACGTAAGTCTGCCGGTCGGGATCACCTGGTACCGGCGGCTCCTCATAGGCCGCGAAGACCTGCACCTCGGTATTATACGCCAGAGCGTAAGGCGGTATGGCACTCAGCGGGTAGCCGGTGCCGGGCCCGGTCCGCACGCGGATGTTCTGAACGTCCCCCGATCCGGTCAGCAGGCGGCAGCCTGGCCCTGGAATCAGCGTTGGCAGCGGAATCACGGTCGGGACCGGGGTGGTCTCCTGGGTCGGAGTCGCGTCCGGCGGAACGGGAGTGATCGTCGGCGAGGGCATCGTCGTCGCGGTTGTTACCGGCGGCGGGCTGGCCGTCGCTGTGGACGACGGCGTTGGCGTGTCCGTCGCTGTCTGAAGAGTAGGAGCAAGAGTCCAGGTGACATAGCGGGCTTCCCCTTCGCAGCGTCCTGTCGCTTCGTCGCATTCCCATGTGAATGCGACGTTGCCGCAGGCGGCCAGGAGGATCGCCAATGCGACCATCATGATGAGCAAGACAAGAGGCGGTGTTTTCACCCGATGCGGTTCTCCTTAGACGACACTATGTTCAATCTCGAATTCTTCTTGCTCAGCGCCATCCGGGCCTGTAGTGATGAACTGGATACCCCATTTGCCGCCTATCGGGAAGTACAAGTCAACGTAGTAGATTCCCGTGTCCGCTTTCTTCAATGGCGTATCAGTCGGATAGGTATAGGTCACGGTAGCCGCATAAGGCGCTTTATACTTAAACTGGATCGTGGTCGGATCGACAATCGTTCCTGCCGAATTGCGCACCTCACAGACCAGATGCCGCGTTACTCCCCACGCAAATTTACTCATAGTTCGTCCCCTGTGATGGTAATTTGCGCAGTCAGTTCGGATGTCAAGGTGAGAATGGGAATGTCGCTTGACGTGATGGAGAGAACCGCCAGCGGTGTGTTCATAATCGTAAGGGAGGCATAGTCCTCTGCGCCCGCGTCACCCGATTTCGGGCTGAACGATTGCGGCTTCGCGGGAATGCTGAATACGCCTAGTGTCGAGACGGCCATAGGCTCACACGATAATGAATGTATCGCCCGCGATGGGCGCTTCGGTCACGGCGACAAAGACCAGCTTCTTCGACGCGCCCACGTAATCCGTGATGGCCGTCGCCTGCCGCAGCAGCGCGCCACCGGTCCAGATCAGCGTCCGCCCGTTGTAGTGATCGTCCGTCGCTTCGGTCAGGTCCGTCGTCATCTCCATCGTGGAGAGCGTCCCTGTGACCGCCGCCCCGGTTTCCATCGAGAGCGCGCCGAGTTCGAGCTTGTCCGCGGCGGGGGCGCTGCCGGAGATCGCGACAGCATCCGAATTCATGCGACCACCCACTAGGGCCGTAGGCAATCGGGTTTGAATATCATCCAGGTCCGCTTGCGCGGTGCTGAGCGCCGCCGCTGTTGCCAGGCCACTCTGAATCTCGGTCACGGCGTCCGCCGCCAGTCCCGCTGCGTTCAGGCCCATCAGATCGCCCGGAGCCGCGCGCGTCGAGGTCGCTACGTCCGCATTATCCAGCTTCGCCGCCCGTGCCCCGGTATAATCGGCGTTGCTCACTGCGGTGGCCGCCAGCGCCGCGCCGTTCGTGCCGCGCTCCGTCTGGCGAATCTCAGTATAGAAGCTGCGCCCAGTGGCATCTGTCACCTCAAAGTCATTTGTTGCGACGGTGATTTTCTGCCCCTTGAACGTGATGCGGATGCTATCGCCCTCGGCGTAACCCGTCCCAACATCGAACACCTCATCGAAGTACACCAGTCCGGCAGCTTCCGAACAGGCGGCGTCGGTCACAATGGCCGTCCAGGACGTTGCGCCAATCGCCTTGCGGTCAATGCTGATGGTGCCAGGCGTAATCTCTGCTGTCGTGGGCAGATCGTCTATGGCATTGGTCAACATCAGGCCCAAGCGCCAGGACGCGGTATTGGCGAGGTCGATGGAAATGGGAATGTTCGGAACGACATTTAGGATGTCAGTGATTGAACCGCCACCCCCCGTTATCCAGGCCACATCGCCGCGATCCCGGATGGCTTGCAGACTGTCTGTGGCGCGGTCATAAACCGCCGCGCCATCGTCCATCATCTGATCGAGATAGGTGCCTGCCGGGATCGCCGGAATGCCCGTTGCTGTTCCCGCGATATGGTCGAGGTTGTGAACCACCAGCGCATCGTCCACTTCGCTTTCTACCTGAGCGTCCCAGGCTGCATTCCAGGGCACGGCAGTCAGACCCGCTCCCGCTACGCCGATGTCATCCGTCTGCCCCCCGATAGTTTGCAACTGCCCGCCCGTGGCCGCGACCTTCGTGCCATCCACGCCCAGCGCGTCGCGGATTTGATTGCGCTCTCCCGCGCTCCAATCCGTAGCCCCCGCGCCCGGCGCTTCTAGCGCTGCCGACCGCAGGATGATATAGGTATGGCCTGCCGCCACCGCCTGCGTGAATGCGCTGGCGACGGTGAGCGTGTCTGTCGCCGGGTCAAACGCCGAGATGCGCCGCGCCTGCCCGACCGCCGGTCCGCTCGTCATGACCACAATCGACCCGGCCCAGTAGTCCGTGTCCGCTTCAGTACGCTCGGCGTCTACGATGGTCGTGGTCGAGCCGGAATCCGCCGTGCCGCTGGCCGCCTTGATAATCTTATCCGCCGCATCCTGCGCCAGCGCGTCGGCGTCAATCGCGCCGGTGGCAATCCCCGCTGCCGTGATCGCGTTCGCCGCGACTGCGCCCACACTGCTATCCATCCTGCCGCCCACCAATGCAGCGGGCAGACGGGTTTGAATATCGTCGGTATCAGACTGGACCGTCGCGAGCGCAGCGCTAGTCGCCAGCCCGCTTTGAATCTCCGTCACGGTATCGGCGGCTAATGCTGCCGCTGTCATCACGTCGGCTGCCATCGCGCCCACACTAGCGTCGATCCGCCCTGACACCAGCGCCGCAGGAATCCGGGTCTGGAGATTGTCCGTATCGGCCTGGACCGCAGCCACGTCCGCGCTCACGCTTGCCCCCCCCGGAGCGCCCAACCGCGCAAAGCTGTCACCCGTTTGCGGCGTGTTGCCGGTATAGGTGGTCAGGGTATCGGTCAACACGACGCCCTGCACTTTATTGGTGGCTGGATCGTAGCCCTCGTCCGCAAAGTCTTTGAGGTCGGTCGCCGATTGCGCTGCCCCGCCGAGGTGAGTCACGTCTACCTCTGGCACGCCCGCGACAGTCGGCGTCGCCGCCGCCGTGCCCAGCCAGTGGGTCACATCCACTTCCGGCACACCTGCTACTGTAGGCGCGGCGACTGCCGACCCATTCCACTGCGCGACGTTCACGGCCTGATTTGCGGTGATCTCTGCGCCCCCCGTAGCATCCACGTCGATGCCGCGCCCACTCACGACCGGGAAGGCCAGATCGTCGACCTGCCGCACCGACGTGGCAATGTCGATGATCAGATCGCACCATTCCGCGCCTGCCGCGTCCGCAAAAATAATCGAGATGCGATCCCCGTTCATTTCGCCCGCCGACAGCGCCACCTTGACGCGCTTGGTAAAATCGGCGTCCACGACCGGCAGCGTTGCCAGGTTGTTCGGTGCGCCGTCATCAATCGCTACCTTGACATCGTCCGCCGCCAGCGTGGGGCTGACCTGCAAGATTTTGGTGTTCGCTTGCGACACGAGGCCGACGTAAAAGGTGAACGCGGTGTTTTTCTTCGGCGGCGAGCTTGGCATCTTATCCTCCCGACACGATCACCATATCGGTATCTAAAACCAGTTTGGTCGCCCGATTGTCTGTCACCGGATTGCTGATGGTGATGCTGGGCACCACATCCATCGTCACCGCCCAATCGGGGCTGGTGAAGCGGAAGTCGATCACGTCCCCATCCGCCAGATCGGTCTGCACGAACCGCAATCCGCATTCGGTCTCGCTGCATCCTGACGCCGCAATGTCATTTTGAACGCCCCCTGAAAGGCCATCTTCCGTGCACCCGTCACCGCTGCTCTCGAAGGTCCCTATGCCGCTCAGCCGCTTGGTGGCATCCTGCCCGTTGGTGAAGGCGACGGCGGCGACGGCTCTCACATTCGCCGACGACGTGGTGATCGCCGTCCACGCCCCCGCGTTCTTCCGGTACTCAAACTGGGCATCCGTGTTGCCTGCTGCCGTGCCGCCCTTCTCCTGCTCGTTGAAGCGCAGCAGGAATACCGCCCAGGCCCACGTATGGCTGGGGTTGACATCCTCGGCGGCGTACCAGCCATGCGTGCTCTCGGCCAGTTCGTCCACGCCAAAACGGAAATGATCGCCACGCAGATCGACGGCCATTTACAATCCCCTTCTTTAGACTGTCGGCACGATCCAATCCATCAGGTTGCCGAAGTTGGTATCGGCGGCCAGTTCCGATACGGCTCCGGCCACCAGGTTGTACAGCTCGTCCCCTTTGCCCGCCATCACGCCGAATTGCGTCTCGATGTTGGTGTACGTCACCCCATCCGTCATGTTATCCATCAGGTCTTTGATCGCGGCGAGCCTGGCCTGGTTGTCACGCAGCGCTTCGACCACGCGCAGGAGATCGGCCCCCTGCTGTTTGCTGCGATCCACGGTGATGTAATTGACTGGCATTGACGTGTCTCCTGTGTGTGTTGTTTATTCGACTGTTATCCGATGTTGTTCTCCGGCGCGGTTTCGCCCTTCGGTAATCCTTCCGTTGGGGGCACGCCGTCGGTCAGCGCGGCAACTTCCATGATCGCCGTCCGCAGGGCCGTCAGAACTGCCGGGTGAGAAAACAGCGCCTTGACCAGCGTGTCACTATCCTCATCAATAAGCGTTCCCGCTGCCTCGATCAACTGGTGTGCGGGACTCAACGCCGGACCGTAGGGGGCCAGCGCGACATCTGCGCGGGTCACGAGGGCGCGGGCGAGCGGGTCCAGTAGCGCCGCCACGTCGCCGAGCTTCTTGCCGAAATAGGCGAAGACGGACAGCGCGGCGATGCCGAGCAGTCCCAGGACCAGGATGATCAACTCAGTTTGGTTCATGACTTCCTTCCTGTTCGCTGTTTGGTTTTGTGTCCGGCGCGGGCGCAACGCTCTCGCCCGGCTCCTGCCGGTCCTGCAATTGAACGCGCAGGGTTTCGACCATGCGCGAGAGGTTATCAATCTGCGCGGTGCTGCGCTTCTGATACGTGTCAAATTCCGCCTTGAGCATGGCGCGCATCGAGGGAGTCAGGTGTTCGCCCTGCGCCTCAATCTTTTCAATAATCGCCCTGCTGACCCGCTCAAAGCCATGCTCGACCGACTGGCGCAGGTCGGTGATTAGCGGTTCGATGCCCGCGCGCGTATCGGTCGGGATTTTGGATAAGTCCGGTTTGATCAGGCGCGCGGTTTCCGCCGGGATGGTCTTGAGGTCAGTATGGAGGGCGTCCTGCCAGCGCACGCGCGCTTCCGTCACCGCCGCCATCCGCGCGTCCGTCTGGGTCATGTAGTCATTGAGGGTCTTGACGTGCGTTGTCAGACCCGTCACGGCAACGGTCAGCGCCGTCGTGTTGGCGTTGTCGAGTTCCATCTTGCCGCTGATCGCGGTCAGCGCCGCCACCATTTCGCGCTGCACTTTATGGCCCGTTGCCCCATTTGAGATAATGCCCAGGAGCACGGGGCGCAGAATATAGGAGATGAGCACTAACCCGCCCATCAGCCCGATGTCGCCCCAATTGATGCTCCGAATGATGTCGTCAATCATGAGTCCCCGTCCTTTACGGGGGGTCTATGGTAGAATGATGATAGCCGCCTGCGGCGGCGCGAGACCCCTTCGCGCGCGCGGGCGGTGTTCGTTACTCCAGCCTCATCATCGTCTTGAACAGTTGTGCCATCTCGAACCCCAGATCACTAACTATCGCGAGAATTAGATCATTCTCCGTCTTCCCCGCCGGGGCGTCCACAATCGCGGTCATTGCCGCCGCCGCATAGTCCAACAGAAGGAGCCGGTCCCGCATTGCCTTGACCCGCGCACGTTGCTGGTCGTCGCTGAGACCCGTCGCCGTCTGGACCGCGTTCGCCAGAAAGCGCGTGGTGTTGGCCGGATCGAGCGCCGCCAGCGCGCCCGCTATGGGTCCGAAGCCAAGCGTGGTGTAGATATGCTCATGTAGAACTTTTAACTTGGCGGCGGTTGACCACACGCGCCAGAAAATGGCCTTGCGTCCCCACGCCAACGGGAGACGCGCATCGCTCAGGGTATAGAGTTGGTTCAGGTTGGCTCCCCGCGTCTCTGTCGTGTAAGCAATCGGATAGCGCACCCGAAGTCGCCAGCGAAGCGGATCGTCTGGGGGCTGGCGCAACTCCGCCTGAAACTCGCCCGCGCCCACCCCGATCTCCGCCGCGATTTCCTCTGGCGTGGGGTCGTGGTCAAAAAGGATGAGGCGATCATCATATTTGATGCGCTCTGGAAAGAGATCGCTCTCGAAATCAGGCGTCCAGTCGTCGGGAATGGACAGAACACTCACTGCCGGAGTGACGAAGATCACTGTGTATCCAGTCGCCATAACATCCTCTCCTAAGCGTAAGCCGCATACGAATAGACATTCGTCGGGAAACCTTCGACGCCCTCAAAATAGCTGGCTGCGTCTGTCGAGAACAACGCGACTTTCGTATTCGCGCTGGTCAAGGTCGTGGTCCATTCACCCACGTATGCCCCATTGTAGAAGGCCGTGACGACGTCCCCGATCCGCCGCACCTCAAGGTATGCCCCCGCGCTGTACGTCGCCGCCACGCCCGCTAGTTTGTCTGCGCTCCACACCCCCGCCGCCAGTTCCCGCGCGTAGATTTTCGCATCCACGCGGTCATACCAGACGTGAATGCAGTTCGCGGGCGTGGTGAAATCGTCCAGGTTGATGACCATGCCCGCTTGCGTGTCGGAGGTGATGGTCATCTTCACAGCGGGATAGTATTCGTTGGCGAGGGCCGGGCTGACGACGCGCAGGCAGTCGGCGAAGGTGAGAGGTAAAACGCTTACATTATCTATAGCGCCATTTGCTGTAACGTTGGGCCACACCGCAAAAGCAGATGATCCCATTGCTCGTTTTGTCTCATTAAATACGGCGGCGGAAGCTCTATACGCGCCTTCCACTGTGCCATACCGTAAACTAAAAATTCCGGCCACAAATGTAGTTACAGTAAAGGAAGAACGATAAAATACATTAAGAATCAGTGGAGGAACCGCTTGTGATAATAACGTATTAGTCCCAGGCGCATGAGTAGCGACGCCTGCCGCAATTGTCCATGAAGCATCGTGTGTCCAGTTGGTATCTGCCGCGAACGCCCCGTTGACCACGACATCACTGCCCGGCGTCGGCGCGATGTATCCTTTGTTCCCTAAATTCGAAAACGAGCCGACACCCTCCCACGTCAGCCCCGCCCCGTTGACACCGCCTGCTTCGATGTGCGCGAGGCCGTCGGTGATCAGGGGCGCGACGGTATCCGAGAAGGTGTCGCTCAGTGTCGGCGTGGGGAACAACGTCGGGTTGGTGAGGGGCAGGTCCGCGATGCCCGCATTATCCACGCGAAGATCGCAGGCGGCATCAACGGATCGGCCCATCGCATGAGGATATACAATAGCGGCATTATTAAGACGATAAATGTGATGCAATGTGTTATTAATTACTGTGAAATGACCGATAGAACGCAAAATAATTTTGACATCAGTGAGGGTTCCGGGGGTATAACTGGCAATTCTTGTATTGATAGGTTGCGCTGATATAGTTGCGGTTTGCCCAAGAATGCCTAGCGTTTGCGAAGCGTCAGGGGTGGTTAGTGTTGTAGCTGCCCCTACCAACCACGTATTGTCAGCGGCCAAGTTGGCAAAATACTCAAATTTTAACATTCGGCCCGCCCCGCGCGCCCACCCCGTCGTATAGCGCAGCCAGGGATCGCGCAGCCCCGCAATCGCCGTCACCTTGAACTGCCCCCCAGTGATAACGGCGTTCAGGGCAGTGTCAGTCACGGTGCGCACGTGACCGCTCGGCTCGGAGAGCGTGGCGTTGATGTCCCCGGGACCGAGAGGCGTGGTGAAACGGTCCAGGAGGAGCCAGTTGATAACGGCTCCGCCCGACAGCTGCGCGGGCCATTCAAAGATCCAATCCATCACATCGGCCATCGTCGCATCCTCTAACTGAAGTCCAGCCTGGCGGCCAGCAACAGCGCGTCAACACTCAGCGAGGCTGTCTCGCCGGAGGGGTGGCGCTGGATTTTCAGCGTCAGCAGCTCGCCCGGTATCCAGGCCGATACGTCGAGCGCCAGGCTGATCACGTGATCGTCCTGGACGGCCAGCAGCGCGTCCTCGGCAAACGTTTCGGTGATCCCTGCCACATCGAGCGGATCGCCATCCCCCGCGGTGTGGTGCGCCGCTCGCCACAGGACGTTTTGTCCCGGCGTGCCCCCCGCTGCCGTCCAGTGCAGGGTCAGACTGCACGCCGTAAAGGGGGTGTCGGGCAGTGCCATCGCCCAGGTCACGCCCTGCGTCGCCGCATTGGTGTAGGCCCACACGGCATAGGTGAAATCGGCCAGGACCAGCGTGGTCAGCGCGACAATCGCGCCATGCGCTTCCCCGGCCCGCATCGCCAGCGTCACGGGCGACACGCTTTCCGCGATTTGACCGCCCGGCAGCTGGCACGAGGCGAAGATGTCGTAGGCCTCGATGGCCGTCTGTCCGGCATAGAGCCGCACCGCCGCGCCCGGCTTAAAGGCAGCGTCGGCGTCGGTGTTGAGCAGGGCCGCGATGTCCGTCAGCGTGTACCACAGCGTTGGGTCGTAACTGAAATCCACGTCGCCGGAGACCACCGCCACCACATTCGTGGCACGGTCCAGACCCACGATGACCAACCGCTGTCCGGCGGCAGGTGGCACGAGCGCCGTCAAGTCCAGGGTATCATCCCCCAGCGCCTTCCACTCGCCCCCATACCGGTAGATGCATCCCCCTATGTTGACACTCAGCGAAGTGGGATCGGTCGGGTACACGCGCAGCGCCATCACCTGCCGCAAGTCCACCCACGTCGGATCAAACGATCCCCAGTAATGCAGCGAGCCGTGCCGTCCCGCGTTGCCGCTTACACCGGCGCTGCCCCAGAAGTCGGGCGCGAACTCGGCGTCCTCTTCCATGACCTCCCAGACCCCGCGCGTATTCTGGCGCACGATCACCGGCAAGTTGCAGACCGGCGCGACTTTGGCGCAGTAGACCTCGCGCTCGACGACGCCGGTGGGCAGCTGGAGCCGGGCATACACGTAATTCGCCCGGTCTGTTTCGGCGTAGAGGGTGCCGTCGGCCAATCCCAGCAGGCCGCGCACCTCGGCGCGTTTGGCGGCGCGCCGCAGGGCCCGGTCCAGAGCAGAGTCAAAGCGTCGCTGCATCATCATGCAATCCAGATCGGGACGGCCCAGACGCCCTTGTTATAGCCAACCCACTGCTTTTCGACCCACGTAAACCCGCCGTCCGTCGAGTACCAGAGTTTCTCGTCGCCGGACACAAAATAAATGTCCGGGTCAAAGGGCCAGCCGCCGATGTTAAACGCGGCGCGCGGAAACGTGCTGCGGTACTGCCAATCCGCGCCGGAGTCCGGCTCCACGTCGCTGACGAAAAAGTGCCAGGGGCCGTTGTCCTTGCTGCCGATGAACGCGGCCGGCAGCGACGGGTTGGCCGCGAAGAGGTGAATGGGGCGCGTGATATACGAATTGCGGTCGCCGACTCCCCATATGGTACTGTCGTAGATCGGCGACACGTCGATCATGGACGCGCCGCCGTTCTCGGAGCGATAGATGCGCCCAGCAGTCCCGGCGCTATTGAGCGGACGGCTGACGTACAGCTTCTCCTCGGTCGGGTTGTCCAGCCAGGGCATCCACAGGCCGGTGGGCTGCTGGCCGTCCGGCCAGGTATAGACCGTATTGAATGTCGCACCATAGTTATCGGAGCGTTTCAGCGCCGCCTTGCCCGCGCTCAGGTGGCCGACGTATACCTTGCCGTCGCTCAGGCTGGCGGCACGCCCGGACAGCACGAAGCCGCACGCCGCGTCGTAGGCCGCGCCGGTCCAGGCCCCAGCGATCACGCTGGTGATCGTGGCCCAGTTGTCGTGCGTGTGGTGGACTTCCACTACGTTGCCCGTCGTGTTGCAGAGGCGCAAGAACCAGGTATTGGCGAACTGCACCGTGGGCGTGATCTGCGCGCTCGGCGCATACGCGCTCGAGAACGTGCGCAGCAAGGTCCAGGTCGGCGTCGTATCATCCAGGTTGGTCGTGCCGTAAATGAAGATCGTGCCGAGGCCATCGGTGGTTACGATCTGCGCCGTGTTGAGCGGGTCGAGGAAATCGACCATCCAGTCCAGGATGCTCGCCACCGTTTCGGTGTACACCGTCTCCCAGGTCGGCGTCGCGCTCGACCAGTCGCGCGTGCGCCGGAGCTTCAGCGCATCCGCCGCATACACCAGTTCGGGCGCGCCGGGGGGCGCGGAAGGAGTCGGCTCAGGCACAACCGTGATCGGCGGAATCCAGGGCGGCGCGGGTTGGTCGGTGACTTTCTCGGACGGCACCGCCTCCGTCGCCGCGGACGCGCCGTGCGCTTCCTCCTCGACCGTGAGCCGTTCCAGGCTCGCACCCGCCGCATGGTCGTAGAGAATGTCCAGCGCGCTCGGCACCACCCGCGCCTGGTCGAACGCGAACCCGCGCCGGTTGGTCGCCGCGTCCAGCGTCAGCGCCACCGGTTCCTGCCAGGCCGGGTCGATCACATCGCCCCCGTGCGCCAATGTCAGAGTCCCGGCCAGCGCGCGCGCCCCATCGCGACGGCGCTGTCGCTGCGCATAGGCGTGCCCCACCCGCTCGTTGAATTCCGCCTGCGACAGCACCAGCAGCCGGTCCAGGCTGTCGACCATCGTGCCCTGGCCAGGGGTCTTGCCGGGCGCAATCGCCAGCAGCGGCACGGACGTGGCCGTATCGGCGATCAGGGCCGAACTGCGGAGCCAGGCCAGCCCATCGGCGTGCGCGCGCTCGAACTGCGGGCCCTGCGCCTGGTCGTCCGCCGCCAGGTCCGCCGCCGTCAGCTCCACCACCGGCGGCCAGGTAGCGCGCTCGGCGTCGGTCATGGTGTGCGGCACACGGCGCAGGAACAGCCGCCCGCGCTGGTCGCAGGTCAGCCGGGCGAAGGCGGCGCTGGCAAGGAAGTCAATCGGATCGGCCAGGCTGCCCGCCTCGGTATCCAGGCGCGGCACGGGATAATCCGCGTAGAAGGACGGGCGCTCCAAATCGCACAGCTCCAGGATATTCGAGTGGAACTTGAGCAGGTACACGACGGCTTTCCACCAGTCGAGGCCCTTGACCTGGCTCCACTTGACGGGCGCGGCCTTGCGGCGCATCGTCTGCGGAAACGCCGGGCGCTGGCGCAGAAGGCCGAGCGGCCCCAGCGCGTTGACGGCGTGGTCGGCCCATAGCGGCTCCATCTGGAGCGTTTCGTCGGTCAGCCAGCCCAGGAAGGCGACTGGGCTGAAGATGGAGCCGTGATACGCCCCGAAATACTCGTCCTTGACGAAGATCACCAGCGCCTGGTCCGGGATGCTGGATAGGTCGGGATCGGCCAGGTCCAGCGACAGTTCCCACCCGGCCTCGTGGCTGTAGGCGCGGCGGGACAGGATCGCGCGCCGGAAGGCGAACTCTCCATCGTCGGCGGCCCAGATGGGCACGCGCTTGATCGCCGTCGTGCCGTTGCTGTCGGTAATAGTCAGCTTCACCCACCGCTTGCCGGGCGGGAAATCGACGGTCAGCGCCGGGCTGCTGATACCGCCGCTGATGACCTCGCCGTCTTTGATGTCCCACGCATAGGCCGCCAGGGTCGCCGAGGTCGCCATCGCATAGCTGGGCAGCTCGCCCAGGGCATCGAAGGACACGCGCAGCCGGTTCGTGGCCGCATCGACCGTCCCGGCCAGCGTCGAGGGATTGGCGTTCGCCACCGGCGCGAACTCGTCCGTCTGGTCGGTATACGCTTCATCGTAATTCTTGTAGAGTGTGCCGGTGGTCGGCTCGATGTAGGGAATCAGGGCGTAGGGCCGGAAATCGTCCCAGAAGTCCAGGATGTCGTCGTCGGCGAACTCGACATCCCCCTGGCCAGTGGGATGGAGATAGACCACGCTGCCCGACGGCGCGCGCAGCGCCCGCGTCCAGCCCTTGAACACCCCAGCGCTGGTCGAGACGCCGATCATCATGTCGGCCTCGACCTCGGCTATGCTCCCCGTATCGCCGTCCGGGTTATCGAATTGCAGCTGCGACACCGGGTAGGCGAATGCGCCCTGGTTGACGCGGCGGCGCGCGATCCGATCCGGCTCCCAGATCGCCACGTGGCCGGTCACGCGCTGCGGATGCGCGCGCCAGCGGGCCAGGTCGGTCACGGACAGAACGGGCATCAGACTCCTACTTCGTCGCTACTACCAGCCATTGGCTGCCATCGCACCAGATCACAACCGCGTCGTACTGCGCGGCCAGGGCATAGGTCGTCGCGCCGGAGATCGTCTCGCTGAGATTCGCGTCCAGCGTGACCGCGCCCGCGCCCGCGTCGACCTTGACCACCGCGTAGACCTTATACTGAGAGGTGGCGGCGGCGGGCAGCGTCAGGGTGATCCCCGGCGTGCCGCCGGTCGCGGCGATGACGATGTCGTTCGCGTCCAGATCGTCGCTGGCGCTCACCGCGCGGCCATAGAGAGAACCGACGGCGGAGATCAACAAGTCCCGGAGGTCCTGGGCGGAAATCGCCTTGGTGGTGTTGTCCGGCAGCAGCGCCTGGAGCGCGCTCAACGTCCGCACCGTGTCAGCCATTATTCAAACTCTCCCGTAAAGGCGCTCGAAAACGCGCGCGGCAGGTATTCCACCAGCGCCAGCTCGAATACCATCTCGCCAAACCGCGCGAAGGTGTATTCCGAGCGGGGATGGTAGATGGTGCCGTTCCAATACTCCCAGTCGCGGTCCTCGCCCGGCGTGCGCACCGTCACGTCCCGGCTGTCGATTTCCACCGCGCCCGCGCGCAGCCCCATTTGCTCCAGCAGCTGGCGCAGCCGGGTCGTCGTCAGGTAATCCGCATACACCCAGCGCGTCAGCGTGTAGCCGTCGGCCTGGCGCGCGCGGTTCAGCAGCGTCAGACGGCGCGCGGGGGCCGTCAGCGGTGAGCGCGGCTCAAACAGCTTGACCGGCTTATCTGCCACGTTTTGCAGCGCGTCGATCTGGTCCCAGCCGATGGCGATCTGGTGCGTGGTCACGAGGCCCGGCCTTCCATAAAATCGACCATCAGGCGCGGCACCACCCGCTTGAGAAAGCCTTCCAGACGAGCCTGCTCGCGGGCCGAGGCCAGCGCCGAGGGCGCGCCGCCGCCGAGGGTGATAGGCACGTTGACGGTAATGTGTTCCTTGGGCAGGCGCTCGCCGTGCGCGAACACGCGCCAGGGGCCGCCGTAGAAGCGGGCCGTCTCCATCCCCCGTTCGCCGAGCAGCGCGTCCTGGCCGGGTGTGGGCCAGCCGCCGCCCGCGTAGGGCGTAATGAACCGCCCGCCCCCTGGACCCACCAGCGGCGACCCGACGGCAGTGGGCGGTGTGAGGGCGGCGGCGCTGGCCCGCATTCGTTCCAACGATTGAGCAAAGGCCAACTCAGTCGCCCCCATGCCAGACTGCGTGATGCTGGTCACAGTCTTTTGATGTGTCGTGGTGGCCGTTTCCACACTGGCATGGAAATTCCCCAGGCTGGTGAGTTGTTTGCCGTACTGAGTCTGGCGCGCGTTGTCCTCGTTCTGCCAGGCCTGCTGCTGCCGCTCCAGACGGATGCGCCGGTCCTCGGCTTCCAGCTGCTGTTTGCGGCGGAATTCGGTTTGCAGCGCCGTCCGTTCCTGCTTGTGCTGCTTGTCCAGGTCCTTGAGCGCCTGCTGCCCGGCGGCCAGCTTCGCGTCGCGCTCGTCGTCCAGTTCGTCGAGACGGTCCTGGAAATCCTCGGCGCGGCGGCGGCGCTCCAGGTTGTACTGGCGGGCCTCGGCGCCCATCTGCCGCGCGCCTCCCTGCTGGGCGGCGATGACAGCCCGCGCGTCGAGCGTGGCGGCGGCGTCCCGGATTTTCTGGCGCGTGTCGCGCTCGATGTCGCCCAGTTTCAGCAGGTGATCTTCAGTGCGGCGCAGGTCCTCTTTGTTGTAGGCGTCGAGGGCCTTCACCTGTTTTTGGCGTTCTTCATCCGCCGTCTCGCCCAGACTGGCGATGATGTCGGCGCGTTTCTCGTAATAGTCCTGGTCTACTTTGGCGAGATCGCGATAATGCTCGGCCAGATCGCGGGTCTGCTTGAGCGCCCAGTCTTCCTGTTCCTGGATCGTCTCGGTGCCGCGCTTGGCCTCGATCTCCGCCGTCTTGTCGGCGAAGTCTTCGCGGAGCTCCTGAGCCTTCAACGCCGCCTCGCGCGCGTCTTCCACGGTGCTGGCTCTGCGCAAGGCCGTCGCCTGGCTATCAATTAATGCAACGGAGTGTTCAATGGCCCGCGCTTCCGTTTCACGCGCGCGAGCCGCATCCAGCACCAGCGTGTTATCGTCGGCGATGGCAATGTTCAAGCGCTCGACCGCCTCAAAAGAGGCCGCCATCGCCGCGAGATAATCCTGGCCGGTAATGGTGCCCGCTTCGAGGGAGGCATTGAGCCGGTCCTGGTCATGCAATGCGACATCACGCTGGCGCGTCAGGTCCTCGACTTCTTTTTCAACCTGGTCTGTGCTGTAAGTCGCCACCTTGCGCCGCAGATCAAGCTCGTAGCGCGCGTCCTCTTGCAGTTGGCTCAAGACCTGCTGAGAAGCTTTCTGGCGCTGATCCGCCAGCGCTTCCTCTGCGGCTGCCGCATCGTTGGCAGCGACAGCGCTGCCAGCCAGAGCGTCGCGATAAATGACTAACGCGTCGTTTTCTTTTTGCTGGTCGACCAGCAGTTCCGAGATACGTTGGTCGAGGTCGTCTAGCCCTTGATTGAATACTCCTAGGGTTTCGCCTGAAAACTCCAAGAAATTCTGCGACTTCGCCAGGGCATCGCGGTCGGCTATCTTCGCCGCCAGCTCTCTATCGCGTATTTCAAACCGCTGTTGGCTGGCGTCAATTTCCGACTGGACTTGCTTCGACGTCATGGCATTGACGGCGAATAAAATCTCAGTGCGCTGCCGGTCGAGCGCAATGTCCGCCAGCACTCCCGCGCGGCGATTGTTTGCCTCATCGCCCAGCAGCTTGATGCCCAGCGCCAGCGCGCCCACGGCAATCCCGGCTACACCCAAACCCAACGCCAGATTGCCTACACCCCCCGCCGCCGCAACCGCCTGCGTCGCCAGTTTGGGCAACTCTGATTCTAAATACTGAAAACCCGCGACTGCGCGCAGTACCGCGCCAGGCGCGCCAGTCGCCATACCAGACGGCAACGCAAATGCCGCCGCCGACCCAATACCGCTGATCGCTTCCGCGCCTCCTCGAATACCACGCAGTTGTTGCCGAATTGTAGGAACTTTTGGCGCAATAATCTCAGCCCCACGCCCGGATTGCGCAGACTTATAGAAACTCTTAATGGCGTTATCTGTCTCGCGGATCGCTTCTGTCGTCATGCCAAAAGCATTGTCAGCTTTCTTAAGCTCACCAGTCAGCCGTGTGTTTTCGGCAATGTAGCGTTCTTCAGAAACGCGTCCCTCTTTGTAAGCATCATTGAGGTTGGCAATCCGCCTGTTCAGCTCAACCGCAGTCCGCCCCTGTTGCCGAAATGCTTCCTGAAGCGCATTGCCCCGCGCCGTCAGGCGGTCATACTCGGCCCGCGTGCGCGCCGTTTCCTGCGTAATACTTTTGGTGTCAGCACGCAGTTCTTTGAGGCGTGACGACAGCGCGTCCACCTGTTTGGTGACCTGGACGTTTTGCGGGTCCGGCTTGAGCCGCACCAGCGTTTCAGAGATCGACTGCGGCATCGCTCACCAATCCAAACACCTTCTGCGTCTCGTCCAGGCGGCGCTTGAAGTCCAGCGCCTCCAGGCACGTGCCGAAATCCTCCAGGAACATCAGGTCGTACTGGAACCGGCCCCAGAGCGCCAGCAGAATCCCCGCCTCCTGGCCCGTCTGGTGCCAGAACCGGAACAGGGGCCAGATGGTGTCGCGGGGATAATTGAACCCGATGTCGGGTTCGATCAGGTCGCCGTCACCGTCGGCTTGGCGCTCGTCGAGTCGTCGGAGGTCGCGCCAGACGGCGGCCTGCCATTCCGCCCGGCGCTCCTCAGATTTTTTCGCTCGTCCTCGGTCAACCGGTGCGTCGGCCAGAACTCTTGCGCGTTCGGCGCGCGATCCACGTCCTGCAGCGCCTCATACCAGGTGTCGAGCAGCTTGCCCGCCATGCGCAGGAACAGGTCGTAGGCCGCGCGCCATTCGTCCGGCGACGCGCCGGTCTCCGGAAACGCCACGTCGAGACCCTCGATCTCCACCGACTGCGCCACCGCGCGCGCAAAGGTGGATTGGTAGATCCGGTCCACCTCGTCGGCAGGCGTCGGCAGCGCGGCCAGGATGCGCGTGACCAGCACCGAATGGTAGCCCGTCTGCCGTTCGACCGTGATCGTCACCGCCCCATAGGTAAAGGTTTGGGTGGGCCACAGCGGATCGCCCACCGCCGCCCGTTGTCGTTTCGCCATGCGTTCAGTCCCTCAGTTCTTAGCTGTTAGTCGTTAGCGCTTAGCTAAAAGCTAACTACGCGCGCAGCGCGCCTAATGGCTAATCGCTTTTTTAAACGTACTCGTAGCGGATTTCGACCTTGACGCCTGCGCCCGGGATCGCGCCGGCCTCGAACGTGACCGTCTTGGTCGCGACCACCACGGTGAAGTGAGTCGTGGGCGTCTTCGCCACGCCATCATAGTAGACAAACACCCGCTGCGGCGAGGCCGCATGATCCCCGGCAGGCGTCCGGTCCAGCACCACGTTGTTCAGCGAGCCGTTGCCGACAAAGGCGTGCAGGTCGACGAAGTAGTCGCTGGTGAAGGGGATCATCAACCCTTCGGTCGCGCCCTCAGTCGCCAGGGTGAACGCTTTGCCCCAGGGATAGGTATCCGCGCTCTGAACCGTCAGGGCGAGCCGGGCGTTGAGCGCCTGCCGCTCCGTAAACGTGCCGATGCCCAGCACGACCGCCGAGGCCTTGGGGACGAGCAGGCCGAACTTTTTCGACAGGCCCACATACCCCGATGTCTTGCTGAAGGCCGAACTTTGCAGGATCAGGCAGATGTCTTTCGGATCGGCCTCTTTCGCGCCGAGCACCTGCATTTCAAGGCCGCCCTCCGTGACTTTCTTGATCCCCTCGAGGGCGACGTTGAGGTCCATGTCGAACACGGCGGCCTCAACGCTGCCGCGCGGGGCCGCGCCCAGCGGCCAGGTGAACGCGCCCTGGAACTGGTCGTCGCCGGTGATGTTCGTCTGCTCTGGCTCCGGGACCTGGAGATCGGCAGTCTTGACGGCCAGCAGCTCATACGAGCCGCTGTCCTCGCCATTCGCCAGGGCGCCGAGCAGCCCCATCGCGTAGCCGACGGTGTCGAGCCGGTGCAGCTTGGCGGTGCGAAAGCCCGCCTGAATCACTTGCGCTGCGTATGCCATCCTTTACGCTCCTGTTGATGGGCGGGAGGCGCTTACGCGCTGTCGCCCGCTTTGCTTTTGGACGGGGGCGCGGCAAACCACTCCCGCGCCTGCTGGGTGATCCGGGCCATCTCGTCCGCCGTCAGCCGCGCCACCTCGCCGGGCAGCACCTTGAAAAACACGCCGGGCAGCTCCGGCACGGGCTTGGTGATCGTCCCGCGCCCGGCCGCCAGCCGCTGGCCGAAAATGGACCGGTTGGTCGTGGTCGAGACGACGCCGCCCCGACGCACTTCGAAACCCTCATTGTCATGCATGGTCATTGCTCCTCAATATAGGTGATGGTTTCCACCGTAAAACTCACGCTCGTGCCGATGTACGGTCGCCCGGTGTAGGGAATTTGGGCGACGCCCGTGTCGCCGCGCGCGTGCAACAACACGTCGAAGCCGCGCCCATCGTCCAGGACCACACGCCCCAGCGCCGCCAGCGCGTCGGGGAGGCGGCTTAGGAACGGCTTGGCGGCCTGCTCGGACTGGAACTCGCGCCCGGTCACGCCTTCGGCGGCGAACAACACCGCGCGCCATTCGCGCCGCACCAGCAGGCTGTCCGCGCCATAGGTCTCGCGGTCGTAGCTGGCGGCCTTCGGCGACAGGACGACGGCGGGCAGTTCCCGACTCTGCATCTCGTCCGGGAAATCCGTCCACACCGTCACTAGGCCATCAATCGCCTGAAAGAAGGGCACCAGCGCGTCCTCGATCTCTTCCACTGTGATCTGGCTCATCGCCGCAGATAGTCCTCCAGCACGTCCATGATCAGGCGCGGCACCTCGCCGCTCACGATGCGCGTGCCCTCCATCAGCACTTGAATCTGGTCGCCCGCGCTGCCCTTATTGCGATACAGCCAGGCCACCAGCGCGATGCAGATTTGCTCCAGGTTACGCATCGGCGCGTAGCTGTACAGCGGCTTGTCCTTCGCGTGGGTCGCCGCCGTCGTGCCGTTCGCGCCGCGCAGCACCGTCAACTGGTTGGTGGCGTCGGCCACCACCGCCAGCACCTTCAGGAACTCGCTCTCCACTTTGAGCAGCTGCCCGACCGCAAACCGCGTCTGGTAGCGCGCGTCCTGGCCGTCCGCATCTGTGACGGTGATGGTCGGCGTCGTGGCGTTGATGCCGCCCGTGTCCTGCACGCTGTCCAGCGTGTTGACCCAGGCGTGGGCATAGTCCTCGTGATACCCCCACAGGCCGTCGAGGGTGATCGCGCCCTGCCAGTCCACGCCATCGTCGGTCCAGATCAGGCTCGACGATGGCAGCAGCTCGATCCCATACTTGGGATACCCGGTGCGCGGCAAGAGCGCGTATTGGCCGCTGGTGATGACCGTCCCGTCGCCGTTGGTCAGCGTGACGATCTCCAGCAGATCGGCCCCGACGTTCAGGCAGGCCCCATCCACGTGCAGGCCGCGCGCATCCACCGCGCGCGTCTCGCGCACCGGGATAAACGACCGCGCGCATTCCTGGGTCATGAAATCGGTGGCCGCGCCGATCAAGCGCTGGATCACGGCATCGTCGCCAGGATTGATCGGCGGAGTCACGCCCAGTAATTGCGCTTTGACCGCCGCCAGGGTCGTCAGGTCCACGTCCGCAAAATGCGCCATTTACGCCGCTATCGCCTGTTGGATGACGAGGGGCAAGCCTACCTCGATCCGCTCCGTTAACTCGATACTCAACCCCTGCGCGATCTCCACCGCGTTCGGCCAGCCGGTGTTCTGGTGCATTGCTTGCTGCTGCCACCCGCCGACGTAGGTCGCGCCGTCCCAGTCGTGGCGCAGCGTGATGCCGCTGAACACGTCGGTATAGTCGCCCTCCACGTGCCAGCCCCGGACGTAGCGTCTGGTGCGCTGGTAGGGCAGGTTGCCCTCCGCGCGCAGCTTCGCCATGACGTAGCGCCGCTGGCGCGCGCTGGTCCACTGGATCGGATAGACGACTGGCCCCGGTTCCTGCCGCAGCGTGCGCTCCACGCGCTGGCTGGCGTAGGGCCGCAGCTGCTACGGCACGTAGCGCGCAATCGCATCCGGGATACGCCGGTGCGCCTCGCGCAGCGCCTGGAGCGCCGTATCGTCCACGACCAGGTCGACGGCGAACATCAGTGGACGCGCGGGTTCTCGACCAGTTGCAGCGTGACCACCACCGCGTCGGCCAGGGCGTCGCACCCTTCCACGTTGACCTGGATCGGCCCTTCCACCACGTAGGGGACCAGGCCCGCGCCCTCCACCCCGCTCGCATTGTGCAGCGCGTGGCGGGGATAGTACACGCCGTCGGTCGCGGTGTTGGCGACGGCCAGCAGCTCGCGGCCCAGGCCCCCCGTCTCGACGATGCTCACGTCTGTCGTCGCCGGGGCGCTGGCGTGGTAATTCAGCTTGATCGCCTCCAGCAGACACGGACGTTGATCAAAGCCCAGCGTCGCCGTGCCGGTGGCGCTGCCCGCCGTGCCGGTGGTCGTGACTCGCAGTTCGCGCAGGGCCATCCGCTACATCTCCCAGTTTTCGAAGGCCACGACCAGCCACACGGCCAGGTCCGCCGTCGTCGCGTTCCACGAGCCATCGGTCGTGATCTCCACCCCGATCTGGTTGCCCGCCGCAAAGCGGGGCGCCACGTCGTTCGTCTTGAAGGCTGCGTAGCCTTCGACCGCTGTCGTCACCGTCTGCCGGGTGTTCGCGTTCTCCGTGCCATCGATGGACGCGCCAATCGTCAGCGTCCCCGCCGAGGCCGCCGCGCTGAGCGTCCACAGCAGTCCGACGATATGGCCCGCTTTCGGCATCACGATGCCGTCGTTGACGACGCCGACGACGATCAGCTGAGCATCGGTCTGGCTCGCCGCGACAGCGGCGTCGATAAACGGCCCGAAGGCCATCGCCGGATTCTTCACGCCAATCGCTTCTTGAAGCATAGTTTCTTCTCCTGAAGGGGGCGGCGAACCGCCCCCCCACTCGTGTCCATTGAAACGCCAGACTATCAGACGGTGATGTTGTACAGCGCCGCAGCGACCTCGGAATCGAAATTGATGAACGCCAGCCGGATCGTCGCCACCAGCTGGTAGGCGTCGTAGTACGGCAGGTAGCTCATCGTCGCGGCGATGCGGCGGCGGTAGCCCACCACCCACCCGGGTCGGTAGGCGCACACCGCCTGGCCCTTGGTGTTGTTGGACGGCGTGTCATACGACAGCTTGCCATCGGCTTCTGTCAGCGCCATTTCCGCCGTGGGAAGGACCGGCACGCCGTAGATCACGCCGACCTCACCGGTCAGGATGCTCGCGCTCTGACCGTACTTGTCGACGGTGACAATCTCGTTGGCTTCGAGCAGCTTGCCATACGTGCCGCTGTCGACGAGGTAGACGCACTGCTTGGGTTGCAGCGCATAGCGATTCGACATCAGGAACCGCGCCTGGCGCATCAGCGAGGCCGTCGGCGCGCCCGCCGCATCCAGTTTGTTCGCCGTGGTGGTGACCAGCGGCAGCTTGCGCAGGCCGTCGAACGCCATGAACTTGTTCGTCGCGGCAGGCGCTTCGTCGTCGCTGTTGATGTTGCCCGTCGCGCCGGCTTCGGTGTCGCCGTTGAGCAGGACGTTGTCGATGGCGTCTTCCATGACGCGGATGGCCTGCTCCCGGTACAGCGACAACACCGGCACGATGGAGTCCTCGACCAGTTCCGCCGAGAACCCGACCCGGACGGCGAATTTCTTGGCCGAGAGGGTGACTTTGCCGCTCCCGACCTGGCTGTCAGGCATGGGATTGCCCGCCCCGGACAAGAGCAGATCGTCTTCGTCCTTGGTTTCGGGCACGAAGTACACGGTCGGGTCCGTGCCTTCGATGGGCAGCTCGAAGGGATTGCTGGGCATTTCAATCGAGCGAAACAACGGGAGAATCACGTTGTCCACGCGCGCCTTGCGCCACAGCTCCGATTCCCACAAGTCCGGGACCCACTCGTCGCCGTAGTTGGCGAGAGTCGAATACATCAGCTCATTGGCTTTCATCGCCCGGTAGGACGGCTCTTTGAACGCCGCCGGATCGAGGCGATAGCCTTCGCGCCAGGCCTTGTCGAGCAGCGCGGTTTTGAAGGCGTCGCTGGGATCGAGCGCCTTGCCCGCGTGACGCAGGCCGCGCAAGACCGTCCACCCATAGGCCATATCTGCCGCCGACAGATTGTCGTAAGGGGACATGACCTGGATGATCGGGATAAGGGTTTTCGTGGCTGTCTCATCGACCGCGACCAGCGCGGTGCGACCTTCGTCACCGCCCTCGTCGTCGGTGTGACCGGGCAGACGGCGGGCCGGTTGGCCCGGGGCCGTTTGCGCCTTGAGCGCCGCGTTTTCGGCTTCCAGCGTATCGACCCGCGCGGCCTTCTCCACCAGCGCCGTCTGGTCCGCTTCCGCTTGTTTCTGCGCGAGGACGGTATTCACGCCCTCGGCGATCATCTGCTGCACTTTCGCAGCGTCGAGCGTATCAGGCATGGTATTGCCCTCCATAGGAGATAGTGGTCTGTCGTATGTCTGAGAAGCCCCGGCTTCGTCGCTCCCCTCCTGGTCTCTGGCCGGGTCGCCCTCACTGGCGGACTCCGGCGCTACCAGATCGGGCACGGTCAGCCCGGCGCTTTTGTAAGCAAGAGAAACAGTCTGAGCATCACTATAGTGCTTCAGACTGACAGCATCCGTGTCGCGCGGCTCGGCGGGCGTGGGCGTCAGACTGCCCTCGACCACCGGCCAGCGCTTGATCTGGCCGTCGCGCGCCACCTGGACCATGTGCGGCAAACTGCCGCTGCTCCAGCCCAGCGCGCCGTTCTTGACCAGGTTCCAGACGGCCTGGGTATAGCGGTCGCGCAGGTCCAACTGCGCTTCGACCCACAACCCCACGTCGTTCGGCGTCATGGACTCCATCTGGCCCACCATCTTGATGCCCAGCGTGGTGTCCAACCCGTGATGGTAGAGAACGGGGCGGCGCGGGTACCAGTCGAGCGCCAGATCCGTCTCCGGCGTGAAGTATTCGCCTTGCAAGTCTTTGCGCGCCGGGCTGCCCCAGACGACCAGATAGCCGCCGATGCGCCCGGACTCGTCGAGCGCTTTGACACAGGTCAATTTGCCCATCATGCGCTCGCGCCGCTGGCGTTCCTCGTCGTCATCCATCATGGGCCTATCACCCTTGACGGCGGCGTTGGCCTGCCTCATCGCCTCACTTTCGTCGCCGGTGTCGTCCAGCACGCGCTCGAACACTGCGATCCACTGGCGGCGCTGCTCCTCAGAGAGCGCCTGCACGTGCTTTGGGAGCGATGTGTCATTCACAGATTCGTATGGCATTTTTATGCCTCCGCGTACCTTTGCGGTATAATCAAGGTGTGGGCTAGTGCGGCCTCATGAACCGCATGAACCGCGTGTCCTACCGCTTGCCCACACCCTCGCAAGTAGGATCTGTAGGAGAAAAACAAGTGCCACGCCATACGATTGATTTCACTTGTGCCAATTGCGGAAAAGAGGTTCACCGAGAACCGCGAAAACTTAATCCGGATCAAAACCTCGTTTTCTGCAACCGTGAATGTTGGCGCGAATACAGACGGCAAAATCCGATCAAGCCTACCCCCCAATTTTTCGAAGCGGGACGTCAAATGTCGGCACAGGCCAAACGAAAACCCAAGACATATATCTGTGCCCAGTGCGGAACGGAATTTCAGCGTGTGACCAAATGGCCGGAGCATGATCAGTCGTTTTGTAGCCGTGAGTGCGCATTCAAGGCTGCTTCTCCCTGGGCACGCTGGAAAAAAGGACGCGAGCGGTCTTCCCCTTCTGCCCGTCAATCCATGAAACGTCGCTTTATAGATTGTTGTGCTATATGCGGCTGGGCAGAAACGAGTTGCGATGTCCATCACATAATTCAAACGAATACAGGCGGATCGAATAAATTCGATAACCTTATTATTCTCTGCCCCAATCATCATCGCCTGGCTAATAAAGGACTGATTACCATTGAAGAGCTTTTTGAGGCTTGGCATAATATGAAGCTCCTCCCAGGCGTTCCAGACAAAGCGGTTGAGGAATAGCCAGCCACTAGGCGGCATCATCCACCTCCACCGCAAATATCACCTGCAAATCGGTCTCGCCGGTGATCTCACTGCCCATCAGGGTCAATCGCGGGTCGATCATCGACAATCCCGTCTGAACGTTCTCCGCCGTCAGTTTGGCGTAATACCCCGCGTCCTCGCGCAGGGTCATCACATAGTGCGCCGGACCGTCGGCCTCGCGCGGCGCGGCAGTCAGGTCCAGAATACGCCGCCCGAAGACGCGCGTCAGTTCGGCTTTGATGTCTGCCGGAAAGCCCTCCGGCCACTCCCTGACCATCGGCGTCCCTTCCTCGTGTTCCGCCTTGCCCGCGTGGAGCGGCACGCTGTCCAGCCGCCCCACAGCGCGCCCTTCGGCCCGCAGTAAATTGCAGCCACAGGCGAAGCCTTTGCAGATCAGCGTGTCCGCCTTGGGCACGATTTTGCGCCGGTGCCAGTCGCCCAGGCGGTGAACCTGGCCGGACGCGGTGTGGCAGCTGCGGCAGTTCTGCTTGAGCGGGTTCAGCACCCACAGATACATGCCGTTCTTATCGGCGCTCAGCCGGCCTGCCTGGTACAGCGGCAGCACGCTCTTGTTGAACCACATCCCCGGCTTGACGGCGGCTTGGCCCTCACTGACGCCGGTCTCGGAGCGGAACAGCACCCGCCCTAACTCGGTCACGTACTGGCTTTGCGTGGTGAGCAGGCCTCCCAGCGCTGAGCGATCCTCCGGGGCCAGCGGCTCGTCATCGCCATAGGTGACCCCCCCATCCGCCAGGCCGTCGCGGTAGGCTTTCTCGCCGTATTTGCGCAGCAGGGTGCGCGTCCGCGACGCCCACTCGCGCCGGTCAATCTGGGCCTCGCGACCTGCCGCCAGCAGCGTCTCGAACTCACTCTCGAAGTCCAGACGGGTCGCCTGGATCGCCTTCATCGACTCCGGTTCGGGCGTTGACTCTGGCAAGGCCACCATTGCCACCCCCCCCGCGCGGGCATGGATGGTCTCATACTCGCCCCGCGTAAAGGCCAGCGTGTCGGCGCGGCAGCCGAATTCCAGCGCCAGGTCGGGCATCAGACCCATCGTGTCCCGGTAGGCCCGCTCGACGTAGCCCAGGGTAATGTGCGGCGTCCAGAGATCGGGTTGGCTGTACTCCGAGACGGCGATGCCGCGCACCGCAAACCCGGCCCAGATCAGCTCGTGCAGCGCCCGCAGCGCGTCGGTCGGGTCCACCAGCGCCACGATGGGCACGGCCTCGCCGTCGCCCTCGAAGGTCGTCACGCGCAGCGCGCGCAGGTCGAGCGCCGCAAATCCGACCGTCTCCTGGAAGATCTGGCGGAAGGTTGGCTCGTCCACCAGCGGCGCGTCGATCATGGTCACGTGCAGCTGCTCGCGCGGCGTCCAGCGCGCCGGGGCATCGGCGGCCATACTGCGCTGCGCCACCTGCTGGACCAGCAGGATGTCTTCGACGTCGCTCAGTGTCAGCACGACCGTGCCGGACGGCGGGCCGTAACTCGATTTCGCGCCCGGCCAGCGGCCCTCAGCCAAATCGTGCAGGCGCGCAAAGACGGTCTTAATCGCCTGCCCATCCTGACAGTCGGTGAGTGCCGCGCGCGCCACGTCCGCCAGAAACGGCGGGATGGTTTCAGTTTTAAAGGTGCGCTCTAGGGGCTGTCCCACCCGCCGCAGCGCGAACCGCTCCCAGGCCGCCAACTCGCGATGCACGGCGCTCTTGTCCGCCACCTCGCCCACGTCGTCGCCCCCCTCATCGCCCGCGCTCTCACGCTCCTCGGCATTCTCCTGGGCATCCTGTGCCTCCGGGGGTGGCGGCGGCTCATCAGGCGGCGCTTCGACCGGCGGGGGCGCGGGCGGTTCGGGCGGCGGGGGCAGCGCGTCCACCTCGAACTTCACCTTGTCGCCCGCCTGGACGTGCACGAACAGCACGTCGTCGCCGCCGTCCAGCGGATCTTTGCCGCGCGCGGCGCGCCATTCGTTCAGCGTGATGCCCTTCGCCTCTTCGCGTTCCTCTTCCAGATCGAGCGCGCGCTCGCGGGGCCGGATGTCCTCAAACGCCGCTTCCAACAACCCCGCGCCATCGCGTGGCCCCCAGAAGCTGAAATACTCGTCGGTCAGCGTTTCGGCCACATAGCTCAGCAAGGGCCAGGCGTGGTTCTCCAGGAACTGGCGCTCGTTGACCTTGCGGTCATCGGCGAACTCGGCGGGCAGCAGATGGTAGGTGCCGAACACCCGGTAGATTTTCTCGGCCTCCCACTTGGCCCCTTCCAGAAAATCCACGTCCTTCTGCGAGAGGCCGATGGGCTGAAATTGCACCTTGCCGCCGCGCAGAAAGGCCGTCCGGCGTTCTTTGCCGCCGTAGGACGTGCGCCATTCCGCCTTCATCCGCTCGTAGTCGGAATCCGACATATTCGTTTCGATGTTCACCACGCCCGCCGGCACCGCAAAATCCCGGGCGAACATCTTGCGGTTCCACTCGGCCATCTCGCGCCCGGTCTGCGCGGCCAGCGCCGCGACCGCCAGGTCCCCCAGGCCATAGAGCGTGTCGACCAGCACCGGGTTAGGCGCGCGAAAGTGGATCACTTCCTCGCGCCGGAGCGGAATCAGCCGGCTGTCGATCTCCGTCACGTAGCCCCCAATGTACTCGCGCGTACTGCGCACGATGCGCGTCATCTGCGGCGCGCAGCGCCAGATTTCCACCGGCGCGCCAGAGTGTGGTCCGGCCAGGAACCAGTAGGCATTCCCCGCCAGTTTCAGGTCCGCGACGGTGTGCCACAGCAAATCCCAGCGCCGCAGAAACGGATTGGGGTTGCGCAGCAGCGTCAGGGCCGGGTGCGCCTTGACTTCCTCACGCTCGCCCTCCGTGGAGGTGTGTTTGTAAAGGAGCAGCGCCGTCGACGCGATCCGGTTGGCGAATTCCTTGACCGCCGCATTGACCGCCTCGCTGGTGCGGTAATGGATCGGCGTCGCCGTGACTTCGACCGGCGGCGGTTCGCCATACCAGCCATACATATCGGCGGGCCAGATCACGCTCGGCGCGCGCTTGGCGGCCTGGTACTCGCGATCCCAGCGTTGGAGCAGCGCCGCGCCCTGACTCAGGGGCACGCGCGTGCGGTCTGATACTACAGCAGCCATCAAACGCCTCGTTTACGGCATCAGCAGGGCGATCAGGTCCGCTTTCTTGAGACGATAGACGGGCAGCTCCACGCCCTGGCGTGCCGCCAGATCGCGCAGCTCGTCGACCGTCATCGCTTCCAGTTCCGCGAGGGCGTCCTGCCGGGCCGCCTCATCCAGGACTGGCAGCGGCTGCCACGGATCGGGCGTTTCTAAGGCCATCGTCGCCTCGCCTGTGATGGCGATCTCCTCGCCAGAGTCCGGGGCGTCTGCCGTCGGTTCTTCAAGCGCAGACTCAACCAGCGGTTCCTGACCCGTCTCACCGGGGGGCGGCTCCTCTGCCTGGACCGCATACGCCGTCACCTGCCCGGTGTCGACGAGATACCGCGCCAGGGCCTCCGGCACCGTATGCGCCGCGATGTCGAAATCCCCCACCGTATACTCACCGGGGGGCAGATACAGGGTGTTGGTTTGGGGGCCGCGATAGCCCGTAATGCGGATGCTTGCGATGATCATTGCTCACCTCACACGAACTCGACGGAGGCGCGCCCATAGCCCTGCGCCCCGTACCACGCCAGCAAAATCGCATCCCCTTTATCCGGGGAGCGGCCAATGCGCGCTTTCACATCCTCTTTGGCCTCGATCTGAATGCCGCTCTTGCCGATCTTGAAGCGCGGCGCGCACAGATCGACCTTGACCTGCCGGTCCGGGGGCAGGGCCATCGCATGGTCGCTCTGCGGATCCAGGGCTTCCCGAAAGCGCCAGACGACTTCCGCCCGCAGGTTGAAAAATGGGAACTTGCCGGTTTTGTCCATCCCCTGGCTGCCCTCGCCCACGTTGACCGGGTACGCCGTCACGCCGTCTCGCCCTTTGAGACTGTCATACGCCGACGCCCCATAGCCGATCACGTCCACGAAAAACGGCGCGGGCGCATCGTCCAGACACGCATTCAACGCGTGGTCCGCCGCCGCCGGGCCGTCCGGGATCGCCTTGCCCGGCCAGCTGTGCAGCTCAAACCATTCGTGATAGAGCTTGGCGGCCACCGTCTCGTCTTCCCCGCCGCGCGATACGTCCAGCCCGACGGCGCGCAGCGCCACGTCCGGGCGTTGGCCTGCGCGGTAGCGGTCCTGCGCCGCCTCGACCCAGGCGGTCGGGATCGCCTGCCAGAGATCGTCCTCGGCCCGCACGTTGAATTTGCCGTCGAGCAGAATGTCGGGCAGCACGCCCGGCAGGTTCTGGAGCACCGTCCGGTAATCCGTGTCCCGGTAATACGGGTTATCGCCCAGATAGGCCGGGATGAAGGTGCGCGAGATGGGACGGATCGTGTCGCCTTTATGCGTGATGGGTTCTGGCCCTCCGACCTCAACGGTCTCATCGTCCAGCACGGCAAACCAGCGCAGCTCGCCCGGCGGCGCCGGATTCGGATGCTGATCGTCCAGCCAGGGCGCGAATTCCTGGATGATCCATTCCCCTTCGGGCGACAGGGGCGGGTTGCCCAGCAGCAGGACCCGCGTGCGCTGGGTGGGATCGCTACTGCGCCGCCAGGCGGTGATGAAGCGCACCCACTCGCGCAGGAAATAGGTCACCTCGTCGAACACGTACAGGTCGCGCGGGCGGCCCTGGTACTTCTTCAAGTCCCGCGGGTGATCTATCGCGCCCAGCTCGACGAACCGCCCGCCAAATTCCCAGCGCCGTCGCTGGTGGTTGAAACTCACCTGGTACGGCGCGGCGATGTCGTTGCCCCGGTCAACCACGTCCGTCAGCTGCGTGTACTCGCGCCGGAAAAAAATGGCGCGTTGGTGGCATTCGAAGGCCATGCCCAGACCCAGATCCGTCTTCCCGCCGCCCGCCGCGCCGCCGTAGTACAGTTCGTCCGCGCGGCTGAGCAGGGCCTGCCACTGCTTAGCGCTCTGCGGCGTCCAGATCGCCGTCCCCGTCAGCGCCCGCCTCAGGTAGGCTTGTTCCGAGGGCAGCAGCGAGTGATTCAAGCGCGCGCTGATACTGGTCAGTATCGAGTCGGTGGTCATGCCTCACCTCAATCGCCGCCGCCGGCAGCCCCGCCGCTGCGCGCTGCAGGTCGCTCGCCAGCTTCAGCGCCTTCAGCATCGCGTCGATGTCGATGCCGACCGTGATGATCTCCCGGTCCGTCGCGCCGTCTCGACCTTTGATCAGCCGCCGCGTCGTCTTCAGGAACTGCGGCGTCTCGGCCAAAATACGGGCCGCCAGGTCGCGCAGCTCGTCGCCGGTCTGAAAATCGATCTCGCGCAGTGCCTGCCGCCGCGCTTCCCATTCCGCTATCGCCGCCCGGTCCCGCTCCTCGGCGTAGGCCTCCAACCGCGCCTGCCACTCGAACCTGGACGACCACTCCATCAGCGTCCGCAGGCGCGTCGTCGGCGGCTTTTCTGTCGCCAGTCCGTCGCCAGTCCGTCGCCAGTCCACGTACCGCGCGTGGAGCTTGCGCAGGCTGCGGCCCGGGCCCATCCGGACGTACTCCAGGAAGGCCGCGTGCGCTTTGGCGGTCTCGCCGTCGCGCCGCGCTAGGGTCTCCCACGCCGCCGGATCGAGCGGCTGGTCGAGCAGCGCTTGGACGGTGTTCGCGTCGGCCACATCACGCGCCCTCGGTCACCGGCGACGACTCGAGCAGGCGAACTTTGCGTCCCCCGCGAAACAGGATATAATTCCTGAGTGGAGCTAGTGCGGAATAGCTACCCGCATGAAACCGGAGCCTTACCCGGCGCTCCACACCCCGACAGTAAGGCCAGTAAGGAGAGACCCCATGTGTATCAGGATTCCCCTCACCAAAGGGAAATTTGCCCGCTTTGACGACTGCGATGCGGCGCTGGCGAAGACGAGTTGGTACTTCCACACTGGCGGCTATGCGGCGCGTAAACCCTACAAAGGATCGCACGAGTACCTGCACCGCACGATAGCCGCACGGTTGCTTGGCCGCGCGCTCCAACCGGGCGAAGTGGTTGATCACATCAATGGCGATCAACTGGACAATCGCCGCCAGAACATTCGCATAACGTCGCACGCCAAAAACCTCCAAAACCAACATAGGCGTTCGGACAACCAATCGGGATACAAAGGCGTTCGATACAATCGTTGGACCAAAGGGCTGCGGTTTCGCTGGTCTGCCGAGATTAAAGCTGATGGCATTCGTCATTATCTTGGCTATTTCCCAACCGCTATAGCTGCCGCTGAAGCATACGACGATGCAGCCCGGCGATTGCATGGCAAATTCGCCCGATTGAATTTCCCTGACTCAGTGAGCGCATGACCGCATCCAGCGCGCTTTTCTGCGCGTCGGGATGCCGCCGCCAGTTGCGCGGATTGTCGAGCAGCGCGCCCACGGGCATGACCCGCAAGCCGATGATGCGGTTGCGGTAGGGGCCTATCGTTGCGGGAAGAGAAGCGTCCACGGATGCTCCTACAGAAACGCAAACCCCCAGCTGGCGAGACTCAGCGCGCAGCCAGTTTTCGGATGCCGTCGCGTCACGGCGACCAGCGCGGGCACGAGCGAGTACAACGCCAGATAGGGCGTCAGCAGCACGGAGGCGATGCAGCCCCACATCACCGAGCGCTGCGCCCACGCGCGCCACGCGGCCCACAGACCGACCGGCCAGGTCATGCGCCACAGCGCCCAGTTGTGGCCGTAGGCGGTGATCGTCTGGCGCTGCTCGACGATGACCAGCGGCCAGCGCCAGAGCAACAACGCCAGGGCGCTCGCCAGAGCCAGGGGCACCAGATAGCGCGCGCGCTGCGGGTTGACATAGGCCGCCAGCGCCAGGCCCGTCGCCTGCGGTTTCACGGTCAAGAACAACGGCGCGGCATAGCCCGCGCCGACCAGACCGAACAGCGCGAGCCAGTCCGTATTTGCCAGCCAGGTCAACAGCACGAAGGGCAGCGAGAGACCGACGATAGGCACCAGCGCCATGACCCGTGAACGGCGCGCAACTGCCAACAGCGCGAGCCAGGGCAGCGCGGGGGCCAGCGCCTCGGGCACCCAGAGCAGCGGGATGAGCAGCACGAACAGCCAGGGCGCGTGGTAGACCCCGTCCCTGCCATAGGGGTTCTGGCCGCGCAAGAGGGCGCGCGCCGCGCCGGTGAAAATGTGCCAGTCGTTCAGCCCGCCCTGCCTTCACCACAACAAAAACGACACGACGCCAAAAGCCAGCGCCGTGTCGCTGATGGTCGCAGTCCACACGGGGACCGCTCATCTCATTGCTTCCCGGTGATCAGGCGGGAAGGTCGGTCCGAACCGCCTCAGCCATGCCTGTCTTGGCGGTTCAATTCGCATTGGGAATGGCATGGCACCCAAAGGGTTAACAAAACGGGCAAGGGGGCCACAGATTTGCGGCAAAAGGCAGGGGGAAGCCCGCGCGCCACGCTGTAGCCCCTACGTCCGGTGCGCGCTCCCGGTCATCGTCCGAGAGCCTGCTTTTAGTGTAGCGCAGAATTCGGGGCGAGTGAGGTTGTAGGTTTACCGTGACTTAACTAGCAGTGGAAACTTCACTATGTTCGGGGCGTTCCCAGCGGGATTTATCTACGAAGTAAATTCGTTGTGACAGCCAGCGAATGCGACCATCACGGGGATCGGACAGCACATTCATCATGATGCTGATCAACTGCTGCGAGCAGCCTAGTTCATTGGCAACCATGCTTTGCGTCGGCAAGGCAGAATGCGCCTCGGCAAACGCGCAAATCGCATTGTAGACATCATCGGGCGTAATGGCAGGTCTACTGTCGCGGGCTGTCCGTTTGGAGCCATTCATCCCCTACTCTCCAGCCGTTCAAACCACATCTTGAAGTAAGCCGAGATGTCAGCCATTTTGTAGATTGCCCTCCGATGTCCAAGTTCCTTAACCAACCAATGAAACGGCTCACTATCTCTCTTGTGGCTATTGCACATGAGACACAGGGGCACGATGTTGGTGGGTTCTGAGCCAGGGAACAGATCGGAAAAATGCGGTATCCAGTGATCTTGCACCAGTCGGTTATTCGGCGTGGGCGCTGTGCCACAGATCGCACAGACATTCCCCCAATAGGCTAAACATTCCTGCCATGTTTCATCGGGTAGAAACTCGTATAGAATGGGCTTAACTTCTGGATTAACCGCATGGCCTCGCTCCTGAAGCATCTGAATCGTCCGTTGGCGCTCCTGTTTGCCTAAGCGATTGAGGGCGATCTGTCCGCTGGGGAGTGTTCCGGTTTCCAGAAACTCAATCAACTGCGCTACGCTTTTAATGCCCGCCTGTCGATAGAGACGGAAGGCATGGTCCTCAAGCGGCAAGTGCCAGATGTCATCAGGATCGGGCATTTTGGGCGACTGAGGATGCTCATACCAGTCATAGAGAATGAGCCGAATTTGAGCAACACGCATCCTGAACTGAGCAGCAACGTCGTACATCGTCGCGCCATCAATCAACGCCTGAACAACCGCCGTATTGCGTTCTGTGGTATCATTGGACATGCTGTGCCTCCCTATAGGCATGGCTGCCCTGGGTGCTGATACACGCCAGGGCGATCACCCCCCAGGGTGACGACGAAAAGCGTTGGTTGCCGCTTCTGCGATCACATTTCTGAGCGCGCGACCTTCAATAATCTGCCAGCAGAGAGGGCACAAGGCCAACAGATGGCCGGCCTCGAGTTCAATCAGCGTCGCAGTGTTCGTTAATTTGGGCTGGTGTTCTCCCATCGGGATATGAGGACAACACGTCCATTTGGTTTTCCGGGAAACATCATCCGTTATTTTAACCATTTGTCCCTCGTTTCGCATTTTCGCGCAACGCCCTGCTCAGCATCTCGGCGCTGCGATCTGCCGGCTCGATCCAGGGCACACCCAACACCTCGAAATACGCCCGCTCGGTGGGCGTGTGGGCTTCCTTGCCCGTGCCCCGGTGAACCAGCCGCCCGTCGTCCTGCCGCCACAGCGTATGAGCGTTGATGTGGCGCATCAGCGCCTGGCCGAACTCGCCCGGCCCGGTGCGGATGGTGAAGATCGGTCCCCACTGCGCAGGCGGCGTAACCAGGAACAGGTCGACCTGGACGTACTCGCCGAGGTCGTTGAGCGCTAACCAGAACCGCTTGTATTTCTCGCCCCACACGCCCTTGTCGTGGGTATAGGGACGATCCCGGTGGATCTCCCCCACCGCCGCCAGGCGCTCCAGGAGCGGGTCGAGCAGGCTCACTCGCTCGACGGTCGCCGGTTGGTCGCCACCGAACAGCCCCAACTGCCCGGCGACCGGGCGCTCCTCGACCAGGGGCCGGGCGACGATCTCGATGTCCCCCACCGTCGCCTTGCCGCGCCGGAGACTGCCCGCGATCTCGATCTGCGCGCAGGCCGGACGCAGCGCCTCGACCAACGCTTCAGCCCTGGGCAGGGCGTGTTCGCGCTTGAACCGATAGCCGCCGCTCACAGTCCCCACTCCTCGCGCCGCTCACGCGCGTAATCGAGCAGCCCGTCCGCATGGTCCGACATGCCCAGCCGCTCCAGGCCCCCCGCCGCGTCTTCCAGGTGTTTGACGACCGCCCGCTTGATCTGCGTCGCAGTCGGCCCCTGTTTGGCGCGCTTTTTATTAGCCGCCGCGATGCCGTCCACGCGCATCGTTTGACCCGATTTTGTCACGATTTTTTTCTCGCGATGTTCTCTGACTGGTGCGTGCGCACCAGTGCGGTGTTGCCATTCCAGACGCCAGCGCCCAATCGTCGTATGCGCTACGCCGAGAGTTTGAGCGATCTGGCGATTGGAAACGTCGACTCCATAATAGCCCCGCTCCAACCGCCGATAGAGCAAGTTCTTGAGATCATCCGTGGTCAGTGGCTCGCCATGCCGAAGGTTGGCCTCTTCAGCAAATTCGAGCGCTTCGTCAAATCCGCCAGGATGAAAGTTCGCCATCAGAGGGGCAAGTGCGATCTCGCCGGATACAACGCCAGGATCGGCTAACGCGCGCAGATATGCTTCGCGCCGGTGTAGGCCGTCGGCCAGGATCAGGCCATCCTGGAATAGATCAATCGGATCTTCAAACGCGCCGCCATTGAGAAGCACTTGCATCAGCCGCTCGACGCGCTCCTCGTTCAGCCCTCCGATCCGGACCTGGATAGCCGAATCAACGGTGATTTGGTTGGGGTCCACGCTGACTGGCGCTTCTGGATCGATGATATACAGGACACGCCGCACGTCATTGTGATCGTTCTGCGCCGCCATATCCTGACTCTGCGCGCCGAGCCGTGTGCCCTGCCGTAATTGTCGACTGCCCATCACCACACCGCCTTTGCGTCCAGCGCATCCCAGGCCATCTTGACGAACTGCGCCGCTTCCCGAACCGCCTTATGCTGGCGCGGCGCATAGGCGAAGATGCTCTTGCCAAAGCTGGGCGCTTCGGTCCAGGGCGAGCGCTCGCCGATGACCGGCCACACTTTGCCGTCGTACAGGTCGTTGAGCGTCTTCAAGTTCTCCTGACACTCGATCTGCCGTGCCGCGTGGCGTGTGGGCTGAATGCCCAGCACCGCCAGGCTGATCTGGTCTTGGACCGCCTCGATCCGGTCCATCGTCTTGATGACGCCGTTGACGCTCAACACCCGCGTTTCCGTCGGGATGATCGCCCAATCCGCCGCCAGGAAGATGTTCGCCATGAGTTCGGTCACGGTCGGGGCCGTGTCCAAAATGACCACATCCACACTGTCGCGCAGCGGCTCCAGCGCCTCGCGCAGCTTGCTCGCGGGCGCGCGATCCACCGCCAGCGCGACGCCTGCCGTCGTGGTGCGCGCGTTGCCGGGCAGAATCGCCAGCACGCCGCCCGTCTCGCCCGGCCACCACTGCGCCGTCGGCACCAGGCGCAGCACCTCCGCGACGTGGCGCTCTTTGATCAGCAGGTCGTACATGCCGCTCTCTTCGGCCATGCCGAACCACTTGGCGACGTTGCCCTGCGGGTCGGTATCCACGAGCGCGACCTTCTTGCCCGCCCCGGCGAACCCGGCGGCGAGCGTGACGGCCAGCGTGGTCTTGCCCACGCCACCCTTGCTGTTGAGGATGGCAATAGTTGTGCTCATATTTAATTCCTATCCGCTTTGGCGCGTTTATCACTGAGCAGATCGTACTTCCCGCGAAATTGAAACAGTGGGACGGCTTGCCAATTGAGATAAAACAACACGCCACCGTAAATGACGTTTAACCATGCGCGATCAAGCGGATCGTTCTCATAATCCACCATAATCACGGTCACTGCTCGTCTATTGGCGGTGTTGTAAATCCACACGCGCGAGCGTTCGGATTCCCAAATTTTCGGCTCCTCGAAGTCGAACCAGGTTTCGCCGCCGATCTTTCGAATGGTAACCTTCAGATCAGGAACGATCTCAGGCCATTCGAGCAAAGCGGAATGCAGATCAGAATTTTCCATCATGTTCCCCCGTTTTATCCGGCAGCTGCGGCAGCAGCTTATGCCCTTCGCGCCGAAACCACTCTTCAGCTTCTTCGCGAGAGCTATCAAAATCGCCATCTACCACGCGCTGCGCCATAGCCGGATGTCCCGCCGCCATCAAATCGGTGTACAGTGTCACCAGGGGTGTGGCGAGCGGTGTTTTGAAATCATCATAGTACCCTTCGCGTGCCAGCCCGATCATGTCAGTCAACGCAGGATCGTTCAGTGATTCCAACGCGCGCGCCAACTTCTCCGTCGTTGGAAGCGGCGGTTTTCGCTTCTGCATCTGCGGTCGTTTCTTGCTCATCGCGCTTCCCCCCTTCCATCCCCCAGTAGCGGCAGCAGCGCGGGCATCGTGCCATTGAGGTAGGCCCGCTCGACCTGCGGTCCCATCCACTGGGCCACCGTTTGGCCGTCCGGCAGCAGCGTATTCGCCAGGAACTCGTCCTCGAAGGTGGCGATCCCGCTCTCGATAGATTCCAGCTTGGCTTTGATGAGCAGTGCCAGCGCGCGCCACTTCTGCCTACAGGCTTGTTCCCAGGCGTCCAATGCTTCATCAGGGGTCGCCTTGCGCTCTCGTTCGTACCGAGAGTAGGCATTGGCCCGCGTGACCGTCCGGGTCTGGAACTGGGGCGCGGCCCGGTCCGGCAACGGCAGCAGGAACCGGATCATCCGTCCGTTCATGCGGAACGCCACCATCGCCTGCGGTCCCTCGTAGCCGTACATGAAGCCGGTGGCGCCGTAGCGTTGCAGCGTGCGCTCGATCTCGGCGCGGCTTTTGTCCGCGCTGACCTGGGTGTCTTTCGCGTAAATGCCCAATCTTCACCT
>Ga0209751_10000447_pt1 | contig 44392 bp, 54 predicted proteins | sample RifCSP13_1_FD_184019 | JGI IMG/M metagenome (GOLD analysis project Ga0209751, IMG submission 184019) | Soil microbial communities from Rifle, Colorado - Rifle CSP2_sed 13_1 (SPAdes) (version 2) | ecosystem: Environmental > Terrestrial > Deep subsurface > Rock core/Sediment | place: Rifle...
TTGAGTTCGTAAGAAGGCTCAGGGGCGAGAAGGCGTTTGCCTCAACCGAGGCGTTGCAACGTCAGATAAGGCGGGACATAAAAAGGTCTGAAAGAATACTCGTAACAGGCTGCTGAAAAAGTCCATCTGCTTTGTTGTCATCGTCGCGGCAGAAGCGACGTACATGAAAAGTACGACTCGTTCCTCGCTCCCCGATTTAACTGGGGCCTCGCATATGGAGCTTTTTGAGCAGCCTGAAATAGAGATTAGGAAACTATCAGGATGAAAATTAACGGGCATACGAAGATAACAGGCATATTCGGCGACCCCATCGTACATACTCTATCTCCGGCAATGCAGAACGCGGCCTTCAAGGCCGTCGGCCTCAATGCCGTATATGTGCCCTTCCATGTGAAGGCGGACGACGCGGGTGCGCTCAAGGCGGCTGTCGAAGGCGTAAGGGCAATGCAGTTCCTTGGCGTCAATATCACCATCCCCCACAAGGAGAAGGTGCTGAGATACCTCGATGAGATTGACCCGCACGCCGCAGATATAGGCGCGGTAAATACGATAGTGAATAGAAATGGCAGGCTCGTCGGCTACAACACCGACGGGGCCGGGTATCTTCTGAGCCTGCGCGATGAGACCGGCTTTAGAATTGCCCGAAAGAAGATAATCATCATCGGCGCCGGCGGCGCTGCCCGGGGCATATTATACGCCATGCTCGGCATGAAGCCCTCTTCCGTCGTGCTCGTCAACAGGACTATAAGGAGGGCCACCGTTTTGGCAAAGGCCTTTGAGGCCAGGTTCACCTCCACAGACATAAGGACTTCCGCGCTTCAAAGGGGCGCGTTCATCGAGCACCTCTTTGATGCCGACCTTGTCGTGAATACCACTTCAATCGGTATGATGGGCAAGGGAGACCTCGATATACCCGTCGAGGCCCTTCCGCCAAAGGCCATAGTATCTGATATCGTCTACAGGCCGTTGAAGACAGGGCTCTTGAAGGCCGCTGAGAAAAGGCGGCTTGTGACCCACGGCGGCCTGGGCATGCTGGTGCGCCAGGGCGCGATAGGCTTCGAGCTCTGGACAGGAAAGAAGGCCCCTGTACGCGTTATGGCAGAGGCCGCCTTGAAGGCGCTCAAACAGAAATGAAGATGGTCTTTATTGCCGACGCCCACCTGAAAGGCGACGATGCCGAAGGCCAGGCAGCCCTCGCGAAGTTCCTCGATTCACTCAAGGCAGACACACTCGTAGTGCTCGGAGACCTCTTTGATTTCTGGACAGGCTCAAACAGCGTTGCCCGGAAAAAATACAGGACTGTGCTGGATAGCTTTATTCGCCTGCACGGGCGCGGGACGAAGATAATCTATTGCGAAGGCAACCACGACTTTTCGATGGGGGATTTTTTTACTCAAAGGCTCAAGGCCGCGGTCTACCCTGAGATATCGGAGGTAGCGATAGAGGGAAAGAGATTCCTCCTGGGCCACGGCGATACGGTATCGATGACAACAGAATACAGGCTCTGGAGGGGGTATCTGAGAAGCCCGCTCTTCAGGGTCATGTCAGCCGTGGCCACGCCGGGGGTCGTATGGGCCATTGCAGGCGGGCTCTCAAAGAAGAGCAGGGGGAAAGGTAAATATCTCTCTGCGGTAAACCATGTCGAGGCAAGGCTTAGAGAGTTTGCCAAAGGCAGGATAGCCGAAGGGTTTGATTTCGTAGTGCTTGGGCATTCGCATCAGGAAGGTGTACACATTGAGCAGACGGGCGGGCGAAAGGGCATTTACGCAAACCCGGGAAGCTGGGCACGCGGGATGAGTTATCTTGTATATGAGAACGGGAGCTTCTCATTGGCGAAATGGACGGATAATGGAAATACCCTATAAGCTCCTTACAGAGGAAGCGCTCGCCGGGCTCATCGAAGAGTTTGTCACCAGGGAAGGAACCGACTACGGCCACAGCAGTTTTAACCTTGATCAAAAGGCCGCACATGTCCGGCGCCAGTTGGAATCCGGCAGGGCAGTCATTGACTATGATGAAGCCGAGATGACCTGCAGTATCGTCCCCAAAGAATAGCCCCTCCTTTTTTCTACTTAAACTCTCCTTAATATTTCAAATTCCCGTCCGATAAGAAAGATGCGAACGGAGAGTCCATGTTTCGTAACCTGCTGATTTGCTTGGTTATTTTAATTGTTGCGGGCTCTGTTGCGTCCGCAACGGACCGACCTGCCCCGGAAAGGCTCAAGGGCGGCATAGTCATCTCCGCTGATGGAGCAAAGGCCATCCACGATGTCGGGGAGGCCCTTTTCATAGACGTAAGGAACCCTATCAACTACGGCAGGGGCCATATTCCGTCTGCCGTCTCCATGTCCTTTGACGGGAGCAGGGAAGAAGCCGCTGAGAAAAAGGAGTTCCTTGACCAGCTGCCGGAAAAGAAGAATACATTGATAGTCATCTACAGCCACGGCCCGACAGGCATAAAATCATACAGGGCGGCTCTCTGTGCGATAGAGGCGGGATACAGGCAGATACACTGGATGAGGGAAGGCCTCAAGGGCTGGGAAGAGAAGGGATATCCGGTCAAATACGGAACTGAAAGGGAATAAAACTGGTAAGTATCGGCAGAAAACTTATAACAGCATCTCTCTTCTCAATAGTCCTCTTTTCAATTCTCGTGCTCACGGGCTGGCTCGGGCAGCGCTCGATGGAGAAGAGCGCGAGGGACGCCGCCGCCTTTGAGAGGCAGTCCATGTGGCTTCAGATGCTCCTGCGCGGCGTGAACGAAAGCATACTCACGGGCGGTACGCCCGATTCAATCGAGATAACCAGGAAGGCAATAGATGGTTTCGACGGGATGCACCGTGTCCTGCTTTCGGACGTTTCCCAAAAGCCGCTCCGGGATGAGTTGGAAGGCAGGGTCGACGCGAGGTGGCAGGCGATCAAGGCAGGACTTGCCCCGTTCCTCCGTGAGAATGCCGTAAGCGAAAAGGACGCAGTCCTTATGGCCGAGTACGGCAGGCTCATCGTCGAAGGCGAAAACCTCATAACGGATATGCACTTCCTGTCCGCACTGGCCAGAGAGCATGCGGCAGATACGGCCCGCAACACACAGCTCCTTATCGGGCTTATAGCGGCGCTCATAATACTCGGCATGGCCTCGGTCCAGGTGGACCTCTACCGCTCGATAGCCATTCCCGTAAGGAAGCTAAAGGCTCTAATGGCTGACATATCGGGCAAGGATACGGGCGGGTTCAAGAGCGAGCAGGTCCTTCTCCTCTCCGAAAGGCTCGATGATAAGGAGAAGAGGCTCTCCAGCCGCATTATGGATATAAGCGAGCTATCGGAATCATTTGACTCCATGATCATGGCCCTCAACTCGCATATAGGCGAAAGGGTCAGGGTCCAGGGGGAGCTTGAGATGCTTGCCACGGTCGATGAGCTTACGCAGGCGTTCAACAGGACCAAGTTCGAAGAGCTCATTGAAGCGGAAATAGACAGGACACAGAGGTTTATACAACCCCTGTCCATCATAATATTCGACCTCGACCACTTCAAGATGGTCAATGACAGCTTTGGCCACCTGACAGGCGATTATGTCCTGCAGACCGTCGCGTCGATCGTAAAGGCGGGCATAAGGGAGACAGACTATCTTGTGAGGTGGGGAGGCGAGGAGTTTCTCGTTCTCGCGCCGAACGCGGATATCGATAAGGCGCAGCTGCTCGCAGAGAGGCTAAGGAGCGTAATCTCGGAGCACGTCTTCGAGCATATCGGAAGGATAACGGCGAGCTTCGGGGTTGCCGTGTACAGTGCAGGCGAGACAAAAGATGCCTTTATCCTCAGGGCAGATAACGCGATGTACAGGGCAAAGCGGACAAGGAACAGGGTAGAGCAGGCGGCCTGAACCGGACAAAGACCTACTCCCGGCCTATTACGACCGTTTCGGCTATCCTGTCGCCCAGCCTGGCCCCGCGCTCATCGGTATAGACGAGGACCATCTCAAAGCCAATTACAAGAAGAGTTGCCGCAAGGAAGAGCGCTTTGCCCAGGTAGGGTATCCAGCCCACGATAAACCAGAAGACCATCAGAAGCGCGAAAGGCGAGTTCCTTATAACAGAGGGCCGCAAGCCGCAGATCTCGCGCGTCTCCGCAGATACTACTTTTAGCCCCACAACCCTTTTGCCCAGGCTCTGGCCGCCCTTCAAGCCGTCCGATATGAGGATATAGGTTATCCCGGCAAGCGGCCCTATGAAGGTCGGAAATGCGAAGAAGGCGCCCATGACGAGGAAGTCTATGAACTTGGCAAGGAAGCGCTCAAGCACATCAGCCTTGGGGAACGGCTCCGCGTCTGTCTCCATGTGAAAAAACTCCTCTGCCATTGGCCCGCCTTTCAGCTTAATTTTTTCCAAGGGTCTGATACCCCGCTTCTTGCTGCCCTTACTCCTCTCCCCTTGTGGGAGAGGAGTAAGGGCAGGGGGTCTTTCCATGCAAAAGCCCCCTCATCCCAACCTTCTCCCCGGAGGGGAGAAGGAGAAACACATAAGCTCAATGGAGACACCCCGCAGCTTGCGTGACAGGTTCATTCTTCCTTTGTAAACAGGATAAACGCCATCGAGGGACGCTTGGAAGCGTCCCTCATGGCGAAATGAATGCTCTCCAGCTGCCAGCCTTCGGGCACTGCCTTGTTCAGCTCCCTCTCGATCATCTCATCCGTGACAGTTGAAAGCTCTACGACTTTGTACTTTAACATATGCTCGAAAAGCGTCCAGTCTCTTTTCAGTCCTCTTTAAGGGGGCTCTGATATATTGCTCTTCCCGTAAAGAAGGGGCCCATCTTTTCAATATAGGTAGACGTCTGCTCGGTCTTTCTCATGACCTGCACAAGTGCCGAGAGCGGATAGAGCTCCTTGCCAACGAGGCCGATGAGGAAGTCGTTGTCATTTCTGTCCAGCCCGTTGCAGATGAGCCTTACATCATGCCCCAGGTCAGCCTTGCCGAACGCCCTGCCGATTACCCCGTGCTCCATCAATATGCGGCCCTGGTCCTTCGGCGGAAGTTTTGCGAACTCGCCCCTTCTCCTGAGCGGATACCAGACAGCCCACGGCCAGTCCCTGTTGAGGACAACGCGCCTGGTCCTCTTCAGGAGCCAGTCCTCGAGGTCCTCTTCATGGCCCAAGCCATAGGTACGCCCGAGCATGGATTGCTCCTGCCTTAGCTCAAGTTGAGCGAATTCGGGCCTGGAGAGCATGTCGCGTACTGTTGTAACAAAGAACAGAGGGTCCTGGCTCATGGTGACGAGCCCGACGCCCTTGGGGTCGTGGATGTCCAGGTAAAGCGCCGCCTCTATCCCGGCGCTCTCAATCAATTTTATCAGAGGTTTCGGGTCAGCGCATCCGGTAAATACATGGAGCTGGACGAAAAGCCTTTTGTCGAGTTTCTGGCGCGCCCCGTCCTTAAGGCCGCCCTTTTCGCTTATATCGACAAGGGCCTCGAGGTCCATGCCTGCGGCCTTTGGGGCCTCTGCGCCAATATTGCCCGGGTGTCCCGGCCTGCCGGGGTGACCCGGAGCGTGTTCATTGTTGTGCATCGCGATCCTCCTGGATGAGTTGAATATAAAATGCCGGCTCGCGGAGGGCTGTTGGACCCTTTCACCAGCCGGCATTTTATTATATCGGACCGCGTCGTTTCCTGCTTTAATACGCCCCGTAGCTTTGCTACGGGCTTGACCGGGGAGGGCAGGGGGCTGAATTCATTTTTCACCCTCCCCTCAGTCCCCTCCCGTCGAGGGAGGGGAAGATCACAGGAGATGCCCCGCAGCTTGCTGCCGGGGTACTGCTCGCCGTCTTACCTGAAGACCTTTTCCCCGCCGCCCTCGGCAGCTTTCTTGTCGTCACGGGCCTTTTTGGCGGCCTCGGAGGGCTGATAGGTGCAGAACGGCTCCTCGTCCATGTAGTCAGCGGTAAAGGCAAAGGCCCTTGCCCTGCATCCGCCGCAGACCTTCCTGAACTCGCAGTATCCGCACCTGCCGTTGTAGTCGTCCCAGTTCCGCATCTCCTGGAAGACCTTTGAGGTGTCCCAGATTGCCGGGAACGGCTCTTTTCTGATATCGCCGCATTCGACATCGAGGAATCCGCATATCTGGACTTTGCCCGTGTTCGATACGAACGCGAACGACTGTCCGCCCATGCAGCCCTTGCTCATGGCATCCAGGCCGTGGGTCTCGGGCGTGACGGTTACGCCCTTCTCCTTCTCCTTCTGCCTGAATATCCTGTAATAGTGGGGGGCGCAGGTGGGCTTGAACTGAAGCGGCACCTTGTCCCTCATCTCATGGAACCACGAAAGCGACTTCTCGTACTCCTCCGGGGATATCTCCTGGTCCTTGAGCTGGGCGCCCCTGCCGGTTGGCACGAGGAGGAAGGGATGGTGCGCTACCGCGCCCAACGAGATAACGAGCTCCAATATCTTCGGCAGCTCCTGAAGGTTATGTTTTGTAATGGTGGTGTTGACCTGGAAGGGGAGCCCCACTTTTTTGACGCTCTCTATGGCGGTCATTACGCTCGCGAAAGCGCCGGGGACGCGCCTGAAGTTATCATGGCTCTCGGCGGTCGCGCCGTCTATCGAGAAGCTCACCCTCTGTATGCCGGACTCTATCATCTTTTTGACGGTCTCTTCGGTGACGAGGAAGCCGCAGGGGGCCATGACCATGCGCAGGCCAAGCTTGGTCCCGTACTTGGCGATATCCCAGATATCGTCGCGGAGCATCGGTTCTCCGCCGGTCATGATCATGATCGGGTTTGAGAACGACGCCACGTCGTCGAGGAACTTGAAGCACTCCTCTGTGGTAAGTTCGTTGGGGTAGGGGCCGAAGCGCGCCGCTGCCCTGCAGTGTATGCAGTCAAGGTTGCATGACCTTGTAAGCTCCCAGGCTATAAGCTTGGGCAGCCACTTTCTTCCGCCGCTTTTATCAGGTCCTCCGTGCCCGCCGGGGTGGCCGCCGGGATGTCCATGTCCCTTCATCCCGGGGACTTCGTGCGGATGGCCTTTTGGCATGCTGCCGTGCATATCGTCTCTCCTTGTGTGTACTGAGGTTACTTTCGCAGTAGCTTTGCCGCGTCCTTTGCAAAATAGGTAAGAATGAGATCCGCCCCCGCGCGTTTTATAGACGTGAGGGACTCCATCATGGCCCGGTCCCCGTCTATCCAGCCAGCCTTTGCGGCAGCCTTTATTATCGAATACTCGCCGCTTACATTGTACGCGGCCACGGGGTAGCCGAACTCGTCCTTTATTCTCCTGATGATATCGAGGTACGGCAGGGCCGGCTTGACCATTACTATGTCGGCCCCCTCCTCTATGTCGAGCGCGGTCTCGCGGATGGCCTCGTTGGAGTTGCCGGGGTCCATCTGGTAGCTCCTCCTGTCCCCGAACTTCGGGGTGGACTCTGCCGCGTCCCTGAACGGGCCGTAGAATGCGCTCGCGTACTTTGCCGAATAGGCCATTATCGGCACATTTGTGAACCCGTTCTCATCAAGGGCGTCCCTTATGGCCCCCACCCTTCCGTCCATCATGTCAGAGGGGGCTACCATGTCTGCCCCGGCCTGGGCGTGGGATATGGCCTCCCTGCACAGAAGCTCGAGGGTGGCGTCGTTGTCCACGTCCTTATTCCGTATGATACCACAGTGGCCGTGAGAAGTGTACTCGCACATGCAGACGTCGGTTATGACGGCAAGACCGGGCGAGGCCGCCTTCAGGGCCTTTATCGCCTCCTGCACAGGGCCGTGCGGGTCGAATGCGCTCGTCCCCTCGTTGTCCTTGTGCTCGGGGATGCCGAAGAGTATGACCGAGGGTATGCCTAAGGCCGTTATCTCCTTTGCCTCTTTTTTGAGCTGGTCAACCGAGATCTGGTAGTGGCCGGGCATGGATTTTATCTCTTTTTTGACCCCTTTGCCGTAGGTCACGAAGAGCGGGAGTATGAAGTCAGCGGGCGTTAAAACGGTCTCCCTGACCATCCTCCTCAATGTCTCGGTCTTCCTGAGTCTTCTGGGGCGGTAGATTGGAAAGTTCATTTATTAGCTCCATTTTGTACATTATTAAAATGGTACATCATCAACAATGTTCACTTTTAAAGAAGATAATTCTTCAAGAGCATTCTTGAATTTAGCTTCTGCGCTACTATCGTGGAGCACTCTTATAACATGAGCTATTGGTACTCTAAACCCATTTAAAGAATCTAAAACTGGCTGAGATATGCTAATTTCTTTACATGCCAAAATCAACAAAAGATATGAATCCAAAAGCTCTTCAATCATACGAGGATTTACATTAAACACCCGTGGCCTTATTTCTTTAGATAGCGTTCTGGATATATTGAGAATTTCGATAAGTAAGTCCTTTTCTGTACGCAGTTCTTTTTCTACAGCAGGGTCACGTTTCAAAATAGATTCGACTTTTTCATTTAGCTTTGGCCACCACATTTCAAAAACAGAATCAAAAACATGGGATGCTAAGGAGTGTTCACCTAAAATATCATTTATCATTTTTACTATCTTCCGAATATCTTGTTTAGTAAATAAGGAAGCTTGAAATTGCACAAGGGGTCCCTGAATATCAACGGGCTTAACTTCAAACAAGATAGGGCACACTTTGCTTTTATCAATATTTTTTGATAAAGCGCCACATTCGAACATCACCCAAGGTGCTTCTAAATTATCAGGTGTTAACATAATTAAACCAATTTTAGAATCTTCGAGCTCTTTACTTATTTCAGTATTCCATCTGGAACCTTTAGAAATATCGTCAGGAGAAAAATAAGGTTTCACGGCTTGAATAACACTCGGTAGCCATTCCCTAAAAGCCTCTCCTAAGTGCTTACTCTTTTCACCAGACCAACTAATAAAAACTTTCATTTATCATGGCTCCTTTTGAAATACTCTGCCATTGCCCTTGTAAGGGCCGGTATGGTGTAGTCGTTGGGCATGATATCGACGCTGAGTCCGTATTTTCTGGCAGCCTCTGCCGTAATCGGGCCTATGCAGGCGACCTTGCAATCTTTAAGGAGGCCCGGAAGCTCGCTCTTTTTAAAGGCGGCCGCGAAGTTCGTAACGGTCGAAGCCGATGTGAATGTGACCACATCGACCCCGCCTGAGGTGATCATCTCTTTTAACCCCGCCGCCTCTTTCGAGGGCTTCACTGTCCTGTAGGCAGGGACGATGTGGATCCTGCCGCCGAGCCTCTTTATCTCATCCGGTATTATCTCCCTTGCCTTGGTCGCCCTTGCAAGGAGGAACTTCTTGCCCTTGATGCTTCTTTTGCCGAGCGCATCAAGGAGCCCTTCGGCCTTGAACTCCTTTGGCGTGAGGTCGACCTTTATGCCGAGCCTTTCAACGGCCTTTGCTGTCATGGGGCCTACCGCGCAGATTTTGACGCCCTTCAGCTCCCTTACATCGAGACCCAGCTTGTAGAGGCGGTCAAAGAAGTATTTGACGCCGTTTACGCTCGTGAATATGGCCCAGTCGTATGTAGAGAGCCTTTTTATGGCCCTGTCCACGGGCTTCCAGCTCTGCGGGGCGACGGTCTTTATCGTGGGGAAGGAAATTGGCTCCGCGCCCTCTTTTTCAAGGACGCGGGTGAAATCCCCTGCCTGCTCAAGGGCCCTTGTAACGAGTATCCTTTTGCCGAAGAGGGGCTTTGATTCGAACCAGTTGAGCCGCTCCCTCAAGTTGACCACGTCCCCGACCACCGTGATGACCGGGGGTTTGAGATCCAGCCTCTTTGCCAGGCCGATTATATTGTCGAGGGTACCGGCGCAGGAGACTTGCTTTGTCATGGTGCCCCACCTTATGAGGGCAACTGGCGTTGAAGGCGGCCAGCCGTTCTCAAGGAGCTTCTTCGTAATAAGGGGCAGGCTCTTCCAGCCCATGAGGAAGACCAAAGTCCCCCTGCCGGTAGAGAGCCTGTCCCAGGCTATGTTCGTCCTCTCCTTTAGCGGGTTCTCCTGGCCTGTTATGAATGTGACGGCCGATGAGAGGTCCCTGTGCGTAAGGGGTATGCCGGCGTATGCCGGGGCTGCTATGGCAGATGTCACGCCGGGGACTATCTCGAACGCTATCCCGGCTGCTGAAAGCTCCTCCGCCTCTTCTCCGCCCCTGCCGAATATGAAAGGGTCTCCGCCTTTGAGTCTTACGACGGTCTTGCCCTTCTTCGCCTTCTCGATTATGAGCCTGTTTATCTCTTCCTGCTCAATAGTCTTCTGAGAGCCCTTTTTGCCGACATAAATGGTCTCGACCCCGGCCTTTGCGTGCTCAAGGAGGCGCGAGTTCGCGAGAAAGTCGTATATTATGCAGTCGGCCTCTTTGATGGCCTCCAGCCCCTTGAGGGTAAGAAGCCCCGGGTCGCCGGGGCCTGCCCCTACGAGGTATACCTTGCCAGCCATAAATTTTTTTGTCCCTTACACTCGGTATCTTTATACCAAGGGCGAATTAAGAATTATTTCCCGGATTCATTAAAAGATTTTAAGCGACCCATGAGCAATGGCATTATATCAGACCAGAGGGCTTGTAATAAACGGTAAAATCAGGGAAAATCCTGTTTTTTTGGCTTGGCGCGGGGGCAGGCAACATGCTCTTCCCTGCCGGTTGAGAGGTCGTGGATAAGGCACCTTGGGGGCAGGTCCTGCATCCTGCAGTTGTCGAGGACCATCCTGATGGTCGCGATATTCCCCTTTACTGAGACAAGCTCATAGCCGAGCGGGCTCTCCGATTCCTTGATGGATATCAACCTGCCATCCTTCCCATCGAACCAGGCCACGCCGTAATCGCAGTCATTATGGTAATCGCCCATGAAGGAGAGGTCGTTTATCCAGGCTATGTTCTCGAGGGCCGCCTTTTTCTCGGTCCAGGGGAACTCCGGGTTTAGAGAGACGAGCCTCGATGTGCTCGTGCCCGGTGCGCCTGCCCAGCCCTCCTCAGGCACTATCACGTAGTCCTCATAAGGGCTCCAGGTGAAGCTTTGGAAGATGTCCTTCATTCTTGCCGGTGCGCTCCCGTTATCCCAGCCGTATACGTCGGTGTAGTTTATTGTCGCCAGCGGCTCAAGCGCTCCGCTTGGTATAAAATCAACGCGGTACAGGACATTGCTTACGTTCAGAGCCCCCTCAAGCATCTCCTCTTTCGTGTACTTTTTGTGGGAAAGCTCGGTTATCACGACCATAAAGATGCCCTTTGGAGAGCGGAACTTCTCCTGGCGCATTAGCTCCGCGTCGGCCTCATGCGCGGAAAGGGAAAAAGACAAAAGCAGCGCAAGGAGGAGGAAGCGGGCAATTTTTATGGGTGTTTTGCCGGTCATTGGTTGAATGTTTGGATGAAAATAAAAAGGCCCACTCAAGATGGGCCTTTTTCAGGTTAATATTGTTTTCAGGCTGACCCGGGCGGCTTTACCTCGTAGAGGTCCTTCAGGATATCATAAGCGCCCTTTGCAAGGAGCCTCTCGGCAAGTTCGATTCCGAGCTTTTCGCACTCTATCTTCGGGCCTGTGACAGAGTCCTTTATTATGGTCTTGCCGTCGGTGCTGGCAACAAGCCCGTCTATCTTGATGTTGTTTCCTGAGAGTGTGCCGTGAGCCGCGATCGGGACCTGACAGCCGCCTTCGAGCCTCTTCAAGAGCGCCCGCTCTCCCCTTACGCAATACGATGTCTCTGGGTGGTCGAAGAAGGATACGAGCTCGTTTATGTACTTGTCCGCCGTCGGGGTCTCGATTCCAAGAGCGCCCTGGCCTATCGCAGGCAGGCTTATCTCAGGGGAAAGGAGCTCGGTTATCTTATCGGCCCAGCCGAGCCTCTTGACGCCCGCGCCTGCCAGTATGATTGCGTCGAAGTCTCCGTTGTCCAGCTTCTTCATGCGGGTGTCGAGGTTTCCGCGGAGCTGCAATATCTGAAAATCAGGCCTTATAGCAAGGAGTTGCGACTGCCTCCTGAGGCTCGAAGTGCCGATCCTTGCCCCTTTGGGCAGGTCCATGAGCTTTACATTGTTCCTGCTGAAGACAGCGTCCCTCGGGTCTTCCCTTTCTGTTATGCAGCGAAGGTGGAGGCCTTCGGGGAAGAATGTGGGCACATCCTTCATGGAATGGACCGCGAGGTGGCACCTGCCTTCGAGCAGCGCTTCCTCTATTTCCTTCACAAAGAGGCCCTTGCCGCCCACCTTGGCGAGCGGCACATCGAGTATCTTGTCGCCTGTGGTCTTTATCTTCTCGAGGCTGACTTCGAGCTCCGGGTGCCTCTTCTCAATCTCGCTCTTTACCCAGTTGGCCTGCCAGAGGGCGAGTTGGCTGCCCCTGGTGCCTATCACTATCTTTTTTTTCAAAATACGACCCTCTCTTCTATTTATTCATTCCCTTGAAAGCCGGTCAGTCATCGTTGCTCTGGGCTGCCTTCTTGACGGCCTCGTCGTCTATCGTAAGGTCAAAGAGCTTCCTGATGGTGTCGATATAGAGGTCGCCCTCTATCTTATTGGACTCTTTCTTGAGATGCGTGACAGGATGGTGGAGTATCTTGTTCACTATGGCAGAGGTCATCGCATCGAGCACCTTCTGCTCCTTCTCCGTGAGGTTCGGGAAAGAGGCGAGGGCCTTCGCGAGCTCGGCCTTCCTGACGGCGTCGCAGGTCTGCCGGAGGGCGATAATGGTCGGCACGACATCAAGGGACTTTATCCACCTGTAGAACTTCTCTATCTCGTCTATTATTATGGTTTCGGCCTGCTCTGCCTCTTTCTGCCTCTCGTGCAGATTGGCGACCACGACGCCCTGCAGGTCGTCTACATCGTAGAGATAACAGTTGTCGATATTATTGATCTCGGGGTCTATGTTCCTGGGTACCGAGATGTCTATGAAGAACATGGGCTTGTGCCGCCGCTCCTTCATCACATCATGTATCTGCTCGGGCTTTATGATGAAGTTCGGAGAGGCCGTGGATGCGATGACTATGTCCACATTCTTGAGATAATGCGGGAATTCCCTGAACATGATGGCGGTGCCGCAGAAGCATTTGACGAGCTCCACGGCCTTCTCGTATGTCCTGTTCGCGACCATTATCTCGCGCACGCCGTTTGACTGGAGGTGCCTTGCCGCAAGCTCCGCCATCTCTCCCGCGCCGACCAGCATGCAGTTCTTGCCCGTGAGGTTGCCGAAGATCTTGCGCGCCAGCTCGACTGCGGCAAAGCTTATCGATACCGCGGACTCGCCTATCTTTGTCTCTGTCCTTACCCTCTTGGCGACCTGGAACGCCTTGTGGTAGAGCTTATTGACTATTATTCCGGCCGTGTTGCTCTGGACTGCGTATCCGTATGAGTCCTTTACCTGTCCGAGTATCTGCGGCTCTCCCATGACCATCGAATCGAGGCCGGCTGCCACCCTGAAGAGGTGCTTTACCGCGTCCTCGGCCTGATGCACATAGAGGTGCTCATCGAGCTTCTCAAGCGGGATGGAATGATAGTCGGAGAGGAACTTCTTTATCTGCCAGGTGCCCTTCTCGATGTCGCTGGTAATGGCCAGTACCTCGACCCTGTTGCAGGTCGAGAGTATTACGGCCTCGGTAAGGCCGTAATGGCTGGTGAGCTTCGAGAGCGGCTCTCCGATGGTCGCGGAAGGGAAAGAGAGCTTCTCCCTTATCTCGATGGGCGAGGTCTTATGGTTGAGTCCAACGATAACGAGGTTCATCCCGAATTCCCTTAGGTAGCCGCTTCAGCATTCGGCAGGCGCTCAGCGTAAAAGCCCGTGCGCTCCGCCGGAGAGTATGTTTATGATGAAGAAAGAGCCGATCAGACTCAAAAACGCGACAGCCGAGAGTATCGCCGCCTTTCGGCCCCTCCACCCGGCAGTAAGCCTGCCGTGCAGGAGCGCCGCATACAGGAACCATGTGATAAGCGACCAGACCTGCCTGTGCTTCCATTCCCAGTAGCTGCCCATTGCGTATTCCGACCATATCGCGCCCGTTATTATGGCGGCAGTGAGGAGCGGGAAGCCGTACTGGAGGCACTTGTAGTTGAGCTCGTCGAGCGTCTCCAGCGAGGGCAGGACAAAGTACATGCCCTTCAGCTTCCTCGATTTCAGGTACCTGTCCTGGATGATGTACATTATCCCCAGGAAGAAGGCCAGCGCAAAAAAGGCGTTGCCGAGGAACGCGAGAATAACATGGACAGGAAGCCAGTAGCTCTCCAATACAGGGGAGAGCGGGACTATCTGCTTGGGCAGAAGCGAAGCTGTAATAAGGAGGAGCAGGGCAAACGGGCTTACGAAGGCTCCGAGCACCTTTGGCTTGTATTTAATAAGGAGAAGAAGAAAGAGGGCGACGGTAATCCAGGAAAAAAAGGTCAGAGAATCATGAAAGCTCGTTACAGGCGTGCGGCCTGAGGCAAGCCAGCGACTTGCGATGGTAGCGGTATGGAAGGCAAAGCCTGTGCTGATGGCTACCTGCGCAATAGTAAGGAGCCTGTCCTTTCTGGCAAAAAGGTATGCTGAATATAGAAGTGTAGCCACCAGGTAGACCGCCGTCGTAATATAAAAGAATATTTCGCTCACTTCGCCCTGATACGACCCTTATTTTGATATGCGCTTTTCGCGCTTGAGACCGACCCCGAGCTTCGAGAGGCTGTATCCCTCTCCGAGGAGGCCTTTGAGAACGGAATTTATTTCCCTTACCTGCCCCTCTTTTATGAGACCGGGCAGGGGGGATTTGACCAAATCCCTAATAATCCTCTCTTTTTTATCATGACTGAGGCCGGTTTTCAATAGCTTCTTCCTTGCCGCGCCCAGTATCTCTACAAAGGCCGCGAACTCCTCACCTATGCAGCCCTCAAGCTCTTCCCTCAATACCCGGGCAAGATAGGGGCTCTTTCCAGAGGTTGAGATGGCTATGAGGAGTGAACCCCTGTCAACGACCGAGGGCACTATGAAGCTGCAGCGCTCCGGGTCGTCTACTACATTTACGAGGACGCCTTCTCCCTGGGCCTCCTGGTAGACCCGTTCGTTGGCCTTTTTCGAGCCTGTCGCCGCTATCACAAGGAAATGCCCCTTCACATCCCCTTTACGGTAAGGCCTCTTTTGAACCGATATGATCCCCTTGCCAGCAAGTCCTTCAAGGGCTTTCGTAACCCTTGCGCCTACGAGATCGACCTTTGCGCCTGCCTTCAAAAGGCTCAGGGTCTTTCTCTCGGCTACCACGCCGCCGCCCACCATCAGGCAGGGCTTGTCTTTGAGATCGAGGAAAACCGGGTAATAGAGCATCATTTTTGTGCGGGGAAGTAAAGCGACCGCCATCAGCCGCTTCCGGAGGATTCTTGTTCCCGTTCGGGGAATCCCCCCTTCCCTGAAAGAATTATCTCCCAGGAAGATTAAAAATGGGTAAAAGGAATCTTTAAAAATTCGTAATCTGGATAATGAAGCTTTTTGGCCTGAAAAATCCCTTTTTAGACCAGCTCTCCCATGAACCACTTTTCGTTACCGTATATATCGGCAAATACGAGCATTACCTTACCCTTTACGGCATCGATAGGGAAGCGGATCTCAAATTCCCGCTCCTCGAGCTCTTCCCTCGTATGGAATGAAGAGAAGTTGAAGACCTCTCCGTTGAAATCAAGATCCAGCGCTACGGCCGACAGGGCCTCTTTGCCGCTGGCAGAGCCGGGGCTTGAGAAACGCTCTATCCTGACCACGCACTCGCCCGTATTATCGTCTATCAGGTATTTGCATTTGATCTCAGGCGTTTGGGTCTCATGCCCAGCGCACCCGCAATCCACCCCGAGCACATCAAAGGCGGCAGGGGGCCTGCCGTATTTCTTTTTCGGGTTCTCTATCTGCTTTGAATCCTTTATGGTAAGTATCCTTTTCTCTATCGTATGAACGGCCAAAGCGCCGGAGTCCATGCCCACCCACCTTCTGCCGAGCTTTTCAGCGGCACATGGCGTAGTGCCCGCGCCCGCGAACGCGTCGAGGACGATATCCCCCGGCTTCGAGGCAGCGCTTATTATGCGGGAGAGCAGCGCCTCGGGTTTCTGCGTGGGGTATCCGGTCTTTTCTGATTCCGAGAGGTGCATCGCGTCTGGGATATCGTCCCAGACGTCTCCCACGAGCTTGTCCTCTATAAGGTAATCCCCGTCCTCGCGGAGGAAATATTTTATCCTTATGCTGCCGTTTTTCGTTTTATAGATCCTGCCCTCTTTGGCAAGGGCTCTGATGCTCTCGTCCGTGTAGTCTCCCCTTGGCGAGGTCTTGAACCATCGGCCCTCTTCGTCCTTTTTGAAGCCGCTGCCCTTTTTATGCACCCTTTTTTCAATGGAGAGCTGGTTGAAGATGTGCTTTCCGCCCAACTTGTACCATAATATGATGTCGTGGTTGCGCGAGAACTGGCCTGCTATGGCCTTTGCCCCCCGGCCCCCGTAGCTCCATATTATATCGTTCAGGAAGTTCTCCTCTCCGAAGACCTCGTCCATGACTACCTTTATATAGTGGGCCTTCTTCCAGTCGAGGTGGACGAATATGCTGCCGTCTTCCGTAAGGATCTCTCTCAGCAGTATGAGCCTGGCGCGGATGAACTCCACGAACTCGGCCCCTATTATCTTGTCCTTGTATGCCTTCTGTCTTTGTTTGCCCCGGAACTCGAGGTTGGTGGCAAAGGGAGGGTCTATATAGATAAGCCTTGCGCCAGGAGAGCCGTCGGCGCACTTTATTCGGCCCTTTTTCTTGGCCGCGACAAGGGCAGCCAGGCCGTGCAGGTTGTCACCGGATACGAGGAGGTTTGCCCAGCCGTTCTTTTTGCCGCAGAACGACTTCATAAGGGTAAGCGCCGTCGGCTCTATCGAGAGGACGCTTGATTCAGGCGTTTTGCCCTTATAGGTGAGCTCGTATTCCCTTTGTGGCAAGCTTAAGGCCTCCCAGGTATTCAGGCAAGATTATACCAACGAGCCCGGAATTAATAAAGCCCGTTGCGATTCCGCTTGATTCTATCTCGCTGAAATCGGATTATATTCTACTGTAAACGCAAGGGCGTGGAGGAAATTCCCGTGAAACCATACAGGCTCCATCTGTTCATCTGTCTTGGCAAGAGGTGCGCCGCAAAAGGCTCTGAGGAGGTCTATGAGAAACTCAGGGAGAAGGTAAAGGCGCTCGGACTCAAGGGAGAGGTGAAGGTGTCGAGGTCAGGCTGCTTCGGGGTCTGCAAAGAATCAGAGGTCGAGGGCCAGTACTCTCCGGCAGCCGTGGTCTACCCCGAAGGGGTCTGGTATAAAAATTTAACGATGTCCGATATAGATGAGCTTATAGAGAAGCATTTAAAGGGAGGCGAGGCCGTAGAGAGGCTCGTCCACTTCAGGCTTGGCGCCTGAACCTTGACTCTGTTTTTTGCTTCGGTAAAATAACAGCACCTCAAAAGGCAGGTCAATAGATGAGATCGTTTGCGAAGTTTTCGTTAATCATAACAGGAGTCTTCCTTTTCGCGCTCTCGGCGCACGCCGCGGGGAAGCCAGCCCTTAAAAAAGTCGCGCTCCTGCCCTGGACCGTAAACGCGGCGGGCGACATGGAATTCGTCAAGAGCGCGATGGCCGACATGCTCGCTTCGCGCCTCGGCGGGTCGGTAGAGCTCGTAAGGCCTGACCTTGTCAGGGCAGCGCTCGGAGGCAAGGCGGCAACGACGGAGAGCGCGGCCATTGAGGCAGGCAAGAAGCTCAACGCGGATTTCGTGCTGTTCGGAAGCATTACGGTCTTCGGCAACGCGGTCAGCATGGATGCCAGGCTTATAAATCCCTCGACAGGCGAGGCCGCCCCGTTTACCGAGCAGTCGACCGGCATTGAATCGGTCATCAAACTCACTGACAAGCTTGCATCGGGCGTTCTCTCGTCCCTTAGCCCTGTGAAGGCATCTGCGCCTGTTGAAAAGGTAGAGCCTGAGATGGTTATAACCGGCACAACAGGCAAGGTCCAGGCAGCGGCAGCTCCGGCAGATGTGGCGGCCCAGGACGATTTCATCATCAAGCCCAAGCCCGAGCAGGCAAGGCCGGTTGTCTGGAGGAGCCAGAAGATAGAGGGCATGTATTCGGCAATGACAGCCGCTGATTTGGATAAGGACGGCAAGAAGGAACTGGTGCTCGTCTCAGAGCATAAGATAGTAGTCGGCGCGTACAGGGACAACGGCTTTCAGGTCCTGCAGGAGATAGAGGACAAGAAAGGCTCCAATATAACGGTTTTTTCGTTTGACGCTGACAGGGACGGCGCAGCCGAGGCCTACATATCGAGGCTGGAGGAGAACAAGGCCGCAAGCTCGATACTTGAATACAAAGACGGCGCGTACAAGATCACGGCCGGCAACATCGGCTGGCTACTGAGGACGGTCCAGGTCGGTTCAGACGAGCCGGTCCTCGTGGGCCAGCGGTTCAGGGACATAGACGGGCTCTTCGGAGAAATCAAGGTGCTTGCCAGGGAGGGCGGCAGGATAGTAGAGAAGGGCAAGTTTGAGATCGAGCTGCCGAAGAAGGTGGACCTCTACAGGTTCGAGGCCTTTGATTTTACCCAAACAGGTTCGTTCGACCTTGTAACCCTCGACGAGAGGGATTATCTGAAGGTCTATGCCAGGAAAGATGACGGCAAGGGCTGGAGCTCCGGGTACAGGAGCGCGGACTTCTACGGCGGCACGCTTAACTATATAGCCCGCAAGGAAGAACGTGCGGAGCCGATACCTGTGGAAGGCAGGTTCTTCCACGCTGACAGGGACAAGGACGGCAAAAGGGAGCTTTTCATAAAGAAGAACACGCCCGGCGGCCTGGGCAGGAGCGCCAAGACCCCTATGTCCTTCAAGACCGGCGAGATAATAAGCCTTTCATGGGATAAGGTCGGAGGCACCACGGCGGAGAACTGGCGCACAAAGGCGGTTGAGGGCTATGTGGCTGACTTTGTCATTGACGACCTTGACGGCGACGGCGCGGACGAGGTCACCATGCTGGTCGTGACCGGTACGGAAAGGCTCTTCGGAGAGTTAAAAAGTTATATACTTTCGCATAAGATTTCGCTATAATCGTCAGTCTGCAATTTTCACCAGCGCACCACTTCCCACAAACGGCGGCGTAGCTCAGTTGGCAGAGCAGGGGTCTCATAAGCCCCGCGTCGGTGGTTCGACTCCACCCGCCGCCACCAAGTAAAAACCCAAGCAAAAGCCGTAATTCTCAGAAAATACTCGCTTTTTCTCTCCCTTAATCCTCGTTGACTTCATCCCGATTCTTCCCTATAATTCCCGCTGAATCCCACAAATTCACCTTTTGAACTTACACTGTACTTACAATCATGGCGTACATCTATAAGCGCGGAAAATACTTTTGGGTAGGCTGGAAAGAGGGCGGTCAGAGCTTTCAGAAGTCTTTAAATGTGAGCTCGCGCGATGCAGCCAAAACCCTTCTTGCCGAGTATCAGCACAGGGAGGCCCGGAGCCGTCATAAGTCTACCCTCCTGATAATAAACAAAGACCTGTCCGAGGCCGTCGAGGAGTACATTGAGATCGGCAACGCTGGCCGGTCAAAGGAAACTATACGCGAGAGGAAAGGCGCTCTCAATCGGTTCAAGGCCTATCTCGAAGAAGGCTCTGGCGGCGTACTAAAGCCGGAGGAGCTCAGCCAGGGCGCAATCGAGAGGCACTATCACAAGCGCGTAAAGGAGTCACTGGCCGGCGCCAATAAGGACCTGAAAGTTATAAAGTCCTTTCTGAACTTCTGCATCAAAAAGGGTTACTGCCGAGAGAACCCTGCCAATGATGTCGAGCGCATCGAGCCGGTAAAAAAGATTTTCAAAGACCTGTCCTATGATGAAGTCGGCACGCTCCTGATGGTCGCCATGCACCTCTATCCGAACCTGTACCCCATAATCGCCGCGCTCTATTATCTGGGCCTCCGCAAAAACGAGCTCGTCTTTCTCGAATGGGCTGATGTTGATTTCGACAGGAATGTAATCAGCATACGCTCGAAGCCCGAGAACAAGATAAAGGACTGCGAAGAGCGCAGTATCCCGATTAACAGTAAGCTCAAAGAGATATTGAGGGACTTGCCGAAAAGGAACCGCTGGGTGTTCCCAACGCCCTCAGGCGTGCCGTGGAAAAACAATCTTTACCGTGAGTTTATGAAGGTCGCAGAGGATTCCAGGCTCGACAATATCAACATCCAGACCATGCGCGAGACCTTCGGAAGCCATCTTCTGCGCCGGAAGGTTTCTGTCTACCTCGTCAGCAAGTACCTGGGGCATTCAAGCGTGGATGTGACCACGAAGCACTACGCCCATATCCCGATAGAAGAGACGCACAAGGAGATAGATCTGCTGTAGTAACATAAAGTATAAATTTAAACAAATTAGTTATTGACGATTTTGACGGATTTTGTATAATATAAATCTCACTGGGGCGGCGATGTTGACTAAAAATTCCTTCCTTTCTTTAATCTGATATACTTTTAATAAAGTCTCGGACAAAAAGGCCGATGCTATAAATAGTGTCTCTGGGTGGTTGTGTCCTTGATCAACTCCTGTTTCATTTAAAGGAGGATGCTCCTATGAAGCCTCAAAATTTGATTCTACGTTGTTATGCATATCGTACTTCTCGCGGTACATGGGTTGCGAAGTGTATCGATTTGAATATCGCTGAAGAAGAGAACTCCTTGTTAAAGGTCAAAAAGTCCTTGGAGGAGGCTATCACTGGCTATATCGATGCTGTTTTGGACACCGAGGATAAGGCCTCCATTCCCTCTTTGCTGAAGCGGAAAAGCCCCATCCGTGACCGTGCCACCTATTATGGCATCTATTTAATGAGCAAGGTCCGTTCTATCAAATCGAGGCGGGCATTTGAAGAAGCTATACCCTTTCATCTTTCCGGCGGCAGTGCTCACTGCTAAATGGGCCGGAAATTCCCGCTCTTAACTCGTCCTCAAGTCGAAGCAATTCTTACAGCTCTTGGTTTCTTGAAAAAGAAAGCAGGCAGCGGATCATCCCATACACAATGGGAAGCATACATTAATGGGCAAAGACGAATCGTCACAGTTAAAAAACTCTCCAGGGATACAGACCAGTATTCTGACTTCCTTATGCGATCGATGATTGAACAATCCGGTCTTACTAAAGAAGAATTTTATCTCGCCGATTCAAAGCTCGCAAAAAAACTCGGTCTTGCTTAGGGGACTTATCTCTCCTCAAGGGTTGAGGTTTGTCGCGCAGATACCGTTGAAAATATTCCGGCTGTAAGGGCAGTCCCTTTTACATCCCAATTCCCTTAGGCTTTATTGGGAATGTCTTTTCTGTAAAGTACATGCCTCCACAAAGAATTTTCCCAATAGTGTTGGATTGACTTTTGAAAATAATTCCCCGCCACCCCATGTCCTTGTAGGATTTATACATCCTAATCTTGCTAAATTTGAAAGTGCCAATTGTATCTCTTCCTTTGGTTCCAAAGGATTAAGTCGTTCGATTTGGTTCGCAAGTCTTATCTCTTCTGGAAGTCCTTCGGTTATAACTCCATTGTGTTGCATCACTTCATAAGGCTGAGAATATATTTTCTTTAGAATGAGAGCTTCCATAGGAGTTAAGCTTTTTAAAATTTCGATATATGAATTTTTGAAATTCATGCAGCTCTCATTATTCGCTGCGTTCACCAGAAGATTGGCCCAAAGGTCCTGCAAATAAATATCATCTTCAAGCGAAGCAGCCTCGAGCAGAGGGATTGCAAACTTTAAAGGAATTGGTCTCGTGGGTGCTGATAAACCAATTTCCTTGAGTAATTGAGAGGCCCTTTGCATCAATCTGATTTGATTTTCAAAACGGTAATATTTGAGTTTGTCCTCAAATATTCCTAATGCCTGTTCGACAGTACCTCCAATGTACTTGGCGATAAAGCCTCCAAACTCCCTTGCTCCGTCTATGGCTTTCCCTGAAGTCTTCGCGACTTCTTGAACAGCTTTTGCGGATTCTGTTAATGGCTCTTCACTATGCATACGTCAATTCTCTTGCTGAATTTGGTCCTTTAAACTTGATAGGCACGCTTTTATAAAGAGCTGTCCAAAAGATGTGATCTCAATTTTGCGGCGTTTTAATTCAGGCTCGTGGGTTTCCTTGCTGTATTGAATTAGATCGAAAAGTGGAAGGTTTCTCTTTTCAATTGGGTCATATAGGGCATCATTGACAATAAAAATGTCTTTGCGAATTTTTATAAGGCCAAGACCTTCGAAATTACTCAAATATGAAATTAGATTGTCTGGGAATGCCAGCTTATCTACTCTTAAATCCGTTAAGAGTTCAGCAACTGTCAGCCATTGGTTTCTATTATCCTTTTTTACTAAACGTGCTTCCACGTATGGTAATGCATCTGTGTCTCTAAATTGCTCTAATAATAAAGCCTCATCTGGAGATAAATTGTTTATAATATTTACGAAACTCGGGTGGGCACTTTCAGCTGTCTTAAATGTGGAAGCCTTTGCTAAAAGATTGACATATAAATTTGATAGCTCCTCATTTGTCACATAACTCAATTTTTCAGTAATGGGAACACCAATCTCAGGTGGAACCTCGGTCAGTTCATCTTCTGGTACTTCTTTAATTTGCTCTCTATATTTTTCAAGATTTCTTTTGAGAGCGATATTTGCTTTCTCATTCATTAAGGTTATAGGCCATAAAATCGTATTCCCGAGACCAAGAACAGAGCCAAGAGCCTTTCCAACCTGGGAAACTCCGGGTTTGGCCAAATCACCATAAAGCTCTTTCAGCAGGCCCGGCGCTTGAGCTATTTCCTTTAGTATCGCTAAAACGGTAGACATCTACTTATCCTTTTTACTCCTCAGATTTTACTCTGCTTGGAAAGCAGAATAATTCCTCTTATATAATCTAAACAAATCAGCCGCTTACTAAATTAAGGGTAGAAAACATACAGCATACTGTATAACTCTTAAAGGAGGCTGCAGCATGGGGAAGGGGAAGATCATAGTAATGTCCGCGAAGAATCCTTTTAAAAGATTTCCAAAAGCATCGCCGCTGCACAGGCTCGTTCAGGGCTTTAAGCAATTACCCAGGCAAGAGCAGGAAACGCTTTTGACATTGCCGGATGCATTTCTTATTGCATCCGGTTCTGCTGGCAAGAACGCATGAGCTCCGGGGTTACTGTCCAAACTTTCAGGTTGAACTTTTCTGCCACGGTCTGAAGGCGCTCAAGATATCCCTTGTCGGTATCCTTCTCTAGTATCAGGACGATGCCGGGTTTACGCTCGGTCTTGATTCCGTAGTAAAGGGCCTGCCCCACTGCTTCGGCCCATTTGTTAGCAAAGTCAAATTCAACAGCGTACTCGTCTGTAAGGCAGTCTACGCGCGCCTTGTCGTCGAGCACGAACTCCATCGTTCCCTCGGTGCACCAGGCGGCCTGGTACTCCTTCTCCAAATGAAGGCGCTCACCGGCGAGGGCGAGGGAGGGGAGGAGGAGAATAAGAGCGAGCAAAAGGATTCTCAAATAAGGCTCCTGATTACTTCCATTTAGCCGTGGCAAATGCCCGGCAGGATGTCATACCTGAGAGGCCATTACGCCCCATAGAAATTTTAATCGTTTGCTCGTTAATGGGCGCTATTTGCCTGCCCTTCTTTTCGCTCACTTCCCATGCGATTGAAGTGAGGGAAGATTTGCACGCCATCGCGACAGCATCACTTGCGGGTATAAGCTCATACTTCGAATATAACACGGCTATATCGAAACCATCGGTCCGGTCTTTTATGCCGTATTCGGTGTTCTTGTCGTATCTTGATAGGGGCATGTCCGAGAAACTCATCGGTGCGGCGCAGGAGGTGATTGCCAGCACGAGCGTGAGTAAAAAGATTTTCATAGGCCTCCTGATTTAATTCAGACACGAAAAATTAAAAGAGGTCAGGGCATATTCAAAATCACGGATTGCGCTATTATAATCATCAATGGCACGGTTCAGTCTTGACCGTTCGAGTTCGCAACTACTATACCGAGATGGCGTGCAAAGATTATAAGTCGATTTAGCAGAATCTATATCCTCCTTAGCTGACGCAACATCCTCCTGCGCCTCTTGCAAACTCCTTATGGCTGATTCGCAGCCCCATTCCCAAATTTCGGCATGAACCTGAGAAGTTAAACCTAAAGTCGCGACAAGAATCAGGGAATATTTCTTCACAACCCCCTTCCCGTCCAGACCACCCTGCCGATTACGGCAACCTCTTCGCCGAGCTTTTTAAGGTCTATGATGAACGGCTCATAAGCGGACTCATTGTCGCTCTTCACTTTGAGTCTGTCCCCAGGAAGGAGCTGAAGCCGTTTGACCATGACCGCTTGCCCGAACCGCACAACATAAATGCCATCCCTGACGACCGCGTGGTTTCCCACATTGACCAAGATTAAATCGCCGTGGTGCAGCGTGGGTTCCATCGAATCGCCATCCACGTAGATGAGCCGGAGATCCTGCGGGTTTACCCTGAGAACGCCCCGTATCCAGTCCTGTTTGAATGCGAGAAAGTCCTTTACCTCTTCCTTTTCCACGAGGGCGCCGGGACCGGCAGCGGCGCGGATATCGTAGAGGGGTATATATGTGAAGTCGCTGTCTTGCTGTGGCGCTTTAGGGGCTACATACATATTGCCCTTGCCCTCAATTAGCCACAATGGATTGACATAAAATTCATGATAAAGAATTTTCGATATCAAGGCGTCAATTTTTACCTTGCCAGATTCTAAATCTCGCACCTGCGTACCTTTAAGACCTATCTGTTCGCCAAATGCGGTTTGTGTTAACCCGTAGTCTTCTCTGACTTTTTTTAATCTTTCATTCGGGCTTGTCACTTTTTCGTCCTATTAGGTAGATTTTTCTTGACTGATGTAGAAAATTTGATATCATAGCCTCATCACTGGGGGCTGCTGATGAAAAAGCCAATTACCGTAGCTGGACATTCAACCGAGGCTGAAATGACTGGATTAGCTGTTTCTCCGCTGTGTCCCGGTCAGCTTGAAGCGGAACCGCCTTCGCATGAACATGGGTGGCCCCAAGAGACCGTGCCTTATCCCATTGCTCGTGCGATGGAATTCTGTCTTGAAAACTGTCAGTTTGCCCAATGTAAAGAGGAACCCAGCGATTCTCTCGATTCAGACCAGCAAAAATGTAAATACCCGCGACATTGTTCCATTGTGTTGCGTGCTGATAAGCGGTGAATTCATAGCTTAACCAATTGATTTTGTCGGACATAGCTTCTCCTTTTTACTCACGCATTGGGGGCGGAGAAAATGAAAAAAACAGGACTTAAAAACTTAGGGACCCGGACAAACCAGCAGCCCCAATCTGCCTATTTGTTCACCCCTGAGAAAAAAGGGTACACCTCTACTACCTTTGCCGGGAACGAGCTCTGTACCCTTTTTCTTATCACAGCCTCTTTAAAAAGTCTATAAGCCATATCCGCCCTCCGTGGATGTGGTTTTTTTATACCTGAGAAGGGACGCAATGGGAAACAAGATGACTTTCAGCGGCTTGCTACAGATTGCGCTCAAGAGAGCGGGAAAGCACGAGACCCTGGCGGCGGCCCTCGATTTGTCGCCGTCCGGTTTATCAAGGCGCATCAACGGGGAGACAGGCTGGATGGAGATAGAGATAAACAGGCTCTTTGAGTACGCGGACTGCGAAGTGGCGAGCTCGGCGGAGACGGCCATGAAGATACGCACCCTGAAAGACGCTCTTCGGATCGCCTTGTGCGAGGAGTAACCAGACCAGTATTCCCCGAATAGAACAGAGTCTAAACCAGAAATCAACGGAGTCAAGACCATGCTCGAAAAACTCTATTCCAAGGACGAAGCTGCAGCAAAACTCCGCATAAGCACCAAAACGCTTATGAACAAACTGAGCGCCAGGGAGATTACCTACATCAAGGGCAGGCCGGTACAGATACCGGAGAGCGCGATACAGGCATATCTGAGAAAGAAGACCAGGAGAGCCATATGAAAACATCAGGCGCATACCCAATAGGCGCATCAAGAGACCCGGAAGCACCCTTTAATAGGCCGGACTACCTGGGCACTTTCTGCCATGAGTGCGGAGAGAATGTTGAGGCCGCCAAGTCAAATAAGACTGAGTTCGGGGGGTGCGCCGAGCACTACGAGTATTCCCCTGCCGAGATTCAGGCCGAGATATTCGAAGAGGTCAAGTGGCAGAGGGATGAGCTCATGAAGAAATGGGCGGAGAAGGAGGCTGAGGTATCCCGCCTCAAGGCCGCGAACCTTGCCCTGTTTAATAAGAAGGAGAGGCTTGAAAGCAGACTCCGCTACAAAGAGACGGCCCTTGATGAAGCCATATCCCTGATTCAGAAATATTCCGATGCGCTCTATGAGGCTTTAGAGTCCATGAAGGGACTGAGGGGGTAAGGATGGTGGGGCAAATGGAAAACGTCGACCACGCAAGAGGTAGCTCTTCGCCAGAGGCATCCACGACACCCCTTCGTCACTGCAAGTACAGGCCCTGCTCCCGTGAGTTCAGGCCCAAGAGGAAAGACCAGGTGTTTTGTTGCCCCTCTTGCAAGACGAAGTACACCCTTGAGGCTTACGAAAAGGGGGTCAAGGAGATGGGGCGCGGCAAGGCTCACTCTGCCAGGCTCGAAAACTCCGACAGGCTGCAACGGGCACTGGATGTTCTTTTGGACGGCCATCCTCATACGACCAGAGACATCATCATCGAGGCCGATGTCTGCGCCGTGAACTCCATAGTCACGGAGTTGAGAGATAACGGATTCATTATTGAGTGCGAGGCCGGTTCGGGCATCAAGGCCGGTGAGGGCATCAAGGCCGGTGAGGGCATCGAGGCCGGTTCGGGCATCAAGGCCGGTGAGGGCATCGAGGCCGGTGAGGGCATCAAGGCCGGTGAGGGCATCGAGGCCGGTTCGGGCATCAAGGCCGGTTCGGGCATCGAGGCCGGTGAGGATTTCGCTATATATGCTGGACTCTCCGTACGGCTATCCCTCAAAGCCAAATATGCGTTGGTCATTGCGAAGACGAAGCCCTCCAATCTTCTGCTCGGCGAATTTAGAGAGGTCGGCGCGTCCTTGAGTTCTTCGAAATGAAACTCCCAGATTGGACTTTTTACCTGACGGTCGCTGCCCTTCTGTGTTTGGGCGGCATAGCGGTAGTAAATCAGAGCACGCTGAAAGCGGAGGTCGAGATGGCGATTGAAATTAGCGAGTCCGACATTTACCAGACATTCAGGGAAAGGGAAAAGGAACTGCGGGAACAGGCCCGGCCTGATGAGAAGGTCAAGGTTATTCACGGCGTGCCGACGCTTGTGAAGAAGAACGGCCTTGATCTCCATATCTCCAGGGTGAGGGGGGCAGCCATATGAGCATAGCGTTCACATTCATCGCGGCTTTCATTTTCGGCTATATCGTCTGCGGCATACGCGCCGAGCACAGAGAAATGACCATGTGTATGGAGTGCTGGTCGGGTAGACCGCTTATAACCCTGTGCGTCAAGCGGAAGGAAGAGACTTTCGAGCTGCCGCAGCCAAAATGGTTCTTGCAGTATTACCCTAGATAAAGGAGGGAGGCGAGTATGCTTGTAGAAAAAATTATCGAATCAAAACAGCGAAAGATAAAGCAATGGCCCGTAAACGCGAATCGCGCATCTGAAGCCGGACACAGTTGCGAGCGATATTTGGTTTTCAGTAGGACGCGCTGGCAGGAAAAGACGCTTCACGATGTAGGCTTGCAGATGGTCTTCGATGAGGGGAATATCCACGAGGCCGCCGTGCTCAGAGACCTTCAGGATGCAGGCATTACCATCATCGAGCAGCAGAGGGCCTTTGCGTGGCCTGAACTCAATCTTACAGGCCATGTTGATGGCAAGGTACTTACGGACAACAAAGCCATACCCCTTGAAATAAAATCCATGAGTCCCTTTGTGTATCAGTCTATCGATAGCGTGGACGACCTTCTTGACGGCAAGTATGAATACCTCAGAAAGTACCCGGCGCAGCTCACCCTTTATATGCTCATGGACAACAAGGATGAAGCCCTCTTCCTGTTTAAGAACAAGGTCAATGGGCAGCTTAAGGAAATTCCCATGAAGCTGGATTATGAGTACGGTGAAACCCTTGTCCAGAAGATAGAGCGCGTCAATCGCCATGTTGCTGCCGGGACCACGCCAGACCCTATCGAATGGGATGAACGCACCTGTAGTAACTGCGGCTTTGCCCACATCTGCCTGCCCGAGGCTGTTAGAGGCGGCCTTGAAATGGTCGAAGACCCGGAACTTGAGAACAAGATAAAGAGGTGCGAGGAATTAAAGCCCCTCGTTTCCGAGCATGACGCGGCAGACAAAGAGGTTAAAACAGCGCTCAAGGGCGTAGCAAAAAAGATCATCGGGGACTATCTGGTTATCGGTAAAGAGTACCAGAGGCAAGGGAAACCGTGTTGGAAAACCACAATATCCAAAATTGACCAAATAAAAAGGAGGATAGCGTAATGGCAGAGGCAGATGGCGCGATAGAAGTTTCGAGTCCGCTGGCAGATGATAGCCTGCTTGCGGTTGCGGCGCAGGCAGAAAAGCGCATCGAGGCGGTCAACAAAATAAAGAAGCTCGCACTGAGGGTCACGAACCCACTGGATTGGTGCGACCAACAGGGCAAGCCGTATCTCCAGGTGTCCGGCTCCGAGAAGGTCGCGCGACTGTTCGGGATATCATGGCGCATAGACGAGCCCGTGTTTGAGCCCAGCGAAGAGGGACATTTCTCTTATACCTACAAGGGCTACTTCACCCTGGGCGGCGCAACTATCGAGGCCATAGGCACACGGTCGAGCAAGGACGGCTTCTTTAAAAGGTATGGCAAGGACGCAGACGGCAAGAGGGTCGAGCTCCCGGCCTCAGAGATAGACAAGGGCGATGTTAAGAAGGGCTCCTATACAAACTGCATCGGCAACGGTATAACCCGCCTGCTTGGTATCCGCAATCTCACATATGAAGACCTCAAGGCCGCGAATATCGACACCTCGAAGCTGTCAAAGGTCGAGTATGGCAACCAGGAGATGAGTGCCGAGGGCCGGAACCTCAAGGCTGAGGCGCACGAAATGCTTGTCTCGATGTACGGCGAGAACTACGGGGCCGAGCTTGAGAAGATTACGGCATGGACCAACAAGGAAGGGAAGAGCATGGCGGGGAAAAGGTCGCTGGACGGCGTAACCGAAAAAGCCATGTCCGTTGTATACGGCAAGATCAAGGAGCTTTACGAGAAGAAGCAGAAAGCGAGCGCAGGTGAGGCGCGGGATTATGAAAAGGCGCTCAAGGATTGCGCCACGCTTGAGACCCTTGATTTCGTATGGGGTGAATTTGAGGCAACGAAGCCGTCCGGCCCCGACCTCGTAAAGACGCGCCGCATAAGAGACGCACGGGCGCAGGAACTCAAGAAGTCATAAACCCATCGGGGCGTAGCGCAGCCTGGTAGCGCACCTGGCCTGGGACCAGGGGGCCAGGGGTTCGAATCCCCTCGTCCCGACCAAATACAAAGGAGAGAGATATGGAGCTGAAGACGACAGAGGAACGGGAATTAAAGTGCGTGCTCACGGATGAACAGGTCTTGGAGTACAGCCGCGAGCTCGCGAAGCACCAACAGGACAAGTACGGGCTTGAATCGGCTCTCGCTGCGGTCAAGGCCGACTACAAGGACAAAACGGCGAAGTGCGACACCAATATCAATATGCTTTCCCGCAAGGTCGCTAACGGCTACGAGCACAGGCCTGTCGAGTGCCGCTGGGAATATAACTGGGAAGAGGGCAAAAAGAGGCTCTACCGGCAGGACACCTTCGAGCTGGTCGACACTCAGGCCATAAGCGAGTACGAGCGCCAGTGTCACCTTGACCTCGAAAAGAAAGAGGAAGAGGAGCAGGAGGGCGACGACACCAATCCCGAAAAGCCCACAAAGAAGGCCCCGCGCAGACAGCCCAGCGCAACGGCTTAACCAATACGAATCCGCGGAGGACGCAGATGGACGAAAGAGATATGGCTGACATAGAGAAGCAGGGAGAGGCAGAGGCCCACGAACAGGCGCAGGCTGAGGCAGAGGCCTATACGGTAGGTGGTCATCCTATCGACACCAAGTACACCTTTACGGCATTCAATAACCAGACGAACAAGCTCATCGATGATGCAGAGGGCTTTCTATTCCTTGCGAAGGATAACGCAGTCCCGGCAACGCTCCGCTTCTACTATAAGGAGTGCGAGAGGCTTGGGGCCTCGAAGGAGCAGCTGGCCGGCATACATGGGCTTATTCTCAGGGTTGAGAAGTACCGCGAGATGAACCCGGACCTGTGCAAGGTGCCGGATTAAAGGGGCATGCCAGATACAACCTGATTCAACAAGGTTGTATCTGGTTGTACCTGAAGCGACCTGAAACATTATTTCATGGACTTTCAGGTCGACCGTCAACTGGAGTCAATTTTCTTGAGTTCAGTTGACATTAAAGTCACAGGAGCACACAGGAGATTTAGGTTCCTCTGTGTTCCTGTATAAAATATTAGTTATTTCGATGCTTTATGATGAGTCCCCAAAAGTCCCTAAAAAGGACTCTGAAGGACCTGAAGAAAGTGATAGTGATAAATGAACCCGGATTGAAATTAAAAAAGCCTCACTCTGTGCAGAGTGAGGCGGTTAAATTCCCATGCCGGACTCGAACCGGCGACCTAACCATTAGTAAGACGGTTGCTCTTCCAACTGAGCTAATGGGGCATCGAATGCAACATTAATAATATCATAAATACTTACAAAAAATCAAGTCATTTTTGGGGGAGAGGATGATAAATCGAGAGACATTAGAGCGCGGCGACGAGCAGCATACGATATGGCAGACCGACAAGGAAAGCGGCGTGGCCGAGCCTGCACTGCAAATCACGGAGTACCGCGGCAGCAATATCCTGACTATTCGGCAGGATAAAAACGAAATCAACGTCAACCTCGACACCCTGCCCGAGCTTATTAAGGTGCTCAAGCACTACAGGAGCAAGGGCAAATGAAAGACCTGAAGGCGGCGGAGGGGATGGTCTGAGGTGAATCGCGGCGCTTACTACAACGAGCAAGACCCTTACGCGCGCACAATGGCTGAGCGGAGGCATATCTCCATCCGAGTCTTCAAATTCAAATAAGGCCCGACTGTAGCAATGGGAGCACCTGAGACCCTGCTCTATCGTCAGATCGCTTTCGGTCGTTTTGCCACAATAATAACAATAATAGTGCCGCATGAATGCGCTCCGTGAGCGGGGCCAATCATGAGAAAAATCGGGTTGAAGCCTTGCCGCAGAATTGGGATTTGGTCTTGAGGTGGGGCGTCTCGGAAGTAAAAAACAGTATAGCAGAGATTTTTAAAAAAGGATGGAAAACTATGACTCTAAGGCCCCTTCCCGATGACTTCTGTCCGTTGACATCGGAGCTGCCGGAGGGGTGGAGTGCACCGGTAACGATACTGCCGGAAGGGTACTTTGAACACTTTGCCAGAGGCGGCAAACCGATACAGATGGAAATATTCGAGGAGTAGCTGAAGCCGAATGTCGAACCGCGTAATCAAGGATTCAATCTGGTCTTCGCCGTCGCTTGCCAAGTTGCCCGTTGACGCACAGCTTCATTGGCCAAGGCTTCTTCTTATGGCTGATGATTGGGGCTGCTTTAATGCTGACCTTGATGTGATCCTGGGCCTTGTATACCCCAAGATGAAGGGCATGACCCTGAAAAAGGTCGAGGCTCTTTTGAAGGTCTACTTTGAGGCCGGGATGCTCTTCCTATGGCAAGACGGAGAACGGCATTGGGGGTATTTCACATCCTGGAACGGACACCAGTTTTGCAATGGCACGAACCTTGATGATGATGGAAAGCAGCAGAGACACCGCAGAAAGACGCCGGAACCGCCCCGAGAGGCCCTTGAAGAGTACCTAAACATCTACCTCTATAAAAAACAAGTAGTTAGCGAAAAGTTAGAGCAGTTTAGTACGGGTGGGAACATTTCTATCAATCCTATCCCTAATCCTATCCCTAATCCTATCCCTAATCCCGCGTGCGCGGATTTTGAGAGGGTTTGGAAGGCGTATCCAAAAAAAGTATCAAAAGGCCAGGCAAAGAAAACCTGGCTCAAGATAAACCCGAGCGAGCAGCTCATAGAGACTATGCTCTCCACGATTGAGCGGGCCAAGACCTCGGAGCAGTGGCAGAAAGATAACGGGCAGTACATTCCTCACCTTTCAACATGGCTCAATGCCGAAGGCTGGGAGGACGATTACGGGCCTCCAGCTACCACGCCAGAAGGTAAGCAGGCAGTGGAACGACAGCAACGCGAACGCGAAGCTGAAGAGCGCATGAGGAAGCTGAAAGAACAGCAGGGGAGATCGCCATGAGTGAAAAAACGCATAGCTGTAACACCTGTCTCGGAATGAGACAGCCCACGAAAATCCAGGGGACATCTGTGGGCTATCACTGCATAGTCCATACCGTGAATTACTACGCGAACGACAAGAGCCAGAAGCCCAGGCAGGCGTACCTTGCGGTCCATCCTGACGAGGGCCCCTGCGCTCAATACGCATCGAAAGGGGTTGCGGCATGAGGCGCGCATTCCATAAGTTCAAAGCCCAGCCTACAGAGGCCGATGGCATACGGTTTGACTCGAAGAAAGAGGCCAGGTATTACGAACAGCTCAAGATTAGGCAGCGCGCCGGCGAAGTGGTCTTCTTCCTGAGGCAGGTTGTTTTTCATCTTCCCGGGGGCGTCCGGTATGTCGTGGACTTTCAGGAGTTCAGGGCTGACGGGACGGTGGCCTTTGTCGATGTGAAGGGCATGAAGACTGAATCGTACAACGCCAAGAAGCGCATGGTCGAGAGCCTGTACCCGATTACGATTGAGGAGGCGTGAGCCGGATGTCGAAAAAGATGTCCGTTAAGGAAGCCGCAGCGCACTTTGGTAAGCACGAAGACACAATCAGAAGATGGATTGCTGAAGGCAAACTGAAGGCTGAAAAAGACCCCGGTGGGCGTGATTGGTGGATTTTTGAGGCGCAAGAGATACCTGTAACTCAAAATTAGTACGACACTTCCCGACACTTTCCGGCACTTTGACACACTGTGCCGTAGACACGCCTTTTCTTCCCCCTTACAATCCCCCCATGAGCCCCAAAGATGGGATAACTCCGCAGCAAAGGCTATTCGTACATGAGTACCTGATAGACCTGAACGGAAAGCAAGCGGCGATACGAGCTGGATACAGCGAGAAAACCGCTGAATCTCAGGCGAGTCGCCTGTTGAGGAAGGTCAAGGTAAAGGACTCTATCGAGAAGGCCTTAGAGAAGCGCACAGCAAAGCTCGATATAACCGCTGAAAGGGTGCTTCAGGAGTTTGCAAAGATAGGCTTCTCGAATATGCAGGACTTCGCTGAATGGAGCCCTGGTGGAATTACTCTCAAGGATTCTTTAAAGCTCACTCCTGAACAAGCCGCTTGCGTAGCTGAGATATCAGAGACGACGACACAATTTGGCGGCTCCGTAAGATTCAAGCTTCACGACAAGATAGCAGCTCTTGAGAAGCTCGGCAGGCATTTAAAGCTTTTCACCGATGTATCTGAGCATAAAATCGACTTCGCTGAAGAAGCTGAGAAGATAGACGAAGCTGAGAAGAAAGCAGCAGAGCGCCTTAAGAGCATAAAGGGATAGCATGACCGGACAGGACCACATCCGTAGACTTAACGAGCTCAAGGCCAAGAGAAGGCCGCTTGAGCCTTTCTGGCAGGAAGCCTATAAGTACACCTATCCGCTTCGTGGTGAAAAGTTCGGTAACGATTCCATTTCCGCTGAGTCCCAAAGGGCGGCAGCGAATGATAAGAACGCCCGCATATACGATTCGACCGCTAAGGATGCCGTGAGGCTCCTGGCCGCTTCCCTTATGAGCGGTCTTACTCCTGCAAACTCTAAATGGTTCGGTCTGGAGATTCACAACCTCGATGAGGACCAGGCCGCAAAGGAATGGCTGGACGGCGCGGCAGAGACTATCTGGCGCAATATACATGCCTCTAATTACGATGTTGCAGCCTTTGAGTCGTTTATCGACCTGGCGTGCTCCGGTATGTTCGCGATGTATATAACCGAGGGCGCGAAAGACAGCAGCCAGCCGTATAATTTCCAGCAGTGGCCGCTGCATTCCTGCTACTGCGTGGATTCTACTGGCAAGGGGATGATAGACACCATTTACCGAGTTTTCACCCTTACCGCAGAGCAGGCCATAGCCGAATACGGTGAAAAGGTAAGCGAGCAGATAAAGAAGGCTGTCGAGAAGAAGCCTGATACCACGTTCGATTTCGTCCAGGCCATCTATCCGCGCAAAAACCCGAAGACGCTTGAGCTTCCCATAGCCTCTGAGCATATCGAGGTCAAGAGCAAGAAGACAATTCGTATCTCCGGCTATCACGAAATGCCCGTTGTGGTCCCGCGCTGGCTGGTGATACCGGATTCAGTCTATTCCGTGGGGCCCGTTGATGATGCCCTTCCCGACATAAAGACCGTCAACGAAGTCGTAAAGCTCGTTCTTTCCAATGCAGACATGGCCATAGCGGGAATGTGGGGCGCGGTAGACGATGGCGTAGTGAATACCAAGAGCGTCAAGGTCGGGCCGCGAAAGGTTATCGCCGTTGCCAGCAAGGACAGCTTCTTCCCGCTGAATCCGGGAACCAAGTTCGATATTGCCGTGCTCGAGATTGAGCGCCTTCAGACCGCTATCCGTAAGCTCTTGATGGCTGACCAGCTTCAGCCTCAGGACGGCCCGGCAATGACGGCAACAGAGGTGCATATCAGGACACAGCTCGTCAGACAGCTTCTTGGGCCGATGTATGGAAGGCTTCAGGTCGAGTTCCTTCAGCCCTTGATAGCCAGGTGCTTCGGTATCGTGTTCAGGGCAGAGGCCTTGAGTAAGCCGCCCGAGAAGATAGAAGGCAAGACGTCAGTTATCAGGTACGCCTCTCCGCTTGCGAAAGCTCAGAAACTTGAGGATATCGGCGCTATTGAAAGGTTCGAGACAGGCCTTTATGCGAAGGCACAGGCAGGGACGCCAGAGGTCCTCGATATTTACGACCTTGACAAGGCCGAAAGGCGTAAGGCAGACCTTCTTGGAGTACCGGCAGACCTTCTCAGGGACGAAGATGCGGTCAAGAAGCTTCGTGACGAAAGGAAAGCGGCATTGGCGCAGCAGCAGAAGGAGATGCAGGAGCATGAGATGAAAAAGGCCGTTGCGCCTAAAATCGCTCAGAAAGGGGCTGCATAGTGGCTCTCGACCCCAAGATTTACGAGCGCATATTCCAGAAGGATAAGGATGGCCTGGCTGTCCTTGATGAACTCTCAAGGCTTTTCTATGACCGTCCAAGCTATGTCAAAGGCGATTCCCATGAGACAGCCTTCAAAGAGGGGCAGAGGGCAGTTGTAGCGTTTCTGATAACCAAATGCGGCCTCGCTCAACAGGCCGATGAGGCAGACAAGGAGGAAAACGCATGATCATAAAAAGAGAGATGACCCCAAAAGGGTGGCTCGTAACCGAATCCAGGGAGGATGAAGAGAATGCCGGAACCGAATCAGCAGCAACAGATAGACCCGTCACAGACGGACAATCTTCTGAGCTCGGGGCAGCCAGCAGGCAGCGGAAGCTCGGCGAGCGCACCGGAAGGGCAGCCAGCAGGCAGCGGAAGCTCGGACCCAACGAAGCCGGAGATACCGGAGAAGTTCCGGCAGCAGGACGGGACGCTGAATCAGGAGGCGCTGCTTAAAAGCTACGGCGAGCTGGAAAAGCGGTTCGGCGCTGGAGAGGCGCCGCCCAAGTCTGCGGACGAATACAAGCTCGACTACAAGCTCCCTGAGGGAGTCACGATAGACAAGGAGGCTGAAAAGAGTTTCCTTGCTTCCTGTCACTCTCAGGGCATGAGCAACAAGCAGGTTCAGTTCGTTATGGACAAGTACGCCGGCATCCTCGGCGAGCAGGTCAAGGGAGCCACGACCACAAAGGAGCAGGCTGAGACATCCCTGAAGACCTCTTGGGGCGATAAGTACGGCGAGAACATCGGTCTGGCGCAGAAGGCCTTCAACGCGCTCGTGGACGAAGCCGACAGGAACGACAAGGCTGCCATCAATCAGCTTGGCAATAACCCTGTGTTCCTGCGTATGCTGGCGAAGGCTGGCGCGAATCTCAAGGAGGATAACCCTCCTGCCGGTGGAATGCCGACCGGCACTACTGAGGAAGAGATACAAACCGTGATGCGGTCAGAGGCCTACTGGAAGGCGACGCACCCTGAACACCAGAGCGTAAAGGCAAAGGTCGAGGCCTTCCACAAGGCGAAGTTCGCAAAGAGAGCATCATAGACGAAAGGACAACCGCAAGGCCCTTTCCGCAGTACCCTACAATTCAGGCAGGCCCGTCATCGGCGGATAACCTCCGGGAATTGGTGAGCAGTCAACTAACACTAATTTTTTGGAGGTTTTCCCATGTCTCAGCTTATCACCGAAGCATTTGTAAACCAGTACAGCAATAACTTCCTCATTCTCGCGCAGCAGAAAGCGAGCAGGTTTGAGGCCTGTGTCGAAGTCGACCGCGATATTGTGGGCGCGTCCAAGTCCGTCGAGAGGATAGGCGCGACCGAGGCCTACGACATTAACACCAGGCACGGGGATACCAAGTATGTCGATACCCCGCATTCCAAGAGGTGGCTTGACCTCGCCGACAAGGGCTGGGCTGACCTCGTGGACGACATGGACAAAATCAGGATGCTCAGCGACCCGACCAGCGAATACCTCGCAGCGGGCGTTGCAGCCCTCAACAGGAAGAAGGACGACATCATCATAGCCGCTCTGAGAGGTAGCGCAAGGACTCAGAGCGATGGCAGCGTGTCCCTTCCTTCCGCGCAGAAGATAGTACACGGTTCAGCGGGCATGACCGTTGCCAAGCTCCTTACTGCCAAGCAGATCCTCGATGAGAACGAGGTTGACGAGGACGAGCCGAGATTCTGCGCCGTAACCGCAGAGCAGCTCACAAACCTGCTGGGCACTACCGAAGTCAAGAGTTCTGACTATAACAGCGTCAAGGCCCTTGTCGAGGGCAAGCTCGATACATTCCTCGGCTTCAAGTTCATCAGGTCTGAGAGGCTCATAAAGGTGTCCACTTCCCGTTTCTGTCTCGCCTGGGCCAAGACCGGCGTAAAGCTCGGCATAGGCAAAGAGATAAAGACCAAGATAGACGAGCTCCCGACCAAGAACTATTCCGTTCAGGTCTATGCCTCAATGAGCCTTGGCGCGGTAAGGCAGGAGGAAGCCAGGGTCGTCGAAATAGAGTGCACTGAGGCGGCCTAATCCTGACGCAACCAGTTAACCTTTAGACCCGGGGCCAGTACGAGGCCCCGGACTTAATCGGAGGTAGAGAAATGACTGTAACAGCAGAGAAATCCACTCAGGTCACGAACATGGAGGCGGCCCCTCCTGTAAAGCTCAACGCCGGTGAGCTCCACGGCAGGATGCGGATAGCGCGGTTCACCTTTACCCAGGGCGCGGCTGCGGGCGACGCCAATTCCACGGCTGACCTTGTGAAGCTCCCGCCCGGCAAGAACATAACCCTCCTGAAGAACCTGTCAAGATTCGTCTGCTCGGCCTTTGGCGCGTCAAGGGTGCTCGATATCGGACATACCGGCTATGCCAATATCGACGGTACGGCAGTTGCGGCGGCCGCGGACGTAATCCTGGACGGGGCCGATGTCAGCGCGGCGGCCATTGGCTCGATGGGCGCGGGCACGAACGCTCTGACCGCGAACGACGCCTTTGTCTTCGACAACAGGAGCGGCGTTACCATTCAGGCAAAGTGTACTGGCGGCACGATACCGGCAGGCGCGACCCTCAACGGGTACTTCGTCTACATCGAGGACTAAGCAATAAGGGAAGGGGTTATCAAGACCCCTTCCCGCCTTTTACTTTACCGGGGGCCTCATGTCGTCACCTATTACGATCTGCTCAAATGCGCTGCTGAAGCTTGGTGCAAGGCCCATATCTTCTTTTGATGAAGCTACCGATGCCGCCAGGCTGTGCTCGAACCTCTGGCCCCAGGTAAGGGATGCCGTTCTGAGGGCGCACCCCTGGAACTGTGCCATCAAGCGGACAAACCTTGCGCCGAAAGCAGACCCCCCGGCGTTCGGCTTCTCATTCGCCTTTACCCTTCCTGCGGATTGCCTGAGGCTCCTTGAGGCTGATACCGCATTCGATTATGTGGTCGAGGGCAGGGAAATCCTTGGCGACGAGAACCCGCTTTATATCCGCTACATCTACCGGAACGAGGACCCGAATAGCTACGACACGCTTTTGGTTGACGCGCTTTCAGCGGTAATGCAGGCAGAGCTTGCATATCCCATCACCAAGAGCACTTCGCAACAGGACGCGGCTTGGGCGCTTTATACCGGGAAACTCAAGCTCGCGCGTGCCGTCGATGGGCAGGAGGGCTCGCCCGAGACGTTCGGCGATTTCCCTCTGATTAGCATAAGGAGATAGATGGGCAAGGCGAATATTATTCAATCGAACTTTTCAGGCGGTGAGCTTGACCCGAAGCTAAAGGGCCGCGTTGATCTGCCGCGCTACCATAGCAGCCTTCAGAAGTGCTTGAATACCTATCCTCTCATCGGCGGCGGTGCGACAAGGAGGGCCGGGCTTCGCTTTGTCAGCAACAGGGGCGCGAGTGTCTCTGTGCGCCAGATTCCATTTATTATATTCAAAAAGGATGTCACGCCTTCAGTTCTCCAGGGCTATGTGGCCGAGTTTAAGAACGACAACACTATTCATTTTTATACGAACGGGTCGAAGCTTGCCGCTTCTCTCACGAGCCCCTTTACTGATACAGACCTTAAAAAGATAAGGTATTCGCAGTTCAACAATATCCTTTACCTTGTACACCCGGATTTTCCGCCGCAGCAGCTTGTTAGGACGGATGATTCCAACTGGTCGATATCGGCCGTTACCTTTAATCATTCGAGGCCGCTGGCAAAGACGGCCACGCTCTCAAAGCTCGAATGCGTCAGCACGACAAACCCGTATAACCCTAATGTCGAGGGGCCGGGCGGGGCCGAGGGATATAACCAGTTCATAGCCTCTCATACGGCCGTAGCCCGTACGGATACGCCGCACGGCTTCAGGACAGGAATGGTTTTGACCATAGCAGGTGCGACGCCTTCAGACTATAACGGGACGGTAAAGATAAGGGTCACGAGCGACAAGACTTTTGAGTATCCGCTTTCCTCATCTATTGCGACCGCAACCGGCACGATAACCGCAACGGCAAGTCTTTCAGTTACACGCTCGGGCTCGACTGCCACTGTAAAGTTCGATGATCCTCATGGCCTCAAGCCCGGCCAGGCCATCAAGATTTCTGGCTGCAACCAGACCGAATACAATGGCGAGTTTGTCATAACCGTAACTGACGAGGGTACATTCACATACGCGGTCACGGGTACGCCTGCTTCACCGGCGATCGGCGCAATCAAGGCCGAAAGGCTTTTATGGAGTGCGGTAGCAAATACGGGCTATCCGTCTGCCATATGTTTTTTTGAGCAGAGGATGATTCTGGCTGCTACAAAGGCGCATCCACAAACCATCTGGGGCAGCGAGACAGGCAATATCACGAACCTGGCCTCGAACACCGGGGACAGCGACCCCTTTGAGTTCGTTCTCTCTGCGGCGACATCAAATATCTATCACCTGGCTGCGACCAAGCAGATATATATCCTGACCTATGACAGAGAATTTATGTTGCAAGGCGGCGTTGAAAAGCCCCTTACGCCCACGAATCTTCAGATAAAGGAGATGACGGGCTACGGGGCGCGCGAGAAGGTAAGGCCCCTTTTTGTCGGCGGTGAGTTCCTTTTTGCGACCAGGCATGGAAAGAAGCTCCGGGCGTCAGCCTACAGGTACGAATCAGACTCCTATGCCGCGCCTGATATAAGCGTTATTGCCTCTCATCTTGCGGAGCTCGGCCTTGAGGAGATGGCCTACACGATGGAGCCTGTAAGCGCCGTCTGGATAGTGACCTCTGACGGAAAGCTCCTTTCGGTTACCTACGACAGGGACCAGGACGTGATTGCCTGGGCGCGGCACGAGACAGACGGGCTATTTAAGTCCGTAGTTGTAATCCCGCACAATGACGCTGACCAGGTTTGGGTATCCGTCGAAAGGACCATAGGCGGCACGGCTTATACCTATGTTGAGGTCTTCGATCGTGCCTTGAATACCGATTCCTGCATAACCGGCACTGACGAGGCTGGCAAGGCGACATGGACTGGTCTGAGTCTCCTTGAGGGGAAGACCGTTGACATACTGGCTGACGGGGTAGTTATGCCGCCGCAGGTCGTGGCATCGGGACAGATAACCCTGCCGAGGAACGCCAACGAGGTCGAGATAGGTCTACATTACACCTCTGAGATGAAGGACCTGCCGCCAGAGTTACCGACTGCCACCGGAACGGCACAGGGGCAGGCCATAAGCGTGAATAAGTGCATTGTAAGGCTGCATGAGTCAATCGGCTGCTCGATAAATGGTGATGTCGTGCCTTTTCGGTCATTCGGGGCTGGCGTCCTTGATGCGCCGGTCGCGCCGTTCTCAGGGGATAAAGATATTTCTCTGCTCGGGTGGGAAGAAAAGGGCGTGGTCACGATTACGCAAACCCAGCCCCTGCCTTTTACTGTGCTCGCGATCATCAAAGAGGTCACCGTGAATGGTTAAGGCCATATCGAGAGATGAAGGCGCCTTTCTGGTGAGGGAATTTAATTATAAAAACCTCTACTTTGAATTGAGCCTCAAGGAGAAAAAATACGGTTACTGCCACATACAAATTGAGAGCGTGACTGCGTACGCTCATTTGTACATTCTCAGGTTTGGAAAAGAAGTCCTGGAAGAGATAAAGCGGGATTTTGAAGTCATAAAAGACGCGCTGCGTAGCATAGGAATAATCGAAGTCGCTGGCTCGCGCGAGGCCGAACACGCCGAGAGATGGTTCAAGTTCATACGGCTTATCGGGTTTGTGAAGGCGGCGGATGTAGAGATAGGCGGCAGGCCCTGCAAGCTGGCCGTAATGGAGATATGACATGGGCTTAGAAGTAATCGCAATAGCTTCCCTTGTAATGGCGACCGCAGGGACGGCTTACAGTATTCATGAGAATCAAGAAGCCAAAAAGGACGCGAAGAAGGCAGCCGCAGACCAGATGGCCGCCAACGAGCGCGCGGCTCAATCCGAGGCAGACCGCATACAGTTCAACGCCGACAGGCTCAAGAAGGCACAGAGGGCGAGCGCGTCGACAGCGGGCCTTGTCAGCGACCAGGGGACGGCCCTCGATGTCCAGAACGAGACAAGCTTTCTTGCAGCAAAGGACATCGGCACCGTCCTTGAAAGCAAGAATACTGCGAATCAGGGCGTACTCAACGAGGCGAAGATGTTCAGCCGCAGGGCGAACGCGAGCTCGGTTAGCTCGCTTATCAGTCTGGGGAGTACAGCCCTGGGTACATACGGGAATTACAAGCAGGGCCAGAATCTGCTTGAAGCGGAAAAGACGAGGCTTGGTAACGACAATTTCATTCAGCAGAAGAAGAGCCAGCCTTACTCGCTCGACATGGGCGGCGGCTCTTTATTCAAATACTACGACTAAATGACAATACGAATCCCGTCAGCATATGAGGCCGGTTTCGGCCAGAGGCAGCCTGAGACTCCGCGCATCCCTATTGCCAGCGGCAGGGAGGCTATGGGCGAGGCAGTCGGGCAGGGCGCACTCCGGATAGGCGCACAGATGGTCGACTCTGCCCTTGAGCAGAATCAGCATGAAGGCAAAATGGACCTCCTTGAGCGGAAAAAGCTTGAGGATTTGAAGCTCATCGAGGCTGAGAAGGTCAAGAAGGCAGAGGCCCTTTCAGTAAAGAGCCGCGCACAGGTCGACGCGCTCGGGTTCCAGGCCGAAATAGCACAGGGCGCAAAGGACATCTTCGACCGGCAGGACCTCGACATAGAGGGCAAGAAGAACGCTTTTAACGAGCATCTTAAAGGCATGGAGGACAGGTTTAAGAAGCTTATCCCTCAGGAGCTTCAGGCCGAGTTCGCCCCAGATATAGCCAGGAGCGGCCTTGCGGCCAAGAGCGGCCTTACGGACTCCATAGCCCGCCAGGTGGATGACAAGAGGCTTGCCGATGGAATGGAAGCCCTTTCCATGCTTGAGCAGATGGCGGCCAGTGAACCTTTGCAGAGGGGCGCGGCAAAAGAAAAAGCCCGTGCTCTGATAGACACGCTGCCTCTTGATGAAACGAAGAAGGTGGCTCAGAAACAGGCTTTCGCATCTCAGGTGGATGCTAATGAGGTCTTGAACAGGATGGGCTCCGGCGACCTCAAGGGCCTTCTTGCTGACCTCAAAAAGGACACGGAGTACACCGGCTTACAGCCGGATGACAGGGCGCGTTATATCGGACAGACACAGAACGCCATGGAGGCCGCTGCGAGGGAAAGAAAGGCCGAATTAAGGGCGGCAGCTGCTGAATTCAGGGATAGGGCTGATAACGCCTTGGATACATACAAGGAATGGAAACTTGCTGGCTTTCCAATACCGCCCAAAGAGGAAGACCGGATTCATAAATTAGTGAAGGGGACGGAATACGAGGCCCGATTTACTGCCCTGAAAACTCAGGGTGAGAGCGCAGCCCATATTCTCGACAAGCTCGCGGACGACCCTCTGACATTCGGTGCGGCGCGGCTTGGGGTGCAGGTTAAGCCCTTGAAGCTCGATGATCCGCAGCTCCTTACTCAGAGCCTTGCCGAGAGATTTGAGATAGGCAGCAAGGTCAAGGCAGCTCACGGTCTTACCTTTACGCCCCTGCTTACTTCTGAAGAGGTCAAAGGGCTTTCAGCATGGCTCAAGAAGGATGCCAATGCCGGGGTGGACTTCATGTCTGGGCTTTCCAAAAAGATAGGTCAGAAGAACGCCGAGGGGCTTGCCATGCAGATGGCAAAAGAGGCCCCGGAACTGTCAACGGTTATGAGATATGCCGCTGCCGGGGATGTGAACACGGCCAAGACAATAGCCAACGGGCAGGAACTTCTGAAGACAAAGGCCCTCAAGATGCCGTCTGAGGACGAGATACGGGACTTCTTCTGGACTGAGGCTGAGGACTCTTTGAGGGGCCTGCCGAATAACGCAAATGAGGTCTACGAGGCATTCAGGGCCGTATATGCGTCCTACGCGGCCTCTGCGGGTAAGCAGGACGGGGCCATAGACAAGGGCCGGGCCGGGTGGTTCTCAAGCGATGGGCTGGCGGTCAAGGCATTCAAGCAGATAGTAGGAGCGCAGACAGAGGTCAACGGCTATAAGGTTGTGCTCCCCAGGGGAGTATCCGAAGACACCTTTTTGAACAGCGTTAAGAGAATAGACGCCGGGTACATAAAAGGCATCGGTGGCATTGCCGGGCTGGATGATGAGACAGCGGCGCGGCGCATAAGGGAAACGGGCCAGTTCTATCTTGCTGGCGACGGCGTTTATAGGGTCGTAGTCGAGGGCGGCATGGTCCTCAAGAAAGATGGCAGGCCGCTTCAACTCAATATGAAGGTGCTCAAGTGATTAACTTCTTCAGCACTTATATAGACGGCGAAGTCTACCAGTTGCCGGAAAAGGGCTCGGTACACGAGCGTACAGGGCTCCTGAAGGCTGCTGGTATGGCCTTTATGAAAACCGGGGCTGATATAGCCGGGGCAGCTACGATAGCCGCTGGCGGTGTCGTAGGTATGTTCGAGGATGGGGCCTACGAGCGCGGCGCGGCTGACAGGGTATTTAAATTCTACGATGACTACGTGAAGCCTGCCCGCGATTACTGGACGCCAGACCCTGAAAGCGTCTCGACAGCAGGACGGCTCGTCGGCGGTATTACCAGTCTTGGAACGCATCTTCTGCTTGGTCCTGCCGCGATTCCTTCCCTTATAGGCTCTGCGGCTTTTAATACCGGCGTGGACCTGGTGGACTCAGGCGTTGATGCCAACACTGCAACGGGCCTTTCTATACTGAGCGCGGGCGCAACTGGCGCGATGGTCGCTCTTCCGGCTGCAGGAAAGACCCTGGCGCAGACGCTCATGCTGATAGCCTCGAATCCTATAACCGGCGCGGTTCAGGAGGGAGTATCAAAGAAGGTCCTTGAGGCGCAAGGCTACGACGAACAGGCGCAGGTGTTCAATCCTTTTGACCCTGTAAACCGTACTCTTGACCTGGTGCTCGGTGGAATATTCGGCGGTATGGCTCACTACGGCAGGGCAAGGGCCGTTATGCCTGTCCATTTCGAGGACGCCATTGACACTGCAGCGGCTGCACAGAAAGCGGCAAAGAGCAATCCTATAAATGG
>Ga0209751_10000448_pt1 | contig 44331 bp, 77 predicted proteins | sample RifCSP13_1_FD_184019 | JGI IMG/M metagenome (GOLD analysis project Ga0209751, IMG submission 184019) | Soil microbial communities from Rifle, Colorado - Rifle CSP2_sed 13_1 (SPAdes) (version 2) | ecosystem: Environmental > Terrestrial > Deep subsurface > Rock core/Sediment | place: Rifle...
ATCGTCCGGCGGCTCGCTGAATCGAATCAGGATGCCGCTCCGCCAGTCCTTGCCAGCGCCCAATTCTTGCCACTCGAACGACGAAACAAGCACGTCCTTTCCGTCACCGGCCGCAGCCGAAGTCGATCCCGCATAGGAGCGATCAACCTCAAGATCAATCTCGACCGGGCTTCCGGCGTAGACCGTAGAGGCTGGCGTCCAGTTAGAAGAGAGAGATAGAGTCAGGAATCCGGTTGATGCACCGCTTATGTTCGTGATAGTGCGCTCCGTACCGTCTGGAAGCCTGATGACCGAGTTCTTTGGAATCTGTAGTTCTCTTTGAAGGTCGCCACTCGCATCAAGTTCGTTATGTGGACCACCGAGACTTTTCCCGCCGCCCGAGACGAACACGACCCCCGTGGCGACCCCGCCAGCGTAGGTATTAGAGAGCCAGCCCTTCAGCGTTCCGCCCTGTAAGTAGTACGAGAAGCGCGCTGTCCCGACGCGCCCGCCCTGTATGCACTTGAGCGAGACGAGTTTCTCCTTCGGGTCTGGCGCTTGAACCTCTAGCAATTCCGGCGATGCCTTGAGCGTGCTTTCGGAGGTCAGGTCTATATCGGCCGTGATGGTGCCGGACCGGAACGTGTACGGTGTGATCTCTACTTGATTCTCGACTTCCTCATAGCCGCGTCGCTTCGATAGGCGCGTTGACAGATCGGTTCCACCGCCGAACCGCACGATTCCAGCGCCAGTCTTGATCCGATCATCGAACAGGAAGTTGCCGCGCCCATCATTATCGAAGCCCCATACGGCCGCTCCGGCGAATGCGAGGTCGCCCATCGCCTCTTCCAGCGTCTTGTCCTTGAAGTAGGCGAGTTCCGTGTTGTCCATCAAGTCGGAGTCGTACTTCCAGGCGATATACATTCCATCGTGGACATCCCCACGAATGTCGTCGCCGAACGGCCATGTAGGACTGCTAATCCCGTAGACCTTGTTCGCCGTGAGCGCCGCCAATTCGAGCGTCGCGCTCCAATGCTCGCCGTCCACGGGCGCGAATCCACGGTCTAAGACCTGTGTTGCCGTCGTGTCGATCTTACCGTCCGAATCCTTGACCTCAAACTTCATCAAGCGCCCCGCCGAGTCGAGCGCGAATGCCTGTCTGGTCTGTCCAGGTACGGCAGTGAATGCGTGAGGGATTGACGCAATCGCCACGTCCATCGTGATACCGGAGTAGAGCGTATCCGCGAGGAAGCCCCTCATGTGGAACATGTCGGATAGGCCGACGTTGTTCCTTGAGAAGAACGTCGTTATCAGGGTCCGCTTTGTTGATCCTGTTCCTGCAAGCAACTTCATCCAAATCGGCGTCAGGTACGAACCCACGTCTGTACCATCCCAGACTGAGATAATCGCGCCCATCGTGAACGATTCGATGAAAGATTGACTATCGCCAGTCTCGCTCCATCGTATGAATCCATAGGCACCAACTGGACCAGTGGCCCAGGCCCCATCATTTCCGCACATGGAAATAGGTTGATCGCCGGCAGTGAGCGTTTGCAATGTCGAACCCGTTCCGTCCATTACGTTCCAGGTCTTGATCGTTGGGACTCCGTTCGTCGTGTTCAAATCGCAGTAAACGATAGCCCCACCAGTTGCCCAGGCCGTGATTCCAAGCGGATCGCCGACGTAGGCCGCAGCGCCCATCTGCCCGAGCGCGTATTTTACGTTGTGGCCGCCCTCGGCGGAAACGGTATTCGCGAACGCGATGGCCCAGTAACTCTTGTTCAGTGCGGCCGGAGTCCCGCGCTCGGAATCCGTAACGGCCTCATAGACTATCCCTATATCGTAAGGCTCCTGAGAGCCGCCCGATTGATCGCGCAGTCGAAATCCGTTCGATCCCGGCTCGCCCGCCGGCGGCGCCGACTTGAGATACTGGCGGATTCCTCCGACTAGATAGGTTGTGCCGAGCCCTGAGCCAGTCGGCCACCCGAGTTTCTGCGGGAACGGAAGCGCGATATTTTCACCTTGAGCCGCATCGTCCACGGTGTTTCCGCCGAGACCAGTGGCGTCGCCCTTCCGCATCACGTGCGTACCTGGCCAAAGCGTGTTGACGACCTGAGAGCGGTCGAGGATTCCGCTCGCGCCGTTCCAACGGAATAGAGTCGCGCCGACTGACCTAGCGGACCATGTGTTATTTGACAAGACGAGCGGATAATCCGACCATGCTAGCCCACAAATCTTCGGCTTTCCGGCTGTCGTCGTATCGAGAGCGTTATACCAGAGACGGCGGATTCGCTGTCCTCCCGTAGCGTTGAAGAATCTAAGTGTTGATTCGAGAGTGATCGGATCGAACTCGTAGATGCTTGATCCGATCCCGAGGAAGAGACGACCTGCGCGCGCCGTGTCTCCCGTGAACACATTCCCGACCCCGACGACCTGCGGGTCGTAAACCATTGCCGATGGATAGTTGCCAGCCACGCCGCTACTGAGAGTAGACAGGTTGCGGTCTAGCCACGGATGCGCGAAGCCGCCGTTTTGCTTGATAAATGCCGCTGGCTTCCCGAAGTGAGAGACAGCGAACGTACCTGAAGGTAGGCTAATTGTCCTCGCTGCTCGCTGTCTTAGCGTATCGCGCCAATGTGTCGGTATGCCAGTAAAGTCCTGTTCTGCTGGCACCCTGAACTCGTCTATCGAACTTAGAAGCCCCTCAACGATCATACTCGTCGGCGTGTAGGCGTAGTGTTCGCGCCCCAACTTGAGCGACTCGGATTCGGTCGGAGCACGCAGAAGCGAACCGATCCCGATAAGGCTCAATTCCGCCGTGGGGCTATCGTCCGTCTTGATGTCTGACAGGAGCATCGTTGAGAGCGCACGCACATGCGTCAGCACGCCACCGCGCATCGTCTTGATATAGAACCGGACCCACTTGTGCCTATAGGAAGAGAAGCCAGGCGGAGGCGTCACCTTGTCCCAAAATCGATCAAGATTCATGGCTCGTAGTCGGCCAGAGGAAGTCTCGAACTTGTCAATACTCTTCTCGAATGATCGCCGCAGCGACGAGACGGATTCTATACCGTGCTGCATTCCGATCCGATCCGTGAAATCCACCCACCGCCACACGGTGATGAAAGCACTATGCGCAACCTCTGTCGTGTCCGCGTAGCCGCGACGGATTATGATATCCGGTCCGCTAAGTGCGGTAATCAGCATGTCCTCATTCTCAATCTGTAGGATGTCTCCTGAGCGCAATTCTGAAATGAACGACGCCGGCGAGAAGTTTCCGCCCACCATCTTGCCGGTCCCAACATCAAGCGTTCCGGTGAGTGTGGCCACTATATCCGCGCGAATGTAGACGGCGACTTGAGATAAGACTCCTGGCGCTGCGTAGAGTGCCTGAAGTTGCTGCGGATAGGTAAGCGCCACTACCCAACCTCCTCAAGCACGACGTTTCCGCGATAGACGTTCCCGAGGAATCCGAGCGGCTCCCATTGCGGATCGTCCGTGATCCAGGCGTAGAAGTTCTCTGGGATCGGCCCATCGGTCTGCGCGGCGGGATCGATCAGGAATGGCTCAATAACGATTGGGGAAGGGGCTGGTGGGCTGGCAATGGCGTTCGTCGTCACGCCTGAGCGCACGCCCACGCCACGATTGAGCGCGAGTGCGTGCTCCCATACGCTGCGATCAGCCTGTAGCGCCGTCTCGAATTGCGCTCGTAGTCTCGCGTGCAGGTTACCTCCGCTCGCGTCGATGTATCTACGCTGCCCCAAGATTGTCCGCTCAGATCGCCCGTTCCCATCTTGAATCAGTGACAAGCCCGATACGAGCGGGCGTGCCGTAAGCGTGTCATACGCTTGGGAAGCATCGTTAGGATTAGTGACGCGGTATCCGACAGACAAGTCATCTACGATAAGCGTGGAGCCAATTGCCGACGTGCCGACGCTGATATTGAGGCGCATGTGATCCACGCGGAATCCGCGCGCCTGCGCGCTTAGATCGATGTTGAGCGAGGCGTCGAACTTGGTCCAGGTCGGAGCCGATGACGTGATCGTTCCGAATCCTCCAGGCGTATAGACAGAGGACTCGTCGGCATTGTAGAAGTACGGACTCACGGTGATCGTGTGCTGGATCGCTGTTTTCTTGTACCACAAGATGCACCGAAGCCTCACTGTCTGCCCGGTGCCCTCGAATACTGGAATTGAGCCTGGCGGAGACGCCGAAGAGACAATCTCGCAGACAGCCGCCGTATTCCCGGCCTGAATCCTCATTGCCCGGTGATCTGAGAATCCGCTAGCGTGTCTTACCGTAACGTTCGGGTCTGTAAGCGCGCCGAACGCCCAGCCATCGCAGAACCAATGCGTATCGCTCGGATCGAAGTCCGAATCGATAAGGAAGCGCGGATTCGGAATGTAGATTCCGCCCATGATCCGCCACGGATCACCGCGCGCCATTAGGCCGCCAGCCTCCCCGACTCCATCCCTTCCTGAATCAACGGCTGCAAGTGCTGCTCGTAGAGGTCGCGCATCGTGCTTTCCTGGCCCGTCCCGAAGTTCTGAATCATCCCCTGGATCGTGACGGCAACGGTGATGTTCACGTTCTCTACTGGCCGCGTGAATGTGAGGCCGAAGGCGCGGCGGCCCTCGCGCGCTTCTCCGCGATCTCTACCCACTCCTGCGCCAGTATCGGCCCCGAATCTGTCCGCATCACCGAGAGAGCGAGCCGCAGAGGCGGACACGGCATTCGCCGCCACGCCCCACGCGGCTGCCGCAGCGGTCCATTGGGCGGCATTCGAGCCGAAGGCCGCCGCAGCCGCGAAACGACCCTGCGCGAGCGCCTGAGCGCCTAGAAGCGCAGATTTGATGGCCTCCGCGCCAGCCTCTTGACCCTTAGTCCGAAGGTAGCCAGCAAGGCCCTCCTGCAAGGCCGCCGTGCCGATCCTGAGGATGTTCTTTTGCCGTCCCACCTCGCGGTTGAACGCAGCCTGCGAGGCGCGGTCGATAACTGAGAGAAAACCGCCGATTGCCGCTTGCGCGCGCGCGTACCGAGTCTCATACGCCTGCGCGCCGCGCGAGGCCATCTCCTCGTCTATGGCGATGATCTCTCCGGCAGTTGACTGCGCTAGTGCCAGTTCCGTGTCGCTCGTCCCCCTCTTCAATTCCATGTATTCGTCATTCAGACGCCGCCGTTCGTCTAACAACTCCTCGTCAGACTGAAGCAGAAGCGCGTTCGCATTTCGCCTACGCGCTATCTCCTCTTCAAGCGTGCCCTCTCCGAGAGCGAAGCGCGCCTGCATCCTAGACGCAGCGGTAGCGCGCTCAATATCAGTCGCAAGCGGAGACGGTGCTGGACCCTGCACTCTCCCAAGCGGAATGATCGACGGCTCAAACTTGCCCTTCACGCCGATTATCCTCGTCAATTCCGCCTCGGCTGAGGCTGCAATCAGTTTCTTCAATTCCTCAGTCGTGATGCCTATCGCTAGCGCCTCTTTCTTGTATTGCGCCTCTTTCGCCTTGCTTGCCTCTATTTCTTTCAAGTCTAGTCCGTACTTAGCCGAGACGCTTGCTACGTATTCGTCGGCCGCGTCTTTTGCTTTCTTGTTTGAGAATGACTCGTTCAGTAGAGCGCCACCACGCAGCCTTGCGCTCTCTGCCGCAGTCATCTCAGCATCGGCAAGTTCACGAAGGGCCGCAGCAATTGCCTCTGGATCGGAAGTGCCTCCGGCCAGAATGGCGGCGGAAGCCCTACTGACACCAGGCACAGTTATCGGAATCTGCGGAGGCGTCAGCGCCTCCTTTAACAGTTTGATGATCTCTGTCAGCGTAGGAACCATCGGTTCTAGGCTATCTTCTAGAAGTTCATCGATGGCCGTCTTGAGGGCGCGAGTGGCCCCTGGAAGCGTCTCAAGCGCCTTCCGTTCTCCGTCTGCGAAGAATGCCGCCTTCTCCATAACCGCATTTAGGATCGCAACACGGCGCTGGGCTTCGTCTAGGTCTTTCAATGGGGCGGAGAACGCAGCCTTTGCAGCGCGCTCGGCATCTTTGAGGCTGATCCCGTACTGACGGAGCGCTCGGACCTGTCCAGTCTCAAGAGCGAATCCTACCGCCTGAATCGACTCCGCCACGTCCTGGCCCATGACGGCCGCCATGCCGCGCGCGACAGGAATAAGGGTCTCGATTTCGTTCGCAGTTAGATCGAGCACCTTCGCCATTGAAACAGCGCGCGCAATGTCGTTATCGTCGAAGATCAGTCCACGACGAGCGTTGGTAACGAGTGCGGACAGTCGCTCAAACTCCTCGACATTCTCCCCCGTAGCCAACTTCAACTTGAGCATGGATTGCTCAAGGTCCCCGACTTCTCGGATAGCCCGAGTCGCCGCCAGGGTTATCCCTGCGATGCCGCCAGTAAGCCCCAGAGCCCCAAGCGCTGCTCGTCCGAAACTCAGCCCAACATTCGAAACGGAGCCTCCCATGCGTCCTAGAGCGCCCTGAGCGCCACCGGACGCCCGATTGACGCGCGCAATCGCGCCTTCGGCCCGATTCAGCCCGGCGACGACACCGCCTTCCTGGTAGCCGAACTTGAGGAGGACCTCGCGGACGAGGCTAGACACCGGGCTTCGCCTTTATCTCGGCCAGCATGCGGCGTTGGTGGAGCCCACGGCGGTAGGAGACGATGCGGAGCGCGTCGAGGAGCGGGCCCGGCTGCTCTTCGGCTCCTCCTGAGAATGGCGGCGACTTCATCCGATCCACGTTAGAATCAACCTCGATTCCCTGTAGCGCGCTCTCTTCTATCAGCCCGGCCGGACACATCTGAAGGTTCTCCCGAGAGAATCCTCGGGCCAATTCGGCCATGTTCCTGTCCGGCGATTCCTGTCCGTACTGAAAGACGCGCGAGGCGATCTGCGCGCGGTCAAGGGCGCGTTCCCCTGTCCACGCTGCGCCACGAAATCCAACTCCTACCGTGGCAATTACCGTGCGGCTATGTTTCAAGCAGAGACGATTGCGGTGGTCTCCATCGCGGGTGCATCGCTCACAGCCGTAGATTCGCTCGCGGGCCGGTTCTGCTCCCCGCCAGAGGAGAACATCGGTAGTGACCGCAAGCGCGACGGTTCCCCCATGTCAAGCGCGGCCTCGTGGCGGACGGCTCGTGCCAATTCATTCCGATCGGTGACGCCCAGACCGTCGATAGCCTTCCGAATCTCGGAACGGTCGGTCAGTTCAATCGGATCGTCCCCGTCGCCGCCAGGCTCCCAGTTCTCGATCCGAGCGATAGCCGACGCGATAACGTCCGTGTCGATCTCAAGGGCGCGTTGCGCGCGTTGCTCGACCGTCAGCCCGCGCGCCTCTGCGACCTCGATAGCCTCGATCTGAGACCACCGGAAGTTGTCCGCTCCGGTGAGCGGTCGGACATGAAAGATCGTCGGCTTGATCGTGGACGCCTCGTGAAGCCGTACCCATTCCGATTGCAGAACATACGCGCGCGGTTCGCGCGTCAAGGCTCGCATGTTTTCCTCCCTCTACGTCCAGGCCCTATCCGTCGCGTCGGCGGCCGAAATCGTGATCGGTTCGTTGCTACCGTCAAACGCTGGCTCAATCTCTATCACGGTGACTTGCTGATCCGCCCCTCCACCAGGAGTCAGAACCTTTGGATAGCCTCGAATGTCGAGCAGCACGTCGCTCTCGGTTGTAACCGCGTCCGAACCGACACGCGGCCCGAAGATTTGGAAGCGCGATTGCGTCGGCTGTAGCGGGCCGGCGACGAACGGCGTCGCAGTCGGGTCCGCCTCCGTCCAAAGAGCCTCAGCCGCCGCCTTATCCATCGGGATCGTGAACGATCCGCTAGCGCGTGGCGGAGTCCCAGCAAGGATCATAGTCTGGGGCACGCCTAGGTTATACGGGAATACGCTCACGCCGTTAGGGACAGTCATCGTGAAGTCCTGCATCGGGACGGCGATGGTGTCCACCTTGAGATGCGTGAAGGCGCAGAACTTGTGCCCGCTCGCATTATTCCAGTTTTTCGTTAGCGTCCCGGTATAGTTGACGGCCTTGATGTCGCAGTCTAGCGCCACCATGTCCACGGCCATCGACAAGAGCCCGTTCTGAATCGAGAACGTAATCTGCGACGGGATCGCCGAGATAAGTTGCTCGTCCTGATCGGTCCCGGTCAGTCCAGGATTCACGCGCCAAATATCGAAGATGTGCGGGAACTGAACCGCGCTCACGGCCGTCCCGCCCTTGTCAATAGACACGTTCGTCGAGGCGTAGATGAAGTCCTTTTTGAATGGTGTGGCGACCGCCTCCGCTGAAATCTTGTTGAACAGCGCATAGACGAAATCGCAGAGGACATACGGCGTCACCGGGCACGAGAACGAGAACTTCGGCATCTTCGTTATGAGCGTTACGTCCGCAGAGCCAATCAGGGGATGATTGCGAGCCTTCTGCGCGTCGTGCCAGCCGATGTCGATATTGATTGACGGTCGATCAAGGATCGGCAATCCCTCCGTCGCCGTGCTGAGGGCGAGCGCCGTACCCGGCACGCCAGCCGAGGGCACCGGCGCATATCCGTACTGCACATTCCATGTCCCGTATCCCATGTTTTACGCCTCCCATGCGACGTGCGCGGCCCACTCCCATCGCACGATGGCTAGATGACTGTATGACTGACCTTTCTCCTGTTCTGGATAGTCAATCGTCAATGGCCGGTTAGCGGTAAAGCGAATCGTCTCCCCGTATGCTGAGCCAGATGTGAGACTATCCCACGCCGTTTTCTGTTCAACCTCACCAACGATTTTCACCACATCATCTATCGTGTCGATGAACTTCTCATAACCGTCTTGGGCGTTCATGTCTGAGCCACAGACGGCGATCTCGGCTATCCCGGTATATTCGTTCGTTATCGACATGCCCATACCAGCAGAGGCGCGACTCGGGTATGCGGCCACGACGAGCGCCACTGGCGTTAGTCCTAATGGCACCATGCCGACTATTTTTCCGTATAGGATTCCATTAACCCAACCGAACATCGGTCCATTCTTCTTCCAATATTCGATCCGGTCGTGAATCCGCCGCGCGACTGGCGAGCAAACGCGCGTGAGTGTCGGAACGGCCATTAGTCGTTAAACTCCTCTGGTCGTTCGTTCGGCTCACCTAGAAGCGCGCTCGCTGCCGACACCTTGAGCAACTCCGTGAACTTGGCTATGCGACTATCATCGGATGGTAGCCCGATCTTCCGATTCTCCCAATGCGCGACGATGTTCTGAATCGCCGCGGCCACAAGGTCTGCGCTCACTTCTGCCTCCCAGTAAGGAATCGAGCCGCGTAGTGCGTCGTGCGGTCGATAAGACGATTGCTCCATCCGACGAACGGGCGCGGCGGAATCGGCATGAGGATTCCGCTGTGCTCGTGCGGCCGTACCCAATGACGACCACGACCCGATCGGTTCCTTCGGTAGTGCCCTGGCATCGTGAACGTCACGCGAACCTTTCCCGGCCGTCCATACTGATGCGTGGCGGCGTAGGCCAGACGCGATCCGATTGCGAATCCCCACGGTCCAGCATCACGGATCGCGCCTGCGGCACCTGCGGCGAACGGAGCGGCGGCCTTCGACTCTGGCGGCGGCGGTTCCTGCTCGCCCGCGCTCACGGACAGCCTCAAGACTCCGGTGTCCTGCAAGATATTGAACGTGAACACGCCGCGCGGCTTGCCCTTGCGCGACTCGTGCCGACGCTTGAGCGTGACGACGCTCGGGTACTTCCACGCGCGCCCGGTCGGATCGACCTGACGCCTGAAATAGTCGGCTTCCTCGAGGAGCGCGAGAACGGCGAGATTCTTGGAGAGGACGGTTAGGCTCTGCGGTGAGACGCGATCCTTGATCTCGTCCACGGTTTTCTCTAGTTCCTTGATTCCGGTTATCTGCATGGCGAAGGCCACTAGAACCGCCTCCGTTCTTCCGCGTCGGTAGCGATCTCGTTAGACGGCTCAGGCCACGTCTCAGGCTTCCCGAGCGAATAAACCGCAGACGTGTCGCCTGCGCTCGTGACGCGCTGCGTCGCCGTCGAGCCAGCCGGCACCGTTCCGATCTCGTTGGCTATCTTGATGAGGTCAAGGAAGTACTCTTTGATGTCTGATAGAATCTTATCGGCCGCGGTAGCGGCCTCTGTCGCGCCGAACGCGCGCAGACCCCATGCCGACCTGTAGCAGTACGCGGCCGCCGCCTGAATGACATGGATTCGAGTCGTGTCCTTGCTCGGCGCATCCGCAATCCCGAAGAGCATCTCCGCGAGCGGGCGCACGAATCCCTCGGCCGATACGATGGCGAAGTCGGCCACGTTTTTGCTCGGAATCTTCTCTGGGACCAGTTCCGGGAATGTATCGCGCACATCCTGAGACGTTATCGGCACGGTAAGCCAAGCCACTATTGACTCCTCAATGGATGCTGTGACGCCCCCACGATCGCGATAAAGAATGGGTCGGTATGCTCAAATGACGTAGCACCGAGTCTTACTCTGCACATGAAAGTCCCCGGCGTATCCGTATCAGTACCAGTCCATGAGTAGGTACACTGGCCCTTATTCGTAGTTTGATTCAGGACTGTCATCGTCCCGTAGGCAATCTTCGCCGTGGTCTGTCCATCCTCGATCATGTAGAACTTCGCCGTCATGCCAGTCAGATCTACCGCGTTCCCGTTCGCGTCGTTGATCGTTACGGTGATAATCGGTAGAAGGTCTCCGACTACCCATCGCGCCTGAATGTCAAGCAGGGTAGCGCGGGCCATCTAGCGCAGCCTCGTGTTAGTAGACCCGTCGTTCCGGTGAGTCCGCATGGACGCTTTTCTTATCGGATCGGTTACGCCTGGGATAAACTGAGTGACAAGGGATATGATCGATCCTCCGACAGCCGATATCGACCTAAAGAACGTCGTGGACAGTCCGATGATTACGGACGATCCAGCGGACGCGATGATCGTGAGAGCGTGCGTTGTCGCTAGCGCGATGCTGGCGGTCGATCCAGCCACGGCCGCGATAGTCGCGCTGAAGACATTGACCGTTGAGATAGTGGCCACGGATGACGCCGTCATCGCGATCGATCGCCCGAACGTCGCCACGCGAGCAAGAGAGGCCAGAGACAAGGCTGTTGCCGATATCGAGCGAACGAAGGTCGCAACGGACGAGACGATCACGGACGATCCGGCCGAGACGGCGATCGAACGCGAGAACGTGGATATTCTCGATAGCGACGCGATCGCCGTTGAGGCCGCCGAGATGGAAATGGCGTGGATCGTACTCATAGCGAGAGTGGCCACGCCGGCGGAGGTGGCGGCTATCGACTGCGTGAACGTCGTAGTGAAGATGTCCATGCTGAACTCGATCCAGCCAACGCCAGCGCTCGTCTGCGTCTCATCCTCTGGAAAATCCGAGTCCTCCGTAGGATCGCCGAACTGGCATGACGCCTCAGGGGTTGTTCCTGATGCGTCCGAATGGCCCACGGCCACGACGATCCTGTCTCCATCAAGGGCGGCCACGGAAGTCAAGGTGTCGCCATCAGCGAACGTCTTGTTTCGGTGCGTTATGTTATTGATATACTCTGTAGCAGGGCCGTATTGACCTATTGCTAGAAGCGTTCCCCTGACAGTCGAGCCGTTGTTAGACACGACGTAGATTTCCAGCCTTGAGGTCGAGTTGTCCTGCGCCGCGTACTCGCGGGCCTTCAACTGCATTTTCACCGTGCCGGAGATCGTCTTACCGCCCGAGATAGGATCGGAGACGTAGCGCCGGTCGAGAGCGTTTTGCCCGGCCGTCCACGGCCCGATTCGAGTGCCGATCTCAATCGCCGTATTCGATTTCGTCTGCTTGACGAGTTTCCGGTTGAGCGCCTCGGAGGTATAATCCCACGCCCCATTGGCGGCCGGCGTAACATCCGCCGCCGTTGTCGAAGGAAAGTAGAGGCGCGTAGCCAACCTACGTGATCTCCAATTCGACCGTGAACTCGATCTTGTCGCCTAGAGCCAATACAACTCCCGTGAAGTCGCCTTTGACGATCAGAGGAGTGCCGCCAGTCGGCGGGCTACCGCTGCCGGCTCCGTTGAATACGCCCGCGTTCGTGATTGTCTTGGCCCCGTCCGCCGTGAGCGTGGCGACCCAGCGCACCTTGTCCGCTACTGGCTGGCTCCTGGTTGCCGATACTCGCGCCTCCGTCGCAGGCGTGAAGAGGTCCGTGTCGCCCTTCGCCGCAGTCCCCGCCCCAGTGCCCCATCCGATATGGTCCGCGTCGTTCGATGCGGCCCCGTCGAGTAGATCAACGATGAACTCCTCGCCAACTTGCGTCAGAACACTCGCCATTTACCCACCTCTTTCAAGTCGTCCCATTTTCCGGTCGCAGCCCTATAGACGCGCATCTTGATCGTCGCCTTTCCGCGTTCCTTCGCCACGATTCGACCAGGAGCCGCCGTGAACAGTCGGCGGATTGCCTTCAGTAACACCCTCATCACAATATCTCCGTGAACGCATCGCGCGCGATTATCGAGCCGCCGCTAGACGCCGCTATAACTTCTCCAGACGGTAATTGCGCGATTGGGTCCAGATGCGGCTCCACGGCCTCTGTGTTCTCTGGCCCACCAGTCGCGACAATCAGCCCAGATTGGCTTACGTCGAAGTCGATCTCAAGGCTAGGCGGGTGCGGGTCCCAGGCCGCGATCTCGCGCGAGATGTTCACGATGTCGCCCGGTATCGTGTTGTCCTCAGCCTTGACGCGGAACGCGAAGTCGATATACGCATCGCCGAGCGTCGAGATCGTCTTTAGGAATGAGGCAACGGCGCTCGCCGAGAGCGTGAGCGTCTTGTTGCTACGGTTCGGAGTCGCCCAGTCAGCCCAAGAGATAGTTGATTCAAGCGTGAGCAACGAGATATTGTCGTAGGTCCGACGGAGTTGCCCAAGATCGAACGATGATAGAGATAGATGTTTCGCCCATCCAAACGGCGCTTCGCGGTCGGTATGGTCGCCCGTATCGCCCTGCGTCGTGTAGAGTCCGCGCCCAACGTAGATTTCAAGGTCACTCGTCGTGATGTTCGCAGGCGTTGCGTCGGCGTCCAGCGGTCCAGGGTCGCCATTGAACCACTTGAGACGCGCGGCGGTAACAAACGGCCACCATGAGAGCGACGGCGGTGGACCTGATACAACGGTCGAGCGGTCCACGCTCACGTCCCTCAGTACGAATCGGAACATCGTCCGATAGCGACGATTCACTACGGCATCCTTGAACGCTACAGCGGCTAGCGTCACGTCTGGCGCGCCAGTGTACCACGTCTGATAGCCAGGATCACCGCCGCCGTCAGATCCAGCCGGATGCGCCACATTCGAGAAGAACGTCGCCGGTATCGCTGGCATCTTCTCGCGCTCAACTCCGCCGCAACGCGCGATGCTCGGCTGCCCGGCCCATGTCACGAATCCATCCCGGTCGTTCGGCCCGAAGATCGTAGTTATCGTGCTCACTAGAGTTCCAGCGTCACCATCGCAAAGGAAATCTTCGCCGTAGCAACCTGCGTGGCGTGTGTGTTCTTGACGGCGAATGCCTTGTTGTCTCCGAAACGAACGAACGGAGATTCCGTAAGCATGGTCGCTCCTGTTTGGGATAGTTCTATGAACGACCACAAAGTGACGCCGGTTAGGCCGTCTATGACTTCAATCAACCCGGCTCCGGTGGCTCCCGTAGCGCGCATAACCTTGAAGGTACAAAGCAGAAGAGCCTTCCCAACTCCAGGGGCCGCGACGATGCTCTGTTCTCCGTTGGCGGCCGCCGCCGTCAATGTAACCGTCTGCCATTGATCCGCTGGCGGGGCGTTGGCAAGCAACGCCAGCATGGAAGTCTTTAGGCTTAGTGCGTTGATGCTGAAGGAAGCCATCTTAGGTCAACCTTCCTTTCCGTTCCGCGTTCAGGGCGCGAGTCCTCTCACGTTTCCCCGATTCCATTTACTCGCGCCCATCCCGCGTTGATCTAGGCCACAGCCTAGATGTTGCCGTTAATTGCGTACTGCCAGTAGCCGCCACCGAGCGCATACCGCGCCCGCATGACGAAGTGAACCTCATCGTTCAGGATCGCCACGTCTCCGCTCCGCTGCGTAATCGCCAGCGTCGGCTCCTGACGCATTTGCATTAGGAGCGCCTTGAACGGCTTCGACGAGTCGAAGAGATACCATTCCGCCGCGCCGAGCGAGAATGGCACGGCCATGACGGTGATGTTATACGCCTGAATCGGATTCAGAACTGGAGACGATCCGCTTGTGTTGATCGCCCATTCCGCCCCAGATGCGCGGAATGACGATGAAACGATCTCGACGGCCTTGAAGCGATTGGCCTTCTCGACTACGAGCAGGTCTGGAATCCCATACGACGGCTCGACACCGCTCGATTCCTTGAAGCCTTCCATCTTGGTGAACGCGCTCTTGAACTTCGCTTCATCAAGATCAGCGTTCTCGGTATCGAGGTTATCGGCCGTCGTCGCCCCGACCGGGTGGGCATCGGAGAACACGCCCTTGCCGTCGTAGCACGTCGGCCCCTTATCGGAGCCGTTCGCCTTTCGCATCTCGTCGAATGTGAACTTGTCCATGTGGAACTTGAAGTTGAGCGCGAGTTGCTCGCCCAACTTGGACATGTCCCCGGTCTGGTCGTCGTCCATTGTGCGGAGCCGCACGCTGAACGAGTCGATCCAGTCACGGTTGGTCACATCGAACGAGAACTCCTTAGCCGTACCGCCCTGGGCCGTCCCTAAATCTTCCGTGACCGGCGGCACCTTGCCGAAGAGGGTATGGGTTTCCTTCCACTTGTTGCTGTCAACGCGCGTAGCGATCAATTCCCACAAGGAATTGGCCGATGCGCCTTTGACCATGTACTGCTTGGCGTAATTCGGATAGGACGCGAGTCCTCGCTGAATGCCCGTCAAGACACCTGCGGTTAGGTGCTTGAGAGCCTGTCCACGATCTAGCATCTCAGTTCACCCTCCCGCTTACTGTTCGACGACCAGGTTAGTTGTGCCGACGAATCCCATCCAATGCGTATCGACGGTCACGGTATCGTCAGCGTCGGAGTAGTCCACGATCTTTCCGACGGTTCCCAAAAGGTTCGTGCCGATAGTGATCTCGACGTGCTGCGGCGTACCAGACGCCCCGTTATCGAGATAGCAGACCTTCCCTAGAATCGTGTCGTCGAGCGTATCCGTGATGTCTTTCATCACGACGACAGCACCTGGAAGGATGATGCGAAGCCGATCTCCGGCCGCCGGATTCGACGGCGCACTCGATACCGTATCCGCCGCGATACCCAAGAGCGTCACTGTCGCCGCGTCTTCTGCGTATCGAAGCGTGCCAGTCCCGATTGCGACGCCGCAGAGCGAGCCGGCATAGATAAGCCCGGTCGCCCCGGCTGTCAGCGGTAGATCACGGTAGCGGAGAAATCCCGCTGGCCGACAATCCCACGCTGCGGTTGCGTTTCCCCAAGCCACTTATTTCCCCCTATTCCTTGACGATGGCCGCGATCGTGGGATCGATCCCGAATCCGGCCGTGCCGTCGTCGATGGCCTTCAACGTCTTCTCGACGCTCTGTGCGTCGGTCCCTACGTTCTTGAGCAATCCACCGTCATACGCTTGGCCTACCGGCGTGCGCGGCGACGGGGCGCTCTCTCCAAACTTGTACGCCTTCGGACGCTTGAGGATCGCCTGCTTGAATGCCTCATAGCGACTGATGGTCTTCATTTCTCCGCCCTCACCGAATTGGAGCGTTGTCGAGTTGCCGTCCTCTGCTAGCGACATGGCGATATTCTCAACGATCGGCCTTTCGGCGGGCGTGACGCGCCCATCTCTGACCATCTCGTCAATGAACTCTGCGGCCACATCACGGGCAGCCCGCTTATCGCGTGCGTCTCGATCCTTCTTCATCTCGGCAAGTTCGCGGCGCAGTTCCTCGTTGATCTGCGCCTGCTTATCCTTTTCAGCACGCATCTCACGCACGAGCGCAAGAGGGTCGATCTTCTCCATGTTCTCGGCTTCCGCCTTCACCTTTGCAGCGCCCGCCGCCTCTTCGTCTGCCTTCTTCTTCGCCGCTTCTGCGGCCGATGCCAGGTCCGGCATTTGTTCTCCTTCGCCCTCGTCCGGCAGCGCTACCACGCTCACGGTGAGCGGCTCATTGCCTTCCGCAGCCGCGAGCCGCCAGCCGTCCTGGCGGTACAGTTGCGGGAGGTCTTCCATCGTGTCGATGATCGGTTTCGTGCCGCCGAGGAAGGCCGCACGTTTGATGACGCCTGGATACTTCTTTCCTGATTCGGCGTCCTGATAGCCGAGCGCGAGGTCTACAGACAAGCGCCGGTATCCTCCGTGTTCGATTGTCTCGGCGAGCGCGGCCGGGATGCCGGTGATCGTTTTAGCGCGCAGGCTTTTGTTCTTGTCCACGTAGAGGTCGCCGATCCATCCGCCGGCGGGCGCGTTGCGCGTCTCGTCATCCTCTAAGTGCCCAAGCGTAATCATCGGCTTGATCTTGTCGTGGAGCGCGTTCGTCGCAGCCGCGATCGCGCGCAGGTCACTATCCGAGAATGGAATCCCGCGCCATGTGCCAGGCTGCATCAATTCCACGTCTCGCATGAAATAGAGCGGGACATTGCCGTCCTCTTCCATCTTCTCGGCGAAGGTTTGCTCGCGCGGCTCGGTTTTCTTCCAGGATTGCCCGATCTGCCGCCAGCCTGCGTTATGGACCGCCATCATCGCCTGACGTTGGCAGAACTGCTTTTCGCTACCGCCGAGCATGCACGCCTGCATTGAAGTCTCGACAATCGAGCGCATCGCCTCCGGCGAGTCCTTGCCTATCAGATCATCCGAGAACTTGCGCGACATCGTTTCCGTCCCTTCCGCGTATCGCACGGATCGCTTCGGCTTCCTCTTCTTCCTCTTTCGCTTTCCCTTCATCGCCGCGTTGCAGACAGCCCAAGCGTTATCAACGCCGCCCTTCGCCTTCACAGAGGCAACGCATCTTTCAAGTGACTCAGGCACGCGCGTAAGCCTCCGGCGGCATCACGGTCCGCAGGTTGTATCGGCGCGTCGCGTACTTGAGGAAATCAGGATCAAGCCCGAGTTTGTCGGCGGACGGGAACTCGTAAACAGCGGGCATCCGACCACGATCATCGTAAAGCCCGAGCGCTGATCGCACGCCGGGATCGCGCATCGCCACCTTCACGTAGTCGCGGATCGTCTCGTCGCCCCACTGCGTCGTGAGGATGTTGTACGTCTTGAGGATGTTCTTGTCGGCTACGTAGTATTCGGTCCACCAGATCACCGCTAGCGCCTCTGGGGCGGTTAGGCGAGGCCGATCCATGAGCCGCTTGACTAGGATGCGTCGTATAGCCGACGCTCGACTCTCTCTCGTCCGTCCGAACTTCGTGACCGCTCGCTCCATGCGTCCTCCAAACGAAAACGGACCGACCGACCGAGCATTCGCCCGATCAATCGGCCCGTCTTGGTGCGGCTCTCGCCGCCCGACTAGTGCCTTAGCGCCTGTGTTGCTGTTCCGTGATCGCGTTGAATCCTATAACGATCCCCTCGTTGATGTCAAGCCTCAAGGCTACCGATCCGTGAAACTCCATATTGAGCGCGAGCCGGGTGATACTGTCGAGCGTGTCGTGCGCGTGCGCGAGCATCTTGACGTTGCGAGGATGCGCCTCACGCGATCCGTCCGCGCCGACAATACCACCGATCATCGCCTCGGTCACGCTCGCCTCGAATCCGATGCCTTGATCCGGCGGTGGACTTGCGAGAGTACGCGCAAAGCGCGCCTCCTAGCGCCATCATCGGGAGTACGCGAAGCACTCACCGGAGCCGCGAACCGGACCGGCTCTAGCGGCTGCCACCGCCGGGACAGGACATCGTTTCTCATTCCGGTATGATCCTCACGAGGCAGCCATCGTCTACCTCTTGGAGCATGGCCAACTTCTCGCGCGGCACGACGAACACGGTGCCAGGATAGACCTCGATCTCAACGCCTCCGATGCTGACGGCCATCGTCGTCCACTGCCGCTCGACTACCGCGCGCCCGGTCTCGTGCAACTCCCGCAACGTCTCAGCGCTGTGAACTGGGCATTGCGCGGCGGTTAGAGTTTTCATCGTCCTCCTCCACGACTCCCATTACGTCGCCCGCTCGCATGATAAGGTGCGGCTCGCCGTCTAAGATAACCTCGTGGCCTGTGTAGTGGCCGAAGCAGACACGGTCACCACACTTCACACCTGGCTTCCAGAGTTTCCCGACCGCATCCTCGCGCCCAGGCCCGACCTCTATCACGATGCCCTCTAGCGGCGTTTTCTGGGCCGTATCGGGAATGAATACCCCGCCTTTCGACTTCTCCTCTGCGTCCACGCGACGAACGAGAATCCTATCCTCAAGCGGGCGGATCGTCTTGGTAGCAGTCTTCACGCGACTCTCCGAATCTCGCCCGATAGCTGCATCTCATACAGGCGTCCGGTACTTGCCTTAACGCGCTTATGATAGCCTGGCCACGATGTAATCAGCGCGCCAGTCTTCTGATCGTACTCGAATCGACAGAGCCAATCGGATTTCGAGCGCAAGTGAAGCAACTTGTATCCGTTGCCCTTGATACTCTTGTCTCCTACTATTCTCCGTCGCCTGGCCTCTCCCACTATGCCCTCCCTCCGAATCCAGCCATCGGCTGCTGCTCCGGCTTCCTGGGCCACTGCGAGCGCGGCGTTATGGGCATGTCGTCGTAGATCGTTACCGGGACGAGCATCGACCGGCACTGATAGTGCAACGGTGGCGTCTTTGATGCGATGCTCGCAGCATCATCCTTGTCGAATACGATACCGTCCCATGCTTGGCATATCTCCGTCGTCCTGTGATCCATGATCGCCGAGAACTGGACGCCGGTTATCACGTCCACGTCGGGATCGAACATAACCGCGTTCCGCCCGGTATTGTACGCCTTAGAGAACTCTGTGCGCGAAATGTTTTCGAGGCGGGACGATGCGCGGAAGTCCGGCGACGCCCCGGAAGCCGGGACAGGCGCGACGCCCGCCTCGATGTATCGCTCGAATAGACCATCCAACTCTCGGATCATCTCGTCGCGCGGCGCGCCGTTCGCGATGAGTTGCTGCAAGAGGCGCGTGCCCTCGTCGCGTAGGTCATCAGCAATCATGCCCGAGAGGTTGAAAGCCATCTCGGAGTACGGCTCCAACACGTTCTGCGGGATTGTGGCGGCGGCGATCTGCGCCGCGCCGGAGGAGGGAAATCCCGGTGGTCGCTCCGCGAAAGACGCCTGCACGCCACGATCCGACAGCGCATCGACTCCGCGCTCCGCCGCGCCGATTTCGTCCACGAGGTTCCGATGTGCGAGCGTGAACGCCGACACGTAGAGCGTTGCCACGGCCATTCTGAGCGCCTTCAAGACCTTTGGCTTTGGTCGCATCATGTCTGCGATCTCGTCGAGGCTAAAGGGCGCTCGGCTTCGCCCGCCTCCAAGCGTAGAGATGCCAGTTTCGCCTTGCGGTCAAGGTCTACTGCGCGAGCCATTTCTAACGCAGCGCGTCCAACCGCTTCTTTCGATGCTGAGCGCATCTCAGATAGGTTCAACCGCCTCTCGCCAGCCGTGCGCGGTTCGCGTTGCGGTCGGTAGAACGCCTCTGGATCGCCCTCCGAGAACCGCTTATCGCCTGGACGCGGCATGCCGTCCTCGGGCTTGCCATCTGTCGGTTGACCTCCGAACGGCTGCGGTACAGGCTTCTCTTCCAACTCGTTTGGATCGATCCCCATGTCGCGCGCCACGACCTCCGGGGCTGGCTTCACGCCGGCCGCTGCGAGCGCCTGATAGCGTTTCACGAACGAATCCAGACCGCCAGCCTCTACCGGCTTCATCCGGTGGCGCGGTACAGGTCCGGGTCCGAAGTTGAAGTCGCAGAGACGACGGAAGATTTGATCGGTGATAACGTCGTCCACGACTGCCTGCTCACGTCGCCAGCCCACCATCGCGGCGTCGAGGTCCGATGCGCTCCTCGCATACGAGCCAGTCTGATTGTTCGAGAACATCATCACGGGGATAGTGAGGCCGACGCTGATTTCGTTGTCGTCACGATCGAGCCAGTCCTTGGCGAAGCGCAGTCCCTCCGCGTTGAACGGCATCAACTCCTGCTCGTCGCCTTCCTCAAGCACATACTCGCACGAGCCGTGCATTTTCTTGAGATCGTTCAGGAGCGCTGTTTTATCCGCCGCGCTCGTACCCTTGGGCACCTTGACGACGATAACGCCGAGTGCGGACTTCTCGATCGAGACGGCGATCTGACGCGGCAACACCTGTCGCCTGAAGTACGCCTCATAGATCGGCTGCAAGAGCGGGCGACCGTAAAGATTCCCGAACACGGAATCGTGCGAGTAGATGACGAACTTCGACGTATCGTGCCGAATCTCGTTCGCCATCTGCCAGAACTGTACGAGGCCGTCCGGCTTGAGATTTCCGAAGTCGTCTTGGTCGAAGTGGAAGAAACGCGGATGCTTGTCCTTGAAGTCCTTGAGGTAGACGAGGCCGGCGTAGTCCTCGCCTTCCTCGACCCGCGCGAAGATCATCTCGTTGATGCTCATGCCGTTTTCTAGCGCGGCCATGATTTGGCGCGGCACCTTGCTCCACGCGCCGTTGATGTGTTCCATGTTCCAACGGCAGAACTCGGCGCGCTTCTCAGTCTCCGCGTCCTCGTCCTCTGCTACCGCTTCCTGCCCGCCTGCGAGCATGAAGTCCTTGAGGAAGCCTAGGCCCCGCGCGATGCGAGGATCGCGCCGCTGCATCTCGTCGTAGATGTCCCACGACTTCGCGCCAACGATCGCGTCCGGCTTGAAGAGTCCGCCGTCAACGGCGAACGTGAGGCGCTGAATCGTGTCAACGATCGGCGCGCGGTCTTTCGTCTCGACCTTCTGCTGTTCGGTGTCAGTCGGCATTACCAGCCCCTAAAGTGATGCGTCTCGACACGAACACCCGCGTATGGATCATCGGTCAAGAACAGGGAAGCGCGCCCCGCCATAAGCGGCAAGCCACCCTGATTCGCGCGCTCGTATCCTTGCCGCTCGATGTGCTCGCTCGTGACGGCGTAGCGGAGCGCGTCGGTGCAATCGTTCTCCTTGTCCACTGGCACGTCGAGAACTTCACCGCCGCGCGTCACATGCCACGACAGATTGCGCAGCTCGTTGATGAGGTTCTTGCAGCGCGGATGGATCAAGAGGCGGTCGTGCGCGAGAAGCATCTTGATGAGGTTCACGCCTGCGCGCTCGTCTTTCTTCTCGGCGTTCTCGACGCGCGAGATGCGCGGTGCGTGCCGCTTGAGCGTCAGTTGATCCGCCGGCGCGTGATCGCACCATGCTGTCGTGAATAAGCAGTCGGGCCAGCGGATATTTATTTCCTTCCCCCACTCGTCGGTTGTACGTGAACCGCCGTCCGCGCGCCCGCCGACAACCTCGTCGAACACGTACCACTTCTCGCCATAGCGCCAGATGAATAGCGCGCAGAACTTGTGATTGAATCCGAAGTCCACGCCGAAGAGGACGCGCGTACCGCTGTGCGGATCGATATCGGACTTGACGTGCCGCCTCTCATCGAACTCGGAGAACACCGCGCCCTCGCTCTGAACCCACTTGTTGAGCAGGTAGCGGTCACGGAACGCGCCGATGAGTTCGTGCTTGGCCAGAACATAGTCGCGCGGGAGATTCGCATCATTCTCGCCAGGCTCTGCGCGTATGAGCGTGAGGCGGCCTTCCTGCGCGCGGCGCAATACCCAATGCGTCGGGCCGCCGGCGTTCGTCGCGCCGCAGATTTGATGCACAAGCGCCTTCGGATGACGGATACGGAGTTTCAGTTGCTCCCAATCGTCCTCTGACACGCCGCGCCCACCTGCGAGCCCTGGCACGATCTCATCGACCGCAATCAATCCGAACTCGTCGCTCATGTACGTCGTAGGGTCGTCGAGCCCACCGAAGATCACAGTGGAGCCAGTTCTGACGCCGTGCTCGTCCTGATAGTCGAGCCGATGATCGGATGCGTTGAAATACCTATCGAAAAGCGCGAGTCCGAGAATCTCGCGCCTGTAAATATCCATCGTCGTTTGATGGCATGACTTCATCGTCGCGCGCACGACGAGATTCTTGGAGCCTCGATAGCGTTCCGCCCATACATGCGCCTTCGCGCAGAGGGCGAATGTCTTGCCGTCCCCTACGGCGGAGTTGAACACGACTTCTCGATCGGCACAGGAAAGAAAGCGGTGTTGTGCTGGTCCGCTTGGCCGAATGATGCGGATATTCTTCGGCTTCTCGTCTTGCGGCTTGCTTGCGCGCTTACGCTGTGGCCCTGTCGCCGTCGCCGTTCCCATCGATCTCCACCATCACCGCGTCCACGGCTTCGTCTTTCGCTTGCTCGATTGCGTGCCCGCGCTCTAGCGCCGCGATCGCGCGGAGGTCGAGTTGCACTACCGGTCGGACCGTCACCGTACCGGACATCTCGATCTCGGTCCGCTGTCCCCACGCGGAGCGGGACTGCGTTTCAAGGAAGAAGCGCGCTGCGTCCATCTGCCTCGGGTGCTTATCGTTGAGCATGATCTTAGCGACGACGCCCTCGGCGAGCCCGATACGCTTGAGTTTTGCTTGCTCTATCGCATCACGAACGTTGGGGCTGCGCTCGATTTCCTGGTACAGCGTTCCCTTATGGATTCCCGCGTAGGCTGCGGCGACGGGTACCGAATATCTCTTTTTTTCGATGCCGTTAACGATCTTCGGGAGGACGGTTTTCCAATCGGTCCTGCGGCGGCCCATGTCGCGGAGTTTCTAGCACATAGCGAGCGCGGTGTCAAGGGATTTCGTCAGGAAGTCTCGGCTATCCCGAACTCCTTTCGGTAACGGGCTGCGGCATCGTGCCACCCGGCGTCCCGGCTATCGTAAAATGTTTTGCCGTAAGTCTTTTCACACCATTCATTCCAGTCTTGTTTCGGCTGTTCTTGTGTGTTTCCATTCTTCGTCCAGGGCGCGTCCGCTAGTCCCTCATAGACGGCCTGCGGACGGTCCCCCATGAGCATCTGCTTGGGGTCTACGCCGAAGTCGCGTTCTGTTATGGCTATATGCTTGGCCACTGCGACGAGAATCGGACCATTCCTGCCGTCTGCAGCAATGAGCGGCGTGAGGACCTGAGCGAATCCAACGCCGAGAGTGCGCTCGGCTAGTCCGAGTGCAAGGCGCTCGGCTTTCAGCGCCGCGATGAGTGTCCAGGCGTCCTCGGACGTGCCTTCCGGTGGCTTTCGCTTTTTCTCCGTCCTGACGGATTTGGGTGCTTTGATGCCGAGCGGGAGCGAAGGCGTTAGTATATCTTTCTCTTTCTCTACATCTTTCTCTACTTCTATACCGTTACGTAACGCGTTACTAGCGCCGTTACGTAACGCTCGGTATCTCCTTTGTCTGACTGCATTTGAAGGATCGGATGGCGCTTGCCACTCCTCCCAGTGATTGATCTCAATATCGCCGTTCGTGCGCACTTTGATAAGCCCGGCGTTACGTAACGTGTTACGTAACGACTCAAGATCAAACGCAACATTGCCGCCCTCGCCTGGCTCTATCGCAGCGATATGGACCAGGTGGCCCCATGACGGATTTCTGATAACCCCGCGCTCAGTTGATTCCGAGGCCAGGCACCAAAGCGTCACGAGGAACCGAAACTCGGCATTATCTAACTCAACGATCTTAGGATCATGTATCGCCCGCGTCCAGAACTTGAACCAGCCAAGATGGCTTGCCACGTCCTCCCCCTAAAACAGACCGACCCCGCTCGGTGGCGACACATGGATGGAGTCATGTGCCCCCGACAAGCGGGGCCGAGTCGAGGCCGGCCTGTTCTCCATCTTCTCCCGTACTCCCTTCCGAGCCGTCCCGCTCGCTCGACGGGCGACCCGATCCGATTTGCCCTTGTCCGGCTCGCTCAACCGGACGAGGAGCGTGTATCACGTATAGGCGAGAATGTCAAGTCCTAAAGTCTCCCGACCGGAGGAAACTCCTTCCTGATCGCCGAAATGTCTCCCCTGTAGGCCATGATTATCTTCTGCTCTCGCTTGGGAAACTTCCGATAGTTTAGAGTCTTTTTCGCGTGGGCGAGTCTTGTGAATTCACATTCGAGGTAGACGATCTTGTTATAGACGGAGAGTCCGCGATCCTTGAAAAACAACTCCGTCTCTGCTTCTGAGCAATAGTACGCACCGCTCTTGTCTCGGCTGTCTCCAGTCATCACAACGAAGAATCGGTTATTGTTTAGATGCGCAATAGCACGTTCGTAGCCGGAGAAAAGCAGCGCCCGAAATTCATCATACGTTCCAGTGCTGTTCAGTTCGCCATCAGGAGGCTTCCCATCGTAGTCAACATACCTTTCCACCTTATAGTATGGTGGGCAAGTAAAAATGAGGTCGAACATGCCATCAGGATCATAGATAGAACTGTCGCTTTTGATCCATTGTACAGCATTGAATCGAGCGCATAGTTTGTTATTAGCGTCGCACTGATTGGCCCGGATTTCACTTGCCACGTACTCGTATCCGTAGTGACCTGCCACGAATCCAAACTGTACGCCACCGCCAAACGGATTATATATACGGCCACCAGCGTTCGGCATAAAGAATCGCAGGATCACTTCGCATGCAACCGGATCAAGTACCGAGGCGTTGCCATTGTGTGCCTTTGTCGTGGCCTCCACTTTGCCATCAGAGTTTATGAATCGTCTTGTATTGACGACGTTCGAGTATCCGTTCTCGCCCTGCCAGCACCCGTCGCGAGTAGCGTAGGTTGGGTTTTCTATTCCAGAAAGCATGCCGGCCTCCTCAATTCGCTCGTTCCACTCTCTCTTCAATCGAAGCCAGTCGCCCTTGACTGTGTTCCAGACGTTCGTCATGGTGATATGCGCCAGCAACTTCATGCGCACACTATCAATCGGTCCTCGCACCATGTAGTGAAACCCCGACATCTTGAGATACGTAACGAATCCGAGGTCCTCGAAGAGTCTCGTGGTCTCGAACTTGCTTTTTGGATCCGTGGTGATAAGCGCAGGATAGCCATCGGTGTTCTGATGAATCACGGCCTCGACCATCTTCCTATACCGGCTGTCGCTATAGTGCTCGGGCCTGATGACCGACTGTAGAAGGCAAAACTCGCGGCATTCGTGATTCTTCTGAAACGTCATGAACCCACTAAACTGGCCATCTACTTTTAGGATGATGGCAGAGTGAATCTGCATGTTCTTTCGAGCCGCCCGCTTAGCGATTCCGTCTCTCACTGCTAATTCCGCGACAGCGCCTTCATAGCCAGACCCGATGACACTTTCGACGTATTCGTACTCAATCGCATCTGGGAACATTTCTTCCTGCGTTGCTTCTCGCGTGACGGGATCAGGCATACGCCAGGCGCATCTGTCGAGTGTCCTCCAATAGACTGATTTGCCTCAACTCGGCTTCCCGCCCGGGAACTGGAGGATACCGCGCACGGGCGAGACGTGCTGATTTTGAAGCCAGTTTAGATAGCCCTGGATCGCCTGCGACTGCTCCATCATCCGCTGCGCGACGAGCATGTCGGCGCAGATACCGGATTGCGTCGTCTCCTTCGTGACGGTATTCGTAATCGTCATGGGGACGAAGAGCGTGCAGTCTGGCCCGAGGCACTTGTGGCTGAAATCGCGGTGGCAGGCCTTCTCTCTCGGGTCCGGCGGCGACTGCGGCTTCTCGCTCATGCGGCTCCTTTTATGAACGATTCAAGATCGCGTAAAGCGCCCCACGGCATTGCATGTCTGGGCTTCCCGCGCCACCCGGTTCCGTCGCCCTCACTTCGTAAGGGATGGATAAGGGATTCGCGCCCGATTGCCCATCCGACAAAATAGATAATCCAATCAGAGCCGTCTTTCGGATACGTAAGCCTTGAGGTTAAGAGTAGGAAGCGAGCATCAATCCTTTCGTCTGGTTTGATATAGAGTATCGGACACCGAGTCGGCCAATTGTATCGCACTTCGGTCCCATCTATCAGATCGCCATCGCGCATCGGTCCGATAGTCGCGCGCGCTGGAATGCCAGTCCATCGTGCGGCGGCCTGTTCGGTTATACGACCGACGATGCATGCTTCAGGTCCAGAATGTTTTCTGTCGCCTAGTCCATCGCGATAGCCGTTTCTCCGATCGTATTCGTCTCGCCGCCTACCCTCGTCTATCCATCGGGTCACGTCCCGACCGGGCAGCAAAAGAGTGCCCGTTGGGATCGGGAGCCAAGTATCCTCAATCTTCGAGAAATCAACGCGGACCATTAACACGGAATTATAGCAGGGTCGGAAATCAAGTCAAGAGATTTCGCTTGCCGCTCTGTAGGCGTAGTGCTATGCTCTCCGTGAAAGGGGTAAATCACATGGGCAAGAGGACGACAGCGGCCGCGCGTATCATCGGAAGTCTCGGCGGAAAGGCGCGCGCGAAGATACTCAGCAAGAGGCGCAAGACTCAAATCGCGCGCATGGGCGGCGCGGCCTTCGCCGCTAAGTGCAAGCGGCTAGAGAAGTTAGAAAAAAGATTGAACGGCGCGAAGAAAAGGCTTGCAACTAAGCAGGCTTAGATGCTATTCTCCTCTCATCGTAAACACGGAACGTGCCGATACCCATGTGGAAGCGCTAGCGGCCGGTCTGAGACGCCTGCGGGAGGAGACGGAGACATGGAGACGAAGCAGACAGACGATGAAAGCCTTGCTGATGTTGTGGCACGGCTTCACGTACCAGCACGCGAGAGGCTCGCCGCGATTTTGGCGCACCTAGCGGCCGGTGGGCGTGTGATGGTCGCGACGTACACGCGCGCGACGATTTACGATCAGAGGCATGCCGACATGTTCACGGCCACGGACCGAGATCTATGGGTCCAAAGTGGTCGTCGGAGGGTTTGCCTCAACTTCACTCCGACTCTCTTCGTGGAGTAGGTGGGTTGCAACGCTATGCCGATCGTGTCGCTAGACTGGGCGGAAGTCATTGGGTATCACGTCAGGACAGACGGAACGCAGGTGCTCTCGGTCAGGCTGGAATGGACGACAATGGAGGGAGACGCAATGGAGATTCAGAGGCAATCCCAGCCCGCGCGCGCCGGGCAGACGCCGGGGCAGGTTCAGGTTGAGCGACTAGCGTGCGGCTGTGTCATTCTCTGGACCGAGACAAAAGACTACCCCGGACGTGTCGGGCACACCGGAAACGAGTCGGTCCGTTTTTGCCCTCTCCACGCCTCGGCTCCGGCGCTGAGTGAGGCGCTGGCGGATCTGCTCAAGGCGGCGGAGAACTCTAACTGCGACTCGGCGGCATGCGAGGTGGCCCGCGCCGCGCTCCGGGCGAGCGAGCCGAAAGTGGGCGAGTAGCGATGACGAACTTCGGCTGGAATCTCCCGCCCGGCTGTCGAGTGAGCGACATTCCTGGCAATCGTCCCCAAGACGAGCAATGGGAGCGCCTGAGCCAGCGCTTCCTTGAGGACTACTGGAATCCTGACGAGTTGTGGGAATGGGTCGGCGAACGGTACGGCGTGAAACTTGGCGCGGCACCGCAGACTGCGATGGACGCGATCCGCGACGCCGTGCTTGAGGCATGGTGCGAATCCGAAATCGACCGAGAGGAGAGGGGCGAGCCAGAATGACGACTGCCGAACTCAGAGAATTGAAAGGCAAGACGACGAGCCGGAACGTGAAGCGCGCGATCACGGCGTTGTATCGTGCGGAGGTGGAGGCCGCGCGCTACTATCGCATCATCGACGAGAACGTGACGCGCCTACACATGGCACAGATGTGGATCGCGCAGTTTGTCGGCGAGCAGAACAACCTCACAGGAGGTCAAGCGGCCGAATTGAAGCGGATCATCGAAGGCCACCCATTCCCGAACGCCGAGAGGGCGAAGAAGGAAAGCGCGTCGTGACGAACCGCGTAGACCGCTTCACTCGCTCCGGCATAGAGGCCGCCCGCGTTTGGGCGCTCGCGCATCCCGAACTGGCGGCGAGCGCGGCAGAGGCGCAGTCGCGAGCGGCGGTCCCGGCGCTTCATCTCAACCTTGAGCGCGCCCTGAACGGCCCGCACGCGCACGTAGAGGACAACGGTATCGTCATCCCGCGCGCGGACGCCGCAACGCGCGCAACGCGCATCTTCATCGCCATGTGCGAGGACGCCGCGAGAGCGGCGAGTTACGGAGCGGTCTATTACGAACGGAGGGAGCGCAATGCAGACTGAACAGGAAGCGATTGAGTTTGACGATACACGGGAAACGGCTCTCACGCCTTCACCCATCGCCGGCGCTCCGGTCGGAGCCGATCCGATCAAGTGGCTAGAGACGCGCGTCGAGGTGGCAAATCGCGCCGTGCCGGTGATGATCAAGCGCACGATCCCGAATGATTGGGTGCGCCATAAGTCGGATCGCGGCGAGACGTTCTATCTTCAATCGACGGGCGTAGACCGACTCGCGCCGATCGCCGGTCTCAACTTCGGCGTCCCGAAGGTGGAGCGCGTGCAACTTGAGGACGCACACGTCAAGTTCCGTGTGACCGGGGACGTCGCCTGCAATCTGTACGGGATCGAGTTGCGCGGCATGGAGGGCGCGCGGTCCTCGAAAGACCCGTTCTTCGCGAATCAGAAGGCGGGATGGGACGAGGAGGACGTGCGGAAGGCCGCCTATAACAACTGGCGCGCGCGTGGGGCGTCGATGATCCTCGGGCTGCGCGGACTCACGGCGAAGGCGCTGACGGACGCCGGATTCAACGTAAGCGAGATTCCTGGCGTGGAATATAAGGGCAAGGATAGCGCGGCCCCATCCGCCGAGAAGTCTGCCGCGAACGGCGACACGATCTCCGAGCCGCAAGGCAAGCGCCTATGGGCCATCGCCAACGCGCGTTCCGAGAAGATCGGCGGCATTGACCCGAAGAAGATCATCCGCGATTCGATGGACGAGTGCGGTTATCGCGGAGTGGAGTCCAGCAAGGCGATCAAGCGCGCGGACTACGATACGATCGTGCGCTACGTCGAGCAGTACGAGGCGCTTCCATGACCATTAAAGATGAGAAGCCCGTTGGACCCGTACATGATACCTCCGTACCATATTGGCTGATTAATCGGCTCTTGAGGGCGGTGGCTGGCCGGGAGTTGTCTTTAGCCGATGACGCCGAATCATCTAGGGAGTTCGCATTCGGTCAAACGGACGAAGGCAAAAGGCTGAGCCGCGAGATACATCGTCTCGCAGTCGATGAGGTCAACATAGCGTCCAGACTGTCTATTTCTGGTGAGTATAAATATGAAGTTTGCCTGATTCTGGCGTATATCCTCGGTCAGTATTGTCACCCCCACGACGAGGCACCGCTAGCGGAGCCCAGCGAGATTCGTATATACGATAGCCTTGGTGTCTCGTACAGGGTGATATCGGATGACGCGGGCGAAATCTACATGCTTGAACGATGGGGCCACGGCCAGTGGCATCCTCATACTGTGACGCCTGCGTTCAATTCGGAATCCGAGGCAACCGCATATGCAAAGAAATTAAATGCTGACGATGACTAAGCCCACGGACTTCGACGCCGCTGCTGCAATGGCGCACGAGTTTGAGGCGAAGTTCCGGGAAAGGCTGGCCGCGAAAGCGCATGTGTCGCCACGCCACACTAACCGGGCTTCCGAACTCGACGATCCCTGCGTGCGGCGGCTCTACTATAAGCGCGTCGCGTGGAATAAGGAGCCGCCGCCGAGCGTTGAACTACAGGCGATCTTCGAGGAGGGGAACCTGCATGAGCCAGCAGTTATCCGCCTACTCGACGAACTCGGTTGGCGGCTTCTGCACGAGCAGGTGACGATCCACGACCGAGGACTGAATATCAGCGGTACGCCCGAGGGATACATCGAAGCCTACGGCGTGAGGCTCCTCGCGGACATCAAGACGATCTCTCCGTACAACTTCGACCGTATCAACTCGGCGGACGATCTTCGGAAATCCACAGGATATTATCGCCGCTGGTACGGGCAGATGCAGACGTATCTTTTCCTTATCCCATTGGAAGCGTGTGTCATCTTCCTAAAGAACAAGGCGACAGGATGGATAAAGGCTATCCCGATCGCACTCGACTACGACTACGCGGAGGCATTGCTGCAAAAGGCTGAGACCGTGAACCTGGCGGTTGCTTGTGAGGAGCCCCCGCCTTTCGTCTCGGACCCGCGCGAGTGCCGCCGCTGCGCGTTCCTCGGCTCGGTCTGCGCGCCGCCGCTCGATTACGGGCCAGGGGCAGCCGTAATCACGGATGACGGACTGATCGAAGCCGAGGGCATCTATCATTCGACCGCCGATGCCGCGCGCCAGCACGAGCACGCAAGCAAGGCGCTCAAGGAAGCGGCGAAGGCGACTGGTAGAGAACTCGTCCTTTGCGGCGAGAGCGTGCTGACAGTCAGCAAGTCGGAGCGGAAAGCATACCAAGTGGCCGCCGGAGATGTCGTGAAGGTGAAGATCGAGCGGCCAGGAAAGGATAACGATGACTAGGCTCCATTGGACCGCCGACGATGGGCGCGTGCTGAGGAGGTTTCAGACTGAGATGGAGCGGGAGGCGAGGAGGCGAGAGCGCGAGGATTGGCGGATATTCCTGCTCGTCTTGCTCGGCTTTGTTTCGCTTCTAGTGACGTGGACGATCCTTTCGCACGGAGGATGACGATGCCACGCCTGACCGACGAGGAGATCGCCCGAATGAAAGAACTGGACGGGAAGGCGACGGCCGGACCGTGGTATCCAGGTCACCTATCTGACCCGTCAATCAAGTGTGATTGCCCATACGTATTCGATGAGAATCACATGGGATCAGTCTGCGAAGTGAGTGTCGAGAACGAGCGCGGTGAAGGCTGGAACGACTCGCCAAAGCGCGAGGAGGCCGAAGCGAATCAGTTGTTCATCGCCTTCGCTCGTTCGTTTGTTCCTCGCGCGCTCGCGGACCTGGAGGAGTTGAGGAACGGAATGGATCGTATCGACGCGCTCGCTCAGAGCAGCGTGAAGCACGACGAGACGCTCCGGGCCATCATTCGGATTCTCCGTGATGCCTGACCGCAGCGCCGAGCGCGCAGAAGCAATGGCTCGTGTGATTATGACGCGGGCAATGATCGGTATCTGCCACATGCAGGTCTGCGCCGTTGCCGACGCGACCGACGATGAGATTCTGGCTGTGTGTAACCGGGAGAATCCGTCGGGCACAACTCATGGATGGAGTGAGGTCTGTCGATCAAACAGCAAGTCCTGGGGCGAGACAGCCCCGGCTATCTGCGAGAAGTATCCAGGTCGCCGACACTTCCTGGTGTCGTGTTGACTCCCGCCGAGCGCGCCGTGCAGGAGGCGGCGGTGAAGTGGTACGGACAGCATGGGTGGTTTACTGATGACAAGAGCAGGCGCACCACATTCGCTTGCGCGTGTTCTTCTATTGGGCCGCTCGCCCGTGCCGTCGCCCGTCTCCTGCGGCAGCGGAAGGAGAGGAAGAGATGATCGTTGCCATACCCAACTACGTCCACGACGAGATCAATGCGATGCTCGATCGTGAGTTAGACAGGGTGCCGGAGGCGGCATTCGACAGACCGTGGATATACAGCGCGCTCCTGCGGTCGGTTTTCGAGACAGGCAAGATGCCGACATTTCGGATTGAGCGGAAGTTGCTGCTTGAGGACTTGCGATGACCCCCAAGCCGCGCAGGGCAAGCCGGGAAGAGATCGGGATTGCGACGCGATGGCTAGAAGTGCTGGCGACCGACCCAGTCGGGCCAGGCGAATACGTCAAAGCACTCCTCGCTCACATCGCCTATCTCGAAGCGCGGGAGGCGAGGCTGGTAGAAGCATTGGAAGTGTTGCGGCCGTGGATAGATGCGGCCGACATTGACCCGATGCTAAAACATCTGGACGAGGCGCTCGCCTTCGACCCGGCGGCAGAGGAGGAGAAGCGTGTCTGATCCCCTCGATTACGTCGGCGAGTGTCCAGAATGCGGCTCGCTCATCCTGTGGGTTCATTGGACACTTGATCAACGCGAAATCGCAAAAGAGATCGGCAGGGCTATCCGAAGCGGCTACCAAGTCGTTCGCAAGACGACGGAGGATTCTAAGGCTATGAAGTTTGGTCACGTCTATGGTTGCAAAATAGATGCGCCGAAGAGACGCAAATCGACAAACAGGCAGATCGCGTTGCAGGAGCCTCCCGATGCCGGATGACTTGAGAGAGAAGGCTGAGACCGCCTATCTGTGGGCCAGAGGTAACTGCGGAGACTCCGACCATCCTCCATGCAAAGAATGCATGGTGGACACGCTCCTCGCCTTCGCCTCCTCGGTCGCGGCGGAGGCGAAACTTGAGGGCGCGTGTCAGGTGTGGGACGCGGTTCTGTCACTGTGCCGATCCGGTACGCCAGCGGACGGCATTCAGTCGATCGCCATTCAGAACCTATCAGCGCTACGTGGCCTAATCGTAGCGCGCCGCTCCCGGCCGGAGGAGCCCAAGTGAGCGAGGCAGCGATACGGGCGCTGGAGGAGGAGACGTGAAAGAAACGCAAACGACCAAGTGCTGCACGCAAGACTGTGGAAAGCGAGCCACGATATATGGTGGTCATGTTCACAAGACAGACGAGCCCGTTCTGGATAGCATCACTGCTGGATGGTGCGAGAAACACGTGAAAGGCCCCACAAAGTCCACAGGAGAGCGTTGCGGTCCTGGGTGCTACGGCCGGTGGCTCGACTGGATGGGCGTAGAAGATGTCGATGCCTAGCCTCCTCGAACGATTCGAGGCCAAGGTCTATCCAGAGCCGATGAGCGGGTGTTGGCTTTGGGTTGGCACAGTTGGCAGCAATGGCTACGGTACTCTCTGGCTGAATGGACACTTAATGCGGGCTCACCGTGTTGCGTGGATTCTCTATCGCGGGCCAATCACAGAGGAGTACGTTTGCCACCATTGCGACAATCGACTGTGTGTCAACCCATGCCATCTGTTTCTTGGGAGCCCATCCGACAACACCATAGATTCTATCCGCAAGGGCAGAAATCACCACCTTAACCTCATGGCCTGTCCTCTCGGCCACCCGTATTCTGGAACAAACCTGCATGTTACTACTAAAGGCTACAGGGAGTGTCTAGCCTGTAAACGAGCATGGACGCAGAAGTGGCGTGCGGAAATTATGGCGCAGCGAAGCGGCGCGGTATCGTGATTCTCTCTCTCCTCCGCAGGTGGATGCCGCACAGGATGATAGCGCCGTGCCCGAAGTGCAACCAGCTGCCGCTTATAGAACTGAAACTTGATCCGGTGCGGCATCGCATCATCTGCTGCGGATTCAACGGCGCAGAGTATCCGACAATGCGAGCACTTATTAAGTCGTGGGGCTACTACACCATCTGGCCCTGGACCCGCGCCGCCCGCAACGGGGCGACGGAGAAGAGGAGGGCTCCGTGACGAGAGACGAACTCTTGATCTTGGCCGCTAGACACAAGCGGACGGACGGACCATCCTGGGACATCAACGATCCATTCGACTGTATGCTTCTCGAATCGCTCGCGATGGTCGAGGCGAGCCTTGAGAGCGACGATGCCGAAGCCTAGCCCGAAGCCGATGGCATGGCGAGTTGCAAGGGAACGCGCCCAATCGATCCTCTGGCAGATGTCGCTTCTCTGCATCCACGACCATCATCGCTACGCTGTGCGCGAGAAAGACGGTTACAGATACCGACAGGACGCGCCCAACTGCTCGTCGTGCGTGCGCCAACTGGCAGGACTGCTAAGAGAGGAGTGTCAATGAAGTCCAGCCCGAAGCCGAAGACGCAGGTGCGGTGGCTGTGGTGGGATTATGAGTCGAAGTCTTATCAGGGATGGCCGACGAAAAATAGAGATGGGTTCTGTAATTGGATCAACGGTCGTCCGGTCCGTCTCCGCCTCGTCCCGGTCGAGCGGAAGCCAAAGAGGAGGAAGAAGTGAGCGAGATACTGGAGTGGGCTAAGAGAGAGCGAGAGCGTGCGATGGCTTACGTGAATCCGCCTGGCCAGCATATTCCGGTGATCTCGATGCAGGAGAAGCAATGGTTCGCCATCCTCGACGCCCTGATCGCCCGCGAGGAGGCGCTGCTGGCGGTGAAGCAATTCGACGATGAACTTGGGCTATTTACGAGTCCAGGTGGAGACCCGCTTGCACTAGATGCCATTCTAGAGCAGGTTGGCCTAGCCCTCGCCGTCGATCCGAGGCCGAAGACATGAGCCACGACCCAGACGGTTTCGAGCGCATCGCCAACTTGCTACCGCCGGAATGCCGAGAGGCCAGGTGTTTCAAGACGCCTACTGGCTGCAAGGTGTTCGTCTCGCTAGATGATGGTCGCTGGCATATGTCCATTTCGCATCCTGGCCGCTATCCATTGTGGGCCGAGATCAAGAGGGCCCGCTACGCCCTCCTGCCGCCAGAGTTCACGATGGTAATGATCCTGCCGCCACCGGATCAGTACGTGAACCATCATCCCAATTGCTTTCACTTGTGGCAATGCGAGGAGATCGCAGACCTGTCACCAATGAATGCTAGGCTTCGGCCATGACCCGCCGCCAGCGCGCGGAGGAAGTGGCGGAGGCCGCATGGGATGACCTTGCTGACGATCGCGATCGTGACCAACCGCGCATTGTCGCCGCCATCCTCGCCTTCGTCGACGAGGAAAATAAGGCTTGTGAGGACTTGGCCCGTGAGTTCTTCAATGAGGCCGAACGCAATGGTCGAATCTCTGGCAAGAAGATCGCCGACGCCATCGCCGCAAGGAGAGAGCAGAAAACATGAAGATCGGAGCGCGCGTGGTTCATGCTGATGGTGGGGTCGGATATGTTGAGGCGGTTGATAACGACAACGGATATGCTACGGTAGACGTTCGATGGCTCACTCCCAACAATGTGCCATCATGCGTCGTGTCAACTTGCTCGCCAGGGTCCATACGAGTCGTTAGCGACAGCGTTGTTCCTATGCCACGATCCGCTGAGTGGTGGGAGCAATCTAGGGCGTTCTGCGCGGCCATCGAAGCCGCACTGAAGGAGACCCCATGAAGCACACCCGTCTGTACCTCGTAATCGCACTCATTGTCGGAGTCATTCTCCTGCTTGCCACGGCCGCCGCCGCCGACTGGTGGGACCTCGGCGGATGGTGGAAGCAGTCGATCCATTGGATGTGCCCGGGAGGATGCTGAGATAGGAATGCGGTGCGCGCATCGTGGAAGGACATGACGCCATTGACTGTGAACCACCGGACTGATCTTCCGACCCACAGCGAGGGCGAGTGCTGACGAGCGAGCCGGAATCGAGTCCGGCCGCGCACCTTTGACTTGAAGCGAGGCTCGGCGTGCAGCGTGGAGGGACATGCACGATTCGAGACGGTCTCTGTGATAGCGGGCCGGGTTCTCGGAGGGTCACCGCAAAGACGGAGAAGCCGGAATCAAGCCCGGTCACGCTGGCCTCGCGTACTGAATGGGGGTGATGAACTTGCCAGGGCCCGCAATACCATACCCCCTGGAGTAAAGACGGGGGCTGCGCATCCGAAGCACGCAGGCTTGTTCTACCAGCGAAGCCAGCCTCATGTACCTGAATCGGAGGGAGGACAATGATCCAGGAACGGCTCGCAGAAGTTCTGGAGAAGAGATCACTCGCGCGCGGTTCGCACACGCCGGACGGGATCATGTGCGTCATGGAGGCTGCGGCCTACATCGCTGGCGAGAAGTGGTCGGACGCGCCAGCCTGCGTCTGCCCGTCTATCCGCGACTTCATGGTCGGATGGAATGATGGCTTGCCGAACGATGCAGAGCGTGACCGGCTGCTCAAGCCACTCCTGCCGTTCGTCATCAACACGCGCTCAACGGCAAAGATCGAAACCCGTCGCCGCTGGATGGCATTCGACTGGCTCGTGCATGAGCACGCTGCTGCATGGATGGATTTGACACCAAGCCTCGTAGAACATGCGAAGGTGTTGCGTGGGCTGCCAGAGATCAACGAAGAGACCATCGACTCCATCATGCCAATCTTGCGTGCAGCCAGAGATGCTTCGGCCGCTGCCTGGGCCGCTGCCTGGGCCGCTGCCGGGGACGCTGCCTGGGCCGCTGCCGGGGACGCTGCCTGGGCCGCTGCCTGGGCCGCTGCCGGGGACGCTGCCGAGGCCGCTGCCAGGGCCGCTGCCGGGGACGCTGCCTGGGCCGCTGCCTGGGCCGCTGCCTGGGCCGCTGCCTGGGCCGCTGCCGGGGACGCTGCCTGGGCCGCTGCCGGGGACGCATTGAAGCCGACAACGGAGCGGCTACAGTTGTCCGCTCAAAACCTCGTGCGCAGAATGTGCGCGGCGGCTTGACCGCCCAGAGACGGGCGAGAGGAGAGGAAGAAGAGGGAACGTGGTGAAGTCCGAGCCGGAAACGAGATTCTGGAAAAAGGTTGATCGCACAGGAGAGTGCTGGGTCTGGATTGCGACCTGCGATCCGTATGGATACGGTCGCTTTTGGCTTGATGGCAGGATGGCGCCGGCACACCGAGTCTCTTTCGCAATGACCTGTGGGCCGATTGAGCCTGGCATGCAGTTGGATCACATCTGCCGCAATCGTAGATGTGTGAAGCCAGCGCACCTTCGGCAAGTGACGCCATATTGGAATCGCACGCACAATACGGCAAGTCCACTCGTGGCGATCTGGTTCAGCACACATTGTTCACGCGGGCATCCGTTTGATCTGTTCAACACCAAGACAAGAATGCGCGACGGCAAGATGCGGCGCGAATGTAGAGAATGTCGGAGGCTAACGCAAATGGCTCGTCGCGCGTAGGGCCAACACCTGGCGGCGCGGCTCGCGGGGCAGGGGGAGGATGACGTGAAAGAATTGAAGTCAAACCCGATGCGACTGCTTTTGGCTCGCGGCCTTCGGATAGCGCGTCGCGGCAAGATTCCCAATGAAGGCCATATGCGAAGTCTAATTTACAAGACACTTCATAACGGTTGGCACTATCAAGTTGAGTGTATTAAGGATTCGAGATTCGCGCTGGGTCCGCGCGTCGTGGTATATGCGTTCAGGCCGCCGCGAACATTCAACGCACGGAAAGCCGATTTCTACTTGGAGCAAGCACTTTGAAATGGTCTTGGCGTCGAGTTTTCGGCACGACAAGACGGAAGTATTGGGAGCAGAGAGGAGCCGTGTTCGTTAGGATGACGATCATAACTGATAGACATAGATGGACTCAGTGCGACGAGTCCGAGTGGATGGGTGTCCCGGTCGAGAAGATCGGGATGCCGTGGGCAAGGGTATGAACCTCACGCCGATTCTGGTCGCGCTCACCGAACTCGTCGTCACCATTGACGGCAGCGGCAATCGTTCCGATCCTAGCCTCAAGCCGTGGGCGCTGTCGATCGGCTCCTACGTCGAGAACGTCACGCACACTGGCGCGGCCGTAACCGACCCCTCGCACGGTACGCTCTACGGCAGCGGCGACGTGGGCCGATGCCTCAACTTCGAGGGCTTCCCGGTCGATCCGATGCATTTTGAACTGCTACGCGCTCAACAAGGCGTGGACAGCGCGGCATGCGTGCTCGTGAGCGCGAAGGATCATCTTCTCGCGTTCAGTCGGCATTCCGACTTCTACGGTGACGCTTTCTCTGCCGTCACGATTCACGTCGAAACGGATACGATCCGTTGCGGTCTCTTCGCCGACAATGTGACATGGGAAGGCCCCGACTCGCTCGCAATTGAGCGGTGTATCGCATACATGGATACCGTGCTGTGTCGGTTCGTCGGCTTGAACCTCGCCGCAACGGATCAATGGGGCCACAGCGGCTTGTCCTGTCTCGGCGGGGACTACCCGGCCTACGTGTCTGTATGGGACTCGACGTTTCAGGCGGCCGTCCGCCTCGTCCGCGAACGTCTCTGGCCGTGGATTCAGTCGCAACCGGAATATGCTGGCCAGACGGCGATGCTCCTCACGACAGACCACGGCTTTCACTCGGTCGGATTGCCATTCGCCCACGGACACGGGTATCAGGATTCAGTTACATGCGAGCCTAACTGTAGCGGCTGCGCCGACTTGTGGGCAATATTCGCGGGGCCAGGCGTTCGGGTGGGCGTCGAGGCAACTGGGAACTACGTGATAGACGACCTGGCCCCCACCATGCGCTTCCTCGGCGGCTTCTCGAATCCTTTTGAGGTCGGTAGCCCCATCGTCGAGGTTTTAGCCGCTAGCGGCCTTCCTACGACGTTTGGCGGCTATCCTAGAGAGACGCGCGACGGTCTTTTCGACGTGACAGGACGGGCGATAGAGGACAGAAGCGCGCTTCGCTCCGGCGTCTACCTTGAGCGGAAACGAGGAGAGGTCCGCAAACTCGTCATTATCCGATAGGAGGTCAAATGCCGAACAAGACCAGCGAGGAACGACGCGCTGAAATGTTGAAATACAACCGATCCATCACGGAGGCGTTCTCGGATCGAGATTATGAGGCTCGTCTTTCAGTCGCTCGGTTCAAGAAATACCTGGCCGACGAAAAGCGATTTGATAATAAGGACGCAAGGTCGATCTTTACAGAGGTCAGGGATGATACGCGAGCACGGAACACGATGACTCGCGCGGCAGAGGAGGCTGTTGCGGTCGCAGAAGCGTACAGGATTCAAGGCTTAGATGATGCCGCTGACGGAGCCGAGCACGTCGCCCGTATCCTCTACCGATTCGATGTTGCCTTGAGCGAATTAGACGATGACGCGCGCTAAGAGCAAGGCCGATCTCTTGGACGATGAACGCTATACTGGCCAGTTCCTTTGCGAAGTCTGCGGTATGCGAAACCACACGAAAGCGGCGGCCGCCGCGTGCTGCTATCCGCTCGTCCCCGGAGTAACGGCGGGCAAGTATTCGCGGCGGCCTACCGATCCTGACGAGATGCCAGAGATGAACGACGGACGAGTGTTCTAGTCCTCCGGGTCCACGACTGGCGTACCCTTGTACCAGAGGACCATATAGCCGTCACCCGTCGTCATTGAATCCGGCTCAGAGCGCGGCACGCCTTCCACAAGCACGTAGAGAGTCTTGTCTCCGTAGACGAGCACGACGACAGGAACAGCCGAGATACCGAACGTGCCGCCTGTAAGGACAGTCGCATAGATTGAATCAGGTTGCGCGCCGGCCGGAGCCGGTTCGCTCACGACGTTCGGCGCGTCCCCTAGGGGTTGCGGCGGCCTGACCGCTAGGCGCGTCGCGCACGAATACCAGACGCCTAGCCCAACAAGAATGACCGCCGCGATGATACCGCGCCTCACGACTGCCCCTTCGTGACGAACGGGAGCGCGATCTCGCCCTTGATGATCTTCCCGAGGAAGCCGCCGCCGATCATCGCGTAGGACAGATTATCGTAGGATGCTGCCCCGCCCTCGTCGAGTCCGGTAACGCCCTTGATAACCGGGCCGGCGACGAATAGCCCCAAGCCGAGTCCAGTCCTCCATCCCGACCCCGTAAAGAACGTCCCAAGAAACTTGAGCGGATTCATTTGAGCCTCCTATCTGACCGCGTTGAGCGCGACCATAAGTTTGTAGAGTGCGAATCCTGCGACCGCCACTATGATAGCGAACAGCGTGGCGAAGATGATGCGATTGGGGCGAGACTCCACCACATAGACCCCCTTTCTGTCGGACCGGCGCTCCGTGTCGCAAGATCGGCGGAAGCCGAGGAGCGATGCTGCGGCGAGATGCCGAGCGGATCGCCCGGTAACGCAACGATCACGAGAGCGCCAGTCCTAGACCCTGAAAGTATCAAGGAACTCCGTAGCGCGATTGAGCCAGCCCTGAGCGAAAACGGCTTGGCTATGGTCGTTAGAGATGATCTGCCCATAGAATCGAATCCGCTCCGCGCAGAAGCGCAGATAGACGGCCTTCGAACCTAGCGCCAGAATCGCACCGATCGTTTTCGGTCCGATGATGCCGTCTTGGTCCGCGCCGACAGCGGCCTGTAGCATCTTGACGGCGCGCCCTGCTCCGTGATTCACGGCTGCATCAACTACGAGGCCGCGCAGCGTTCCGTCGATGATCCGATTGAGTTTCGGTGCGATTATGTATCGCTCTTCATAGATCGCCCGCGCCTCGCCTTCCGTGAGTGCCTTCAATTCGTCCACATTACAGGAGCGAGCGCGATGCGTTGAGAGAGTAGAGAGCGTGATGCCGAACTTGGTCGGGCCGCCACGGTCGGCGGGATGATCCGTGTAGCCCCCCTCGCGCTTCAAAATGTCGGTGATGATGTCCTGGTCCGTCATGCTCGATTGCTCCCTGGCACGATCTCCATACCGTTACCATACTGACCTATCAGGACGCGCTCTTTCAAGTCCGAACTAATCCCGAGAACAGCCCGCGCGCTTGCGAGTTCGATCGGATTCTCGCACCAGGCGATCCCGAACGTAGGACTGTGGGCAAAATCAAATGAGGCTCTATACTTCGCGGCCGCGAAGGCGGACTCTAGCGAGATGCCGTTGAGCGCATGGTCTATCCTACCGACGCCAGAGTTTCCGATGATGATGGCTTCCGGCCACGCCTTTCGGATCGCCCATGAGAGAACAGGATTCGCGTCGGTGTAGAATGCCGCGATCTCGTGGGCCGTATCAGCCACTCCATCCCCGTTCGCGTCGATCCCGCCCCACGCTTCGATCTGCCTGATTCGGAATGGCGGTAGATATGACGATAAATCATCGACGTAGACACCGCTTGCTCCGCCCGAGCGAATCCTCTCGACCGAGCGCTCCACTTGCCAGCGGATTGCCTCCGGCGTGAGTGAGTAATGGGAGGTCGTCGCGCGGCCGTCCGGCCCAGTATAGAAACTGACGCCATAGCCATTCAATTTCTTCCAAAGCGCGCGCGCCGGAAATGTTTCCTTCACTTCCTTCGCGTACTCCCACTCTGGCTCTCGGTCAGGCGGGAAATTGATCTCGCCGGCATTGATATAGCCGAGGAGGATGGAGAACGGCAGTCGCCTCCGCACATCGATCATCCTCTCTGGCGGGATGCTCGTGTTGTATACGATCACCGAGAACGCAGACAGCCTCGCCTCAAGGCTCTCGTCGATGTCGCGCTCTTGCAACGTAAAATATGCGTATCGCTCACTCATCTCTACCAACTCCTTTCATAGCGGCATCTCCGCGTGCATCACTGTCACGTTGTCGTAGTAATCGACTATCGCGATAGTGATATTGGTAGACGACTAGAACGCCCAGTTGTTGGCCGTCGTCACCGTCCAATTCTCATATGGGTCAGAGACCGTAATCGTCACGTCATATACCCGATCCCACAACGAGATTGGATAGGACCAGACGACCTCGCGCTGTCGGGCTGAAAACCAAGCAGCCATGATCTGTCCGGGACTCAGGTCGTAGGTTCTCAGAATGTCTCCGTTCTCCGCGTGGACCGCGAACGCAATCCACCGAACCTCGGTATCGTCAGACACATAAAGACGCATCCATCTATTAGATCGGACTGGATCGCCCATGTCTGGGCTGATCCGCTCTAAAGATTCGGTCGGCATGTCAACGTACGAATCCGTGATCCAAACCCGATTGCTACGCATGTCGAACCCCTCAAGCAGAATCCTACTCCTCGTCCCAGTGTACATGCCTTCGATTCGTACATCCCACGGCTCTGAGGCATAACCAGATGCTGATGTAGAGGCAAGTCTTATCCAGGGCTCGCGTGAGCCAACTTTGCTCTGTGTCACGATCCACCAACGCGCGGCGGCAATGCCTGGAATCTCCTCTACCACGGCACGGATACGATATGGACTTTCGATAGTAACCGTGGCTACTTGACTCATGGCAAGCGTCGGAACCGGACGCGCCAAAAGATAATCGCTCAGTCCAATTCCGCTATGTGGCGAGGCCACGTACAGCGTCGAGTCCTCGCCGTAGATTGGGTCGATGTGCTTCGAGGTGTCGGGATCGGCAACGCAGCCGGCAAGTAATATGAGAAGCGGGACTATTCTCATCACGTCGAATCCCGTGGTCCGTGTCCTCGCGCGGAGTCGGGCTTGTCGTGCCCGTGTCCATGTCTCGGCAAATCCGGTATGTCGATCAGACTATCCGGCAGCGCCGAGAAAATCAGCCGAGTAACCGTATCTCCGCAGCCCCACATCAACGCGGCCAGTAGAACGAATGTCGCCAGAAGTGCCGACCTTAGAATCCTCATGTGCTGCCACCTCTCATCTTGTTGAACGTCTCAAGCACCTTGACTATGGCGAGCAGGATGCCAGTAATGGCCGTTCCAGCACTCACAAGCCCATCCATCGCCCCCCTGGCTTTGTCCTTGACAGCCTCGTAAGTGATAGACGTTGCTGGAAGGGCCGGGCCAGGAACTCCGAACTCTAGCGCATCGCCAGCCTTCGGCAAGCCAATGACTCCTCGCGCCGTCTCCGCCGCTCGGTCGAACCAGACATAGGCGCAGAGCATCCCGAACGGAACGAGGAACCACGGAGACTTCATTCCAGCGAGCCGTGACTGGACGGCTACGGAACGACGAGTCCTCCGTCTAATTTTGCTGCGTCTCATTTGAGGAACACCGCTCGGATCACTTCCGGTATTACGCCACTCCCTATCGCGCCACCGCAGACACCTGAAAGGAACGCGACCGTCACGATGCGCGTTGTTATGACCTGCTTGACCACGGCCAATTCAGTCTCCAGAGCATGCACGCGCTCCATCAATTCATCATCTTTCTTCGTCGACGCCATCGCTGCTCCGTTGGGCGCTGAGGGCTCGTAACTCTACCAAGATACTGTCCTGCCTGGCCGTAATCTTCTCGACTGCGTTGCGTCCGAACTTGCTGTATTCACTGATCGCAGTCTCCGCAGCGGTTGCGGCTGTTTTTGTCGATGTCTGTCGGCGTAGCACGGCTGTCGCGATGACTGATAGCGCCGATAGAATCACTAGCATCAAGATCGTGAGGCGTCCGTTGATCGGCTTCATCACGCTATCTCAACGAAGTAATCATGCATGACGACGCTATGCGATGCGTCTGCCGCAGACCACTGCCACGTCACGACAAGATCCTTATTTGCGGTCGTATCCAGAGCAAAACCAGGCGTTGGCACATTCACATAAACCTGTGCAATGGAAACTCCAGTTGCGCTACGACTCGTCGTGTAACCATGTGCCATAGCGGTTCCAGATGCTCCAGCCGTCCTAATTCCTAGCAACCCATCGACTCGCCATTGTCGATCAGTCTGCGAGATGGTAATCGTGACGGCGGGAAAGTCAAGAACGATGACGCCTGCGATGCCACCATATCTCACTCTGGCCGTCCACGTTGCGGCCGTGATGCCTGTCGAGAACAGACCAGCGGCAGAAAAACGCGCATGGCTTCCGGCAACAAGGCTATCAGCGATGATGGTCGGAAACTTGTCGAAGGCTGTCTCTGTCGCAGTATTGGCGATTGCGGACGAGGCGGCAACCTGTCGATATATAACTCCGACTGCCCCATCGGCCTCTTCTTTTGCGATACGCGCCGACCTGATTCGTCTCTGAACAGCCACTCTCTACGGCTCCCCTATCGTCACCGTGATCTTGCCGGTCGCGAACACCGGAATCTCTCCGGTAGTAACGGTGTTGGCTTCAGTGACTTGAACATCATCTAATGTAAGTTCGTCCTGCACGCTATCGATATCTGAAATCATGTTTTCGTGAGCCGTCTCTGGATCAGCATGGTCGGCTGATAGCGTAATCTTTCTCTTCGTGCCATCACTAGGATCGACCACTGTCGCGTCAACCGTGGCTATAGCAGTAAGACGCGCGATTCTTTCCCATTCCGCCTTGAATCTCGTTGCCTCGTCTGGCGTCATCGACGCAGAAGCCTTCACTCGATAAGCTGTGGTCCCTCCGATCGAGTATTCCTTCATCGTCCAACTCTGTGCGAATGCCATGTCAACCTCCTAGTCGTGTACCGCGCCTATCGCTTCGATAACGCTTCGCGCCCGCGCTATGTCGTGAGTGATCGCCCGGACTGTCACCGTCTCGACGTGCGGATCAGTCGGAACAAGGTCGGGACTGTAGACTTCCACGCGATCCCATAGGGATACGTAGGGCGCTAGCGCCGTATCGATGCTCCATATCCATCGCGGCTGCTTGTTCTGTGTGAGACGTGACTGTCCGATGTAGAGCGCCTTGCGCGCTAGCAGGTTGCCGCGCTGCGTGGAGAATACGCGCTTCCCGTACTTGCGGATCGCGTCGGCATCGAACGCCGTCACCTTCGCGTTGTCGTTAGCGACAACCTCTATGCCAGGAATCTTGATCGTGATGCGGTCGCCCTCGTGCCAGGACGACTCATTATAGTTGATGTCATAGCCATCGT